>Ga0207643_10001382_pt1 | contig 13934 bp, 13 predicted proteins | sample KBSMisM62_FD_184313 | JGI IMG/M metagenome (GOLD analysis project Ga0207643, IMG submission 184313) | Miscanthus rhizosphere microbial communities from Kellogg Biological Station, Michigan, USA - KBS Miscanthus M6-2 (SPAdes) (version 2) | ecosystem: Host-associated > Plants > Roots >...
CCTCGCAATACGCGTACAACAGCTTCGCACCGTGCCGGATGATGCCGTTGTGCTCCTGTGCGACGCCGGGGAGAAATCCGGGAACGTCCTCGAGCGTCACGATGGGGATGTTGAACGCATCGCAGAAGCGAATGAAGCGCGCGGCCTTGGTCGACGCGTTGATGTCGAGCACGCCCGCGAGCACCGCCGGTTGATTCGCCACGATCCCGACGCTGAATCCCCCGAGGTGGGCGAAGCCGCAGATGATGTTGGCCGCGAAGTTGGGCTGAACCTCGTAGAAGGTCCCATCGTCGACGATGCGCCGGACGACCTCGTGCATGTCGTACGGCTTGTTCGGGTTGTCCGGTACGACGTCGAGCAGGGCCTCGTCGCGACGATCACGCGGATCCGTCCCGCGTCCGCGCGGCGGCTCGTCGACGTTGTTCGACGGGAGGTACTGAAAGAGCTCCCTGATCGCCTGCAGGCAGGCCGGCTCGGAGTCGCACGCGAAGTGCGCCACGCCCGACGTCTCGTGATGCGTGTCGGCGCCGCCCAGCTCCTCCATCGTCACGTCCTCGTGCGTGACCGTCTTCACGACGTTCGGGCCGGTGACGAACATGTAGCTCGACTTGCGGACCATGTACGTGAAGTCGGTGATCGCGGGCGAGTACACCGCGCCGCCGGCGCACGGACCGAGGATCGCGCTGATCTGCGGGATCACTCCCGACGCGAGCGTATTTCGCAGGAAGATCTCGGCGTAGCCGCCGAGTGAGACGACCCCCTCCTGGATGCGCGCGCCGCCGGAGTCGTTGAGGCCGATGACCGGCGCGCCGTTGCGCATCGCCAGATCCATCACCTTGACGATCTTCTCGGCGAACGCCTCGCTCAACGACCCACCGAACACGGTGAAGTCCTGCGAGAAGACGTAGACGAGACGCCCGTCGATGCGCCCGTGACCCGTGACGACCCCGTCGCCGTAGATCCGCTGCTCCTCGAGGCCGAAGTCGTGGGAGCGGTGCACGACGAAGCGGTCCAGCTCCGCGAAGCTTCCTTCGTCGAGCAGGAGGTCGAGCCGCTCGCGCGCCGACAGCTTCCCCTTGCGGTGCTGCGCTTCGAGCCGCGCCGCCCCACCGCCGACCTCCGCTTCGGCCGCCCGGCGCTCCAGCAGCGCCACCCGCTCTCGCATCGTCATAGGTGCGAAAAGCTAGCGCAGGTGACGATGCCCTTCTAGGCGACCCTCGACATCCCGAAAGAAAGAGCGCCCGCCCCGGATGAACCGGGGCGGGCGCTCTTCGTCGCGCAGCGGTCGAGGGGCTTACTCCTCGGCGGCGCTCAGGTCGACCGGGATGTCGATCGTGTCGCCGTCGTCCGTGTGGATCTTGGACGGGGTCTCCGGGCGGGGCGGCTGCTCCTCCGGGATGTTCACGACGCTCAGCACGATGCGGCGGTGGATCGGATCGACTTCGAGCACGCGCGTGTCGAGGTTCATCCCCTCGTACACGACGTCGGCCGGGCTGTTGACGACCGCGCCCTGACCGAGCTGCGAGATCGGCACGAAGCCCTCGATGTCGTTGCCGATGTCGACGACGACGCCCTTGTCCATCAGGCGCACGACCTTCGACCGCATCTCGGTGCCGACCGGGTAGGTCTCCCCGATCCGCAGCCACGGATCCTCCTCCGCCTGCTTGAGGCCGAGGCTGATCCGCTTGTTCTCGCTGTCGATGTTGAGAATCACCACGTCGACCGCGTCGCCCTTCTTCACGACTTCCGACGGATGCTGGACGCGCTTCGTCCAGCTCATGTCGGAGATGTGGATCAGGCCGTCGATGCCCGGCTCGATCTCGACGAAGGCGCCGAAGCTCGTGAGGTTGCGAACCTTGCCGTTGATGCGCGTGCCGACCGGGTACTTGAGCGGCAACACGACCCACGGATCCTGCTCCGTCTGCTTCATGCCGAGCGAGATCTTCTCCTCGTTCGGATCGACCTTGAGCACCACCGCCTCGATCGTCTCGCCGATGCTGACGAGCTTCGACGGATGCCGGACGTTGCGCGTCCAGCTCATCTCGCTGATGTGCACCAGGCCTTCGATGCCCGGCTCCAGCTCGATGAACGCGCCGTAGTTCGTGATGCTGACGACCTTGCCCTGCACGCGGGTGCCGACCGGGTACTTCTCGGCGACGTCCTTCCAGGGATAGCTCTGGAGCTGCTTGAGGCCGAGCGAGATGCGCTCACGCTGCCAGTCGATGTCGAGCACCTTGACCTCGAGCTCCGAGCCGATCTGGACGAGCTCGGACGGATGCGAGATGCGGCCCCACGACATGTCGGTGATGTGGAGCAAACCGTCCACGCCGCCGAGGTCGATGAACGCCCCGAAGTCGGTGATGTTCTTGACGACGCCCTTCCGGATCTGATCCTTCTCGAGCTCCTTCATCAACTTCTCACGCTTGCCAGCGCGCTCGTTCTCGAGGATCACGCGGCGCGACACGACGATGTTCCGGCGGCGCTTGTTGAGCTTGATGATCTTGAACTCGAACTTCTGGCCGAGGAGCTCGTCGATGTTCGGCACGCGGCGCAGCGCGATCTGCGAGCCGGGGAGGAACGCGTCGACGCCCATGAGGTCGACGACCACGCCACCCTTGATCTTCTTGACGAGCGTGCCTTCGACCGGCTGATCGTTCTCGTAGGCGAGACGGATGCGCTCCCACACGCGCATGAAGTCCGCCTTCTTCTTCGAGAGGACGACCGAGCCTTCCTGGTCCTCGAGGTGCTCGAGCAGGACTTCGACCTCGTCGCCGATCTTGAGGTCCGGGAAATCCTTGAACTCCTCGAGAGGGACGCTGCCCTCCGACTTGAAGCCGATGTCGAGCACGACGAGGTTGTCGCGGATCTCGAGGACGTGGGCTTTGACGATCTCGCCCTCGTCGATCGAGGCCATCGTGCCGTTGTACATCTCCATCATCGCCTCGAGCTCGTCGGGCGAGTAGCCCTCATCGTCGACGAGTTCAGGGCGCAGGTTGGCAAGGGGGCGCAGCTGCGCACGCTGCGCGTCGCGCTTCTCGCGCGCGCTCAGTATCGCCTTGTCGGGGATTTCGAGCTCAGTCATGCTGGAAGGCAAAGTCTCCTGAATCGCGGAAGTTTTCGCTCGCCGCGGCGAGTCTGAGGTGAAGCGCGCCCACGAAACGCAACGCGCGGATGGCCGCCCGGACGGACGCCGGTGGGCCAGATTGGAGCGAGCCTGAAAATATACGGGGCCCGCTGCACGCCGTCAACGGGACCAGCGTGCTTAAGTGATGCTCGGACGGTGGGTTACGGCCTGCGCCAACGCGACGATGCGCTCCACCTGCTCTTCCTGGGTGAGGTACGTCGTGTCGAGGAGCACGGCATCGGCGGCCTGAGCGGTCTGCGTCGCGTCTCGCGCGTCGCGCTTCACGAGCTGCTCGGTCTCCTCCGCGATCTCGGCGTCGACCGGCCGCCGGCCCAGTCGCTGAGTGAGGCGCCGCCGGGCCCGCTCCCAGGGATCGGCGATCAGGAACACCTTCAGCGAGGCGTCCGGAAAGACAGCCGTGCCGATGTCGCGCCCATCGACCACGACGTCGTGCTCCGCGGCGGCGTCTCGCACGCGCTCGTTCACCCAGGCGCGCACCTCGGGCATCCGCGCGACGAGCGACACGTGCTCCGTGACGCGACTGCCGCGCAGCTCCTCCTCCGATGGCGCCCCGTCGATGAGAATGCTGAACGACGTCTTCTCCGGCCGGAGCGTGATGTGCGGACCCTGAGCGACCAGTGAGGGTCCCGTCCAGTGCTCGGGCGCCGTCGAGGTGCGCAGCATCGCGGCGGTGATCCCGCGGTACAGGGAGCCCGAGTCGACGTGGCGGAACTGCAGTCGCTCGGCCACCCACTGGGCCGTCGACGACTTGCCGGATGCCGCCGGCCCGTCGATCGCGATGACGGTGCGCGGCCTGTCGGTCACGATCCCGTGACCTCGGAGAGATCGCTCCAGAAGGCCGGGTACGAGACGGCGACGCATTCGCGATCGTCGATCTCGATCTCGTTGCCGGGAATCGCGCCGAGGATGCCGAACGCCATCGCCATGCGGTGATCGGCGTGCGTCACCACGCGACCGCGCAGCGTCGGCGCCGAGCCGCGCACGACGAAGCCATCCGGCAGCTCGTCCACGTCGGCACCGAGCGCGCGCAGGTTGCCGACGACGACGGCGATCCGGTCGCTCTCCTTGACGCGCAGCTCCTCGGCGCCGGTGACGCGCGTCTCGCCGTCCGCGTAGGCGGCGAGACAGGCCAACAGCGGCAGCTCGTCGATCAGGGTCGGAATCGCCTCGCGGCCGATGGCGATGCCGCGCAGCGTGCGTCCGCCCTTCACGGCCACGTCGGAGACCCACTCGCCCGCGAGCTGCTGGCGATCGAGCAGCTCGATGTCCGCCCCCATCTCCTTCAGCGCCGCGAGGAACCCGGTGCGCGTCTCGTTGACGCACACGCGGCGAAGCAACAGCTCTCCGTCCGGCGCGAGCGCGGCCAACGCCGCGAAGAACGCCGCCGACGAGGGATCTCCGGGCACGGTGACGTCGAGCGGCGCGAGCCGTGCCGCAGGATGCAGCAGGACCGACTCGTCGTTCACCCAGACGTCGACCCCCTGCGAGGCGAGCATGCGCTCCGTGTGATCGCGCGAGCGCGGCGATTCGATGACCTTGGCTTCGACGCCGCCGCACAGCGCCGCGAACATGATGCAGCTCTTCACCTGGGCGCTGCCCGTCTCGTTCACCCACTCGACGTCGCGGAGGCCCGCGCCGCGCACGGTCATCGGCAGGCCGCCGTGGGTGGGCAGGTCGACGGTCGCCCCCATCGCGGTGAGCGGCTTGGCGATGCGCCGCATGGGCCGACCGCTGAGACTCGCATCGCCGACGAAACGCCCCGTGACGCCGGCGCCGGCGACGACGCCCGCGAGGAGGCGCGTGCTCGTCCCGCTGTTGCCGCAGTCCAGATCCGTCGACGGATCGCGAAGCCCACGGAGACCCACGCCGGTGATCGTCACGTCCTCGCCGAGCGCGGGAATGTCCACGCCGAGCGCGCGCAGCACGCCGGCGGTGGAGTGCACGTCCTGACTCTGAAGGATCGCACGCACGCGAGAGGTGCCTTCGGCGAGCGCGCTGCAGATGAGCGACCGGTGCGAGATGGACTTGTCGCCGGGGACGGTGAGCTCCCCTGCGACGCGGAGCCGCGTCGCCGTCATCGCAGCCACCCCTCGAGCGCGGTGGCCACATCCGTTCGCTCATCGCGGTACTTCACGATGATCGGTGTCTGCAGGGAGATTCCCTGATCGGCCCCCCACCCCTTCGCGACCTGGCGCGCTCCGGGGACGACGACCGCGCTCGGCGGGATCTCGAGCGGCCGGCCGCTGTCGGCGCGAATGATCCGCTCGTTGACGAGATCGTACACCGGCGTGCCGCGCGTGAGAATCACGCCGGCAGCGAGCACGGCGCGCGATCGCACGATGGTCCCCTCGTAGACGCCGCAGTTGCCGCCGACGAGGACATCGTCCTCGATCACGACCGGCGACGCGTTCACCGGCTCGAGCACGCCGCCGATCTGCGCCGCGGCGCTCAAGTGCACGCGCTCGCCGATCTGCGCGCACGAGCCGACGAGGGCGTGCGAATCGACCATCGTCCCCGTGCCGATCCACGCGCCGACGTTCACGTACATCGGCGGCATGCAGACCACGCCCGGCGCGACGAAGGCGCCGCGGCGCACCGACGAGCCGCCAGGCACGAGACGGACGCCGCGGTCCACGCCGAACGACTGGACCGGATACGTGTGCTTGTCGTAGAACGGAAGCTTTCCGCCGCCGCTGCCGACCGACATGTCGACCAGTCTGCCGGACCGGAAGCCGAGCAGGATGCCACGCTTCACCCAGGGCACGGCGTTCCACACGCCGTCGTAGCCACGCTCGGCCGCCCGGATCTCGCCGCGTTCGAGTGCGCCGAGCAGCGCTTCGACGACCTCGCCCACGTCGGCGGGGAGCGGCGTATCAGCGGGCGTGTCGGCGATCGCGAGCACGCGCGCCGAGAGCTCCGGGCTCGGCCCGTGCGAGACGACGGGGCTCACAGTGCACCAGCGTGCTGGAGGGCGGAGCGGACGACCGCCTCGTGTCGCGATTCCAGTGGCACGAGCGGGGAACGGAGGACGGACTCGAAGCGGCCGAGCATGGTGAGAGCGGCTTTGATCGGGATGGGATTGGATTCGACGCTCGCGACGCGCATGAGCGGCAACGCACGCTGATGCAGCTCACGGGCGCGATCCGCGTCGCCGGCGCGCGCCGCGCGAACGAGATCCGACATGAGGCGCGGTGCGGCGTTCGACGCCACGGAGATGAGCCCATCGCCCCCGAGCGCGCAGATGGCCAGCGTCATCTCGTCGTCGCCCGAGAGGACGGCGAACCCCGCGGGTCGTCCCACGATGATGTCGGTGATCTGCGGGAGAAGGCCGGAGGCCTCCTTCGTGCCGACGATGCCCGGGTGCTTCGCGAGCTCGATCGTGGTGGCCGCCTCGATGTTGATCCCGGTGCGGCTCGGCACGTTGTACAGGATGATCGGCAGGTCCACGGCGTCGGCGATGCTGCGGAAATGAAGCGCCATCCCACGCTGCGGCGGCCTGCTGTACGGCGGCGCGACGTGGAGGAGATGCGTCGCGCCCGCCTCCTTCAGGTCGCGCGAGAGCGCGATCGCCTTCTCGGTATCGTTCGAGCCGGCGCCCGCGACGACGGGCACGCGTCCGCGCGCCTGCTCGACCACGATCTCGACCACGCGGCGATGCTCCGCGAGCGACATCGTCGCCGCCTCGCCCGTCGAGCCGCACGGGACGAGGAAGTCGATCCCCTCGTCGATCTGCCAGTCGACGAAGCGGCGCAGCGCGGTCTCGTCGATCGCTCCGCTGCTCGCGAATGGCGTGGCGAGCGCAGTACCGCAGCCGGCGGGCGAGGACGACGTGCTCACGAGTCGGCCGCCGCGCTCGCGGACAGAACGTCGGCCATCGTGTACACGCCGCGTCGTCCGACGAGCCACCGCGCGGCAACGAGAGCGCCTTCGGCGAAGACGCGGCGATCACGCGCCTCGTGCACGAGACGGACCTGCTCGAACGGCGCGTCGAAGACCACTTCGTGCGTGCCCGGCACGTGGCCCGTACGGATACTCGTGATCGGGATCGGCCGGCCGAGCGCCGCCGCCGCGGTCTTCGCGAGCGCGCCCGCGGTGCCGGACGGCGCATCTTTCTTCGCCGCATGGTGGGTCTCGATCAGATGCGCGTCGAACCCCTGCAGCTGCGCGAACAGATGGGCCGCTTCGGCGACGACGCGGTCGAACACGGCGACGCCGACCGAGAAGTTCGGTGCGGTGAGGAGCGCGCCGCCCAGCCGATCGATCTCCGCGGCGACGGCGGGCAGCTGGTCGTACCACCCCGTCGTCCCGACGACGACCGGACAGCCGGCGGCCGCGCACGCCCTCACGTTGCCCGGCGCCGCGTCGGGCATCGTGAAGTCGATCGCCACCTGCGCGCCGCGGAGCGCTTCACGCGTGATCCCCGCGTAGTCCTTCCGATCCCGATCGAGCTCCGCGACGACGCGGAACCCACGCTCCGGTGCGAGCGCGGCGAGGGCGCGGCCCATCTTGCCCATGCCGATGAGGGCCAGCGCGATCTCGCTCATATGCACGTCGCGGCATCGCCGAAGAATGCCGCGTGCAGCCGCTGCATCGCCGGGCTCACCTGCTCGCCGTCGACGACGACGGTGAGGTTGATGCCGCTCGCGCTCAGGGAGAGCATGTGGACCTGGATGTCGCCGATCGCCGTGAGCGCACAGGCCATCGCCTTCCCGCCGTCGGCCAGTCCGGTGCCGACGACGGAGACGATGCCTCGGTTGCGCTCGACCGTCACGTCGCCGTGCTCGCGGAGATCGACCATGAGCGCGTCGAGCCGCGACGCGTCGTCGATCGTCACCGACACGCTGACCTCGGACGTCGCGACGACGTCGACCGATGTCTTGTGGCGCTCGAAGACGCCGAACAGCCGGCGCATGAAGCCTTCGGTGAGGAGCATCCGGGCGCTGCGCACCTTCACGAGGCTGACGCCACTCTTGCCGGCGATCGCGGTGACGGGACGACGAGGCGCGTCGAAGGTGATGAGCGTTCCCGTGCCCTCGGGCCGGCGGGAGTTGAGGATCCACACCGGGATCCCCTTCGTCACTGCGGGCGCGATGGTGTTCGGGTGCAGCACCTTCGCGCCGAACGACGCGAGCTCCGACGCTTCGTCGAACGCGATCCGCTCGATCAGCTGCGACCCCTTCACCACGCGCGGGTCGGCGGTGAGCATGCCGTCGACGTCCGTCCAGATCTCGATCGCGTCCGCCTGCAGCGCCGCGCCGACGAGCGAAGCGCTGTAGTCGGAGCCGCCGCGGCCGAGCGTCGTGGTGACCCCGTTGCTCTTCGCCGAGCCGATGTAGCCGCCCATGACGGGAATGCTCCCCTCGCGAAGGATCGGCATCACCAGCCGCTGCGCCGCCTCGGCGATCGCGTCGGGCTGCGGCTCGGCCTTCGTGAAGCCATCGTCGGTGATCACGACGTGGCGTGCGTCGACGTGCACGGCGGGAAGGCCGCGCAGCTTGAAGGCAGCCACGACGAGCACGGACGACATCTGCTCGCCGAGCGAGGCGATCGCGTCGAGCGAGCGCGGAGTGAGATCACCGAGCGTGTTGAGCGCATCGGCGAGCATCGCGAGCTCGTCGAACATCGCCGACAGCTCGGCGCAGATGTCGTCCGCGACGGCCTGGTCTGCCGCCAGCAGGAGCTGCGACTGCTCCAGATGCCGCTCGCGTAGCGATTCGATCGCCGCCAGCGCGCCGATGAGCTGACCGCGCGCCGCCTGCTCGGCGATCGCGAGCAGAGCGTTCGTGGCACCGGCGAGCGCGCTGACGACCACGACCGGCTTGCGCTCGCGCCGCGCTCCGATGATCGAGGCCGTGCGAGCGATCGCCTCGGCGTCGCCCACCGAGGTGCCACCGAACTTGCAGACGATCACGCGAGTCCTGCCTGCCCGGTCGAGACGAGGAGCTCGGCGTTGAGCACCGAGGCGCCGGCCGCGCCGCGCACGGTGTTGTGGCCCATCGCGACCAGCTTCACGTCGAACAGGGGATCCTCGCGCACGCGGCCGACCGTGACCGTCATGCCGCGTCCCAGATCCACGTCGCGGCGCGGCTGCGGGCGGTCGGGCGCATCGCTGACGACGAGCGGCCGCTCCGGGGAGCTCGGCAGCCGGCGCGCGCACTCGTCACCCTGCCAGTCCCGCAACACCTCGAGCGCGGCACCGGCATCGACGTGCTTCTCGAAATCGACCGACAGACAGACCGTGTGGCCGTTCTCCACCGGGACGCGATTGGCGTGCGCGCTGATCGTGATCGGCGCGTGCTCGATGTGCGTCTCCATGCGACGACCCAGCATCTTCTGGATCTCGCTCTCGATCTTCCCTTCCTCGCCGCCGATGTACGGGATGACGTTGCCGAGGATGTCGAGCGACGGAACGCCGGGATAGCCGGCGCCCGAGACGGCCTGCATGGTGGCGACGAAGAGGCGCCGCACGCCGAACGCTTCGTGCAGCGGCGCGAGCGGCATGACGGCCATGATCGACGCGCAGTTCGCGTTCGTCACGATGCCGCCCTTCCAGCCGCGATTGGAACGCTGTACGTCGAGGAGCGAGAGGTGATCGGCGTTGACCTCCGGAATCACGAGCGGAACGTCCTGATCCATCCGGAAGTTCTTGGCGTTGCTCAGCACGAGCCGTCCCGCCCGCGCGAACGCGGCTTCGACCTCACCGGCGACGGCCGCATCCAGCGCCGAGAACACGATGGGCGCGCTCACGTCGTTCGGATCGCAGGGCAGCACGGTGAGGTCGCGGACCTTCTCGGGAATCCCGCTGCCGCCGATCCAGCGCGTCGCCTCGGCGTAGCGCTTCCCCGCCGAGCGCTCCGACGCGGCGAGCTGCGACACGTCGAACCAGGGATGGTCCGCGAGGAGGCGGATGAACGACTGCCCGACGGCGCCTGTGGCTCCGAGGACGGCGACGGGGATGCGAGACTTCGGCGAGAATGGGGTCATGATGCGAGGAGGGTGCGTACGATCCGCTCGTACGAGTCGACAGCCTGCCGCAGCTCCTTCACGTCGATGAACTCCTCGCTCGTGTGCGCGACGTGGATCGAGCCCGGACCGAAGAGCAGCGGCTTCCCCCAGCGGCTCAACAGAGGGATGTCGGAGGTGTAGGCGACGGGAGCGACGTCGAAGCCGTCGATGGTGTGGAAGTGCTGCGCGGGGATGTGCGATCCCCATTCGAGCTCGGCGCGGTCGCCCGCCCACTCGGTGAGCGCGTCGCGCAAAGGCGCGACGTCGCCGACGAGGCGGAACATCAGCTCCGCCTCGCAGAGGTCGGGGACGATGTTGGCTTCGGTGCCGCCATGGATCGTCCCGATGTTCACCGTCGTCGCGCCGAGGACCGGATCGGTCGGCAGCGACAGCGAGTTGACGGTCGGCAGGAGGGCGAGCATCGGCTCGATGGCCGACACGCCGAGGTGCGCATACGCCGAGTGCGCGGCGCGACCGCGCGTGCGCACGACGACGCGCTGCGAGCCCTTCGCGCCGGATGCGAGCGTGCTCTCGGTCGGCTCGCCGTTGACGAGGAACTTGCTCGTCGCCTGCAGGTGGTTCGCGGCACGCGCGCCATCCGAGCCCTTCTCCTCACCGACCACCAGGAGGAGGTCGACCCGACGCTCGCCCGACTCGATCAGGCGCTCGGCGGCGCACATCATCGCGGCGGCGATGCCCTTCGCGTCGCACGCGCCGCGACCGTACAGCCGCGATTTCTTCAGGCTCGGCCCGATGTACGGCGGAACCGTGTCGAGGTGGGTCGACAGCGTGACGCCGCCACCCGAGTGCGAGGCCCAGACGTTGGCACGTCCCTTGGCCACCTCCTGCAAGGTGACGTTCCAGCCGCGCGCGATCAGCCAACGCGAGACGAAATCGACGGCCGGCCCTTCGGCACCGGTGGACGATTGGAGTGCGAGCAGTTCGGCAGCGAGCGCGACAACGTCGGTCATAGCGCAAAAACTAGCCGGGGGCGAAAGTGGATGCCACCGTCGCCCCCGGAAAAAGTTTTACGCTCGCGCCGACTTCGCGCGATCAGAGCGACGTGGCGCTGCTCGTCGACGTTCCCGTCGCGCCGAAGTCCGTCGAGGCGGACGGCGAGATGTTCAAACCCGTCGTGTCGCCTTCGCGCACGTGCTCGACGAACATCTGCTGGGCGAGACGATTCGCGTCGCGATGGAAGTCGTCGTGGTCGCGCTCGCCCATGTCGCCGATCTGCTGCAACCGCGCGATGCCGAGCGTCCTGCCGGCCTCGCGGAAGGTCTTGAAGGTGTCCTCCGACTGGCGCGAGATGACGATGTCGCCGACGAGTCGAAGGAAGTCGCTCTCGCGGGCGGAATCGGCGAGGTCGCGCGCGACGCCCATCGCCTTGCCGAGCATCTTCTTCGCGGTTCCCGCCTCTGCGCCGATCTCGGCCTGATAGTCCTCGAGCATGCGCTGATGCGCTTGCGCCTTCGGGATGAATCGGGCGCACAGCGCGCGATAGCGGGCGTCTTCAGCCTGCTTCTCGTGATCGACCAGACTCTCGACGAACGTCTGGTGCTGCATCACGGCGTTGTTGATCTGGCTCTTGAGAAAATCGATTCCGCGGTCCATGGGGCCTCCAGTGAATCGGTGATTCCGGGGCCCGGAGCGGGTGCAACACACGCGCCATCGGTGCGCGCATCGTGCGCGCGGAGCGACGAGCGCGGCCGCGCAGGAGCTAGAGCTCGCCGGCGAGCACGCGGCGGCGAATCTCCGAGAAATCCGCGGGGAGCGCCTGCGAGGCGTCGACGGCGAGATCCTCGAGCGTGTTGAGGAGGACTCGCTTCAAGCGGCGGCCGGCGTCTCCCTCGGGCAGCGTGCGAAGCGTCTCCGCGAGGTGCGTCGAATCGCCGAGGTACTCCGCGATCGTGCGCGCGGCGCTCGGCGCAGGAGCGACGGCAAAGGTCGACGTCACGGCGGCAGACAGACCGAACGTTTGGGTCGCGGTCGACGCCTGCGCCAGCGACAGCACGGATGGGTCGACGGACAGTGCTCCGGCGAGCCGCTCCTTGAGCGAGCTCGTCAGTTCGGACTTGCCGGTCATCACGCGCCAGAGCTGCTGGCGCGAGGTGCCCGCATGCCGCGCGAGATGCTGCTTCGAGATTCCTCGCTCGATGCGCAGGAACTCGAGCCGCTTGCCGAGCGCGGTGAGCTCCGGAGCACCTTCGGGAATCGTCGAATCGAACAGGATTTCCGTTGACATACGTTGCAGTCCGACCTAGATTACGATACCGAACGAACCCCGAACTCATGCGACGTTCGTTGCACAGTCTAGGAGAGCAAGTGGCGAAAGTCAAGAAAGTGACTGGAGTTACGGGCGAACGTAACAGGAGTGGCAAGTCGGCACGCCGAAAGAAGAACGGCACGAAGAAGGCGGTTGGGACGCGGTCGAAGAAGCAGGCGACGGCAAGGAAGAAAGGCGCGGCGAAGGGAGTGAAGCCGGTCAAGACTGTCGTGCACGTGGCGGTCAAGTCGCTCGATCCCCTTCGCAAGTGCGGCCCGAAGACCACGGTGCAGTTCCTCTATCGCGTCGACGAGGAGGTGGACGGCAGGAGCACGCCGCATCTCGTGTTCTTCGATCGGCATGGCTGGTACTGCGAGCATGGCCGCTCCTGCCCGGCGGTCGGACACGCTCGGAAGTTCAACGGGCAGATCGCGCGAGCCTCGTAGAGCTCGCACCGGACGGACAACGAAACGGTAGGATGAGAGAATGATCGCGAGACACGAGACGCATCTGGACAAGATCGACATCTGGTCGGCACTGGCCGCCCCCCTTCCCCCCGGCGTGATCTCCTGGCGACAGGATGGGCGCCCCATCTCCCGCGACGGGCGTCATCTCGCTCGCTTCGTGGCGTACATCGAGGCGAACACGGTTCGCGAGCGGCTGGACGCGGTGGTGCCCGGCGAGTGGGATCTCACGCTCGAGCTGCTGCCGCCAGTGACAGGGCTCGACGAGGACGCGAACCAGGGTGCGTGCTCGTTCAAGGCGCGACTGCAGATCCTCGGGGTGATCCGCGAGGACGTGGGAACGGGCAAGGACTACAAGCAGGCCGCGACCGACGCGTTCAAGCGTGCGGCCGTGCGCTTCGGCATCGCGCACGAGCTCTACGCGTACGAGCAGAACTGGGTCCAGATGGACGGCGACGGGAAGTACGCGAAGCCGATCGAGGATCCCGCGCTGACGTATGCGCGCCGCTATGGCCGTCCGCGCGTGGGGAGCGGAACGGCGCCGGAAGCGGCGCAGACGGCCGCCCCGGTCGAGCGCGAGGCGGAGGTGCCATTCTCCGAGGAGCCGGCGGTGGTACCGGTGGCAACGGGACCGCTCGCGTCGGACGAGCCGAGCTGCCCGAAGTGCGGCGGACGGATGTGGGACAATCGGCTGACGAAGCGGAATCCGAAGGCGCCGGACTACAAGTGCCGCGACCGCTCGTGCGACGGCGTGATCTGGCCGCCGAAGACGGGCAAGGCGGAGTCTCCTGAAACGTCGGACAAGCCCGAGAAGGCGGCGAAGAGCGCGAAGACGGCGAAGACGCTGAGCGAGGAGACGGAAGAGATTCCGTTCTGACCTCGGCGGCGGGTGGGGAGCTCCGATTGAAAGTGAGAACGGCCTCGGGACGCACGTGCGTCCCGAGGCCGTTCTGTCTCGCATAACACTCACTCACCCGCCACCCGTGACCGTTCTCATGCCGGGACCGGGCTCGAACCCGGATGTCCTTTCGGACACAAGATTTTAAGTCCTTGC
>Ga0207643_10001383_pt1 | contig 13928 bp, 10 predicted proteins | sample KBSMisM62_FD_184313 | JGI IMG/M metagenome (GOLD analysis project Ga0207643, IMG submission 184313) | Miscanthus rhizosphere microbial communities from Kellogg Biological Station, Michigan, USA - KBS Miscanthus M6-2 (SPAdes) (version 2) | ecosystem: Host-associated > Plants > Roots >...
GGACGCCCTCGATGCGTGCCGCCGTGCCCGATTCGGCGACCCCGAGGCGTTCGGCGATGCGAGCCTCGAGCACCATCCCGATGGCGACGGCTTCCCCGTGCAGCAGCGCGTAGCCGCTCACGTGCTCGAGCGCGTGGCCGAGCGTATGGCCGAGGTTGAGCGTCTTGCGGCGGCCGTGCTCGCGCTCGTCGGCGCGCACCACCTCCGCCTTGATCTCGACGCTGCGCGCCACCGCCTCGAGCGTCGCAGAGGGCTCGGCGTCGAGCAGGGCGGGGAGCTCGGCTTCGATCCGCGCGAAGTAGGCGGCGTCGGCGAGCACGCCGTGCTTGATCGCCTCCACCAGCCCGGAGCGGCGCTGTGCGAGGGGCAGAGTCGCGATGGTCTCGACGTCGGCCAGCACCGCCGCCGGTGGATGGAACGCGCCGACGAGATTCTTTCCCGCCGCGGTGTCCACGCCCGTCTTGCCGCCGACCGAAGCGTCGATCATCGCGAGGAGAGTGGTGGGGCACTGCACCACGGGCACTCCTCGCATGAACGTCGCGGCGACGAATCCGGCGAGATCGCCGACGACCCCGCCGCCGAGCGCGACGACGGTCGTATCGCGCCCGCATCCGGCGTCGAGCATGCCATCGGTGACGCGCGCCCACGTGTCGCGCGTCTTGTGCGCCTCGCCCGACGGGACGACGTGCACCGAGACCGGTGCGTGCGCGGCGAGGGCGAGCACCAGCGGCTCCGCGTAGAGCGGTGCGACCGCGTCGTCGCTCACGATGGCGTAGTGGTGCGCCGGCGCGGCGTCGGCGATGGCGCGCGCGAACCGGTGGCGCAGCCCGGCCGCCACCGTGACACGATAGCTGCCGGCGTCGATCTCGCGAACGCGCTCAATCGGACGCTCGGTCTCCATGGAGGCCGTCACGCTACCAGGTCACCTCGCCCGCACCGGCGCGCTTGTTGGCCAGGCGCGCGAGCGTGAAGAGCAGATCCGACAGCCGGTTGAGGTAGATCACGGTGAGCTCCGGCAGCTCCACGGCATGCTGCAGGCGCACGACGTTCCGCTCGGCGCGCCGGCACACCGTGCGAGCCACGTGGAGGGCCGCGGACTTCGGCGTGCCGCCCGGAAGAATGAACGCCCGCAGCGGCTCCAGCTCCGACTCCGCGTCGTCGATGGCCTGCTCGAGCTCCGCGATGCGATGCTCGTCGATCCGCGCCTTCTGGAGGTGCTGCGCCATCTTCTCGCGGTCGGGGGTGGCGAGCAGCGCGCCGATGGCGAACAGGTCGCGCTGCACGGGAACGAGCACCTCGTCGATGCGCGACATCAGCTCGACGGCGCGCGCCATCCCGATGACGGCATTGAGCTCGTCGACGTCACCATACGCCTCGACGCGCGGATCGTCCTTCGGCACGCGACCGCCGCCGAACAGTCCCGTTTCGCCCTTGTCGCCGGTCTTCGTGTAGATCTTCACGAGAGTGAAGATAGTCGCGACGGGGGCCCTCCGGGCACAGCTGTGAGGTGGGTCACGGATGCGCTACCGCCCGAACCATCGATGCAGCAGTCCCGCCCTCCCCGCCGACAACGCGACGGCGCGTTCCAGTGCCGAGAAGCCCGTCCCCGTCTCGTGCGGATCGTCGCGGGTCGGGGAGCGGAAGTCGTGCGGAAAGAGCAGGGCGAGATGACTCTGCAGTTGATCGGGTGAGGCATACGCGCGCTGCGCGGCGATCCAGCGGTCGAGATCCGCGCCCATCAGTGCCGCGGTGGGGCGGCGTACCGGATCCTGATCGAGCGCGTGCCGGAGAATCGACTCGAGACCGGGGTCGAGACCCTCGATGCGCCGTCGCAGATCGGGAAGCGGGCGCCGCGCGACCTCCTCGATGATGTTCGACGTCACCTCCTCCACGAAGAGGCGATCGAGCGCGAGCAGCTCATAGAGCACGACGCCGAGCGAGAACACGTCGGTGCGCGCATCGACGTCGTGGCCGAGGATCTGCTCGGGGCTCATGTAGTGCTTCTTGCCCATGCGCGTCCGTCCACCGTTCGCGAGGTCGGCCGAGGTGCGCGCCTTGGCGATGCCGAAGTCCGCGAGCTTGATGTGCCCGTCCCACGTCGCGAGGATGTTTCCGGGGCTCACGTCGCGATGGACGATGTCCAGCCGCTGGCCGGAGGGCGCGACGAACTTGTGCGCGAAGTCGAGCGCGCGGCACACCCGGCTCGCGATGTACGCGGCGAGCGGCGCGTGGAGCGGTACGCCGAGCTCGCGATGGCGGTCGATGAGCTGGCGCACCGTCGGGCCCTGTATGTACTCCATCGCGATGAAGTAGTCGCCGGCCACTTCGCCCAGCTGGAAGATCTGCACGATGTTGCCGTGCACCAGGTTCGCCGAGAGCTTCGCCTCGTCGATGAACGCGCGGAGAAACGCGCTTCGCTTCGCGTAGCGGGGATGGATCACCTTGAGCGCGACGCGCTTGGTGAATCCTTCCGCGCCGAGCTGCTCGGCCTCGTACACCGTCGCCATGCCGCCTTCGGCGACCTTGCGCACGAGGCGAAAGCGTCCGGTGAACTCGAGCTCTGGGTGTTCCATGATCACGTCCTGAAGAGCGCTGCGTTCCCTTGATGATCGGCTGGTGACCGGCGAACCTTCAGGCATGGAACACGAGATGAAGGACATCACCATCATCGGCGCGGGGCCGGCCGGCCTCTTCGCCCTTTTCTATGCCGGGATGCGCGGCGCGACGGCGCAGATCGTGGACGCGTTGCCGGAGCCTGGCGGGCAGCTCGCCGCGCTCTATCCGGAGAAATACATCTTCGACGTGGCGGGCTACCCGAAGGTGCTCGCCAAGGATCTCGTGAAGGCGCTGCGAGATCAGGCGGCACAGTTCAACCAGCCGACGCACCTCGCCCAGCGTGTCACGGGACTCCACGAGGAGAACGGCCACTTCATCCTCGAGACGGACCAGGACCGCTTCCCGACGCGCGCGATCATCATCGCGGCGGGGATCGGTGCGTTCTCGCCGCGGCGACTGCCGCACGCCAGCGCGGATCCCTGGTACGGTCGCGGTATCTACGACGTCGTCACCGATCCGCAGGACTACCGTGACCAGCGCGTCGTGATCATCGGCGGGGGCGATTCGGCGTTCGATTGGGCGACGCAGCTGGCGGGTATCGCGACGCACGTGTCGCTCGTGCACCGAAGCGACCGCTTCCGCGCACACGGCGCGACGGTGACGCAGTTCAACGCCGACGTCGCCGCGGGCAGGGCGTCGCTCTTCACCTTCCACGAGCTGGTCGACGTCATCGAGCACGCGGAGGGGGAGCGCTTCTCGCACATCGTGCTCAAGGACATCAAGGGCAAGACGACGCGCGAGCTCGAGGCCGACGTCGTGCTGCCGATGCTCGGCTTCGTGAGCGACATCGGACCGATCGCCGAGTGGGGGATGACGCTCGAGAAGGATGAGATCGTGGTCAACCAGGTGATGGAGACCGGACGGCCCGGCATCTGGGCGGCGGGGGACGTCACCACCTATCCCGGGAAGCTGAAGCTGATCGCCTGCGGCTTCGGCGAGGCCGCGACGGCGGTGAATCAGGCCGTGCACTGGATCTACCCGGAGAAGAAGGTGGCCCCCGGGCACTCGAGCAACATGGCGATCTTCGGGCAGAAGGACGACTAGAATCGCGGTGCGCGGTGCGCTCTGCGCTCAAAGCAAAACGGCCTCGGGAAGCAGACGCTTTCCGAGGCCGTCCCGCACTGCGCAACGCGCAACGCGCAACGCGCACTGCGCTATGCGCTACTGCGCGTCCTTGTTCGACACGAGCACGATCACCGGTCCGGCGTTGGCGTTGATGCCGAAACGGTTCTGCGCCTGGTCCGCGTTCAGGTAGCGCACCTCGACGAAGGTGAACGTGTTCATCGACGCGAGCTCCTTCAGCGGCCGCAGCGGGCCGTAGTCCGTCGAGAACTGCGTCGCGCCCGCCGAGGGATCGTTGTAGGTGGTGGGGCCGCGATACACGAAGAAGTTCGGCCGCAGATGGCGGATCGCCGTGTACGCGTCGCGACTCGTGATCGCGGGGTCCTGCAGCTCTTCCTGCGTGATGACGTTCGGGTCCTTCTTCGCCTTGGGCGTGACGGCTCGCAGCTCGTTGTCGTTCGTCTGCGAGCTCGCGCAGGCCGACGCGAGAACGAACAGGGCCGGAAGGACTACGCGGGTGAACCTCATGATGGCACCTATCGGTTTGAAAGGAGCGTCGAGCTTCGTTGGGTCTACTTGGCCGACAGCGTGGTCAGCACCACGATGACCGGCCCGCCGTTGGCGTTGATCCCGAACCGGTTCTGCGCGTCGTTCGCGTTGAGGTAGCGCACCTCGACGAGACTGCGCGTATCGACCTGCGACAGCGCGTTCAGCGACTGCAGCGGCCCGTAATCCTGCGACACCTGCACCTGGCCGGCCGTCGCGTTCTGGAAGCTCATCGGCCCGCGAGTGCGGAAGAACGCGGGACGGAGCTGCCGGATCGCGGTCATCGCGTCGGTGCCCGCGATCGTCGGATCCCGCAGCTCCTCGTGAATGATGACATCGGGGTTCTTGCGAACACGAGCCGACCCCTGGGGCGCGACCGTGCTGGACGTGCTGGCAGTCTTCTGCGCGCACGCCGCTCCGGCGACGAGGAGGACGACGAGGAAGCGACGATGAGCAAACATGACGACCTCGCAGTTTATGAAATGAATTGGCGCGAACGCCAACGAATGCGTCCGATCAGGGGAACCGCGATCGCAGCTTGTGGACGTTCCGACGTGCGACCTCAGCCAGCGAGATCCCCAGTGTATCCGCGGTGATCGCGACGCACCAGAGTGCATCGCCAAGCTCGAGCGCCACTGCCTCCCGGTCGAGCGTTCGGCCCTGGAGCAGGTGCTTGCGAACGTGTGACAGCACCTCGCCGGCCTCCTCCGCCAGCCCCGCCGCCGCATCGAGGAGCCGCTGGTCTTCGGTGAGCCCACGATTGATCGTGCGCCGCGCCTCCGACTGATACCCGTCGAGCGTCGTGACGTTCTCATCGGGGCCGGTCACGCGTAGGTCACCCGGGGATCGGCCTTCGCGTAGGCCAGGTCGGTGATGAGGTTCACGAGCACGAAGACCGCCGAGAGGAAGAGCACGGATCCCTGGATGGCCGGCAGATCGCGGCGCGCAATCGCGTTGACGACGTACCGGCCGATCCCGGGCCAGGAGAAGATCGTCTCGGTGAGGATGCTCCCCGTCAGATAGGCTCCGAAATCGAGGCCGAGCACGGTGATGATCGGGATCAGTGCGTTGCGCAGCGCGTGCCGGGCGACGACGACGGGCTCTCGCAGTCCCTTCGCGCGCGCCGTGCGCACGTAGTCCGCGCCGAGCGCATCCAGCATCGCCGAGCGGGTCATGCGGGCGAGGAACGCGATCGATCGCATGCCGAGCGCCAGTGCGGGGAGGACGAGATAGCGCACGCCGCCGAACCCCGACGGCGGGAGCCAGTGCAGCGTCACCGCGAACAGGAGGATGAGCAGCAGGCCGACCCAGTAGACGGGGAAGCTGATCCCGAGATAGGCGAGCGCGAGCCCGAACCGGTCGATCGGCCCACCGGGATTGCGCGCGCTCAGGACGCCGAGCGTCACGCCGCAGATCGTCGCGAGGAGCATCGCCGCACCGGCGAGCTGCAGGGTCTTCGGAAACCGCTCGATGATGTCGCGCCGAATCGGACGGTTGGTGATGTACGAGCGCCCGAGATCCCCCCTGGCGATGCCGGCGATGTAGTGGCCGAACTGCACGGGGAGGGGATCGTCGAGGCGGAGCTCCGCGCGCAGCCGGGCGATCGTCTCCTCGTCGGCGCGCTCGCCCACCATCGCCATCACCGGGTCGCCCGGCGCCACGTAGAGCAGCAGGAAGGCGATGATCAGCACGCCGAAGAGCGTCGGGATCGCGAGCAGCAGCCGGCGAAGGATGAAGGCGCTCATGGCCGCTACCTCCGCGCGGCGAGCTTGTTCTCGCTCGCCGCGGCCGTGGTCGTCACCGTCGTCCACGGCTGCCCGTTGAAGATCACCGGCGGCTGGAACCCGCGCAGCCAGGGCTGCACCGCATAGAGCTCGCTGTAGAACCAGAGGAAGATCATGGGTGCGTCGCGGAAGGCGATCTGGTCGGCCTGGGTGTAGAGCGCGACCCGTTTCGCCTCGTCGGGCTCGCGGCGGGCCAGCGTCACGAGCGAGTCGAACTGCGAGTTGGCGTAGAAAGAAACGTTGCCGCCGACCCCCTTGTTCGCGCTGTGCAGCAGGGGATAGAGGAAGTTCTCCGCATCGGGATAGTCGGCGTACCAGTCCTTGATGAAGAGATCCGTTCGTCCCTTCCGGGCGGCTTCGCGCGCCGCCGCGCTCTCGCGCTGCACGACCTTCACGCGCACACCGGACAGCTTGAGGTACGCCTGCAGGGTCTCGGCGATGCGCACGTAGATCGGGTTGGTCGAGGTCCAGAGCTCGAGATCGATCCCGTTGGGGTAGCCCGCCTCGCGGAGAAGCTGCCGGGCGCGCGTGGTGTCGAAGTCGTAGCCGATCCGCGTCTTGTCGCTGCCGGGGAGCGACGAGGGGATCACTCCCGAGGCGAGCTCGCCGCGGCCGGCGATGAGGTTCTTCACGATGCGCCGCCGATCGATGGCGTAGTTGAGCGCCTGGCGCACCCGCACGTCGGCGAGCGGTCCGCGCGTCGTGTTGATCGCGACGTACACGAGCTCGAGCGAGGGCGTGGACGCGAGGAGCTTCCGGCGCTCGGTGTCCTCCTGCCAGTCGGCGATCTCGCCCTGCGGGATCTGCAGCACGTCGACGTTGCCGCTCTGGAATTCGGCCACGGCCGTGCTCGGCTCGGCGATGATGCGCGCCTTCAATGAATCGGCGCGCGGCCGGCCGCCCCAGTACCGGTCGTTCGGCGCGAACAGCAGGTAGTCGTCGTGCTTCCACTCGACGAGCTTCCACGGCCCGGTGCCGACGGGATGCTCACCGAACCCCTCCGGCACCTTCTCGGGCGCGATCGACGCCACGGGCATGGCGAGCAGCTTGGGGAAGATCGCGAACGGCTCCTTCAGGACGACGACTACGGTCGAGTCGTTCGGAGCCGAGAGGCCCTGAATGGTGGCCGCCTTGCCGTCGGCGTACTCCTTGGCGCCGAGGACGGGGTAGAGGGGCCAGCCCCGCCCGCCGCGCACCTTCGGGTCGAGCACGCGCTGCCAGCTCGCCAGCACCTGGCTGGCGACGAACGGCGTGCCGTCGGTGAAGGAGACGCCGCGACGCAGATGGAAGGTGTAGGTCATCCCGTCGGGGGACGCCTCCCAGCTCGTGGCGAGGCCGGGAACGACCTTGGCGTCGGGGGTGAAGCGCGTGAGGCCGTCGAACAGGTATGCGACCGCGCGGCCCGTCGGCACGTCCGTGGACAGGGCGGGGTCGAGCGACCGGGGGTCGTAGTTGTCGCGCGAGTCGACCAGGGTGCGCCGATCGGTGCCTCCGCCGCCCCCGCCGCAGCCAGCGGCGAGGAGCACGACGAACAGGGCGAGAGAACGGCGCATGACGTTCTGGCGTAAGCAGTTGACAGCCGAGTGAAGGCGCGAGAACTTACCCGCGCCGCTGAGCAGCGTCAAACGTCAAACGCGCCCGCCGGAAGCGACGCGCCATGCGCGCGTCGCGTTACGAGCCGCTGCGCTCCCGCAAGCTGCAAGTTGCGTCCCTTCCCCCTCCCGTCCGCTCGCCGGCAGCCATGAGTCGTCCACCCAGAGCCCGCTCGCCGCGTCCGACGGCGCGCCTCGAGGGCTACGTCTACCGCCGTCCGCTCACCGGCACCGAGCTGCTGCCCGCGATCGGTGTGGGGGTGGCCGCCGGCCTCGCCGCGTTCTACGTGGCGCGGCTGTTCCTGCAGCGCACGCCGCTCCTTCCCGAGGAGCGACGGCTCGGCAAGCACCACTCGTCGGGCTCGGGGCCGCGCGCGGCGTGATGGATGGCGGTCGCCGGCGGCGCGCGCGCGGGTGGTGGCGCGGTGCCCTGACCGCCGCGCTGCTTCTGGTGCTGCCGTCTGCCCTTCGCGCACAGAACTCGGCGTGCGATCCGGGTGACCGGGAGATCCGCGCGCTCAAGTTTCGGGGCAACCACGCGTTCCGCGGCAGCGAGCTCGCGCTTCGCGTCGCGACCACACCGTCGAGCTTCGCGCGCCGCACCTTCCGCATGTTCGGGAAGCGGCGCTGCCTCGACAGCGACGAGCTGCGCCTCGACGTGGGGCGCCTGCGCCTGTTCTACAACCGGCACGGCTACTACTCCGCGGCGGTGGACACGAGCGTCGTCGCGAACTCCGACAGCACCGTGAAGGTGACGTTCCTCATCACCGAGGGACCGCCCGTGCTCGTCGACACGCTGCGCATCACCGGGCTGGATTCGGTGACGGCGCCGATCGCGTCGACGAACGAGCTCGACCTGCGTCCCGGCGTGGTGTTCGATCGCACCCGCCTGCAGGGGGCGATCGATTCGATCAAGGCGCGACTGCGCGACAACGGCTTTCCGCGCGCCGACGTCGCGGCGGCCTACACGGTGTACGACACCGTCGGCCACCGCGCGCGGGTGTCGCTCGAGGTGATCCCGGGCCAGCGAGCCGCCGTCGGCCGGATCCGCGTGTTCAACGAGCCGCTGCCAGGCGCCCCGCGGCGGCTCGGCGACTCCACGGTGCTTCGGCTGCTCAGCGTCAGCAGCGGTGACGCGTACAGCGAGCACGACCTCGCCGACGCGCAGCGAGAGCTCTACCAGAGCGACCTGTTTCGCCACGTGGAAGTGCGGCTCGCGCCGGACAGCGCGCAGCCGAAGACCGACTCGTCGCACGTGACGCTCGACGTCGTGCTGCGCGAGAACTACGTGCGCCAGGTGGACACCGAGGTGGGCTGGGCGGTGCTCGACTGCTTCAAGGGCCGCGCGGTGCTCGTCGACAAGAACTTCCTCGGCGAGGCGCGGCGCCTCGAGCTCACGGCCCAGGTCTCGAAGATCGGCCACGCCGAGAACACGCGGTTCGCGAACGGGAATCTGTGTTCGGACAACATGGATCAGGATCCGTTCAGCAGCCAAGTGAACTACTTCGTGAGCAGCACCTTCCGGCTGCCGACGCTGTTCGGGCTGCGCGGCTCGCCGGCGATCTCGGTGTACAGCGAGCGGCGCGGCGAGTATCAGGCGTACCTGCGCACGACGGTGGTCGGCGGCGAGGCGTCGCTCACGCGCGACCTGCGCCACGAGCTGCCGCTGCGCCTGGCGTACTCGCTGGAGTACGGACGAACGGATGCGCAGCCGGCGCTCCTGTGCGCGGTATTCAACCGATGCGACAGCGAATCGCGCGAGCTCCTCACGGGGAGCAACCGGCCCCTCGCGGTCGCGAGCGCGCACGTCGACCGGCTGCGCGCCGACAACCCGGTGAACCCACGCTCGGGAACGGTGCTGCGGCTCGACATGCGCGGCTCGTGGAAGGAGATCGGCTCCGACGAAGACCTGCAGTTCATCAAGGGGCTCGCCGACGGGTCGTACTATCGACCGGTGACGCCGGGGATCACCTTCGCGGCGCGGCTGCGCATCGGTAGCGTGCTCGCCCGCAACTTCTCGTTCGGCGACAGCGTGGGATTCGTCCCTCCCGAGGAGCGGCTGTACGCCGGCGGCGCGACGAGCGTGCGCGGGTTCCAGCAGAACGAGCTGGGCGACCTGATCTACATCGCCGACGCCGAGCCGAGGGTGACGGCGGGGGCGGGGGACACGCTGTTCTTCGAGGATACGTCGGGCGAGTTCCGCCGCGTCGTGCCCGTCGGCGGCAACGCGTTGATCGTCGCCAACCTCGAGCTGCGCTTCCGCAGCGCGATCTATCCGGAGCTGATCCAGTACACCGCCTTCCTGGACGGCGGCAGCGTGTGGCAGCGCGGAGGCAACCTCGGGAGCGTCACGCCGGCGCTGTCGACCTTCTCCCTGAAACGGCTCCGCTGGACACCCGGCGTGGGGGTGCGCGTCTTCACGCCGGTAGGCCCCTTTCAGATGAACGTGGGGTACAATCCGTATCCGCGACCGGACGGTGCGCTCTTCTTCGACCAGGCGCCGAACAAGCAGGGGTTCGCGCCGCTCTACTGCGTGAGCCCGGGAAACCGGATCCCGGCCGTGCCGAGTCCCAGCGGCGGGTACGAGCAGATCTCGGGGGGCAGCTGCCCCGCCACGTACACGCCTCCGCAGAAGAACACCTTCTTCCGTCGGTTGACCTTCACCTTCTCGATCGGTCCCGATTTCTGAGCCGCGTGCGTCCCGGATGACTCGACGTCGCTTCATCGCGATCGTCAGCCTGTGCGTGCTCGCGCTGCTCGGGACCGTCGTGCTGGGCACCGCTCTGTTCGTGACGCGCACGGACTACGGCCGCGAGTGGATGCGGAGCACGATCGAGACCCAGCTCGCTCGGTCGGTGAAGGGGAAGGTGCACCTCGGACGGATCAGCGGGGGCCTGCTCACGGGCGTCACGATCGACTCGGTGGAGCTGCGCGACGATCAGGACTCCCTGTTCGTCGCGACCGGCGAGATCCGCGTCAAGTACGATCCCCGCGACCTGGTGGACCGGAGAATCCATCTGCAGCGCGTGGACGTGCAGCGGCCGAACATCGTGCTGCGCCAGAACGGCGACTTCAGCTGGAACTTCAAGCGGATGTTCAAGCAGTCGGGCCCCGAGAGGCCGAAGGGACCCGAGCGCGGCTTCGGCGACTTCGTGGTGCTCGACTCGGTGCACCTGCGCAACGCGCAGATGCGACTGACGATGCCGTGGCATCCCGACGACTCGCTGCGCGGCGCCAGACGCGACAGCGCCGTCCGGGTGAACATCGCGCGCAAGGACCACGAGATCCGCCGCACGCGCGGCGGCTTCTCGCAGAACTATCGCTGGACCGATGCGTACGTCGCCGTGTCGCACATGCGCATCGCCGACCCGGACAGCGTCGGCCGGCTGTTCCGCGTGGACACGCTGCACGCCGTGGAGAGCGTGCCGACGTTCCGGTGGCGCAATGTGAAAGCGACCGTGCGCCAGCTCGGTGATTCCGTCTGGATCGACGCGCCGCACTTCGACCTCCCCGCGTCCACGGGGCACGCGTCGGGGAAGATCACGTGGGGGAGCGACCTCCCCGTGCGCTACGCGATCCGCATCTGGGGCGATTCCGTCTCGCTCAACGACGTGGCGTGGGTATATCCGACGCTCCCGCGCACGGGCGGCGGCACGATGATCCTCGACATCAAGAACGAGCGGAACCTGCACCAGCTGGACTACGCCATCAGCGAGATGGACGTGCGCACGACGAAGTCGCGGCTGCTCGGCGACATGACGTTCGAGGTGGGCGGACCCGTGCTCGCCGTGCACGACGTGAAGATGCGCGCCGATCCGGTCGACTTCGATCTGCTGCGCACGCTCAACGGCAAGCCGTTCCCCGCCGACTGGCAGGGCACGATCACCGGCACGGTGAACGCGCGCGGCGGGCCGCTCACACACTTCTTCGTCGATGCGGCGGACGTCGTCTTCCGGGACAAGCACGTTCCGGGCGCCGAGTCGAAGCTGAAGGGGCGGGGCGAGCTCGACATCCTGTTCCCCGCGTTCACCGCATTCCACCGCTTCACCGCGCAGACGGAGCGACTCGACCTGCGCACGCTGGTGGCGATCTACCCCGCGTTCCCGCGCGTGACGGGAATCGTGAGCGGGAGCGCGGTGCTCGACTCGTCGTGGCTCGACGTGCGCGTGTCGAACGCCAACCTCACGCACACCGACGGGCCGGCCGAGCCGACCCACATGACCGGCGGCGGACGGATCACGTACGGCGAGAAGTTCATGGCGTACGACCTCGCGCTCCAGGCGCAGCCGCTGTCGTTCACGACGCTCGGACGGTCGTACCCGCTGCTGCCGCTGCGCGGCACGTTCGTCGGGCCGATCACCGTGAAGGGGATCGCGCCGTCGCTCGAAGTGACGGCGGATCTCACCGGTGCGGCCGGTCGCGTCACGTACGTCGGCGGCGCCGACGCGGACTCGATCGGCGGCTACGGTGCGCACGGGAGCGGCACGTTCGAGAACCTGGATGCGGCGGCGCTCGTCGGCCGCACGACGCCGCCCTCGAGGCTGGCGGGCACGTACCAGGTGGACCTCACGGGCGATCTGCTCTCGAACCTCACTGGCTCGCTCGGTGTGGTGCTGGGACGCTCCGAGCTGGACGGCGTGCGCTATGCCGGCGGCGTGGCGCGCGCGCAGTTCGACGCCGGCATCATGCACGTGGACACGCTCCGGCTCACCGGCGACGTCGGCACGCTGGTGGCGCGCGGAACGCTCGGCCTCACGCGACCGGCGGCGAACGACTCGCTCGTCGTGACGATGACGGTCGATTCGCTCGGCGGGCTTCGACGCTACATCGGCGTCGCGGCCGGCACGCGGAGCGACAGCGCGGCGGCGCTCGACTCGCTCATGGGCACGCTCCGGTCGCGGCTCGTCCTGCGCGGCTGGCTCGACTCGCTGGACGTGAGCGGCACGCTCCAGGGAAGCGACCTGCTCGCCCGCGCCCAGCGCGCGCGGGGCGTTCGCGGCACGATCGCGGTGAAGCAGATGAAGGGCCGCGCGACGGGTACGGTGTCGCTGCAGGCCGACACGATCACCGCGGCGGGGATTCGCATCGAGACGGTGACGCTCGCCGCGCGGCTGCTGGACAAGGGAGGCGCGGTGTTCTCCGCCACGGGCAAGGCGGGGAACGGGACGGCGCTGCGGGCGAGCGGCGAGTACGCGATCGTCGCCGACAGCACCGACGTGCGCCTCGACACGCTGGACGTCGACATCGGCGCGTCCCGCTGGGGGCTGCTGCTGCCGATGCGCGTGCGGACCACGCCGGCCGGGCTCACCGTGGACACGCTGCTGCTCGGCGCGGGCACCGCGCGGATCGCCGGCTCGGCGAACATTCCGGCGACCGCGCCGGTGCGCGGGCATCTGCGCGCCGACAGGATGCCGCTCGCCGACATCGGCGTGCTGGCACAGCTGAAGACGCCCATCTCCGGCCGGCTCGGCTTCGACGTGGACATCGCCGGTACGCGCGCGCAGCCGACGCTCAGCCTCACCGGCGCCGCCGATTCGCTCAAGGTGGGCGGCCTGTCGGCGGAAGCGATGCGCGTGACGGGGCGCTACGCGAACGATCGCGCGGCGATGGACGCGACGCTGGTGCGCGGCGGCCGTTCGATCCTCGACGCGAGCGTCGACTATCCGGTCGCGCTCACGCTGTTCACGGCCAAGCCGGCGGGCGACTCGCTGCGCGGACGCATCCACGCCGACAGCGTGGACCTCGCGCTCGTCGAGGCGCTCTCGCCGAAGCTGAAGAACGCGCAGGGCCGCCTCGCGCTGGATCTCACGGTGTCCGGCGAGGCGAAGCGTCCGCACGTCGGCGGGCTCGCCACGATCAAGCGGGGCGCGATCGAGGTGCCGAGCGTCGGCCTGCGGTTCGCCAACATCGACATGTGGCTCAACGTCGACCCGCTGCGCGATTCGCTGTCGATCGAGCAGCTGCGGTGGACGAGCCCGACCAACGGCGGCAGCGCGTCGGTGGGCGGCTCGGTGGTGTTCCGCGAGCTGAAGAATCCGCGCATCGACCTGCGGCTCGACGCGCGGGGGCTCCGCGCGGTGGACAAGAGCGGGCTCGCGCAGCTCGACGTGTCCACGGGCGCGGGAGGGTTGACGATCGCCGGCACCGAAGAAGACGCGCGGCTGAGCGGTGCGCTGATCGTGGACCGCGGGACGATCTACATCCCCGAGCTGGTCAACAAGCGGCTCGAGGAGTTCAGCCAGGAGGAGTTCGCCGAGCTGTTCGACACGACGGACGTGCGCAACCGCTCGCTGATGCCGCAGCCGCCGACGCGACTGGTGGAGAATCT
>Ga0207643_10001384_pt1 | contig 13921 bp, 13 predicted proteins | sample KBSMisM62_FD_184313 | JGI IMG/M metagenome (GOLD analysis project Ga0207643, IMG submission 184313) | Miscanthus rhizosphere microbial communities from Kellogg Biological Station, Michigan, USA - KBS Miscanthus M6-2 (SPAdes) (version 2) | ecosystem: Host-associated > Plants > Roots >...
CATGGCGGCGCGGCATGTGCTCAAGACACTCGTGCTCAGGCATTTCTATTGGAAGGTAAGTATAATGAAGCCGAACACTTTGCGCGTCGTGCTGTTCAGGCATTAAAGCATGGCGGTGAACAAACGGTTCTGGCAGAAGCGCTCACCACGCACGGCAAAGCCCTTGCCCGACTAAACCAAACTCGAGTTGCCAAAACGACCCTGGACCAGGCCGTAGAAATCGCTCAAAACGCTGGCAACCCGGATCGTGGTGGTATTGCAGCCGTCACCGCTATTGAAGAGCTGAGCGATCACCTATCCGCAGACACACTCCAAAACTACTACCACACGGCCGAAACGCTACTCTCAAATTCTCAAAACCTCAGCATCAAATCGCGACTGGGAGAATGTGCCCGTCGCGTTCTTTCAGTCGCACTTGCTGAAGCAAACGCAGTGGCCCCCTCAACTTCAGCAGCAGACACCATAACGATGGAGCCCGGTTTCTCCCTCGATATTGAAGTACTTCGCTATGAAGGCGACCTGATTCGTCGTGCCCTCAAAGAATCGGGCGGCAGCATTACGCGCGCTGCGCGACTTCTTGGTGTCACTCATCAGGGACTAGCGTTCATCCTCAACGGACGGCACAGCAATCTTTTGTCAATTCGAACTCCTGTAAAACGCCGGCGTCGTAGTATAATCCGTCATCATTAATGGCCCCCTCCAAATTGCATTATTTATGGCGCTGCCCTTTCCCAAGGCAGCGCCAAACTTTTATTTGTGCTCTAATTTAAGTTAGTTTCACCTATCACCCGGAATCTATGAGTCAAGCAATGAAAAAGATTGCCCCCTTCCTGCTAATCGTCTTTTTGTGGTCTGCGACTCCTGGACAAACTGCCAAACGTCGAGGAGCGGTGCGCAAACCAAACGTCACCACGACGCCACAACCGCAACCAGTTGCACAGCCAACTCCAACTCCCCAACCCCCGCGACCGCCTGCTGCGCCTACATCACTCGTAATCATCAATGGTCAGACGTTCACAACTGCCGACCTCGATCCCGCACTGCGTCAGGAATTGGACCGTCTCGACGACAAGATTGCCGAAGCACGCCGGAGCGTACTCGATCTGCAAATCAACACGACACTCCTTGACGTCGAAGCAAAAAAGCGTCGCATCGATACTCATCGTTTGTATGAACTGGAAGTTAGCAGTCGCGTACCAACCGCTACTCCGGCCCAAATCAAAAAATTTATTGATGACAACCGGCAAGAGTTTGAAGGCTTTAATCCGGAGGTCGCTAATCGACAGGCCGCTGCTTACCTTCACGACGAAGCTGAGAATAAACTTGCAGACGACCTTGTGAACCGATTGCGCAAATCGAATCCAGTCGTGATGGGCATGGATATAAACTCGCCCAATCTAAATCCCGCTGCCGTAGTCGCCACCATCGCAGGACAACCACTGAAAGCCGAGACAATACTCGAAAGACTAAAACCAATTGTATACCGGATGAAGCTCGAGACTTACGAGGTGACTAAACAGCGCACCGAGCAAATGGTTGATGACATGTTGCTGCTGGAGGAAGCCAAGCGTCGCCAGGTTGGACCAGAGCAAATAATCCGTACTGAAATAAGCGACAAAGTTCGAGATCCAACTGAAGAAGAGGTAGCCAAATTTTATTCTGACAACAAAGCACGCATCAGCGGAGATCTCAATAGCGTCCGCAACCAGGTTGCGCTCTACCTGCAGAACGAATCACGACAGCGCCTGGAAAAAGACCTGTCAGCGCGGCTCCGCAAAAACGCAAACATACGATGGCTAATAACAGAACCTGCGCAGCCAATTCAAAACGTCAGCGTCGATGACGATCCAGCACGCGGCGAAGCAACTGCTCCGGTCACAGTCGTCGAGTTTACTGACTTTCAGTGTCCCGCTTGTGCTGCCATGCACCCCATTCTCGATGAGGTCATGAAGTCGTATGGCAACAAAGTGAGATTTGTAGTTCGCGACTTCCCCCTGAATCAACACGAATACGCACGCAAAGCGGCAGAAGCTGCCAATGCTGCCAACGCGCAAGGCAAATTTTTTGAATACATCACTGTGCTTTTCAAGAATCAAAAGGCACTCGATGTTCCATCGTTGAAGAAGTATGCAAGCGAAGTGGGCCTGGACCGTGCACGCTTCGACGCGGCACTGGATCGCGGTGTTTACGCAGCGGAAGTTCAGAAAGACGTCACAGACGGAGAGCTGTACGGAGTCGGTAGCACTCCAACTATATTTGTAAATGGAGTTCAACTCAGAACACTGAGTACGGAAGGCTTAAAGGAAGCGATAGATCGCGCTGCTGGAAAGCCTGCCCCGTCTCAGTGACACAATCATGGACCACTCTAGCCCCTGTGACTTTTACGTAATACTTCTGTTGCTTGTGCGACAACGTAAATTTACATAAATAGTAATTGCGGAGGACCCAACCTGCCGCGTTGGCCCTGCTCTGGCCCCCTTTTTATCTCCCCATGTTTAGGTGAATCCCGATGGTGGTCTCTTTAAAACCAGAGCGACTGAAGCGCTACAAAGACGTCGCGATGCTACTGATCAAGTACGGACGTTCCGACCTGATCAGCGTGGCGGGTCTTGAAGGCAGTGTTCTGCCAGATGAGATCGCAGCCGAATCAGAGATCGCTCCAGCGGAAGATCTCGCAAAAGATCTGGAAAAGCTTGGTCCAACTTTCATTAAGCTAGGCCAGTTGCTCTCCACCCGCGCGGATCTGTTGCCTGGTCCTTACCTCGAGGCATTAGAAAGACTGCAGGACCACATTGAGCCATTTCCATATGAAGACGTAGAGCGGATCGTTTCAGGCGAACTGGGCGTCAGGATCTCAAAAGCTTTTGCTGATTTTGATCCAGTACCACTCGCCGCAGCATCACTGGCCCAGGTACACCGTGCAGAAATGCGCGATGGTCGCGAGGTCGTCGTAAAAGTTCAGCGGCCTGACATTCGAGAAGTTATCGTCGCTGACCTCGAAGCCTTGGGTGAGATTGCACACTTCCTCGACCAACATACAGAACTCGGCAGGCGCTACGAGTTTGACAACATGCTCGTCAATCTCAGAAAGAGCCTACTGAAAGAGCTCGACTTTACCATCGAAGCCAACAACCTACACACCATCAGTGAAAACCTCGCGGAATTTGAAAACATAGTCATTCCCGAGCCCATCGACGACTTCACCACCACACGCGTCTTGACGATGGAATACATTGCCGGCAAGAAGATCACAGCCCTGAATCCTCTGCGACTGCTTGAGATCGATGGCGGTTTGCTTGCCGATGAGTTGTTCCACGCATACCTGAAGCAGTTTCTGATCGATGGTCTATTTCATGCCGATCCGCATCCCGGAAATGTGTTCCTGACTGATGACAATCGCATTGCGCTGCTTGACCTCGGCATGGTGGGACGCGTGACGGGCACTTTCCAGGACAATCTCCTGCGCCTACTGCTGGCAATCAGTGAAGGTCGAGGAGAAATGGCCGCGGAAGCCGCAATCAGAATGGGTGAAGCAAAGGAAGGTTTCGATCGCCCATCATTTGAGCGACGCATCGCAGCCCTTGTAACGGATGAATCCGATGCAGTCCTTAGCCGGAACAACGCAGCGAAAGTAACTCTCGATATAACCAAAATTGCCGCCGATTGCTGGTTCCGTCTTCCGCCCGAATTCACCATGTTCGCGAAGGCGCTACTAAACCTGGACCGCGTGGTTTATACAATCGATCCAAACTTCGATCCCAATATCATCATTCGCGAACGTGCCAATGAGATATTGCAGCGAAACATTCTCAAGAGTATCGCTCCAAACAATCTCCTCTCAGGTGTTGTAGAGCTGAAAGAGTTTGCAGAAAAACTTCCGACTCGCGTAAACAGGATTCTCGACGCGGCCGGAAACAATGAACTCCGTTTCAAAGTTGACGCGATCGACGAGAAAGTTGTTCTGGAGGGACTTCAGAAGGTCGCTAACCGAATTACACTCGGCCTTGTAGTAGCGGCTTTGATCGTTGGTGCGGCAATGCTGATGCGGGTGGAGACTTCTTTTCGGATCTTTGGCTATCCGGGACTGGCGATGATCTTTTTCCTGCTGGCTGCTGCTGCCGGACTCATACTTGTTTTCAGCATTCTCTTCTACGACGAGAAACGGCGTAAGAAGCACTAAAGCTTACGTTCTTCCGTCGTCAGCAGCAGTTCTTTCAGTACCTTAATCTCCTCTTCACTCAGCGAAGTAAACGCCAATCCGAATCCGACCCCAGGGTGGTACGAGGCAACTTCGCCCTGAAGCGGCAGCCATTCGCCGGAGGGCAGCAGTATTTGCAGATTTACTGTTTCGTGGAGCTCAACTCGGCCGAACGTATTTACGAAGCATCCTCCCAGGCTGACGTCGTCAACACGTGCCTCGTGGGTACGCGACATACTCTCCCACTTCGCTTCGAGAAGAACCCGCTTGCGCTCACTTCTTCTTCGCTCCTCGCCCATTATTCACGCCCTTCGCGTTGAGGAATCGCCACATGGCGTTGAGCCATTCTAAACGATGCGTCGAAACGTGACTATGAACATTTATTCACGACGGAAGATATTTGTACTCGCCGTGGGCTGTTGAGCGGGCGCGTACTTCGCGAACAGGCGATATCCAAGCAGAAACAGCAGGATAAATCCGAAGGTCAACGGCAGACGCGTATCTGACTTCACCAACATCCAGAAGTGGATCACACCGGCAATGGCCGCGAGATACACAAGACGGTGCAGTTGTGCCCAGCGCTTGCCGCCGAGTCGCTTCACCATCTCATTGGTGGACGTGATTGCCAGTGGAACCATCAGCAGGAACGCCGTCATACCCGCAAGGATGAAGGGCCGCCGGACGACGTCCTGACCGACACTTAGTAGATTGAAAGCCCGATCGAACCAAACGTAGGTAAGCAGGTGAAGTGAGCCATAAAAGAAGGCGAACAGGCCGAGCATCCTTCGCACCTTCACAAGTGAATTGACACCAAAGATTTTTCGCAACGGTGTTACTGCGACTGTGAGGCTCAAGAATATCAGCGTCAGCATTCCTGTCGTTCTGGTGGCAAACTCGAGCGGGTTGGGACCGACGCGTTTGTGATAAAGATCCCACAAAAGCAGCACCAACGGCACCAGCGCGTTCACGAAGACGACGAGTTTTGCGAAGCGTACATCAGTCATAATCAGAAGTTCTTCACCAGATCCATGCCTTGATACAAGTGGGCCACCTGCTCCCCATAACCATTAAAAAGCAGAGTATCGCGGCGTCCGTATTCGCCAATTCTCCGCTCAGTTGCCTGGCTCCAGCGCGGATGAGGAACGTTTGGATTCACATTTGAGTAAAACCCGTATTCGTCAGGCGCCTGGATGTTCCAGGTTGTCGGCGGCTCATCAGCAACGAGCGTTATCTTGACTACTGACTTGATACTCTTAAAACCATACTTCCACGGCACCACCAGTCGCACTGGCGCTCCGTCCTGAGGCGGCAACGTCTCGCCATACATTCCCGTTGCCATAATAGTTAGCGGGTGCATCGCTTCATCGAGGCGAAGTCCTTCGACGTAAGGCCAATCAAGTATGCCCGTGCGCTGGTTCGGCATCCGTTCCGGATCCAGGAGAGTCTGAAACGCTACGTAACGTGCGGCTGACGTTGGTTCGACCTTCTCGAGCAGCTTGTGCAGCGGAAATCCGACCCAGGGAATCACCATGGACCAACCTTCAACACAACGCAATCGATAAATGCGTTCCTCCAGTGGAAACTTCAGCAACTCATCGAGATCGAAAATTTTCGGCTTATTAACCAGACCCTCTACAGCAACTGCCCATGGCCGGGTCACAAAACCCTTGGCGGCATAAGCCACTCCGCTTTTCGACGTGTCAAACTCATAGAAGTTGTTGTAATTGGTAATCGCCTCCAGAGGAGTCAACTTGTCAGTGACGGCAAAGCCTTCCTTGATCGCTTCTGCCTGCGGTGCTTTGGCAACTTCCTGCAGCTTATCGCCTTCGACACGCTCCGCGGGCGGCGGATTTAAGCGACGATAAAGAAGCGTGCTGGCCGTCGCAGTGCCGGCCAGAGCCGCTGCCTTCATAAACAGCCGCCGGTTTAAATAAACCTGTTTGTCAGTGACCTTTTCTGATTTATCGACCATTTCAAGACCTTGCACTTTAGAATACCTTTATTCGTCGCTTGGTTCGCCAAATACTTACGCGCGCCGCATCCTCGTTGGATTGGCTAGAAAAAACTTCTGATCCGCGCCGATTTATGTTAATCCGTGGCTGTTTATCTTTTGATTTTGAAATCAAAGGACGATTGCGTGGAACAACCATCGACGGCACTTCCTGGCAAAACCGAACACGAACCCGCCGACAAGATTGAATTTCGAAGCAGACTTCTCCGTTGGGGGATTGTGCTGTTCGTCGCTGCCGGCATTCTCCTGATTCCAGTTCCAACTGGTATTACCCCTCAATCGTGGCGCTTGCTCGCAATATTCGCCGCCACAATCACGGGCTCGATTGTTCGTCCGATTCCAGGCGCCGCAATAGTTTTGCTGGGTGTGGCGGCACTGCCGGTATTCAGAGTGATGACGATCAACGAGGCCCTCACCGGCTACGCCGACCCGGTCGTGTGGTTAGTGCTGGCGGCCTTTTTTATATCCCGCGGCATGATTAAGACCGGTCTGGGACGGCGCATCGCTTTCCTCTTCATCAAAGGCATCGGCAAGCACTCTCTCGGACTCGGCTACGCCCTCGCATCGACGGAGACAGTGCTGGCGACAGTGATCCCGTCAACCGGTGCTCGTTCAGGCGGCATAATCTTTCCCATCGCGAAGAGTTTGGCAGAAGCGTACGAATCGAGACCCGGCCCCACAGCACGTCGCCTCGGCGCTTTTCTGATGACTAGTGTTTACCAATGTAACGTTATCGTGTGCGCGATGTTTTTGACGGGGCAGGCGTCGAATCCGATCATCGCACGCTTTGCAAAGGAAGTGACCGGAATCGAGATTACCTACGCGCGTTGGGCCATCGCCGCAATCGTCCCCGGGCTCTTATCGCTTTTGCTGGTTCCATGGGTGTTATATCTGGTGTTTCCACCGGAAGTGAAGCACACGCCACGAGCCAGCGAGATGGCCTCAGTAGAATTGAAAGCCATGGGCCGGATGAAATGGTCCGAATGGTTGATGCTGCTGGTATTTCTCTTCGTGGCGATTCTCTGGATGACCAGCAAGCTGCACGGCATTGATTATGCAGCCGTAGCGTTGTTGGGAATTAGCGTGCTACTGATCACAGGCGTGCTCGACTGGGAAGATCTCATCAGCGAAAAGGCAGCGTGGGGTGTGTTCATCTGGTACGGCGGGCTACTTCGCATGGCTGAAGCATTGGGCCAAACCGGAATCACGAAACGATTTGCTGATGCATCCGCGAGTTTGACGACTGGATGGAAATGGTGGTTGGCACTGGCATCGTTGCTGCTGATCTATTTCTACGCTCATTACGTCTTCGCCAGCATCACCGCACATGTGACGGCGATGTTTGTGCCGTTTCTGATTGTGATACTCGCCGCCGGAACGCCGGCGTATCTGGGCGTGCTCTCATTGGCGTACTTTTCCAACCTGGGTGCAGCGCTCACTCACTACGGCACCACGCCCGCGCCGATTTACTTCGGCGCCGGCTACACCACACAACGAACCTGGTGGGGGCTGGGCCTGATTACGTCTTTGATAACGATCACGATCTGGAGCCTGGTTGGTTTCACGTGGTGGAAGATTCTCAAGCTCTGGTAACAAATATGGCTGGATACTCAGGAACTCCCTTACCAAAGAAACTCGGTATCAAAGAAGGCTCTCGAATCGCGCTCGTGAACGCGCCGAAAGACTTTCAATCCGAGTTGGGCGAACTACCCGATGACGTGAAGTTCTTAAAGCCGTCGACAAAGTCCCTTGACCTCATTCTCTTCTTCGTCTTGTCTGAACGAGTACTTGCTCGCGACTTCGCGAAGCTCTCCGAACGACTCACTGCGAACGGCATGATCTGGATCGCGTGGCCAAAGAAGAGTTCAGGAGTAGCAACAGATCTTTCATTCGAACACGTGCAGCGAATCGGACTCGATGCAGGACTCGTCGACGTAAAGATCTGCGCGGTAGATGAAACCTGGTCCGGTCTCAAGTTTGTTTATCGACTCAAAGATCGATCGAGCCGCAAGTAAAGCTTCCACAGTTTTCCACAGATCCTGAGGAAATCTTTGTGGAAATCATAGGGCAGAGTTTTACAAAGCTGTTACAAGTGCATACTTAGAACACTTTGCACACATCAGCGGCGCGCTCACAAAGCTTTCTGTATGAACGTATTAACCTTCTTAATTGCTCTCAACTCTCACAAGTACAACTCAACCTCTTCACTCATGGTCCATGGCATTTTTCACCGCGCTACTAATTGTGGGACCATGAAAAATAAATACGAAGTCCTTGCGCCAAACATTAGGCGAACGGTTTTATAATTCACACTGAGCACTCGAATTTTCTAATGAATTCGAATCTGTCTCGATCGCGTTTGCTACAGTTCAGACACACAATCAACGCGCTTCATGCGAGTGATGTGATCACGTATCCTCACGTTTAAGAGTTGTTTGCGTTGCTAAAAAGAGATCTTGCAGACGAGATCGATCCGCAAAATTTCGGAGTTGACTTTCGTTCGAAACAGATCTGAAAAAGGTGTTGCAAAAAAAGTGTCCTTCACTATAATGCGATTCCCTCGCTGAACATTGATTGCCAATTAAAAAGTTTGGATCAGCGGCCTGTTATTGATCGTTTGAAGGTTAACTAGCTCTCATATTTTCTCGCAATTGCCCGGAGGCCTTCAACGAATGAAACTCAGGTAGGTATTGGGGCGTGACATGTGCGGTAGTTGCGCAAGGCAATCCAGGCGATCGCCCCTTGGGATCTTAGCCAAAAAATAACCCCCAATTATAGTTCCTTACCGGATGAATTCAGTGCCGGATTAGGGTGTAGTGTTGTCCGATTACGGATTGAAGCCAAAGTCTTAATGCCCAGTGGAGTTGTGAAAATGATTGAAATCCAGTCTTCTCCCCAGGTCAAACACTGTCCTATTTGTTCAAAAGATCTTCCGATATCAGAATTTGGAATTTGTAGAGCGCGAAAAGATGGACGCAATCTCTATTGCAAAAGCTGCATTCGGCAAAAGGTCACACAAAGCCGTCGCGCTTTGAAGGAATACAAGTCAGCCCGCAAGAAATATATTTCCCAGCAAGTCGAGATTGCGGAGTTGCTTTCCAGTGATTCGTCCAGCGGTCACTACCCGGCGAAAGCAATGAGCAAGTTGTCTCCCGTTGAGCGCGTGCGTGATGCCATCAGGCGAGGCTCGCGAACTCAGCGTGAGATTGCCCAGGAAACAAAACTCGGTAAAGACGAGATCGGAGACGCGTTAGCCAATCTCTTGCTTTGGACTCACGAGATTAGAACGCAGGTGGTGAACAACACTCGGCTCTATTTCCTGAATGACAATGCCGAGACCACGACCGTGGATGATGAACCACGTCTCCCGGCACGTAAACGCGACTTGCCGAGCTCGTTCAGTAGTTTGCAGGGATTGATGCCCGGCAGGAACCCTGAGGGTGAACCCGCAAAAATCGGAGGCTGGGTGGCAGCCTAGCCCCTATAAATATTGGCGTCGGAAATCACCCGTTAGTCAGCGAAAGCCTCGAAGACCTCACTGGCGTGATCTTCAGGCTTGACCTTCTCGAAGACCTTTTTGATCTTGCCCTTCTCATCGATCAAAAAGGTCGTACGATGAACACCCATGTATGTTCGCCCCATAAACTTCTTCTCTCCCCACACACCATAAGCCTCCGCGATCTCTTTATTCGGATCGGCTAAAAGTGTGAATGGGAGGTCGTACTTGGTCGCGAACTTTTTGTGGGACGCTTCGCTGTCGGGCGAGACACCCAATACGGCAATACCTTTCTTTTTGAACTTGGAAAAAGAGTCGCGAAACGAACAGGCTTCTTTGGTGCAGCCCGGTGTATCGTCCTTGGGATAAAAGTAGAGCACGACTTTCTGACCGCGCAGGTCTTTCAGGTTAACAGTTTCGCCGTTGGCGTCTTTGGTTTTGAATGCAGGTGCAGTAGATCCCTCTTTGAGCATGTGTAGTCCTTTGTTGTCGATGGTCTAAAAGCCGGATTGTAGAGGATCAGGGTCAAATTCATGAAAGCTTCAACAAAAAGCAAGCACAGCTACTGGATGGTAAAGCAGGAGCCTGAAACTTACTCGTGGGACGACTTTGTTAAGGACGGCAGCACTGACTGGTCCGGTGTGCGCAACTACCAGGCGAGAAACAATCTCCGCGCCATGAAACCAGGCGACAAGGTGCTCTTCTATCATTCAGGCAAGGGAAAGGAAGTGGTCGGTTTGGCTGAGGTGGTCAAGGGCGCTTATCCCGATCCGACTGCCGACGATCCGCAGTGGGTTGCAGTCGATCTGAAACCGGTTAAGCCTTTGGCGAGCTCGGTCCAGTTGGCGGCGATTCGTTACGACAAGCGTCTCAGCCAGCTACCACTCATTCGCCAGTCGCAGCTTTCAGTGATGCCATTGACGAAGGATGAATTTGACGTGATAGTCTCGATGGGAAATAACAAGGCGCGCCGGCGATGATAGCAGTTGATCAAAAACCAATCCGTGTAATCTGTGGCTAAAAAAGACGATTGTCTTCAAGCGGTGTCGCCGATTCACTCAGCCGCGGATAAACCTTAAAAAGCGGTTCTGGAGCGGGAAAAGTTTTTTCCTCCAGGGCCGCTTTGATTTCCAGGGCGTTGACCACACCCTGCCCCCGAAAGTGATTATTTGTGATCACGTATGTCTCGCGAGTTTGCTTCGAAACTTCTTTAATTCGGACGAGCCACGGCTCGAGCTCATCGAGCGAATAGAGATAGTCGTATCGTTCGTGAGGAGCCGCCTTCTCGCGAAACCAGTTCTGATAGTTCCTGCCGTGAAGCCGCACATACCCGATGCGTGACGTCGTCAACGCCTGTGGTCGAATCGATTTCGAAAACACCGGCTGATCGATATTGCAAATCCCGACGCCGCGCTCATCCAACCACTCATAAAACTCCGGATTGTTCCACGACGCGTGCCGCACTTCTAACACCAACGGATAATCTGAAAACCGTTCCAGCAACTTCGCCAGGTAAATCCGGTCGTCAGGACTGTTTTTGAACGACCAGGGAAACTGAAGCAACACGCCGCCGAGCTTGCCCGCCTCGGCAAGCACGTCCATTCCCTCCCGAAACTCCTTCTCATCCTTCTTCGTCGCCTTGCCTCGCTCGTGCGTGAAAATACGGTGCAACTTCGCCGTAAACGCAAACTCCTTATTCCCTGCCACACGCTTGGCCCACGACTTCGTCGTCGAAGGCACTGGCGGCCGGTAGAAACTGCTGTTGATCTCGATCGTGTTGAAAAACTGTGCGAGGTATTCGAGCGGATCAAACGACTTTCCCGGTTTCTGTGGGTAGACGATGCCTTCCCAGTCTTTGTAAGACCAGCCGGCAGGACCAACGCGGATAATTCGTTTTGCCAAGTTAGTTAGGCCTTGGTGGTTGATACAGATCGGGGATCGCGTCGATAACCTTTGCCGGCAGCGGTTTCAATTTCAACTGTTCCGTCAGAAACGCAATGCGATCTCGTCTCGCCTCAGCGTTTAGTGCGTGCGGAGCTTCGTAGAGCTTGAATCGTTTCGGCTGACTGACAACTTTCTCGTACTCACGCGCTCGCTCCGGCGTCAGAAAAGGCTCCTGTGTCGCGTATTGAAGAAAAACCGTAGCCGGCGCCGCGTGCGCCACAAAGTTTCCCTCGTCGAGATATTTGTGACTAGCCATGAAAGCGTCGAATTTCTCCGGCCCCACTTGCTGGCGGAATTGCTCGTAGCCACCCGTTCTGATGTTGACCTCGTCCGAGATCGACCCGGCCATCAAAACGAATGCTTTGAACCGGCGATCCACACCACTCAGAGTTGCTCCAATCGCAGCGTTGTAGCTGTGACCGACAAAAGCGATGCGTTTAGGGTCAACATCCTTGCGCGTCAACAGCAAATCAACGCCCCGTCGGATGTCAATCACTTGCTGTACCTTCTCTGCGTTCCGTTTTTCACTAAGAAGGTCATTGTCGGCGACATATCCCGGCCGAGCGACTGGCCCGTCAGTCAACAGCGAAACAACTCCCGCGGGCGCCAGCGCCACAGCCTCATCGAGAAACTGTTTGCGATTCCGCATCTCGGAGTTTGTCCAGTACCAGTGTCCCCAGATCACCGCTGCAAACGGTCCTTTTCCTGTGGCGGGCACGACGAGATACGCCGGTACCAAACCACCTTTCGGGCTCGCATAGGTGATGTCATAAACCGTCGCCTCACCTAGCTTTTCCGTCCCCAGAACCTTCAGCTCGAGTGGCGACTTCGCGTCATAATCGAAGTGCCGCACCAGCTCCGCATCCTGAGCGAAGAGAGCGGAGTTACACAGGACAAGGAACGCAATGCCGAGAGACAACTTGACCAGCAGAGCCGAAAACCTCATAGTCGAAACCTCCTGCGACTTCGATTGATTAGGCGAATTATTTTGCAGGATTTAGCAGGATTAAGAAAGGAGGTGAGGCGATGCGTCTGACGGAGATGGTTTCGTGTTCTGGTTGAGCGGCGAAGCTTAGCCCGAGCTTACTCGCTCAGGTTCTGAGCGGGCTACCAAAACAACCTTTTGATCCGAATCTGATTGTCGGCTTTGATACAGCCGACGACGCGGGAGTATACCGTCTGCGAGACGACCTCGCGCTGGTGCAAACGCTCGACTTCTTCACGCCGATCGTCGACGACCCGTACGACTACGGCCGCATCGCCGCCCTCAATTCGATCAACGACGTTTGGGCCATGGCCGGAACACCCATAACGGCAATGGCGATCACGTGCTTTCCTAAAAAAGGTGTCGATCCGGCGATCCTGCGAGAGATCATGCGTGGCGGGCTGGAGACAATAAATCAGTATGGCGTCACGTTGATTGGCGGCCACAGCGTCGACAACGAGCAGATCATGTTTGGTTACTCAGTCACGGGTCTCATCCATCCGGATGAAGTTGCCACCAATTCCGGTGCACGGCCCGGTGACATTCTCATACTGACTAAACCGATCGGCACGGGGGTGATTTCCACCGGGATCAAGAAAGGACGCGCAAGCGATTCAGTCGTCGCTGGTTCGGTTGAGACGATGCTGACAGCTGGCAAATATGCAGCCGAAGCGATGCGTGACTTTGGCGTGAAAGGCGCGACGGATGTGACCGGTTTTGCGCTTTTGGGCCACACGTGGGAAATGGCGTGCGCAAGTAAAGTCACTATCGAAATTGATGCGGCAGCGATTCCATTGCTCGAGGGCGCGATGCAGCTTGCGTCTGAAGGAATGCTTACTAGCGGTGACAAAACAAATCGTGAGTATGTCGGAGCCGATGTTGAGATCGGCGCGGGCGTTGATGCGAACCTGGTGAAGTTGTTGTTTGATCCGCAGACGGCAGGCGGAATGTTAATCGCCGTGGCCAAAGATAAAGCCGAAGCTCTACTTGTCATCCTCCGAAAAAATTACCTTAAAGCGGCGCAAATAGGCCGTGTCCTTCCCGCAGGCCCTCGTTCAATCATCGTTAACGGCGTCACGTGAAATGGATCTGTCAAGCAGGGTCACCCAACTCAACCAATTCAACGAAAACAAAGGCCGGTATGTTCTCTACTGGATGCAGATGTTCAAGCGTGCCAGCCACAATTACGCGCTCAACTTCGCTATCAAAATGGCCAACGAGCGCCGGCTTCCCCTCGTCGTTTATGAGGGACTCAAGTTTTACTATCCCTGGGCAAGCGATCGGATT
>Ga0207643_10001386_pt1 | contig 13904 bp, 11 predicted proteins | sample KBSMisM62_FD_184313 | JGI IMG/M metagenome (GOLD analysis project Ga0207643, IMG submission 184313) | Miscanthus rhizosphere microbial communities from Kellogg Biological Station, Michigan, USA - KBS Miscanthus M6-2 (SPAdes) (version 2) | ecosystem: Host-associated > Plants > Roots >...
GCATCTCGTCGACCCTCGGGGACGAGCAGGTCGACGAGCTCGCCGCCGTGCGGGGCGATCGTCGTGTCGTCGGGCATGGGACATCAACCTTTCGTCGCGGTGAACGGACCCTCAGGATAGCCGCGGGCCGGTCGGCCCCGACCCGGGACCTATACTCCCTGGACCCCCACGACCGAGGCCCGATGTCCGACACCCTGCTCTCCGACGAAGCGCTCCTCGTGCTCAACGCCCGCCTGGAACCGGCGCATCCCCGCGAGATCGTGCGTTGGGCGCTCGAGGAGTCCGGTCTGCGCGAGCTCGCGCTCGCCTCCGCGTTCCAGGCCGAGGGGACCTGCGTGATGCACATGGCGACGCGGATCCTGCCGGACGTGCCGGTGCTGTTCCTGGAGACCGGGTTCCACTTCGCCGAGACGCTCGCGTTCAAGCGCGGGCTGACCGAGCTCCTGGACCTCAATGTCGTCGAACTGACCGGCGAGCACACGCCGGACACGCAGCGGGACGAATTCGGTCCCCGCCTGTACGAGCGCGATCCGGAGCGGTGCTGCCACATCAACAAGGTGGAGCCGATGCTCGAGGCGCTGCGCGGCCGCGAGGGGTGGGTCACGGCGTTCCGGCGCGACTCGTCTCCGACCCGTGCCGCTGCGCCGATCGTCGACCGGTACGAGCTCGAGCCCGGCAGCTGGATCGTCAAGGTGAACCCGGTCGCGACCTGGACGCGCCGCGACACGTGGGCGTACCTGAAGGAGCACGAGCTGCCCCACAACCCGCTCTACGACCTCGGGTACGCCTCGATCGGCTGCGCGCCGTGCACACGCCTCTCGCTCCCGGGGGAACACGAGCGCGAGGGTCGGTGGGCCGGTCTGTCGAAGTGGGAGTGCGGGATCCAGGAACGCGGCGCGGGATCCGAGGCGGCCGCGGGCGCCGCGAAGCCCGGCTAGGCCACGACCCAGAGGGCCTCGGGCGCGAGGTCGATCTCAAGGCGGCGGTGATCGCCCAGCGAGTCCCCGTCGACCTGGACCGGGAACGGCGTCTCGGAATCGATCAGCACGTGCCGCGCGTCGTGCACGTAATCGATGTCGCGACCGTGGACGTGCCGCGCCGAGCCGAACACCTGCCAGGCGATCCTGGGAACGCTTCGGCGGGCGAGCTTTCGGACCGAGAGCACGTCCAGGCCGGAGTCCAGCGACGCCTCGGGCGTCATCCGGATCCCCCGGTCACGGTAATAGGTGTACGGGTCGGTCCGTCCGACCATCACCGACAGCGACGGGAGCGGTGGCCCGTCGTCGATCCGCACCTCCAGGTCCGCCGAACGGCCCGCGTAGCTCACCAACAGCTCGCGCGCGACCGCGCGGAACGCGGCCCGGTCGAACTTCGACTTGGTCTTGGGGAACCGTTGGTCCAGGCGGCGCATCGCGGCGGCGTCCACGCCCGCGCCGCAGTTGACGGCGAAGTACCGGCCGTCCGCCACGCCGAGCGACAACTTGAACGCCTGGTCGTCGAGCGCCTTGGCGATCAGGACGCCGGTCGCCTCGACCGGGTCGAGCGGCAGTCCGAGCGCTCTGACGAAGATGTTCGTCGCGCCGCCCGGCAGCACGCCGAGCGCGCTCTCGGTGCCGGCGAGCGCGTTGACGGCCTCGTTGATCGTCCCGTCACCGGAGAAGACCACGACCAGATCGACACCCTCGTCCACGGCCTGCGCCGCGAGCTCCGAGGCGTGTCCGCGCTCCTTCGTCTCGGCCACCTCGAGCCGGAAGTCGGCCGAGAGCGCCTTCTCGATCACGGCCAGCACGGGCTTGGACATCGTCCGGGCCACCGGGTTCACGACCAGCAGGAGCCGCTGGAAGCGCATCGACATGGAGGCAGTATCTCAGGGTCGGTCGGGTTGCCGATAGCCCCCCGAGACGGGCGGTAGCAGGGCCAGCTCCTGGCCATCGGAGAGCGGGGTCGCGGGATCGGCGCGTTCGCCCTCCAGGACGGACGAACCCACCCCGGCGATCGCGGCGAACCGCTCGCCGTAGCGAGCGGACAGCGCCTCCACGACCTCGCCGACGGTGGCCCCCTCGGCGGAGACCGAGGAGGAACCCGCCAGCTCGCGGAGCGCCGCGAACAGCCGAACGGTCACGCGTGGCATCGCCCGGAAGGCTATCGCCGCGGCGGGCCCGCTTGTACGCTCGGGGCGCCGTGATCCGCGTCGTGATGCTCACCGATCGCTCGCCGGCGGAGGTGCTCCCCGCCGCCCCGACGCTGCTGCTCGAGCTCAAGACCGAGCACCTGTCGGTCGCGGCGGTGGGCGAGGCTCTAGCGCTCGGGACCGACGCGGTGCTCGTGGACGCCGCCGAGAACCCGGGTCAGGGGCACGCGGTGCTCCGCGCGCTCCGCGAACGCGAGCCTCGGATCCCGCTCCTCGCCGTGATCGAGCGCCGGGACGTCGAGCGCTTCCACTGGGAGGAGGTCGCGGACGAGGTCCTGTTCCCCGGCGCCCCCGAGGGCGAGATCCGTCTGCGGTTCGCGCTCACCCGACGACGGACGGGCGCCGGCGAGGAGACGACGATCCGGCTCGGTCCGATCGCGCTGGACGCCAGCACCTACCGGGTGAGCGTCGAGGGCACGCCGCTGGATCTCACGTTCAAGGAGTTCGAGCTGCTGCGGTTCCTCGCCGAGCGCCGGGGCCGCGTCTTCACCCGGCCGGCCCTGCTGCGGGAGGTCTGGGGCTACGACTTCTACGGCGGGACGCGGACGGTCGACGTTCACGTCCGTCGGCTGCGCGCCAAGCTCGGGCCCGCCTACGAGGGGCTGATCGAGACCGTGCGCGGCGTCGGGTACCGGGCCGCGGATGTGTGAGCCGCGCCGTCCGTTTGGCGGCCCGTCGGCCGGGGGTAAGGTCGTTCCGTGAACGCGACCGAAGAGCTCGGCCAGCTGCTTGGATCGCTCGGGGTCGCCGTCGAGCGCGGCGCCGACCAGAGCCGAGCGTTCCTCGTATCACCCGCCGGTCGGCGGGTCCGAAGCATAGCGGCGGGCGGGCTGCTGCTCGGCACCCCGATGATCCTTCGCCACCCGTTCTTCCGGACGCCGCTCGGCCGGGCGATCGAGCTCGGGGGTGCGGCCGCGCTCATCGCTAAGGGCGCTTCGCTCATCCGCGACTGGGAGCCGGGGCCTGGCACCGCGACGGAGCCCACACCGCACGGCGAGCCTGCGCGGTAGCTACCTCGTAGCCGCCGCTTGCGTTGCCTGCCCGCGCGGTAGCCGCCACCACGACGTTCCCGATAACCACCACCCCGACGGTCGCGGCTTGGACCAGAAGCCCATTCCAACGAGATCCCGATCCCGAACGTGCCCTCCTGGATCATCAATCCGATCCACGTGAGCGACCGGGTGGGGACCGCCGCCACCACGCTCGCGGCGCCGGGCGGAGGCAACCCCTGGCCACCCCCATCGCCGCGACCACCGCCACCGAGGCGACCCCGCCGAACAGGAACAGGAGCGCGCCGACGTTCGGCCCCGCATCGTTCGGCCCCCAACGCCAGCTGCTGGTAGAGCGACAAGGTCCGCGGATCGCGGACGGCACGGTCAGCCCGCAGTAGTGGGAGGAACAGCTCGCAACGAATCCGGCCGCACCGGCAAGGCGACCAGATAGCCAAGCCTCCACCTCGGCCGCGCGGCGTGGCCTTTCGCCACGCGATCGGCCTCCCGGTCGTGTCGGAGGTCGTCATCAACCTCTTTGAAGGTGTTCGCGCTGGGTGGCGTCGTCGTGAGGCACTGCGACCCGGTGCGTCCGAAACTCACGCATGAGGAACCCACCGACGTAACGAAGTGTTAACGCTCCGGAGACCGAGCCCGACCCCCCGCGCTCGTACCCTTGGCCATCGCACGCCGGCCGAAAGGGGAGACGCGAAGGATGACGACGCCGAAGGAGGTCCTGGCCCTCGCCAGGGAGTCCGGCACCGAGATCGTGGACATGCGCTTCTCGGACCTGCCCGGTCTCATGCAGCACTTCTCCATCCCCATGCACGAGCTCTCCGAGGAGAGCTTCGAGGACGGTCTCGGGTTCGACGGGTCGTCGATCCGCGGGTTCCAGGAGATCCAGGAGTCCGACATGCTCCTGGTCCCCGACCCCGACAGCGCGTACCTCGACCCGTTCACGCAGCACACGACGCTGAACCTGCACTGTTTCGTCAAGGACCCGGTCACGGGAGAGATGTACACGCGCGACCCGCGCTACATCGCCCGCAAAGCCGAGCTCTACCTGAAGCAGACCGGCGTCGCGGACACCTCGTTCTGGGGGCCGGAGTGCGAGTTCTACATCTTCGACTCGGTTCGCTTCGACCAGAACCAGCACGAGGGCTACTACCACCTCGACGCGGTCGAGGGCGTCTGGAACTCGGGACGGGAGCGCGAGCTGAGCGGCGAGCCGAACCTCGGCTACAAGCCGCGGTACAAGGAAGGGTACTTCCCGCTGCCCCCGATGGACCACTACCAGGATCTGCGGTCGGAGATGGTCCTGAACCTGGAGAAGGTCGGCCTGAGCATCGAGGTGCACCACCACGAGGTCGGCACGGCAGGACAGGCCGAGATCGACATGCGCTACGGGACGCTGCTCGCGACCGCGGACAACGTCATGAAGTACAAGTACGTGGTCAAGAACACGGCCCGGCACGCCGGCAAGACCGTGACGTTCATGCCGAAGCCGCTCTTCCAGGACAACGGCTCGGGGATGCACACGCACCAGAGCCTTTGGAAGGACGACGACAACCTGTTCTGGGACGAGGTCGGCTACGCCGGGATCTCGGACACCGCACGCTGGTACATCGGAGGGCTGATCGCACATGCGCCGTCACTGCTGGCCTTCACGAACCCGACGACGAACTCGTACCGACGGCTGGTCCCGGGCTACGAGGCCCCGATCAACCTGGTGTACTCGCAGCGGAACCGGAGCGCCTGCGTCCGGATCCCGCAGTACTTCAAGAACCCCGGCGCCAAGCGGCTGGAGTTCCGTACACCCGACCCCTCGTGCAACCCGTACCTGGCGTTCGCGGCGATGCTCATGGCGGGACTCGACGGCGTGAAGAGCAAGATCGAGCCGCCCGAGCCGATGGACAAGGACCTGTACGACCTGCCGCCGGAGGAAAAGGCGACCGTGAAGCAGGTCCCCGGTTCGCTCGAGCAGGTGCTCGACTCGCTCGAGGCCGACCACCAGTGGCTGCTGGAGGGCGGGGTCTTCACGCAGGACGTGATCGACACCTGGATCGAGTACAAGCGCGTCCACGAGCTCGACGCGGTCCGGCTGCGGCCGCATCCGTACGAGTTCGCGCTCTACTACGACCTGTAGGTCACCGCGTCCGACGAACGGCCGGCTCTCCCGAGCGCCGGCCGTCCGCGTCGCAAGGCGTAGCCTGCCCGAAGTGCCGAGCCGCCACCTCTCGACCGAGCGCCCGATCGCCCTCGGGCAGACGCTGGGACCGATGCAGCGCGGACGCGGTGATCCGACGATGCGTTCCACGCGGGGGACCAGCGAACGGGCGTCGCGGACGCCCGACGGACCGGTGTCGGTCCGGTTCTCCGAGACCCCGGGCGGGATCGAGGCCGAGGCGTGGGGGCCGGGCGCGGCCTGGGTGCTCGACCGCGCCGCCGCCTGGTGCGGGGCCGAGGACGTCGACGCCGGGTTCGATCCCCCGAGCGGGCTCGTGCGCGACCTCTGGCGCCGACACCCGGGCCTGCGGATCCCGCGCACCGGCCTGGTCACCGAGCGCCTGATACCGGTGATCCTCGAACAGAAGGTCACCGGCAGCGAGGCTCGGCGAGCGTACCGCCGCCTCGCGACCTCCCTCGCCGAGCCTGCCCCCGGTCCGCTCGGCCTGACGCTGCCCCCCGATCCCGAACGCGTCGCCGCGCTCCCCTACTACGCGTTCCACCCGTTCGGCGTCGAGCGTCGACGGGCGGAGGTGGTCCGGGCCGTCTGCGCGCGGACGGCGTGGATCGACGACACCGCCGCGCTCCCGCTCGACGTGGCAGAGGACCGGCTCTCGAGCGTGCACGGCATTGGGGCGTGGACGGTGGCCGAGGTGGCGCGGATCGCACTCGGCGACGCCGACGCCGTGTCGGTCGGCGACTACCACGTGCCGAACATCGTCGCCTGGGCGCTCGCGCGCGAACCGCGCGGCTCGGACGAACGGATGCTCGAGCTGCTGGAGCCCTACCGCCCGCATCGCGGCCGCGTGCAACGGCTTCTCGAGACGAGCGGGATCCGTGCGCCGGCGTTCGGTCCCCGGATGGAACCTCGCGCGATCGACCGGATCTGAGCTACGTTGGGAGGATCGCGTCGGCCTCCATCTCGACGAGCCACCTGGGGTCGAGGAACCCGTGCACGACGATCATCGTGCTCGCTGGCCGGATGTCCGCGAACACCTCGCCGTGGGCCCGACCGACCTCCTCCCAGTCGCTGGCGTCGGTCAGGTAGGTCCGCGTCCGCACGACGTGCTCCGGACCGGCGCCGGCCTCCGCGAGCGAGGCTACGACGATCTCGAGCACCCTCCGCGTCTGGCCGAACGCATCCGCCGGCGGATCACCACCGTCCGGCATGACCGGAGCGGTCCCCGCTACCGCGACGTGATGGCCCTCGACCACCGCGCGCGAGAAGCCGATCACGGGTTCGAACGGCGATCCGGAAGCGATCAGTCGACGCGGCACGTCATCCCTCCTCCTCGTAGAAGACCCGCTCCATCGCTCGCCGGGCCCGACGGGTGATCCTCCGGTACTCCTCCAGGAGCGTCTGCCGCGGATACTCCTCGAACCCGAGCCGCCGCGCGAGCGCGAGCTGCTCCTGTGGCGAGGCCGGGATCGCTTCGGCGTGGACGCGGCGATCGATCTCGAGCGCGTCCTTGACGTCGGACAGGAACACGAACGCTTCGCTCAGGGCGAGCGCGGCACCGTCCTCGATCAGCCGCTGGCGCGCGAGGCGCTCGATCGCGTCGAGCGTCCGATGGGTCCGGATCTCGGGATGGTGGCCGCCGAACCTCATCAGCGAGAGCTCCACGGCGAACTGCACGTCGGCGAGCGACCCGTACCCGAGCTTGAAATGGAACCTCGACGCCTCGGTGGGACGGACCCGCTCCCGCTCGACCCGTTCGCGCATCCGGCGGATCTCGCTCACGCGGTCGACCGGCAGGTACTCGGGGTACGCGAAATCGCTCGCGAACGAGCAGAACCGGCGCCCGAGCCCCTGGTCGCCTGCGACGAACCTCGACCGCAGCAGGGCCTGGAACTCCCACGTCTCCGCGTAGCGCTCCCAATACTCGAGGTACGCCGCGAACGATTTCGCGATCGGCCCGCTCCGCCCCTCGGGCCGTAGGTTGGCGTCCGGCTCCCACCCGGCGGCGCGGATCCCGGCAAGGACCCGTTCGGCCAGATCGGCGCCGCGCCGGAACTCGTCCGGGCCCTCACCTTCGTAGACGAAGACCACGTCGAGATCGGAGGCGAAGTTCAGTTCCTGCGCCCCGAGCTTGCCGAGCCCGATCACCGCGAACGGCAGGTCGGGTTCGGCGGCATCCACCGCGTCCGCGACGACCCGATCCGCGATCGCCGCGAGCTCCGCGCCGGTTTGGTTCGGCTCCAGCTCGCGCGCGGCGTAGCGCGCCGCCACCGACACGAGCGTGGCCTGAACATCGTCGACGCGTGGCGGTTCCTGCAGCGCGAGCATCCGCGCCGGGGCCCCCACGAGCAGATCGGTCGCGAACGAGCTCGCTGCGACGACGTGAGCGAGCCGCACCGCCATCCGCGTGTCGTTCGCGAGCGCGTCGGCGAGCGCCCCGTCACCGGCCGTCGCCGCGACCACCCGCTCGAGCCGGATCAGCGCCGCATCGGGCTCGGACGCGAGCGCGAGCGCCGGCACCATGACGGGAAACACGTGCGACAGGACCCTGCCGAGGTGCGTGGACGGCTCGACGAGCCGCGTGAGCACCTCGTACGCGACCCCCGGCGCGTCGAACCCGAGCGCCCCCAGCAGCTCGACGGTCGCCTCCCGGTCCCTGCCCGGCCGAGGCGTCGAGGGCCCGGCGAAGGACTCGAGCAACGGCCTGTAGAAGAGCCGCTCGTGGACCTGCCGGACCAGCGTGGTCTGGCGTTCGAACTCGGCGAGGAGCTCCTCTGCGTCGTGCATGCCGAGCGAGCGAGCCAGGATGTTCCGGGCGGACGGGTCGGCGGGGAGCTCGTGGGTCTGGAGGTCGCGAACGATCTGCAGGCGGTGCTCGAGCGTCCGAAGGAACCGGTACGCGTGGCCGAACGCGGCCGCGTCGTCGCGACCCACGTACCCCTCGTCCGCGAGGACCTCGAGCGCGCGCAGCGTGTTCGGCTCGCGGAGCCGTTCGTCCCGCCGGCCGTGGACGATCTGCAGCAGCTGCACCGCGAACTCGACGTCGCGGATGCCTCCTCGGCCGCGCTTGACCTCGACGTCGGCCTTGCCGGCGGCGCGGACGTACTCCTCGAGGCGGACCTTGACGCGTCGGACCTCGTCGATCGTCGACTCGGGGAGCACCTCGGGGAACACGAACGGGGTCACCGTCTCCACGAACGCGCTCCCGAGCCCGGGTTCGCCCGCGACGGGCCTGGCCTTGATCAGCGCCTGGCGCTCCCAGGTCGCTGCCTGCGTCTGGTAATACCCGCGCATCGCGTCGAGCGACCACGACAGCGCGCCTCGCGCGCCACCCGGACGGAGCGTCGTGTCGACGCGGAGCGCGACCCCCTCGGCGGTCGGGTCGGCGAGCGCGCGGACCAGGGCCGCGCTCGCGCGCTCGGCGGCCCCCTGCCGTTCGGGACCGCTCCCCCCGTGGACGAACACGACGTCGACGTCCGAGGCGTAGTTCAGCTCGGCCCCACCCAGCTTCCCGAGCGCGACGACCGCGAGGCCCTCGCCGGCGATCGCGTCCGTCGCCGCGGCGAGACACGCCTCCGCCACCGCGGTGATCTCGGCCACGACCTCCTCGTACGGCGCCGACGAGAGGTCCCGCGCCGCGACCCGCAGCATCGCCCGGCGGCGGAACCTGCGCAGCCCGTCGGACAGGCCGAGTCCTTCGACGTCCTCCGCGAGTTCGGCGTCGAGCGCCGGTCGCGACCGCGCGGTGACGTCCGCGAACGCGGATGCCTCCTCCGGGTGGGCGACGAGGAGATCGGTGGCGGCCGTCGAGAACCCCAGCAGGCGGACGGCGACGGCGAGCGTCTCCGGCCGTGCGAAGCTCGCGAGCGCGTACGGGTGCTCGGCGACGCGGGCGAGCGACACGCGGGCCAGACCCGGATCGGGCGCGGCCGCCAGGGACCGTTCGAGCGCCGGCGACGAGAGGTCCAACACCCCGCCACGGTAGCCCGCCGGCCGCACGCGAGCCCCCCCGCCGCCGAATTAACCGCGCCGTAACGGTGGTCGGGGGAGCCTCGGCTACCCTCCGCGCATGGCGCCTTCCGACGAGGTCGAGTACGTCCTGCGCACGATCGAGGAGCGCGGGATCCGCTTCATCCGGCTGTGGTTCACCGACGTCCTGGGGTTCCTGAAGGCCTTCACGATCACGTCGCAGGAGCTCGAGGGCGCGTTCGCCGAGGGGATGGGGTTCGACGGCTCGTCGATCGACGGGTTCAGCCGGATCCAGGAGTCGGACATGGTCGCCGTCCCCGACCCGTCGACGTTCCAGCTGATCCCGTGGAAGACCGAGGCGGAGGTCGCCCGGATGTTCTGCGACGTGCTGAACCCCGACGGCTCGCCGTTCGAGGGCGACCCGCGCTTCGTGCTGAAGAAGCAGCTGAAACGCGCGGCCGATCTCGGCTACACGTTCTACGTCGGGCCCGAGCTCGAGTACTTCTATTTCAAGAGCGAGAGCGAGCCGGAGTTCCTCGACCAGGGCGGGTACTTCGACGAGACGCCGCTGGACCTCGCGACGGATTGGCGCAAGCGCACGGTCGCCTACCTCGAGTCGATGGGGATCCCCGTCGAGTACGTCCACCACGAGGTCGCGCCCAGCCAGCACGAGATCGACCTGCGCTACACCGACGCGCTCACGATGGCGGACAACGTGATGACGTACCGCCTGACGGTCAAGGAGGTGGCGCAGGAGTTCGGGATCTACGCCACGTTCATGCCCAAGCCCGTGCAGGGTGTGAACGGGAGCGGGATGCACACGCACCAGTCGCTGTTCACCGGCGATCGGAACGCGTTCTTCGGCGAGGGCGACGAGTACCACCTGTCGACGCTCGGCAAGCAGTACATCGCCGGGATCCTCGCGGCGGCGCGCGAGATCACGCTCGTCACCAACCAGTGGGTGAACTCGTACAAGCGACTCGTCCCCGGCTACGAGGCGCCCGTCTACGTGTGCTGGGCGCGCCGGAACCGTTCGGCGCTGGTCCGGGTCCCCCAGTACAAGCCGGGCAACGAAGCGGCGACCCGGATCGAGTACCGCTCGCCAGACCCCGCGTGCAACCCGTACCTCGCCTTCGCGTCGATGCTCGGCGCGGGGCTCGCCGGCATCGAGCAGGAGCTCGAGCTGCCACCCGAGGCGTCGAACAACATCTACGAGATGACCGAGGACGAGCGGCTCACCGCCGGGATCCGCTCGCTGCCCGCGGACCTCCACGAGGCGATCGAGCTCGCGAACGGGTCCGAGGTCCTGCGCGAGGCGCTCGGGGACCACGTGGTCGAGTTCCTGATCCGCAACAAGCGCGAGGAGTGGGACTCCTACAAGTCGTACGTCACCCCGTACGAAATCGAGCGGTACCTGCCCATCCTCTAGGCCGACCCCTCGAGGCCATCTTGTAGACGCAGGTCGATCCCAGGCCTGTCGGCCGAATGTCCGACAGGCTTTTGGGCTTTGTGGCCTACGTCGGCTTGCCAAAAGTCCCGGCTGCCCGTACCTTTTGTGGGCTTTCGGAAGATTCGACGCTGTCGGCCATTCGCCCGACCCTTGGAAGAGAGGACACACCCGCATGAGAAGGCACGTTCGAACACGCAGGGCCGCATGGGTTGTCGCGCTCTCGTTCGCCCTGACCGTCCTGGCCGCGATCCCGGCGAGCGCAGCGACGCCGACGATGACGGCAAGCCTGACCCCCGACTCGGCCAACGCGGGGGCGCAGACCGCGTACAGCCTGACGGTCAAGTCCAACCAGGGATCGCTCCGGTCGTTGTCGCTGGCCGCGCCGGCCGGTTTCTACGTGGGGAGCGCGACCTCGTCCAGCGGGAACCCCCAGGTGGCCGGGAACCAGACGGTCAACGTGACGGGGCTCAACATCTCCGGCTCCAACACGGTCACGGTCTCGATCGCCGCGTTCCCGAAGTGCACGCCCGGATCGCCCAACACCTGGACCCTCAACGCGGCCCAGAACGGCGGGACGGCCTACGTCCCGGTCAACTTCTCGACCACGGTGACGCAGCCGTCGGCCTGCAAGCTCGTGTTCGGGTCGATCGCCGACCAGATCAAGAACATCGCGGGTACTGTCCAGGTCGCGGCCGTGCGCGCGAACGACACGGTCGACCCCACGTACACCGATTCGATCTCGCTGTCGATCGAGAACGACCCCGGTGACCCCACCGACGCCACGCTGACCGGAGGCGGCGCGATCGTCCCGGCCAACGGCGTGGCCACGTTCTCCGCCTCGCTGAACGTCGCGGGGACCGGCTACACGCTCGAGGCGTGTAGCCCTAAGGTGAACAACGTCACCACCTGCGCTCCCGTGCGTGGGGACGGCCTAGGATTCATCTCTGGGCTCTTCGCGGTCTATGACACGAAGACCGACTGCGTGAACGGCAGCAGCTGCTTCGCGAACGCCTCGGCAACGGATCAGGTCGCGACGCAGGTCACGGTCAACGGCCAGAACGGCAAGTCGGTCAAGGCGGGCGTCTTCTCCGTGCCGCCGTCCCTCCCCGGGAGCCTCGGCGACCTGTCCCTCTTGGACTGCGCCGGGTACGACGAGATCACGGAGGTCATCGCCTCGTTCGATTTCAATGGTGACGGCACCAAGACCGTGGTCAACACCGTCAGCGCCGAGCAGATGAAGGAGATCGCCAGCCAGGGCGTCTCGTTCCTGCAGACGTGCTTCGGGTCCTCGCTCCCGTTCACCGACCGCTTCAACCATGACGCCGTGTTCGACCCGACGCTGGGCCTGTTCGTCGGCCTGCTGAAGGACTGCCCGACGAACAAGAAGAATCTTGCCGCGTTCGCCCCTTGCAACGTCTCCCGTCAGGGCGGCGGTCAGGGCACGGGGATGATCACGTACATCGCCGCCGACAAGGACCCGGGCGGCTCCCGGCACTAGGCGTTCGTCGAGATCGTCGAAGGGCTGGGGATCGACTCGATCCCCAGCCCCTCTGCTATCGACCTTGCTTCGGCCTCTTCCTCGGCCGACGGCGGCTCACCCAGGCGCTCGGCCAGCGCTTGGCGAGCTCGCAAGATCAAGAACACTTCGAAATCGGCGCCGGCGTCCCGAGCCGTCCCGAGGGCCAGGTCGAAGGCCTCTCGCGCCTCGTCCAAGTCGCCGCGGACCAGGTACGCCGAGCCACGGACCCGGGCCAGCATGGGTTCGTACACGCCCGGACCGCCGATCGATCCGGCCTGTGCGAGCGCACGCTCGAGGGTGCCAAGCGCGCCGTCACCGTCGCCACGGAGCACCAGATCCTCCGCCAGGAACCCCAGCGAGCTGACCCGAAGGAGCTGCGCACCGGAGCGTTCGGCTAGCTCGAGCGCCTCGGTGAGGAGCTGTTCGGCCTCCTCGTGCCTACCGGCGCGAGATAGTGCGCGGCCGAGGATGCCGCAGGCCGTCGCGATCTCCTCGGAGAACCGGGCGGCCCGGAAGACGCGCAGGGCCTCTCGCGCGGGCGCCTCCGCCTCCTCCAGGCGGCCCTGGTCCGAGCGGATCTCGGCCACGTTCATCGAGGCGTTCGCCGCGCCCACGACGTCCCCGGCCCGCTCGGAGCGCTGCCGGCCGCGCTCGTAGAGCTCGATCGCCTCGTGCCAGCGCCCCTCCCAGTACGCCATCGCCCCGTAGTAGGTGAGCACGTCCCCCTGCCGCCTCACGTTGCCGAGCTCCTCGAAGAGCTCGAGCGCGCGATCGAAGTGCTCGGACTGGCCGAGCTCGCCCTGGTTCACCTTCGTCCAGGCGATCATGTAGTGGGCGTTCGCGAGGGCCTCGAGCTCGTCCACCGCCTCCGCCTCATCGATCGCGCGCTCGGCCCACCGGATCGCTTCCGTCGCCCGTCCCTGCCCTGCACGGACGGCACTGGTGGTCGCGCTGATGCGAGCACGCTGCGCTGAGGGTTCGCGACCGGAGGCGTCCTCCAGGAGTCGCATCGCCCGAGTGAGCCAGCGCAGCGACAACGGCGGTTTGCCCGCTCGATCCGCGAGCTTGGCTTGCTTCAAGAACAGCCGAGCCTCGGCGATCCTGTCGGCCTCGATCTGTCGCCGTGCATCGGCGTACGCCTTCGCGGCTTCGTCGAACAAACCTGCCCGTTCCAGCACGTCGCCCAGCCTCTCGTTCGTCCACAAGAGCTCCGTCCGGTCGACCTCGAGGCGTCGGCCGGCCTCGATCGCGCGGCGGAAGAAGCGAGATGCCTCGATGTTCGCGTAGGCGGCTTCCGCCCGTTCGGCGGCGATCATCGAATATCGCCAGGCCTGCTCGAACTCGCCTGCGAGGTAGAAGTGCAGGGACAGCAGCTCGGCGTGCTCGTGGTCCAGTTCCCCGGCCGACGCGAGGACGGCGACGCCGACGCGGGCGTGGAGCTCTCGGCGACGACGGTAGGGCAGGCCCTCGTACGCGGCGTCGCGCATCAACGCGTGACGGAACCGGAACCGGCCCCCGCCCTCGTCGTCCACGAACTGCGCCAGCCGCTCCCACGGATACCCGCCGCCTCCGGTCTGGTCCGGGTCCAGCAGCGCCTCCGC
>Ga0207643_10001387_pt1 | contig 13901 bp, 8 predicted proteins | sample KBSMisM62_FD_184313 | JGI IMG/M metagenome (GOLD analysis project Ga0207643, IMG submission 184313) | Miscanthus rhizosphere microbial communities from Kellogg Biological Station, Michigan, USA - KBS Miscanthus M6-2 (SPAdes) (version 2) | ecosystem: Host-associated > Plants > Roots > Rhizosphere...
TGCGCAATGCGGAACGCTTCCTGACCCCGGTCCATGTTCCAGACCCGCGCCGTTCCGTCTGCACTTCCGCTGACGAGGCGCTTTCCGTCCGGGCTGAAGACCAGCCCCACGATGCCGCCACCGTGAGTTAACGTCGCGACGCGTTCTGCGGAAGCGTTTTCGACTTTCCAGACTTGGACGGTCGTTCCCTCACGAGCGCCGACAGCCAGCGCCTGTTCGTCCTGGCTCCAGGCAAAGCTCATCGTGCGCCCGCCGAGTTCGAAGCTCCCCACAGCGGCGCCGGTGTCCACCCTGAAAATCGCAATTCGTCCGGTGGCCGTCGACGTGGCAAGGTAGGTCTCTTTCGGGCTGAGCGCCAGCGCGCTGATGGCGCCTTGACCGCGGAGCGATCTGATCAGCGCGCCTGTTCCCGCATCCCGGACCTGCACGAAGTCACGCCAGGCATTGAAGAGATGATTGCCGTCCGCGCTGAACACCACCGTGGTGACGGCGCCGGAGAGGTCGCCCTCGCCGAGCGCGGGGTCGGCGACGACGGCGCCTTTCCTCACGTCCCAGATTCGGAGCAGCCGTTCTGCGCCGACAGCGACTCGCTGGCCGTCTGCGCTGAGCGCCACGGCAGTCACTTCTCTCCCGATGCGGAGCGGTCCGATCGGTCTTCGTGTCGCCACGTCCCAGACCCGGACGCCGTCGCGGGTCGCAACCGTGAGCCACTGGAGGTTGGCGCTGATCGACGCGAGCGCGACCGGGCCGAAGGCCTGTTCGTACATTTCACGGGACTCCACGACGTCGGTCGAAGCCGGCTGCCAGATGCGGAAGGCGCGGCCTTTACCCACAGTCGCCAGGCGCGTGCCGTCTGGACCGAACCTGAGGCCGATAACGTCGTCCTCGTTGTGGCGAAGGTGAGCTACCGGCTTCGCTAACAGATCCAGACCAGGTCGCAGGGCGCGCTCGGTTTCGTCAGCCGGAAGTTTGCGCATCGCCTCCACGCCGAGAAGCACGCTGCGGGGGAGGAGGCTCGGGGCCTCTTCCCTTGCCAGGTTCGCCTGCGTGGCCAACAGGCGCGCCTCCGCAATCGTCGTCTGTTGTTCCGTTAGCACGCGCTGCTCGTCGGCCCGTTTCGCATTGGCAAGCGCTTCGATCGCCTTCTCCTCCGCCTGCTTTGCGCTCTCGCGCGCGTTTGCCGCTTGCCGTTCGGACTCGCGCCAGTTTTTGTCGGCGAGCGCAGTTTGCGCGACCGCTTGGCGGCGTTGATTGACCGCGGCGGAGCTCGCCGCCGCGGAGGCGACGAGGAACACCGCTGCGCCGATCGACAACCAGCGTACCCGCTGATTGCGCCGGGCGAACGCGTGCGAATTGCAGATCAGCCGGACGACCGACTCCGTTGGCAACCCGTCTTTTCGCGCTTCTTCGGTTTCGACCGTGCGATGGAGCCCGGTCAGCTCGGTCCACGATACGCGATCGAGCGCGCCGTTGATGTTGACAGGCAGCACGGGGCGATGCGGCCGGAAGCGACGCTTCGACGAGAAGCGCCTCACTTCTTCGCGGACCATCGTCGACTCGGCGGCGCCGGGCGTGCCGATCAACACAAGGACGGAGCTTCTGTTGAGGGCCCGCACGACCGGACCGGACAGCTCGTTGGCCGCCGACGCGCCCCACTGGTCCAGAAAGCAGGAGAAGCCGCCGCGCTCCCGCTTCGACAACTCATTGGCGAGGGCCGCCGCATAGTTGGCGCCGTCTCTTCGCGAGTAGGAAATGAAGACGTCGTCACCGAACAAGAACCGGAGAAGCATGACGCTTGCCTCCAGGTATGACACCTCTCCTTTCGCGGCGAGGGCTGATTCCGAAGGAAGGGTGCTAAATGGATAAACGAGGATTGAGGTTCAATCGAACACGGTAGGGCAGTCTCGTTACTTGCTGCGGGAGGCACGATCAGCGTCCAGGTCTTGAACGAGCTTCGAATGTCGTGGGACGAGATCGATGAAGCCCTTGCCGCGGTTCGAGTGCTGTGTCCCTCGCCGCTGCCATTGACCGTCGATACCCACGACGCCGGCCGGCGCATCGCAGCAAAGTACGGCTACGGCATATTCGACAGTCTGATTGCGGCGTCGGCGCTCGAGGCCGAGTGCGATACGTTGTATTCAGAAGATCTGCAAGACGGGCAGACCATCGAAGGCCGCGTCACCATTCGGAATCCGTTCGAATGACGCCGGGACCAGCTGGGGCCGCTGCTGATGTAGAGTCGTCAAGAGCTAACGCTTGAACAGCACTCCAGTCTGCGCCCATGTCGTCGGCGCTCCTAAGCTGAAGGTAGTCGCCGCCGCGGTGGTGTCGGCGAGGATGCGGTACTCCATCGCGAGCGGCTGGTAGGTGGTGTTGTTCTCCGTAGCGATTGCCACCATCGTAAAGCCGCTCCCGGGCGTCGTCAGCGTGGTCGCATCGTGGGTGCCGGCGCCGATCAGGAGATCGCCGGCGACCGAGGGTGTGAGATTACCCGACGACGGTGTTTTATTCTTTCCTGCCGCGGAAATCGCACTCTCGGCCGCGACCATGGTATTGACCCCTGAAAATGCTGCGATCACCATGGACATCCGCCCGTTGGATCCGTCGGTTCGGAATGTGACGGTGTTGGCTCCTCCGGCCGCGCGAGCGTAATAGGTTGCGGTATAGCTGCCGCCTCCGGCCAGGGTCGTCTGTTTCGCCGGTGTGGCCAGGGTGTAGACGTTCCCCTGACTGTCGGTCACCCCCGTAGGCGCATTCGGCCAACTGGAGACGGACACGACGATCAAGTGCCCGGCGGAGACGGCTGCCGGAAAGGTGGCGGCAAGGGCGATCGCACTCGACGTGATATTGGACGCGCTCTGCGCCAGGGTGATCGGCGGCGCGGGCGAACTGATGGTCAGACTGAGAACGGCCGTCCCGGTTCCTCCGGCGTTTACGGCGCTCAAGTTGACGTTCGAGGAACCCGCTGTTGTCGGCGTACCCGAAATAAGACCCGTCCCGGTGTTGACCGACAGTCCAGCCGGCAAACCGCTGGCAGCATAAGTGGTGGGGCTGTTGGTCGCCGTGATCTGGTAACTGAAAGGGACTCCTACGGTGCCGACCGCGCTGGACGCGCTGGTGATAACAGGAGCTGGCGGCAGGCCCGCATTGACCGTCACGGTCCATCCCTTGGTGCCTGTTCCGATGGCATTGGTCGCGCGCAGAACGATGTTGGAGGTAGTACCCACGGTCGTGGGCGTGCCGGAAACCAGACCCGTGCTTTTGTTGAGAGACAGGCCGGCCGGCAAACGGTTGGCATCAAAGCTCGTGGGGCTGTTGGTCGCGGTGATCTGATAACTGAAGGCAACACCCACCGTCCCGGTCGCCGTTGACGGGCTTGTGATCACAGGAGCCTGCCCAGGATTGATTGTCAACGTTAACGGCCGGGTCCCCGTTCCGAAGGCATTAGTGGCGCTCAGTGTGACGCTGGAGGTGCCCGACGTGGTGGGTGTGCCGGAAATCAGTCCCGTTCCCGTATTGACGGCAAGCCCTGTCGGCAGACCAGTGGCATTGAAGCTGGTGGGGCTGTTGGTCGCGGTGATCTGGTAGCTGAAAGCTACTGCCACAGTCCCTGTGGCGCTGCCGGTGCTCGTGATGACTGGCGCTGAGTATTCGGATGCCGAGCCGGTGGTGTCGTGGCCAAGCGCCTGCCATTCGCTCCAGAATCTGGAGACACCGCCCCAATACCATAACGCCGCCGTAAGCGACGGCACATAGTAGCTATTGTGCTGGAATATCAGGTTCTTCGAGCCATACAAATACAAATCGCTCTGACTGCTCGAGCAGTTAGAGAGGAACAGTGTATTAGCCAACGATCCGCTACGCGTACCTATCTTGACGATATTGTCGTGGGTGTTGTTATTGCGCAGGTCATAAATCACGCCTGCACCGCCATTGGCCGCCTTGTTATAACCGCCCTGCCCTACGCTGGCGCAATCCACGAAATACTCGATGCCCCGATAATTGTCTTCGAGCACATTCCCATAGATTTCCACGTTCTGGGACATCGTGATTAATATCCCGGAGAGGCCGCTGCGACGCAGGGTGTTATTCCTGATAATCCCTAGGCCACTCGCCTCGTACACGATGCCCACACCTGGATTGTCCTCGGACACGTTTCCTTCGATCAAGGAGTCGACGGTCTCCCCGTCATACCAAATGCCGTCGGAGTTATTGTGATGAACGAAATTGTTGCGGAAGGTAACGTTAACGCTTAAAGAGATCTTTTGTTCGGGCCCGTTGTAGGCAATTTCGTTATCGCTGAATGTGGTGTTTGAAGGCAAATATGCCCCATATCCTCCTCCTCGCTCTGACGGAATCGGATTGCTGGGATCACCGACATTGTGATGGATATAGCTATTCGTCACATTGGCGCCAGACTGATTGCTGACGGACACTCCTGTTTTGCATCCATGAATTTCGTTGTGATCTATCGTCCAGTTGTTCGATGGGGCGGTTGGATCACGAGAGTAAACACCAATGCAATAGTAAGAAGCGAGATTACGGATGACCAGATTCCGCACCGTCACGCCGGAGCAGTCCGTCAAGCAGTTCCAGCCACGTATGATTGACGTCGAGCCGATATCGTACGTCATGGTCACATTTCTGCCGTCGATGACAGCGCCGTATTGACCAACCAGCATGTCATTGGCCTTCAGGTTGATCGGAGAGGCTGGAAAATGTTCCCCGGCCTGGACACAGAAGGAGGTGCCCTCGGGATACGAATCAACGACGGAGGGTATATCCTGGCCGAGCGAAATGTTCACAGCATTCGCTGGACACGTAATGCTGGCCTGGGGCCCGACACCCGGCAGGGCAGCCTCGGCGGAAACGGCAAACAGCGCGACGAGCGACACGCAGGCGAAGTAATGCGGCCGCACGGACTTTATTGTTTTATTACTTGGCATCGTCAGGTCACTACAGCAGCAATGTCGATGGCTAATGGCACGAGAATCCACACGGAAGGCATGACAGCAGATTGAATGAAGCGGTCATCGTTCAATCGCGCATTGACTGGCGCAGCTCATGTCATCTCCCTGGACATATCGGCGCATCTCAGAGATGCCGACACTGTCGGCGAAGCACGCGGCAGTTCAGTTGTCGCCGTGATCTATAAGAACGAGCGCGACTGAGAAACTGAACGCGGAATTATCGGTTGCCCGCGAACTAGGCGTAAGAGTAACCGGGACGCGTTCGGCTAGCTGCAGACGTTGCCCAGCGGACCACCGCCGCCGCAGTAGCTCACATCCTGCAGCTGGATCTCGATCCCGTCCGGCGACTCGAGCAGAATCTCTGGAGTTCCGTCCCGCACCGTCCTCCGCGCAGCGACGCCATGCTCGCCGAGTCTCATCATGAGCTGATCCGCGTTGAATCCCTGCACGCCAAACCCGACGTGCGGGCGAAATGCCTCGGGCCCGTTTCCTTCGATGAGCGCAACGAATTGCGGGCCGGAACCGACACGGAGGATCTTGGTGGCCGCACGATCGATGATGACGCGCATGTCGGTCAGCTTCAGATGCCAGGCAAGCGCGCGCTGCACATTGGGTACGATCATCTGCACGTGATTCAGCGTCCTGACGGGAATGGGTGGCGGTGCGCCCGCCGGACGCGCCGCCTGCGCTGAGGCGTCGCAGACATCGCCGAGAAAACCGCCACCGCCGCAGGCATTGACCGGATTGAACTGCAGAGGGAAATTGTCCGGATCGTCGAAATTCACGCCGTTGATCGTCTTGCCTTCCCGCAGCACCGCCTGCGCGGGCGCCGCCATTTCCGACAGCGCACGGAGAATGCGATCGACGTTGAAGTCCTGAACGCCCCAGCAGAAGTGGGGACGACGCGTCGGCGGCTGGCCGATGCTGTTCTTGTTTCGTTGCGACAACGCCATGTAAGCAGGTCCGTCGCCCACCCTCACCACTGTCTGGCCGCCCGAGTAGTCCTGGAACGCGTGGACGGGCAAGTCGAACACTCGCCCGAACCACGCCACCGTGGCCTTCAGGTCCACGCACCCGAAGCTCACATGATTGAGAGTGAGGACACGAATTGGCAGCACGGTTTCCTGGCGTCCTGCCTGCGCAGGGGCCATCCCGCGGCGAGGGAGGACAGCGGGTACGAGGAGAGCGGTCAGGAAGTCCCGTCGCGGAAGCATGGGGCACTCCACTGCACGAGGTCGAGGCGAATGCTCAATCTGGCGAACCCCGGGGATGTGACCGCCTGATTGTAGGCCAATCTGACGCGAGCACCCACCTTTCTCCCCAGGCACGGCGAGCGTCGGATAGGCATCGCTGCTCGCGCTTGTTTGAGTTCATCGTCGGAACGCGCTAGCCTACGCGTCCGGAGAGTGACGACGATGGCGAAGTCGACGAAACGCCAACAAGCCAGCAAGACTCGTTCGGTGAAACGCAAGGCCGTTCGTGCGTCGGCGAAGACACGCAAGACCGCAAAACCACGCCCGGCCGCTCGCGCGCGCGATCCGTTGCTCGCTCCGATGAATGGCACGGAGCGGCGCGACATCGGTCACGTCAAGCTCGATGTCGCCCGCACGGGCGCCGCACGCGTCAAGCGGATGGTGTATCCACCGGGATTCCACTGGGTCAAGGACATGAAGCCGTCGATCGGTACCGACCTCTGCATGCACGCCCACGTCGGCTTCCTCGCCAAGGGCGAGATTCACATCGAGTACGCCGACGGCTGCGTCGTCGAGTGCAAAGCGCCGCAGATCGTTGCGATCGAACCTGGTCACGACGGTTGGGTCGTCGGCAAGGAACCGGTGGTGCTGATCGAGTTCGACTTCGAGGGCGAGACGATTCAGCGTCTCGGCATGCCCGAGGGGCATCGGCACTGATCGTGGCCACGATCGACACCGAGGAAACGGACATGTGCCTGTGCTCGCGTCACACTACGGGTCGCGAGCACTTCAAGTGCGCTGACGTTACGGCTTCACTGACTTGACCACGTAATAGTTGATCGAGGTCGGCACCTCTTTGAACCAGTGAGGTACTCCGGCGGGCACGCTGATGAAGTCGCCCTTCTTGAGATGATGGGTCTGGCCGCCGTCGATGCTCGTCCCGAGCCATTGGTTCGGCCGCGAGACCTTGCCTCCGATCATTTTTCCGCCGGTCACGAACGTGGCGCCGCCGTCGAGCACATAGAAGGTGTCGGTCTCTTTCTCGTGCACTTCAACTTGTCCGGGTCCGGTACGTCTGGCGCCCAGCGCGATGAAGTCAGGGCCCGCCGCGATGCGGGTTCCCTCTTTCAACGCCGCCGTCACCTTATCGGCCGGGACATACGTCACCGCCGGCTCTTGAGCAGACGCTCCAATCGCGGCAAGCGTGAGGACAATCGAGATGGCTGTCAGGTATCGCATCAGCGTTCTCCGGAAGATCCTGATGAATCTGACACTGACAATACCATTCGGCTGTGTCGGGCGCGACGGGTCAGCCATCCTCGAGGCGCTCATCGGCGCAGCAGACCCCGTCGCTTTCGAGTCGCGTTAGAATCAGGGCCATTCGATTGAAGGAGCGCCCATGGCTATCGCCCTCATCGTCAACGGCACGCGCCGCGAAGTCCAGGCTCCCGGGGACACGCCGCTGTTGTACGTCCTGCGTGCCGATCTCGAGCTGAGTGGTCCGCAATTCGGCTGTGGCCTGTCGCAGTGCGGCGCCTGCTCCGTGCTCGTCGACGGCAAAGAAGCCCGCTCGTGCGTGCTGCCGCTGAGTACCGTTGCCGGCAAGCAGATCACGACCCTCGAGGGCCTGCCCGATCGCTGGGCGAAACAGAAAGGACTGTCTGGTGCAGCGGCCAGCCAGACCTTGCATCCGGTGCAGCAGGCCTGGATCGACGAACAGGTGCCAATGTGCGGCTTTTGCCAGAACGGCATGATGATCACGGCGGTGGCGCTGCTCGAGCAGACCCCGTCGCCATCCGTCGAGCAAATCAAGACGGCGTACACAAGCGGACCCTCCCCGCACCTTTGTCGCTGCGGCACGTATTCAGCGATTGTCGAGGCAGTGCAGAAGGCATCCAGCCTGATGGCGAAAGCGAGGTAAGCGATGGCCCGCACGACCAGCATTCACGGCGCAACGCTCACCCGTCGCCAATTCGTCAAGACCGGCGGCACGCTCGTCGTCGGTTTCGCGCTCGTTGGTGAGCGCCTGCTCGCCCGTGCGGTAGAAACGGCGACCGGCAAGAATTCGCTCGACGCCGCGCTTTCGAACTCGTGGTTCGAGATTCACGCCGATAACACGATCCTGATGCGCACCGGTAAGGTCGACTTCGGACAGTCCACAGCGCACACCGCCTATAAGCAGCTCGTGGCCGAAGAGCTGAACGTTGCATACGAGGCGATCACGTCTGTCGTAATGGGCGACACCGATCGCACACCCGACGGCGGCTTCTCGGCGGGCTTCCTCGAGTACGGCGGTCAGAACATCCGCAAGGCCGCAGCCTACACGTACCAGGCGCTGCTCGATCTCGCTGCGACGCGGCTGCGCGTGGACAAGAGCCAGCTGAAAGTCGAGAACGGTGTCGTGTCGGCCGGCGGCAATCGTGTGACCTACGGCGAACTCGTGCGCGGACAGCAGCTGAAGCTGACGATTCCCGTGCAGGGTGATCTCACGTCGATGTTCGGTCTCACGGTCACCGGGAATCCGCCGCTCAAGCCGACCAGCCAATACACGATCATCGGCAAGTCATTCGCGAACACCGTCACGCCGTCCAAGGTCACCGCGAAAGAGCAGTGGGTCACCGACGTACGGTTGCCCAACATGCTGCATGCGCGCGTCGTTCATCCGAAGACGCTTGGCTCGACGCTGGTCTCTGCGGGGACGATCGACAAAGCGAAGTTCGCTAACGCGCAGGTCGTCGTCAAAGGCAATCTGGTCGGGGTCGTTGCGCCGACGGAATGGGAAGCGATCAAGGCGTCGCAAGCGGTGGCGGCGGACACGAAGTGGACCGAGTGGAAAGGCCTACCCGGCCACACGCGGCTGCACACGTGGCTGCGCGAGAAGGCCGACTGGAAGAGCACGCAGGTCTCGAAGAGCGACAAGAACAAGGGCGATGCGGGTGCGGCGCTGCAGTCCGCTGCGACGACTTTCACGGCGAGCTACGAGTTGCCGTACATGAAGCACGCGCCCATCGGGCCCACGGTGGCGGTGGGCGATGTTCGTCCCGACGGCACCGTGTTCGTGCACACGCACAATCAGAACCCACAGGCGCTGCGCGGACAGATCGCGATGATGCTCGGCACGTCGGTTGACAACGTTGTCGTACGGATCTACTCCGGGCCCGGACACTACGGACGCTCCAACGGCGGCAACGCCGGCGCCGAAGACGAAGCGGTCATCCTCTCGAAGGCAGTAGGGCGGCCAGTGCGCGTGCAGTGGATGCGTCCGGACGATCTGATGTGGTCCACGCAGTCGCCGGCAGCCTACTCGAACATCCGGATCGGCTGGGATATGGACGGTCGAATCACCGCTTACGACGCCGAACACTACATGCCGGCGATGCAGGACGATCGCCTGGTCGGTGCGGTGATCGCCGGACTGCCCACGTCACCGCCGCCGGCGCCCGAACCGCCGCTCCCGATCGGATCGACGCTGAACACGATTCAGGATCCGTGGATCTACACGCACGTGGCGAACGTAGCCGAAGCGGGCTATGGCACCTTCCAGGTGGGCCAGAAGGAATCGCCTCTCGCGGTCGGCCTGCGCGATCACAGCATGCGCACGCCGGGGCAGTTGCAGCAGAACTACCCGCGCGAGCTCGCGTTGAGCGAAGCGGCGGCGCGTGCCGGCATCGATCCGATCGAGTTCCGTTTGCGGCAGACCGACGATCAGCGGTTGATCGGCGTGTTGAAAGCGGTACGTGAAGCGTCCGGCTGGCAGACACGAACGGCGCCAAGTCCGGCGGCGAGCGCCGCCGGATCCGGCGCGGTGACGGGGCAGGGCGTGTCAGCCATGTTGCGCTCCGGCACCTACTGGGCATGTGTGTGCCACGTGTCCGTTGTGCCAGGCACCGGCAAGGTGCGCGTCGACAAGTACACGATCGCCGTAGACCCGGGCATCGTCGTCAACCCGCTGCAGTTGAAGCGTCAGATCGAAGGCGGCGCGCTGATGGGACTGAGCCACGCGCTGTATGAAGAAGTGACCTTCGACGAAGGCGCGGTCACGAGCCGCGACTGGCGCTCGTATCCGATCCTGACCATGGCGGATATACCGGAGATCAAAGTCGTGATCCTGCCGCACCCCGAGGTCGGCTCGTACGGTGGAGGCTCTGAAGCCGCCAACGCATTGGCCGTATCGGCGATTGCGGCAGCGTTCTTCGACGCCACCGGTAAGCCCGCCCGGCGGCTGCCGCTCAAGGCCGAGTACGTTCAGACTGTGCTCAACAGTGGGTCCGGAACGCGATAGACCTTATGTCGGTTGTAAAGAAACATGCTCTCGCCATAATTTTCATTGCTGGCCTCACTCAAGCGGTGGCGCTGTCCCAATCACCGCTGCCCCAGAACGAGTCGAGTCTTTCCCAAAACCCCGCCTTGGTACAAGACTGGGCAAATCGCTTGCTGGCCAACGACTCGAAGGTCCGCGCAACTGCCGAAGCCGCCCTGGTCCAAGGGGCGGGGCGGTCGCTCCCTTTGCTGAGACGATTCCTTGCCACTGACGATGAAGGCCTGCATCAGCAAACTTTTGAAATCATCCGGCAAATCGGTACGCCGGCCATTCCGCTGCTGGTCGAACTGCTTCGGCATGAGGAGGTCTCCTTCCGACGCTTTGCCGCTGATGCGTCGATCGACTTGGCGCCCGATACAGAATCGATTCAGCTGGCGTTGAGACGGGCGCTGCGAGACGAAGATGCGATCGTCGCAGGTGATGCCGCACGTGCGCTGGGCGCTTTGGGTGAGAGAGCCAGTCCTTCCGTAGCCGCTCTTGTCAGTACGCTTTCGCACGAAGATCCATACGTCCGCATTTACGCCGCTGAGGCCTTGGCGTCGATCGGTCCGAGAGCTGGCGCGGCGGCTGGGGACCTCGCCAGAGCCTTAAGCGATCCGATTCCCGGCGTCCGATGGTCTGCGGGTGAGGCCCTCGCAGGTATCGGGCCGGCCGCACAGCTGGCTGTGCCTCAGTTGATCGAAGCGCTGACGGACGAGTTCCTCTACGTTCGCATTTGCGCTGCAGAAGCGCTCGGAAGCATCGGGCCGAAGGCACACACAGCCCGGGAGGCGTTGCTCGCCTCCGCAAAAGATCCCGCACTGCGTGAGCAGGCCGAGTGGGCGTTGAATCGCATCGCGGGCATCGAGCCTGGAAAGCCTGTGGTCGCACCTGATTTGCCGGAGCCTTCCGTCCCATTCCAATCCAGGATGACTGTGGCTCAAACGGGTAATCCTCCCATCGACTGGGACACGGCCACGCGGCGGAACATCGTCTGGAGCGTCGAGTTGGGAAACGAAGTGTATGGCAGCCCCGTGGTTGCGGGCGATGTGGTCTATGTCGGTGCCGACAATACCCGGCGAATCAACCCCGCCTTTCGGGAAGACTCCGGCGTGCTCATGGCGTTTCGCGCCACCGATGGCGAGTTTCTTTGGCAGGATGTGGCCCCGCGAGTGGAGCGCGGTCTAAGGGAGTGGCTGTTGCCTTCGACGACAAGTGCTCCCTATGTTGAAGACGATCGGTTGTATTACGTCACTGCCGACTGTCAACTTCGTTCCCTCGATACGAAGGGTTTCGACGATGGTGAGAACGATGGTCCATATCGGGAAGAGATCTTCACTGGCAAGGGTGCAGCAGACATCGTCTGGCAATTGGACATGCCCGCCTTGGGTGTCTTTCCACATGAAGCCTGCAACAGCGACGTGTTGGCCCTCGGTGATCTGCTCGTGGTCGGTACCTCCAACGGCCAGAATGAAGGTCATACGCGCGTCCCATCGCCGCACGCGCCAAGCTTGATCGCAGTGAACAAGCACACCGGAGGCGTAGTCTGGCGCGCCATCGGAGCAGGAGACCGGGTGCTGCATGGCGCCTGGTCCAGCCCTGTGGCGGCCAACGTCAATGGGCGTGTGCAGGTGCTCTTCGGCGGAGGAGATGGCTGGTTGCGCGCCTACGACCCAGCGTCGGGTCACGAAATCTGGCGATTTGACGGCAACCCGAAAGATGCCCGCTGGCTTCCGCGCCGCGGTGTTCTTTCGCGCAGCTCCATGATTGCTTCACCGGTCTTCGCCGATGGCCGCGTCTTCGTTGCCATGGGGCAGTCGCCCGGGCACTTCAACGGACCATCATTGATGTATGCGATCGATCCTAACGGCCAGGGAGACGTTACTGAGAGCGGACGCGTGTGGATTTCGCGTGACGTCGGCCGCGTGGTGGGAACGCCCATAGTGAAGGACGGTCTGCTGTACGTTGGGGACCTCGGTGGAACCGTGCATTGTCTGGACGTGTCAACCGGTGCCCAGCTATGGAAGCACGAGACGAACGACGCCATCTGGGGAAGCCTCCTGCTTGCTGGTGACCGCCTTTACGTGGGGAACGAAGCAGGCCTCATGACCGTTCTTCGTGCTGGACGACGAAAGGAATTGCTGGCGCAGCTCGAAATGGATGCCCCGCTCCGTTCGCGTCCGGCTGTCGTCGGCGATGCGCTTTATCTGGCCACCGCGAGCCGGATGTACCTCATCGCGACGAAGCATTGATCCGAGACTTGACTCCTGCGATGTGCGGTGGATACTGAGACGCTCTTTCTGCCGACTCAAGCCCAGCAATGCGATTCATGGCCTGCGGCGCAACCCACTTCGAGGAGGCATCGATGATTCCCCACCAGCACCAACGAGCGACGCGAGCACGGCTCGGGCACGCGACGGCTCTCGGCCCGATCACGATACTGGCCTGGTTGGCGCTCCTGCCGGCCGTCGCACATGCGCAGGGCACGATCGCAGGGACGGTGAAAGATACATCGGGCGCCATTCTGCCCGGCGTGACCGTCGAGGCGACGAGTCCTGCCCTGATCGAGAAGGTTCGTTCCGCCGTCACCGACGGCGCGGGACTGTACCGCATCGAGAACCTGCGGCCCGGCGTGTACACGGTGACATTCAGCTTGCCTGGTTTTGCTACGGTGCGCCGCGAGGGTCTGGAGCTGAACGCGTTCCTGACCGTCACGGTCAACACCGAGCTCAAGGTGGGCGGTGTCGAGGAGACCATCACCGTGACCGGTGAGACACCGGTCGTGGACGTCCAGAGCGCGCAGCGCCAGACCGTACTCACGAACGAAGTCATCTCCGCCATTCCAACGGTCGGCTCCTACAACGCGCTCCTCGTGCTCGTTCCGGCCATCTTCGGCGGCCAACAGGACGTAAGCACGGGGCCTTGCAACTCGTGCACCTTCAGCTCACACGGCACCCTCCTCGATGGCGGGCGCGCCAATCGTGAGGCGCGGCTGCTGGTGGACGGCATCAGCATCGCGGTACCCCAGGCCGGCGGCACGAATTACCTCACGGACACACGGAACGCGCAGGAGGTCAGCTTCACCACGTCTGGCAGCCTGGGCGAGGTGGAGTCGGGCGGGCCGGTCATGAATATCGTTCCGAAGTCAGGAGGAAACACCCTGTCGGGCGGCATCTTCGCCACGTGGGGAAACGGTGCGTTGCAGGGCAGCAACTACTCCGACGAACTGAAGGCCGCCGGGCTCACGGCGCCGAATCCGCTCATCAAAGCCTACGATGTCAATAACTCGGCCGGCGGTCCGATCAGCCGCGACCGGCTCTGGTTCTTCGGCACGCTGCGGTTCCAGGGAAACTCGAACTACATCGTGAACATGTACGAGAACAAGAACGCGGGCGACCCGAACAAGTGGACCTACGAGCCGGACTTGAACCGACAGGC
>Ga0207643_10001389_pt1 | contig 13894 bp, 6 predicted proteins | sample KBSMisM62_FD_184313 | JGI IMG/M metagenome (GOLD analysis project Ga0207643, IMG submission 184313) | Miscanthus rhizosphere microbial communities from Kellogg Biological Station, Michigan, USA - KBS Miscanthus M6-2 (SPAdes) (version 2) | ecosystem: Host-associated > Plants > Roots > Rhizosphere...
CGCAGTCGCTGAGGACCGAAGGTTCTCCTCGCTCAGGCGCGAAATGGTCTCCCGGACGGAGTCGAGGCAGACGAGTTTCAAGTCGTGCGCCGACAGCTCGGGGACGAGGTGCTGCTGCGTCAGCAGTACGGAGACCCTGGCGTCCTCGAGCATGAGCGCGCGACGCGCCTGCGGGTATTCCGGGTCTACCGGAACGTAGCCGCCGCCCGTTTTGAGGATGCCGAGCAGGCCGACGACCATCTCGATTGAGCGCTCCACACAGATGCCGACGAGCGTCTCCGGCCCGACGCCGAGGGTTTGCAGGTGACGTGCCAGTTGGTTGCTTCTGGCGTTCAGCTCGTGGTAGGTCAGCCGCTCGCCCTCGAACTCGACGGCGATGGCTTCGCGGGTGCGTGCCACCTGCTGCTCGAACAATTCGTGGACGCACGTCTCCTCGCTGTAGACCTCATCCGTCTCGTTCCACGCCACCAACATCTGCCTTAGCTCGGTGGTCGTCAGGAGCGGCAATTCGTCGATGCGCCGGTGCGGGAAAGCGATGATCGTTTCCAGAAGCACCTCGAAGTGCTCGGCCATGCGCTCGATGGTCTTTGCGTCGAAGAGGTCGGCGTTGTATTCCAGCGTGCCGCTCAGGTGCTCTCCGGCCTCCTCCTGCATGGACAGCGTGAGGTCGAACTTCGCCGTCCGGTTATCAACGTCCAGCGCCTCCAGGGCGACGCCGTCGAGGTCGGGCGCGGAAGTCGGTGCGTTTTGCAGGATGAACATCACCTGAAAGATCGGCGAACGACTCAGGTCACGCTTCGGCTGCAACTCCTCGACCAGTCTTTCAAAGGGCATGTCCTGGTGCGCGTACGCGCCGAGCGTCATCTCACGCACGGATTGCAGCAGCTCGCTGAAGGTCGGGTTGCCCTCCAGCCTCGTCCGCATCACCAGGGTGTTGACGAAAAACCCGATGAGTTGCTCGGTCTCGGCCCGGTTGCGATTGGCGATCGGAGAGCCGACGACGATGTCTGTCTGCGACGTGTAGCGGTAAAGCAGCGTCTGGAAGGCCGCGAGCAGCGTCATGAAGAGCGTCGTGCCCTGGTCGCGGCTCAGCGCCTTGAGCATCTGGCTGAGGTGCGTTGAGAAGTAGAAGAGGTAGTGCTTGCCCCTGAAGGATTCGACCGCCGGCCGCGGGCGATCCGTCGGCAGCTCCAGCGCCGGCGGTGCCCCTTCCAGTTGCCGCCGCCAGTAAGCGAGCTGGGACTCCAGGACCTCGCCGCTCAGCCACTCCTCTTGCCAGATGGCGTAATCCGCGTACTGAAGCGGCAGCTCGTCCAGCGGCGAAGGCTGCCCGGCGGAGAACGATTTGTAGATCGCGGACAGTTCGTGGATGAGCACTCCGGTTGACCAGCCGTCGCCGATGATGTGATGCATCGACAACAGCAGCACGTGCTCCTGCTCGGCGAGGCGCAACAGCTTGACGCGAATCAGCGGCCAGCGCGACAGGTCGAACGGCTCCTGCGCGTGCTCCGTCGCCATCCGCCCGACCAGCGCCGCGCGCTCGGTCTCGGGCAGGTGTCTGAGATCTACCAGTTCGACGCGCAGGGAGTCGTGAGCCGGATAGACAATCTGCACCGGACGCTCTTCGACCATCGTGAACGTGGTGCGCAGGATTTCGTGCCGCCGGACGATTTCGTTGAGGCTGCGCTCGAAGACCTCCACCTTTAACGCTCCCGACATGCGGAGGGCGGTGGCGATGTTGTAGGCCGGGCTATCGGGCTCGAAGCGGCTCAGGAACCAGAGCCCTTTCTGCGCGTAAGAGATGGGGAAGATAAAGGCCTCGTCCGCCGCTGCGAACGACTCGACCTCCGCGCCTGCCGGCGCATTCTGTTCTAAGACTTCCATGTTTTTACTTCCGAGACATTAGAGACCGCCGGGCGGCACGCTTAACGGGTGAAACGGAACAGGTAAGACAACTTCAAAAAGAAGGTGCGCGTGTTGCGGCGGAGGCCCGGCTCGAAACGGCCGTCGAACGGGCTGTAGCCGTTGTAATTAAGGTCGTCGTTATAGCCGACGTAGAGAGAGGTGCCGGGGTGCGGCGTCCAACCGAGTAGAAACTGCCCGCGGAGGTTCGCCGCCAGGGTGTCATAGTCAACTCGCGCCCGGACGAACGTGAAGCGCGTAAACTGGTAGGTGCCGCGCAGTCCCACGATGTTATCGTCGAAAGCGACGCGCCCCGTGTCGCTGCGCACCAGCCGATCCTTCGTGTAGTTAAGCGAGAGGCGCAGGTTTTCGGTCGGCTTGAAAGTTAACTTGGGGATGATGATGAGTTCGTTGCCGGGGCCGGGGTCGAGCGGTGCCGACGGGTCTGCCAGCGCCGCTGGGCTGACGCGAGGGAAGCGGGGCCCGTTGCCGAGGTCGAGGTCGAACGCCCCCACGTAGTAAGCCACCTCGGTGTCGAACGAGAACGCCTTGCGCGGCGTCATCCCGGCGTAGCCGTAATAGATCTGCCGGTAAGCCGAGCGTTCCGAGTCTTCGCCGAGGAAGGTGCCGGGCCGCGTCGCACTACGCTTCGGCCCAAACTCCTCCTCGAACAGGCGCTCGTAGCCCTTCTGGTATCCGATGCCGAGATAGCCTTGCTGCCGGAAGGTGAAGTTGATCTGGCTGTTCGTATTGAGTAACTGCGAGCGCCCCTTCCAGTCGAAATTCGCCTGCGTGCTGTTGATGATCGTCCAGGAGACCAGCCGCGCCTTCGGCTTAGGCTCGGAGTTATATTGCACCGTCAGGGTCTCGTTGTTGGTATCCACGCGCCGCGTGAACCCGACGGCGGCGCGGTAGTCACGTGTGCGTCCACTGCCGGAGAAGGAATACTTCCAGTGCCGCGCGTTGCGGTCGAGTCGCAGCGCGTACCCGAAACCGTTTCCAGTCCTGTAGATGTTGCGCCCGAGGTCTGCGTCCGGGAAGGTCGCGCGCGTCGTCGTGCCGAGGGCCTGGAATTGAAGGGTGGTCACAGGGCTGAGCCGGAACCTCCCGTCGAAACCGGCCAGATGATTGTGTCTCCCTTTAAAGTTGTACGTGGTGGCGATGAGGCCGAGATTATTCTCCTCGCCGACATCGCGCTGCAAACGCAGTACGCCGATGTAGGCGCTCTTGTCGAAGAGGTCGCCGAACCTGGCGCGGACGGCTGGGTCGGCCCGCTCCTCCTCGCTGAAATTACCGGGCGCCCTGTCGGAGGCCAGCAGCACCCCGAAGGTGTTGCGACCTTTCTTGCCGGTGAACTTGATGGCTACGTCCGGGTCAACGATGGCGCGCGTGTTTACCGCGTTGAGTTGCGTTTTGAAGATGTCAATGCCTTCGAGAAAGAAGGGGCGCTTCTCCTCAAAGAAGATGGGGAAGCGCTGGTTGGCCGTGACGACCGTCTCGTCGGCCTCGACCTGCGCGAAGTCCGGGTTAATGGCCATGTCGAGCGTGATGGTCGGGGTGATGTTCAGCTTGGCGGTCAGACCGGGGTCGAACTCCAGGGACTTGTTGACGAAGCGCCCGGGGTCGGCGAGCGACGCACCGGGAGACACGCCGGGCGACAGGGCGCTCACGCGCCGCCCCGTCTGCGAAATAGTCAGGCTCGGGATAATTTCCAGCGCGCGCTGGCCGGAAATCTCCAGGCCCGTGATATGTCCCGCCTGCGTCAGGAACCCCGACTTGTCGCGTACGAGCGGCTGCCAGGAGTTCTGCTCATTGTTGAGGTGTTTGATGCTGCGCATGACGTGAACCCCCCAGAGCGTCTCTTTGCCCGCGAGGTAGTGCAACGATTTAAAAGGGATCGCGGCTTCGACGGTGTAGCCGTCCTTAACCAGCGCCCCCTTTGAGCGCATGACTATGTCAACGCTGTAGTTCTCCGTGCCCCCTTCGGCCAGGATGCCGTCCTGCTGCACGCCGAGCGGATTGAAGATGAGCACGTAGGCTTTGCGCTGATCGTTGAAGGTGTCGAGGTAGATGCGGACGTTGTCGTCCTCCAGCACGTCGTCGCGCTTGGCGACGGTCGCGCGCACCTTGTCCGGCTCGTCGTAAGCGTGAAAAGCGACGTAGAGGTACTCGTCGTCATAGCCGAGCATGACCTTCGTCGGCTGGCTCGGCGTAGTGTTGTCGCCCGGCTGCGTCTCGTAGAAGTCCTGAAGCACGGCGGCGGTCGCCCACGCCTCTTCAGTGCAGTGGCCGTCGATGACGGGCGGGGTGTCGAAGCGATTGATGCTGACGGGTCGCATCTTCTCGGCGCGTTTGCCAGCGTCGGGCCGCGTCCCGGCGGCGGAAGTGGCAGTCGCCACTTTCACCACATTCGCGGTGGCCGGAACCGTTTGCTGCGCGCGCGCGGCGGCACTGCTAAAGAATGTCAGAGCAATTAACAGCAGCTTCTTCTTCATAGACTCTGTATCACCAGCGGAGTTGCGGGTTCGGTCGTCGACGCGAGAGGCACGGCGCCGGCCGCCAGTCATCTCAAAACGATGTCTCGGAAACGGGTGAGGGCAGGTTAGGCCATGGCGGTGACCAATGGCTCTTCGTACGCGCTGCGGAAGCAATCGACCTTGCCGTAATCGAGCCTGACGACTCTATCGGCTATGTGGTAATAACGTTCGTCGTGGCTGATTACCAGCACGGTTTTGCCGTTCGCTTTTAACTCCGGCAGCAGTTGCAGGTAGAAGATCTCTTTGAAGTGCGGATCCTGGTCGGCGGCCCACTCGTCGAAGACGTAGAAGGGGCGGTCTTCGAGGTAGGCGGTCAGCAGCGCGAGACGCTTGCGCTGCCCCTGCGATAGTTCGGTGGTGGAAAACTTCCGATCCTTCACCTGCACTTTATGCTCAAGCTGAAGCTGTATGAGGTAGTGGCGCGCCTGCTCATCGAGCTCGGGGACGTGCAGGCCGAGCAGGCTGTCGAACAGGTAAAAGTCCGCGAAGACAGTCGCGAAGAGTTGCCGGTAGTGCTCGCGCGTTTCGCCAGTGACGACGGTGCCGTTGAGGCGGACTTCTCCCGCCTCCGGCACGTAGAGACCCGTCAGCAGTTTGGCGAGCGTGGTCTTGCCGCTGCCGTTGCCACCGACGAGAAAGACGAGCTCGGCGGGCTTAAAGCTCAAGTCAACGGGGCCGAAGACGAAATTATCCTCCACGCCCTCGCGCCGGTAGCTATGCGTCACGCCCTTCAACTCAAGACTCTCATAGCTGCGGGCTGCGGCTGGCGGGAGACTTTCTCGCGTCTCGGAGCGGAGCGAGAGTCCTAAATCCTCCACCTTCCGCATCGCCACGTCGGCCCGTCCCAGCACCGGAACAATGCTCAGAATTACCTCGAGCGGGGTCATGATGTTCAGCACCACCAGGCTGTAGCCGATCAGCATCGCGCGGCTGGCGTACCCGAACCCGGGCGCGAGAAAGAGCAGGGCGCCGAGCAGGACGAAGGCGAGGAGTTGCCCCCAGCCTGCGGCGACGGCGTAAATGGAATCGCCGCGCACGCCGTTATAGCGAACGGAGTCTGCAGTCGGTTCGAGGGATCCGGTGAAGAAAGCATCCCGGCGCTGGCGATGGAGTTTTAACTCCTTCGCTCCTTCAGTCAGCGCCCGCAGGTGTTTGAGAAGAACGTCCCAGTCCCTGCGGCTGGCTTGCAGATAACTGAGCGCCCTCGTAAAAGGGATGTAATAGCTCATCACGCCGAACACCATCACGCACAACACGCCGAGGAAGACCGCCCGGGAGAGCCACGCCAGATAGATCAGGCAGGTCAGGACGATGCCGGAGTGCATACAGAGCAGCGGTATCGCCGTGAGCGCACCGGAGATCGCGGGCACGTCGTCGGTCAGCGTGGCGAGCAGGCGCGGCGCCCCCAGTTGTTCGAGTTGTCGCAGCGGGGCGGCGATTATGCGACGCGAAAGCCGCATCCGCAGATCGAAAATCGCCCCGCGCGCGAGGTGCGCCAGCAGGATGAAGGAGGCACACCGGCTCAAGAGCATGACGCCGCACAGCGCGACGAAGGCCCAGCCCGGATGCTCCGTCAGGCCCCCTGCCTGGCTCAGCTCCGCGTTGATCGCCGCCAACAGGAACGTATTACTGATGCCGGCGAGAAAAGCTGCGACGACGGCAACGACGACGATCCGCGGCGACGACTTGAGAAGGAATCCGATGAGCTTCATTAGTAGTTAGTAGTTAAGCGCTGCACGCGTCCATCGTTCTCAGCCTCAGGCTGAGCGGCCGCATGTCCGTCCACACTTCTTCGATGTATTGCAGGCATTCGGCCTTCGTGCCCGTCGTGCCCGTGCTGTTCCAGCCGAGGGGGTTGTCCCGATCGACGGGATAGATGGAATACTGTTCCTCGTGATTGACGACGACCTTGTAGATCGAAGCGTCTTCCTGCTCGTCTCGATGCATTGTCGAACTCCTTGGCGAAATTGGTGATTGATATTCAAACGAGCCGTCAGCGCTGACTCGTCGCGGCCCGTCGCGTGGGCATAGCTACCGCATGTGGAGCCGGTAGGACTCTCTGCTTAAGTTGGATATGAGACTGGGAAGGCTCCCGAGCTTCCCCACCAGGCCGCGTTACCGCCCGAGCGAGCGACTGAAGCGGCACTGTTTGGTGTTCGGACTAAAGGGAGAGGCCCTGCCTCTGTTGAATCGGGAACGTTGTCGGGATCAAGAGCCGATGGCTCCGGACCAGGCCCCTCGGTAATTCGAGAGACCGGGTGCGGAAATTACCTCGCGCGGGCGTCCGCCGGCGCCTTCTTCAAACTGAGACGCGCCCAGTCAGGCGTACTGAACAGCCCGGCCGGCCTTCTGCGTCATCTCTTTGTCGACGATGACGGCGGCCTGATAGTTAATGGCGTTCAGAAGTATCATGACCCGGCTGGCATCGTTCGTGGAGCGATTAAAGATGCCGCTGATGCCCTGGAGAGCGCCGTTTTTAACCGTCACCTCATCACCGCGTCTGAAGTCCTCGTCGAGCCGAACAAAACCTTCTTCGCCGACCCGTGCCTGAATCATCGCGATGACCTCCTTTTCGACCTCAAGTGGGACGTTGTTGAAGCTGACGACGGTCTTCACACCCCGGGTGTAATAGATTTTATGCAGTACCTTGCTGGCGTCGAAACGGGCGAAGATATAGCGCGGGAAGAGCGGCTGCGAGACGTAAATGGCGCTGCCGGTGAACTGGTTATACCGTTTCGCCTTTATCCGGGGGGCGAAGGTGGGTATGTCGCAGGCAGCTAAATTTCTGCTGACCCGGTCTTCTTCTCTGGGCCTGGTATAAATCGCGTACCAGGCCGCAGTGTCAATCGCTGTTTTGACCAAGATATTGCCTTTCGTCTTGCAGCCAAAATTCACCGAAGTGTATTCAAATTCAACGACGTGTACTCAAGCGGAGATTGACTAGAAAGTCATTGCTTCTCGCGCGCATTTGCAATACACTTGGCTCTCGCAAAATTAATTTCAACGCAATGCCTAAATGCTCTTGTAGCATTCTGGTGTTAGGCGTATTTCCCTTACTGGATTTCTGGTTTTAACCTCATTAAGGTTTCTGCCTTTTATCCCTCATCCAGTCGTGAACTTACTGTGGGTTGAAGGAAAAAGTCCTCAAGTAGGCACTCAATTTTCCTTCAAGAAGTTCTCAATGGATATCGAAATTACCCGCCTCTATCAATTTGGGCCATTTCGCCTGGACGTTAAACAACAGCTTCTCATGCATCAAGGGGAGCCGGTGCAGCTCGCGCCGAAGGTCTTCGAGACGCTCCTGTTATTGGTGGAGCGGCGTGGCCAGTTAGTCGGGAAAGCGGAGATGATGAACATCCTCTGGCCTGACAGGCATGTGGAAGAGTCCAATTTAACTCAAAATATTTTCACGCTGCGAAAGTTGTTTAGTAAGGATCAAGGTACAAAGTACATAGAGACTATTCCGAGGCGCGGGTATCGGTTCGTCGCGCCCGTCGAAGAGATTCAGGGCGACAGCGCCCCAGCCGCACCCGGCGAGCCGAGCGCCCCGCAGGAGACAGGCTCGGCGGGGGAGATACTTCCCCCGCTGGCAGAGGCCAACATCTCTCTCGCCGTCCTGCCGGTAATTAATGAAAGCGACGACGAAGAGCTGGAGTATCTCGCCGACGGACTTACTGAAGGCATCATCTACAATCTCTCGCGGCTCTCGCAGCTACGTGTCGTGGCGCGCAGCGTGATGTTCTCTTACAAGGGGCAGAATGTTAATCCCATACAGGTCGGAAACGAGTTAGGGGTCGGTGCCGTGCTCGTCAGTAGCATCCTGCTGTCGGGCAGCAACCTGAGTCTCAAAACGGAACTGGTTAACGTAGCCAACGGCTGGCGGCTCTGGGGTGAGCAGTTGGATCGCCCTCTCTCTGACCTTCAGGCGTTGGAATCAGACCTCGCACTACGCATTTCTGGCAAGCTCCTGTCAGCTTTGACGGATCTGGAGCGGAGTCAGGTCAGTAAAACTTATGCCCCGAAGCCCGGTGCCTACAAGCTTTATCTGAAGGGCCGCTACTACTGGAACAAGAAATCGGCCGAGGGCTACAGGAAAGCGATAGAGAGCTTCCAGGGGGCTATCGAAATTGACCCCAATTTCGCCATGGCCTACTCGGGACTGGCCGATTCGTACGTGGCCTTTGACTTTTACGGGGTACTTCCCACCTGGGAGACCAGCCCGATAGCCAAGGCGGCCGCGCTGAAGGCATTGGCGATAGACGAGACCCTGACCGAAGCGCATTGCTCGTTGGCCTGCATCAAGATGATGTTCGAGCGCGACTGGGCGGGCGCCGAGAGGGAGTTCAAAAGGGCCATCGAACTGTCACCCAGTTATGCCCACGCACACATCTGGTACTCCAATTTTCTGATGGCCATGGGCCGCATCGAAGAGTCCTCGGTCGAGAGCCAGATTGCCAGGAAGCTCGACCCGCTCGATGGTGAAGTCAATCAGTATCTGGGCTGGCATTTCATGCACGTGCGCCAGTTCGACCGGGCGATCACTCAGCTTGAGAAGACGCTGGAGAGGCACCCCGGCTTCTTTTTGGCACGCGTGGCGCTCGGATTAGCCTTCCTGCACCGGGGAGAGTTCGCGCGGGCCATTAAGGAGCTTGAGAACGCCAGCCTCGTGGAGAAGCCCCCGCTGCTCCTGGCGTTCCTCGGACATGCCTACGCGATGGCCGGGCAGAAGGAGAAGGCGCTGAAAATACTCGAAGAGCTGAAAGAGCTGTCCAAGCAGACCCACGTCCCGGTTTACGGCATCGGACTCATCTACACGGCTCTCGGCAGCGGCTCACAAGCGTTCGAATGGTTCGAGAAGGCTTACGAGACGCAGAGCGTCTGGCTCAACTGGATGAAGGTCACCCCGGAGATTGACAGCCTCCGCCCCGACCCCAAATTCACCAACCTGCTGCATCGTCTCAATTTCCCGCCTGACGCGTGACGGGCGGCGCAGGACAGCGCCTTCCCGCCGGTCATTCCGGAGCGTTTACACAGCGGGTTTGAGCCCTAAACGGCTACCGGTTGGAACAGCTCAATCAGCTTCTGTTCCTGCTCGCTCGTGTCACGCGGCACGTCATCCAGACTGTTCACGAGCATCTCCTGCGCGATCTCGGCGAACCCCGTGATCTGATTCAGTTCCAGTCCCTCGCCCGCCAGATAGGCCACCGATTCCAGGTCAAACCCGTGCAGGGGAAAGACGCTGGTGCCCTTGATGTTTCGATACATCACTTCGATCCAGTCGGCGGCCGCCTGCCAGTCCATCGTCTTGTGCTTCCAGCTATAACCCGCCCCGGTCAACCCGTACTGCTTCGCCTCGCGATGAACCGGCACCTTAACGTCGTGGTAGTAGAGCTGTGCGCGGTAGAAGGTGGGCGAGGTCTCTTCAATGAAGTCGATGGTCTCCTTGATGGTCTCGTCCGTCTCACCGGGGAAGCCGACGATGAAGGAGGCGAGCGTCGTCACGCCGTTCTTTTTCAGCTTGCCGATGCCGTCCATGTAGCGTTCCTTCTTGGCCGCCTTGTTCATGTTCTTCAGGATCGTGTTGCTGCCGGATTCGATGCCCAGGAACACGCCCTTGCAGCCGCTCTCGGCCAGCAGTTCGAAAGCTTCGTCGTCCGAGTTCGAGCAGCGGTACATCGAGTACCAGTTGAAGCCGAAGTCGTTTTTAATCATCATCCGGCAGAGGTCTTTGAACCTGGGGAGCGGGATGTTGAAGGTGTCGTCTATGAAGATCAGGTTTTTGACGCCGTGCTCCTTCAGGTAGCGCATCTCCGCCTCGACGGCCTCCAGGCCGGTCAGGGTGAGCTCGCCCGCCAGAAACGGGTAGGAGCAGAAGGAGCACTTGAAGGCGCAGCTCCGCGCCGTGCGCATCGAGACGGTGGGGACGATGAAGTCCTGGTTAAAGTAACTCCAGTCAACGGTGTTCTGATCGAGGTCGTTATTCTCGGCCACCTTGCCCGTCTTATCGAACGTCTTGCCGTCGGTCGTGTAGATCAGATTGGGGATATCGGCGAAACCTTTCCCGGGCTCGTCGCGCAGTCGGTGGAGCACCTGGTTCAGCGTCGCCTCGCCCTGTGGGTCGTAGACGTAAACGTCCGCGCCCAGCTTCTTCCACAGGAAGTCCTGTGTCGCGGCGTCGTAGTGGGTGTGGAGGTTGAAAATATGCGGCCCGCCGATGATGATCTTCGTCTCCGGGCAGTGCCGGCGGATGAAATCGACCACCTCCACGATGGGCTCGTCATCGACGTAGAAGGTGGTGGTGATCGCCACGGCGTTGGGCGACTGAGCGAGCAGGTCAGCGAACCGCTCTTGCTCCGCATTGAAGAAGTTGACGATCTCGACGTTGAGATTGCGTCGGTTCAAATAACTCTTGAGGTAGCAGACGGCCAGGTTCGGCAGGTTGAAGACGTTGAGGTCGGAGGGCCGGCCCGTTGCCTGGGTGATAATTTGGTTCAGCAGGTTCGTATAGGTGATTCGTTCGCTGCGGTAAATGAGAGAGTTAATCTTGCTGCTGCGATAGCCGCCGGAATACTTCTCGCCCTTCTTCTGTGCCTCCAGGCTGCGCCCGAAGTCGATGTCGTTGTAGCCCACGATGATGCAGTCGAGACTGGATTTGTCTGACATGAAAGTCCTCCGTTAAAGGGTAAGGCTGGTTGAAAGCCTGTGGTTGAGGCGTCGCCGTTTGTTGCCGCCGTAGAAACTCGGCGGTTTTATGCACACTCTTCGCTTAACCGAAATCGACTTCGCCGAGGGCGGAATCGAGCTCCTCCTGCTTTAGCTGCACGAGGGGGAAGTCGGAGGGGGTGAAACCGCCCGCCTCGTCCGATTGGCAGTGTTCGATCAATTCGCGCAGCGCTTTCAGGTAATTCGCGGCGACCCGCTCGATCGTCTCGCGCCTGTGCAACTGCTCGCTGTAAACCCAACTCACTTGCAGCTCCCCTCCCAGCACGGCTGCCGCCACTTCAAGCGTGTAGGGTTGCCGCCCGCGCTCGCTCTGCTGCGGTCCGCTCTGCTCGCGCGCCCCGGCGAACAGCGCGCTGGCGTCGAGCACCTGATCGAGTTGACCGAGATAGTTGAAGCTCACCTCCGTCCGGCGCTCCGGCTTCAGCCGCGCCCTGACCGCGGGATCTCTGCTCAGGTAGCGCAGTACGCCGTAGCCGATGCCGCCGCGCGGCATCTGCCGCAACTGTTCCTTCACGCGTTTCAACGACGTGCCGGTTGTTTCCGCGCCCTCGAGGTCTAAGGCCACGGGGTAGAGGTTGGTGAACCAGCCGACCGTGCGCGAGAGGTCGAGGTCGTCCGTGATCTCTTCGCGCCCGTGCCCTTCCATCTCGACCACCAGCCGCCGCTGCCCGCTCCACTCGCCGATGGCCTCAGCCAGCGCCGTCAACAGCACGTCGTTAATCTGCGTGTGATACGCGGCGGGAACTTCATGGAGAAGGGCGTACGTATCCTCCGGATTCAGACACGACCTGACGAGCCGGGTAGAGCTGCGCGTCGCTTCCCCGTCCGGATAGTCCAGGGGCAGGCGCACCGACTCGGCCAGGCGCACGACCTCAGACCAGTAGGGCACCTCCTCTTCGACTTCCGGCCTCTGCGCGTACTCCTCTAAACGCTCGGCCCACTGCTGGTAAGAGCTCGTCTTCGCGCGGAACTTGACCTCCTCCCCGCGGCTCGCCTGTTCGAGCCCCTGCTCCAGGTCTTCCAGCAGAACCCGCCAGGACACCCCATCAACGGCGAGGTGGTGGACTACGAAAAGTAGGCGCTGCCCGCCCCCGTCCCCTAGCTCTATCAACGCCACGCGTAGCACGGGCCCCTGCTCGATATTCAAGCTCCGCTGAATCTCGCCCGCTGCCGCTTCGAGGGCGGCCTCCTGCTCCCGAGGGTCTTCGAGGGCGGCGAGTTCGACATGCCGCACCTGCACGGCGGACGCCGCTTCCGCCCCTTCATAGAACTGACGCCAGCCCTGCTCCTCTCTCACGAAACGCAACTTCAGCGTGTCGTGGTGCAGCACCAGTTGCTCGACCACCTTCTGCAACTGCTCCACTCCGAGAGGCTGTTTGAGTTCGAGCATCACTGACTGGTTGAAGTGATTCAGGTCGGCCGTCTGGAGTCCGAAGAAGTGATGCTGAATCGGCGTCAGCGGAACGTCGCCGCCGAGCACGCCCTGAGGGGCTTCGAGGGCGGGGCCAAGGCTGACAACGCCGGCCAGTTCGGCAATCGTCTGGTGACGAAATAGTTGCTTGGGGGAGAACTTGAGACCGGCCTGGTTGGCCCGTGTGACTATCTGAATGGAGAGGATGGAGTCGCCGCCGAGTTCAAAGAAGTTGTCATGGATGCCGACCTGCTTGAGTTTCAATACCTCCGCCCAGATGCGCGCCAGCGTATCTTCGACCTGATTACGAGGCCCGACGTAATCTGTCCGCGGCTGCGTGTCGAACTGCTCCGGGGCGGGCAGTGATTTGCGATCCACCTTGCCGTTGGGCAGGCGCGGCAACTCTGCGAGAGTCACGACGGCCGACGGGATCATGTAATCCGGCAGTCTCTCCTTCAACGCGACGAGCAGTTGGCTGACCCAACCGGGACCGGCGGCCCCGTCCCGCTCCGTGCCGACGACGTAAGCGACAAGCCGTCGGTGCTCCGCCTCATCCTCACGGACGACGACGACTGCTGCGCGCACTCCCGGCTGCTCACACAGCAAGACTTCAATCTCGCCCAACTCGATGCGAAACCCTCTGAGCTTGACCTGATGATCGGCGCGGCCGAGGTATTCGATAGTGCCGTCGGGCAGGAAACGCGCCAGGTCGCCCGTCCGGTACAGACGCTCTCCTGGGGTGTCACCGAAGGGATTGGGGATGAAGCGTTCGGCCGTCAACGCGGGGCGATTCAGGTAGCCCCGCGCGAGACCCGCGCCGCCGACGTGTAGCTCACCGCTCACCCCCACCGGCATCGGCTCCGACCGCGAGTCGAGCAGGTAGACCTGTATATTCGAGATCGGTCGCCCGATCAGCACGCCACGCTGTTCGTCCCCCGGCACGCAGGCGCGGGCGGTTGCGTCGATGGCTGTCTCGGTCGGCCCGTAGAGGTTGTTCAACTCGGCATTCACGCGCGCGAAGAACTTCTCTTGCAGGTCGCAGGTGAGCGCCTCGCCGCCGCAGAAGACCATGCGGAGACTGCGGCAGTCGCTCAAACCCGGCTCGTCCAGAAGGACGCGCAACATTGAGGGCACGAGCTGTAAGATCGTGATTTCGTGGCGGGCCAGCGCCCGAACGAGGTACGCGCTGTCCCTGTGCCCGCCGGGCTGCGCCATGAACAGGCGCGCGCCTGCAATCAACGGGGCGAAGAATTCCCAGACGGACGCGTCGAAGCTGAAAGAGGTCTTTTGCAGGATGCTGTCCACCTCAGTCAGCGGAAAA
>Ga0207643_10001390_pt1 | contig 13893 bp, 7 predicted proteins | sample KBSMisM62_FD_184313 | JGI IMG/M metagenome (GOLD analysis project Ga0207643, IMG submission 184313) | Miscanthus rhizosphere microbial communities from Kellogg Biological Station, Michigan, USA - KBS Miscanthus M6-2 (SPAdes) (version 2) | ecosystem: Host-associated > Plants > Roots > Rhizosphere...
ATTGAGGTCTTGCGAATTGGGATTGTCGAGCACAGTGTTTGGCTGTAAGGACAGTTGCCACATGAGATCAGAATACGTGATCAGATCGGTTCTGACTCCGGCGTTTACGGTTGCGACCATCTTGTCGACAACTTGCTGCGCGGCGCACAAACCAGGAGACGCTAAACAGATCGATACAATCAGAATTTTTAGCCACGGATTACACGGATTTTTAACCCTCATTTCTTAACTCCTTAGAACGTCTGCGTAATCCTGAAATGCAGGTTGCCACGGTGTAGCCGGAAGACCGCGGGCGTACCGTCGAAATCCACTCCGTTCGGCCCACGCTGCGGAACCAAAAACTCCGGCGGGTTCAACAGGAACCCATAATCAACCGCGAGTGCGCCACCAAACGGAGTCTGGAATCGGAACCCCAGGCCCACCGTGTTGGTCCAATGCGCGCGCAGATTAGCGGCAGTGATCGTCGCCAGAATATTACCCGGCGGAACAGGCGCCGGATCGCGCTTACCAAACAGATCACCAACCCGCCGGAAGACGTTACCACCGTCGTAAAAAGGTACGACCTGCACAGATCTCGTAACGGGAACTCGTGCCTCGAGATTCACCACTGCGAGCGCATTCCCGCCCACTGGCACCGTGAACGGATTGAGAAACACGATGTTCTTATCCGAGTCGCGAAAAGGCCCTAAAGGAATCACTACCTCTCGTGGACCAGCCTCTTCGAAACTGAACCCACGCAACGTCGTCGAACCACCGGAGAAGAACCGCTCACTGATCGGCAGTGTCAGATCGTTCTCATCAATCCTTCCGTTCTCATCGCGATCGCGCGGATTGAACACGTTCGCAAGACCGAGACTCACGTTACCAGCCAGCACTGTGTCTCTCAGTGCCGACACTTTGTAGTAACGGCGGTACGTCGCCTGAAAACGATTGAATGAGATATTCCCGCCGAGCTGTCGCAATGCGACGGCATAGTCAACGCTCAGAAAACCACCGCGCGTCGCATCAACCTGGTTGTAGCGACAAACCTCTCCCCGCGCGCCTAATACCTCATCGTCGTCAACACTTCTCGCTAACAGTCCCTTTTCACAACGCTCGCGCGTATCTCGGACTAAAGAAACGCCGAGACGAGAAAGCCTGATTTTGTCGTCAGGCTCGAGAATCGGTCTGACAACCAAACTCTCCAGGTTGAAGAGCCGCACGTCTTCATAACTATAACGGCCAAAGATGATGGTGCGCGTGCGCCGGTCGAGCACGCGCTGCGTTTCCACGGTCGCAGTGAAACGATTGATGGTTGGTTCGTTTACCTGGTTTCCGAAGATGTCGATCGGGTTTCCATCTTCGTCGAGCCTTTGCACGATGCCCATCGTGCCGCGATCGATCGCCGAACGGAAAAAGCGCGTGATGGTGGAATCGCGCTGGTATTCAACTGACGCCGCCAGCGGCGCAAACCGAGTCTTGTTGTACCTCGCGAAACGCGGATCGATATACTCGAGTCGCACGAGCTGCTGCCGGCGGCTGGCGCGCAGCCGCATTGCACCCTGCCGCAGCCGGTTCATCAGGTTGACGTTGCTGATTTCAAACAGGCCGAGCGCGCCCGCATCGGTTGAGTATCCACCGCCGTAGTCCATCACGTTTGGCGGTTTCTCTTCGACGTCGATGATCACGTCGCGCTGTTTGTAACCCGAGGCTGTCTCACCTGCCGGCTCAGTGCGAATGACAACCTGCCGGTATGCATCCGTGAGATAGAGTTCGCGTTCCGCCTCGGAGATGCGATCGGCCCTGAGCACGTCGCCCGGAGCAATCGGAATCGCCCTCCTGATGGCCTGGCGTTTCCTGCGCCGCGTATTAACGCTGCCGGTAACGCCGTTGATGTTGATTTGATTAATGAAGACCTTGTCGCCCTCATCTACGATCGAATAGACGAGCCTGACTTGCTCATCGTCGCCTTTCTTCGGCAACTCGATGACGGAAAAATCAACGCGAGCATTGACGTAACCTTCGCGTGAATAAAGCGCAGCGACTCGATCGCCATCAACCCTGGCCTGCGAGCGTGAATAGGGCGCGCCAATCACCGTTCGCAACTGCCGGCGAATTCGGTCGTCGGTGTAGATCTTGTTTCCCTTTACTTCAACGCCCGCGATGCGAGTTAACGGGCCTTCCGTCACCTGAAAAGTGATGATCAGGTTGTCACCATTGATCGAGACGCCCTGCAAAACCTGTACGTCCGCTTTGCGATAACCAAGATCGCGCATGAAAGCCTGGACAGTGCGACGATCCTGCTCGAGTAGCGTCAGGCTGGTGTAACCACGCCCGTAGCCGAGAAACGGAATCAATCCGATCGCGTTCGCCTGCTGGGTCCTCAGATCCGCCTCGATATCCTGGTATGACAACCGTTCTGTACCGGTGATGCGAATGTCGGTGAGTCGAAAACGCCTTCCCTGCTCCACGTCGTACTCGATGTTTATGTTGTGGCCCGTTAACGAAACCGGATTCAAGTTCTCGCAGGTTTCCGGGGTGCCATTAGGACCAAGATCCGGCGGTGGATTGCTTACGGTGCAGGTTTGCGTTACTTCCGCAAAGAAGTACCCGTCCTCCTGTAACTTGTTTCGAACGCGACGCGCGCCTTCGACGATAGCGGAAAAATCGACGTTTCCTTCACGCATCACCGGCAGCAACTCGCGCTGCGTCTTCTCACTCATTTCGTAATTCTTGATACTGACGGAGACCTTTGGCCCAATCGCTCCCTTTAGCAGAACCCTGACGGTATTCTTCTCAGGATCTCTCTCGACACGTGCGTCTTCAAGCACCGGCGAAAGATAACCTTCATTGATCAGCGCATCGCGAACCCGCTTCACGTCTTCACCCAAAGCATCGCGAGTAAAAACGACCCCACGCTGAAGCGTGAGCGTGTTGCTCACCTGAGTGGCATTGAAACCTGTGACTTGAATATCGAAAGCCTCAACTCTGGCTGGTTCGCCAGGCGTCACGCGGTAAGTGACGGTCATGCGGAGGCCGCGCGGGCCGAGTTGCTCGACGGGTTCAACGACCGCGTTGTAATAACCTCGATCGCGCAAATACACCTGGATCTCATCAGCATTGTGCGAAATCAGTTGTTTGGTGAAGCGGGTCCCCGACTGAACAAAATTCAACCGCGCGCGCATTTCGTCGACTGAAATTGGTGAACCTGTCGCTACTCCCACCAACTCGATGCGCACTTCGCCAATCTGGACCTGTCGTTGAACAACAAAATGGAGTCGTATCGGGCCGGTCTTGTTTGCGCCCTCTTCAATTACTTCAACGCGGGCATTAGCCACGCGCCCGGAGTCGAAGAGGGCTTGCAGCGAGTCGCGCACACGCACGGCTGAGTACTGCGTGTTGGGCGTAACTTTGAGCAGCGCGGTGAAGTCAGCTATGGCGTTAGGCTGATTCTCGGTTCCTTCGAAGACGAGATCGACGGCGGTGATCTGTCGTCCCTCGTAGTCTTCGATGCGTGCATTGCGCGCCACATCCGCATGCACGCCAGGCACGAAGATAAAAGCCAGCAAGCCACAAAAAGACGCCAAAAGCACAAATGCTTTTCTCAGTCGATTTGCGCTTTTACTGCCTCTTTGTGGCTTCCGAAACAATCCTAATCCCACCCTGCTCAGAATCTCTTCCTAAACCGAATCTCAAAATTGAAGTTGTTCGTGCGAGCGCTTAGCCGTCGGGTGGAAGCTTGCTCATACTGCGCGACAAACGAAAGTCGATCCGAAACGCGATACTCGAGCGCCAGTATCTGGTTTGGATCCGAAGTCACGTTGGTCGAATACGTAACCGTCACTTCCTTGCTGATGCGCCTCCCCAAAGTGAGTCGGGCCGCGGGAGTCGAGCCCGCCGTGCCACCGATCACCGGGTTAATCTCAAAACGTGTCAGACCGAAAAGCTTGCTCGTCGCTCGTTGTGCCGGAGCATTGATCAGCGCATCGGTCAGCAGGCTCGTCGCTGCTCCGACTTCCGATTGAGCGAGGATCGACGAGCTCGTGTCGCTCGTAGAGAGCTGTCCGGTCGTGATCAGCGAAACAACATCCGCCTGCGGTAACGCCGGCTCAGAACGAACCGAAGCCTGCGGTTGAGACAGTGGACCAGTCAAACTCACAATCACGCGATAGCCTCTGATCTGTGATTCAGCCTGGATGTTCAGAATCGGATCTGCGTTGCGACTCGGCGGCAGATCCACCAGCGCGCGCGTGATGTCATAACGATCGTTGCGAAAATTGATCGTTCCACTCGTGGCTGTGATGCGGCCGGAAATAGTCGGGTCGTTCACCGGTCCATCCAACTGGAGCGAAACCGAACCGACGAGATCCGCGAGATTGTTTCGCACTACGAGGGCGTTTCTTCCTTCAACTCGCAGCGCCGCAAACGCCGTGCGCGTCAGCTCGATCTCGCCTCCCTCTTCGATCGACTCACCAGGCCGCGTGTTGATGAGATCAGCCAGTTCGATGTCCTGGGTGTATTCGGTGCGACGCAGGTTCACTAAACCACTGATCAACTGCTCGCGCGAAGAACCCCTGATTTCGACGTCGGCGTCCAGAGTCGAACGAAAGTCCGGTGGAAACGGAACGGTCATATTGCTGCCGCGCACATTGACTCGAAACGCGGAAACAGTGAATCCCTCGAGCAAAGCGCCGCCAGTGGCTGAAACACGACCGCCGCCGATCGTGCCTTCCATCGAATCGATCTGTGCCTGGTTCGCGGTAAACCTCAACGCCGCTTTCAAATTCGATACGGTCCAACGCTCGTTGCCAAGCAGCGCTGACACCGAAGCGTTGTTGAGTGCCGCGGTACCAATCACGCGTGGATCTTCGAAGGTGCCGTTGATGCGAACCGCGACCTCCGCGGTACCCGAAGAGAAGAAATCGGGTGAAACGCCGTTGAGCACGCGCATGTTCAAATCGCCGTTAACACTCAGGTTCTGCCTGCCGCCGCTCGCGGTCGCCAGCGTGCCGTTGAGCGCGATGTTTGTGCCCGGTCCAGTAAACCTCGTGGAGTCGAACGTCAGCTCGTTTGGAGTGAAACGAACGACTAACGGCGTCGTGGCGCTAAGCTGAACGTCTTCAACGCGGAAACTGAGCTCGGTGAAGTTGGCTTCACCTGATAATCCCGCGAGCGAGAAATTCTCGTCGTCATCGATCAAGTTGCCGGAGGCTCTAATAGTTCCGTTGGCGCGACCCGCGATACGTACGGCGCTTCGCGGCATCGCGATCTGAAACAGGTTAGTCAGATCGGCGTTGGTGAGCGTGGTTTCGATAGTCGCAGGCAATGAATTGTTCGAGAGATCGATTCGCGCAGCTACGACTTGCGGTTGACCCAACACACCACTAGTTAAATTGATGTCGAGTCGCTGATTTTGTGTTCGACCAGTCAGCGCAATCGTACCTGCCGAGCGTCCATTGATCGTGACGTCGCGACCCTCGCCGTCGAATGTCACCTGGTACGCAGAGAAGTTCGTGGCTGAGAGGTCGCCGGAAACATGGGCCGAGAAGTTGGCGACGCCCGTCACGGATGGCAGACCGGGCCGGTTCGCAAGCGACACGAGCCGCGCCAACTGAATACTTTCGGCGTTGCCCTGAAAGTCGAAAGCGTAGGTTTTCGCGTTGAGATTGCCTTTGGCGACGATGTGACCGGCGCCCAGGCGTACGTCAACGGTCTCGATATTGACGTTAGGTCCGTTGAACGTGGCGCGCGCCGTCATGCCTTCGAGTGTTTCACCGGCAAGCCTGCCCGGGCCAAAGCGAAGGTCCGCACTGCCGCTCATCGCGTCCGGAATTCCAGTTACTTTTACCTGGCCGGAGATATCCGATTGCGTGTCGGAAGTCAGTTGCTTGTTATTGCTCAACGGCGACACCGCGAGCAGTGTGCGAGCGTTGAGGCGATCGAGTGTGGCCTCGATCGACATATTGTTTTCACCTGTTCGCGGCTTGATCAACGAGAAGCGCACACCACCCCCGTCACGCTCGGCCAGGCTGCCGTCAGGAATTCTTATCTCGGCATCGTTCATCGCGATCGATGCTGACAGCGCGCCCAACTCGTTGCCGTTAACCATCAACGTGCCGACCGAGAAATTTCCGTTCAGGTTTGGCGATTTGAGTGGACCGCGGATGTTACCGTTGAACGCGAGCTGGCCCGCCAGTCCGATTCCATAACTATTCATTTGCTGCTCGACTTCCGGCAGTAGCCCGGAAGAGATGAGCACTGCCTGGAGCTCCGCAGCATCCGACGAAGTTAAGTCGACCTGAAGATTGGAATCGTTTTCGAAAGAGAAGCGACCGGTTGCACTCAACTTCGTCGCCGGTGTCTGCAGGTTTACTTGTTGAATGTCGAAGGTGCCGCGATCGGCGCGCATCGCGACTTCGCCGGTGATCGGAATGCTGTCGGCGCCGGCCTCGCCTGTTTCCGCGGTCAAGCGCGTCGTTATCGTGCCGGTAGCGAGTTTGTAGTCCGTTCCGGGAAACGTCAGATCGACTCGGCCTGTCGCGCGCCCTGACAGCGGCACAGCGCTGCCCGCCAATGCTGTTAATGGCCCAGCTACGTCGAGTTGGTTAAACTCTGCGCTCACCTGCGACGTGCCGCCCCTGCCGACGGCGACCCGAGCGTTTCCACTGGCGCGTCCCTTGAAAACATCGGCGGTGAAATTGTTGAACTGGATTTCGCGATTCGTAGCCACGACCTGCGCGTGCGCCTGGCCCATGCTCATGCTGCCCAACACACCGCCACCGATGCTCAGATCAGCCGAGGCTCGATAGCTGCCCGACGGCTCAACCACAAACACCGGTTTTGCGAGCTTGACGTTCTCAGCCTGGCCGTCCGCAAGCTTCACGGTTCCAGCGTCGATGTCAGCTGTCGAACCTTCGATGCGACGATTCCGCACAGACAATCGCACACCCGCAATGTTGAGACTGCCAATCTCCGCACCCGCGGCGCTCGTCGCGCCCACCTGTACGTCTTTCACTACAACACTGGTAACGCCACCGCGGGCCTCCAACTGGATATTGTTCGCCGTGACTCCCTTGACCTGCGCGCCTTGAGCCGAGATCGTCCCCGCTTTGACGCTCGCAATCGTGCCTGTGGTGACATCGTTCTGATTTCGGACCTGGAGATTCGAAGCAGTGATCCCGTCTACTTTCGCGCCCGAAGCTGCGAGACCGTTCGCGGTGAACTGGCTAGACGAAGCAGTCAAAACACCGTCGTTCATCTCCGCGCGCGCGTCGCGAAGAATCAAGCCGGTGAGCGTAGTTCCATAACTCTTTTCAGCAACCGCGCGTAGCTCGCCTACCCAGCGAAAGTTCGTTCCCGTGCCCATGACGTTGCCGGCCAATTGCAACGAGTCGATTTGAAAATCACCGGCGTTCAGCAGATCGGCGACTGCCTTGCCGTTAATCTCGTAGCTCTTACCTTGCACGGTGCCGTTCGCGTTAACATTCAACCCTTGTAAACGCAAATTGTCCGCGGCTAACGCGTCTGACTTGAGCTGCCCGTTGAGTTTGAACTGATCGCCTTCGCCCGTGATCGTGCCGGCGAAATTGCCAGCGCCGCGCAGAGTCGCACCCGGCTGCAACGTGTCGGAAAGCTGAGTGAGGTCGACAGTCGAAGTGACGTTCATCGTGTAACGAAGAGCGCGCCAGTCGTCCATCACGCCATCCATGCGCGCTTCCGCAACGGGCGACTTCAAAACCAATTCGTGAATCTCAGCGCGCTCCTGGTTGAAACGTAGACGCGATTGGATATCGATGTTGTTAATGTCCCGGCCATCGTAAGTGAAAGTGGAATTCGAGAGTGAGAGGTTCACGGACGTCATCCGAGTACCGATGGGAACGTTCGGATCGTCAGGTGTGATCGCTACCTTAAGATTTCGTCCTTCACCTGAGATGTCGTGACGCACGTCGCCGTAATGAACCACGCCATTTTCGATTTCAATTGTCGCCGCCGCGTAAGCAAAGAGAATGCGCCTGTTTGGTTCCGGCGGTGGTATGTGGATATTGCGGAAATTTGAGCGGCCCTGGTCGTCAAACGTGACCCACAGCTCGAGGCCTTCCATCTTGAGATCTCTCAAAGTGATGTTGCGCTGCAGATTTAGTGCATAGAGATCTTCGATCCTGATGGTAGCGAGGAGTCGATCGATCTTTCCGATTTTTTCTCCGGTTTGTGAGTCGTAGAGCTCCACGCCCGACATCTCGACGTTGTTGGGTGGAAAGGACGCGTGAAACTCGCGAATCTCGGCGCGAATGCCGTAGTTTGCAAACGTGTTCTTAATCTGGCCGGCGACGTAGCGATCGACAAAGCCAAGTCTGAACAGAAACAGGACCAGCACGATGAGCGCAAGCGCGGCTCCGCCCACAATAACTGCCGCCAGGAAAGCATGGCGACGAGTAAAGTAACGCCAACGCTTTGTTATGGGAGGCTTCTTTTCTGCACTCATAACCTTACAGCCGCGACGCGACTCGGGAACTCTGAATTCTAAGAGGGAGAGACCGAAAGTGCCGCTAAGAGGCACCAAAAGTCACAAAAAGATCACAGTGCCTTCTGTGCCTATTGGTGGCAAACCTCATTCAGGTTTCGCGGTTGGCCCAGCGGAACATTGCCAACCACTGAGAGCTCAAAACCTTCCAGCGCTGCTACTTTGGGGGGGTGATTCGAAAGCAGTAATATCTTGCGCAACCCGAGGTCATGGAGAATCTGCGCCCCCACGCCGTAGTCGCGATCAACTCCGTACCCTGTTTCCAAACTCGCTTCTCGCTTGCTGAGCCCGCTCTCCTGCATCACGCGATACGTACGCAATTGATTGACCAGATCCAGACTATGCTCGCGCTGGCGCAGGTAAAGGACCACTCCACGCGCTGCTGCGGCGATCTTTTCGAGCGCCGTATGCAGTTGAAAGCCAGTGTCGTCGATCAATGAGCCAAACATGTCGCAGGTGACGTTCTCGGTGTGAACGCGAACCAGAACCGGGTCCTCGGTTCTCACTTCGCCCATCACCATCGCGAGGTGTACGTCGCCGTTGATCACGTTCTCGTAGGCAATCGCGCGAAAGCGACCGTAGACCGTCGGCAGATCAGTTTCGACTATACGCCGCACGAGCTGTTCCTTGCGGATACGATACCGGACGAGCTCCGCGACACTAATCATTTTCAGATTATGCTGGCCGGCGAAGGTCTCAAGCTGTGGCAGTCGCGACATTGTCCCGTCCTCATTCATGATCTCGCAGATCACGCCGGCGGGATACAAACCCGCGATGCGGGCGATGTCGACGCTGGCTTCGGTCTGTCCGGGACGAACCAGCACGCCGCCACTCTTTGCGCGCAAGGGGAAAATGTGACCGGGACGACAAAGATCCTGCGGGCGCGAGTTTGGATCGACTGCCACCAGGACCGTGGTTGCGCGATCGGCGGCTGAGATTCCAGTGGTGATGCCGCGACGGGCGTCGATTGAAACTGTGAAAGCCGTGCCGAGAAAAGAGGTGTTTTCGGCGACTTGTGTGGTCAGATGGAGCTCGTCGCAACGCTCCTCGGTAAGTGGCAGACAGATCAGGCCACGGGCATGCCGGGCCATAAAATTGATGATCTCCGGAGTGACCTTCTCGGCAGCGCACACCAGATCGCCTTCATTTTCGCGATCTTCGTCGTCGACGATAATGATCATGCGTCCGTCGCGGATGTCGGCGACGGCCTCTTCAATGGTCGCTAAAGCCACGGCGTCATGTTAACCGAAAACCACGAAGGCACAAAGACACAAAGCCTTTATTTGGTGTCTTTGGGACTTTGCGGTTGGAGCAATTTCTCGATGTACTTCCCGAGGATATCGACCTCGATGTTGACCCCGTCTCCGGGTTTCAAATGGGAGAGGTTCGTGACTTCCCAGGTCTTTGGGATGATGGCGATCTCGAAGTGGTCGTCAGTCAGGCCGGCAATGGTCAAACTAATCCCCTCGACAGCCACGGAGCCTTTGAAAACCAGGTAGCGCGCGATCTCTTTCGGGTAGGCGATTCTGAGGGTCCACGACTCACCATGGTCTTCAACACCGGTGAACTGTCCGGTGGCGTCGACGTGTCCCTGGACGATGTGGCCGCCGAGTCGTGTGGCCGGAGTGACGGCACGCTCGAGATTCACCGGCGCGCCAGGTCGTAGCCTGCCGAGCGTGGAGCGCAGCAGCGTCTCGCGCGATACGTCGGCGGCAAACGAATCGTTAGTGATATCGAGCGCAGTCAGACAGACGCCGTTCACTGAGATTGAATCGCCATGATTCGTGCCTTCAGTAACAACGCGAGCACTGATGACGAGACGAGCATTCTCGCCACGTTCTTCAATGCTGCGCACGCTGCCGAGCTCTTCAATGATTCCCGTGAACATTCTTCAACATCTCTTCAAACACTTCTTCGATGCTCTTTCCGGTTGAGTCGATCACGATCGCGTCGTCCGCAATCTTCAGCGGCGAATCTGCGCGGGTTGCGTCGCGGCGATCGCGCGCGACCATGTCGGCAAGCGTTTCAGCGAGCGTCGCCGCGGAGCTCGAAGTCATTTGATCTTCTATAAACCTGCGCTCCGCGCGCTCCTCAGGCGCAGCCGTAAGGAAGAACTTCACGTCCGCGTCGGGGAAAACGACCGTGCCGATGTCACGACCGTTCAGCACCGCGCCGCGCCTGCCCATTGCGCGCTGTCGCTCTACCATCGCGCGTCTCACGCCGGGAATAGCCGAGATGATAGACGACATTTCAGTCACACTCTCGGTGCGAATCAGCTCGGTTACGTCCAGACCATCGAGTAAGACGCACAGTGAATCGGGATCGCCTTCCAGATCGATCTCGATCTGATTGGCCAACTTCGTCACTGCTTCATGGTCTTTCGGATCGACATGGGCTTCGATGACGGCGAGCGCGACGGCGCGGTACATCGAGCCCGTATCGATATACAGGAGCTCCAACGCGCGCGCCAGCAGGCGCCCCAGGGTGGACTTGCCAGAGCCTGATGGACCGTCAATTGCGATGATCATGGGTCTACACAAATGCAGCAAACACTTCGTTGGATAGCAGAGCGCCGTTGCGCGTCAATCTAATCAGATCGCCGTCAAACTCAAGCAGCCCGGCCTTGCAGAAGCGATCAAGATCCGCGCCGTGCTCGTCGCGCAAATCAACCCCAAACGATTCGCGATAACGGCGCAGGTCGATGCCGCGCATGAGTCGCATGCCGAGAAACAACGCTTCCGCACGCACGTCAGTTGGGCTGAGCTGTTGCTCGTCAACCACCGGCGATACGCCGCTCTCGATCGTCTCCACGTACTTCAAAACATCACGATGATTGGACCAGCGCAGAGCATGTCCATCGTAAGAGTGGGACGAACAACCAAAACCGTAATACGGCGCGCCAGTCCAATATTTGACGTTGTGCCGCGAGTGAAAACCAGGCTGACAGAGATTCGAGATCTCGTAGTGCTCGTAACCGGCTTGCGACGCGTGTTCGAGCATCCACTGATACATCACGCCCGCAAGATCGTCGTCAGGTTCGGGCTGAATTCCGCGTCGAATGTGTTCGGCGAGTGGCGTGCCTTGATGGACCTCGAGCAGGTAGAACGAGAGATGTTCGGGACGCAGATCGAGCGCCTGCTTGACGTTTCGTTGCCATCCATCAAGCGTTTGGCCCGGCAATCCCGCGATCAAGTCGAAGCTAACGTTGTCGAAGCCGGCGCGGCGCAGATCGGCGAAAGTTTTCAATGTGTCGGCGGATGAATGCGATCGGCCCAGCTTTGCGAGCTCTCTATCGTCAAACGTCTGGGCACCGAAACTGGCCCGATTTATTCCTACGCTCCTAACGTCGCGAAGCTTTTCTTCGTTTACGCTGCCGGGATTTATTTCGAGCGTGATCTCAGACGCGGGATCGATAGCGAAGTGGTCGTGTAACGTCGCGAGGATACGATCGAGTTGCGCCGGCGTCAGCAGTGACGGCGTGCCACCGCCAAAGTAAATCGTATCCGCATGCTCGCCCTGATAGTGCGACGATTTTATTTCCGCAACCAGCGCCGAAACGTACGCTTCAGCTAATTCACGCTGGTAAAGACCCGTGGCGAAGTCGCAGTAAGAACAACGCGAACTACAAAACGGAACATGAACGTAGAGGCCTGCGGCAGTCATTACTTGCGAGGAATAATAGCATGCGTGTGTACGATTTCATTTCCCCGCGTATCGTTTGACAACTCATTTTCGCGGGAATATTTAGCGATAAATACGGTTTATACGGCCTCGGCTTACTGGCACGCATGTTGAATAGTTTCAAAGCAGCGATAACTCGTTCGAACAATGGGAGGATAGATAACATGGCAGATAACAGAATGAAGGACGATGACCAACAGAGAAACATGGGTGCGGGCGGTCGCGATAAGGACGTAGGTCAACAAGCACCTGGACGCACTGGCCAGCAGGGCGGTCAGCAAACCGGCCAGCATGGTCAACATAGTGGTCAAAAAGGATCACAAGGCATGGAAGACGACGACGAATTCGCCACTGGCGGTCAGGGAAAAACCGGTGGACAGAATCGCGGTGGTCAGAATCGCTAATCTTTAAACTTCATACAACTCTCTTCTTTTCTGCTTTGAGCACGGACGTGACGCGCCGTGCTCTTTTTTTGGGCCACGGCTTAACTATCTGATCCTTCGGACGCTGCCGTCGCCGCTGATCGATCTGCTTGAGCTACGCGCGACGCGCTCGGCTTCGGTGAAGGCTCGCAGGAGGTTCTCGCCCAGTATCTTTCTGATATCCCGTTCACTGTAACCACGCTTCAGCAGCTCGTAAGTGATATTCGGCAGCATCGAAACGTCCTGTGCGCCTTCCGGCATGTCGTTCGCGCCATCGAAATCCGCGCCGATGCCGACGTGATCTATCCCTGCTACTTTCACGATGTGATCGATGTGGTCGATCAACTTCGAGATCGGAAGCGGTGGCAACGGATTAGCCGCTTCGAGCTTGTCGCTCTCTTCCGCGCGGCGCTCCGGATCGTTTTTGTATTTCTCGTCAATAGCATCCTGTTGCGCCTTGAGCCTGCGATCGCGCTCCGTGCTTTGCGGTGAGACTGTCGTCGTATCGACGAACACGCTGTAGAAGTTCACCTGGACCACGCCGCCGTTCTTCGCGATCCGCTTCAGCAGATCGTCCGGGATATTCCGCGGGACGTTGCTGAGCGCACGCGCCGATGAATGCGAGGCAATGATCGGCGCTTTGGAAACGTCGAGCGCGTCGCTCATCGTCTCGTCAGAAACGTGCGAAACGTCAATCATCATCCCCAGTCGATTCATCTCGCGCACGACTTCCTTGCCAAACTCGCTCAGGCCATGATGCTTCTTATCGCCGCGGCCTGCGTCGGCCCAGTTGTTGGTGTTGTTCCAGGTGAGCGTCATGTAACGCACGCCAAGCCGGTAAAACTCACGCAAAGTTGGCAACGAGTCTTCAATCGCATGACCACCTTCGATCCCCATCAACGCCGCAATCTTTCCCTGTCTCTTGGCGCGGCGAATGTCTGCGACAGAGGTAGCGATCATGAGATCGCGCGGATGTCGCTCGACAGCTCGATAAACCGAGTCGATCATATCCAACGTGCGACGTGCCGAACCGCCGTGTTCGACGTACCACGGCTTGACGTAAAGGGAAAAGAACTCCGCTGTCAGCCCGCCCTTCTTCATACGCTCGATGTTGGTGCGATACGGAGTTGGAGGAGTGCCACTCAGATCGAAATCGTCGTTTGTCATCGGCGTCGTAACGTCGTTATGCGTGTCTATAACTATCGCCCGGCGATGGATTTGAAGCGCGCGCTGCCAGAGTCGTTCGTCCCTCGTCTGGGCAACTGTGGGAACTACGGTTGACACTACAAG
>Ga0207643_10001391_pt1 | contig 13886 bp, 10 predicted proteins | sample KBSMisM62_FD_184313 | JGI IMG/M metagenome (GOLD analysis project Ga0207643, IMG submission 184313) | Miscanthus rhizosphere microbial communities from Kellogg Biological Station, Michigan, USA - KBS Miscanthus M6-2 (SPAdes) (version 2) | ecosystem: Host-associated > Plants > Roots >...
TGACGCAAGCAGCCGCGTCGCGACCGTAAAGGGACCATACTCGTCCGAAGAACGATCTTGGGAGGATGCGAAATGAAAATGCTTTCACGCGGCGTGATGGCTGCGATCGCAGTCGGGTTGGCGTCGTCGGCGGTGGCCCAGGACACGCCGGTTGCGCTCAAGTTCTCGCACTGGGTTCCGCCGACGCATCCCATGCACGCCGCCGCCGTTGCTTGGGCGGCATCCATCGAGAGGGCCTCCAACGGATCCATCAAGATCGCGCTCTTTCCCGCCCAACAGCTCGGCAAGGCGTTTGATCACTACAACATGGCCCGTGACGGGATCGTGGATATCTCGCACGTCAATCCGGGCTACGAGCCGGGCCGGTTTCCGATCGTCGGCGCAGTGGAATTGCCCTTCATCTTCGCCAACGGCAAGGAGGGAAGCGCGGCGCTGGATAGCTGGTATCGCCGGTACGCCGGACAGGAAATGAAGGACGTGCATTACTGCCTGTCGTTCGCCCACGATCCCGGCACCTTGCATTTCACCCGCAAGAAAGTGGTGCTGCCGGCGGACATGTCCGGGCTCAAGGTGCGCCCGCCCAATGCGGTCATCGCCAATTGGATGACGCTCCTCGGCGCGACCAACGTTCAGGCCGCAGCGCCTGAGATCCGCGACGTGCTGGAACGGGGTGTGGCCGATGCCGCGGGTTCGCCGTGGGGATCGATGCTGCTGTTCGGCATCGAGAAGGTCACCAAATATCACATCGACTCCCCCCTTTACGTTTCGGAGCAGGTCTGGGTCCTGAACAAGAGCAAATATGCTTCGCTGTCGCCGTCGCAAAAGAAGGTGATGGACGAGCATTGCACCAGCGACTGGGCGCTGAAGATTGCGGCACCGTGGGCCGATTTCGAGTCGGGCGGCCGCGACAAAATCAAGGCGATGCCCGGGCAGGATGTCTATCCGCTCAGCCCCGATGAGCTCGCCGCCTGGCGGAAGTCCGCGGAGCCGGTCACCGGCAATTGGGAAGCCTCGGTTCGCAGAGCCGGCCAGGATCCGAAGGCGGTCTTCGACGACTTGCGCAAGACCCTCGCCGATTACAAGTCTGGCTACTAGCGCGGGTTCCCGCCGCACAGGCGTGCTGCCATCTGACGGAAACGACGCCATGAAGCGAAGCGAGCAGCGCATCTTGACGACGCATGTGGGCAGCTTGATTCGCCCCAGGACGTTGCTGGATGCTGCCAAGGATCGCGACCCCGCGCACCGCGGCGCCTATGAGCGGGAACTCAAGGGCGCGGTGGCGGATGTTGTATCGCGGCAAGCGAAGGCGGGGATCGACGTCGTCAACGATGGCGAGTTCGGCAAGTCCGGCTGGGCTAATTACAGCCTGGAGCGCTTGAGCGGGTTCGAGCCGCGGCCGGACAAGCTCTACCCGGCAGTCTGGCTGGGCCGCGACCGCATCCGGTTTGCGGATTTCATGGCCGCGGAGTTCCCGCGCGGCACGGTCGGCTCGCCGGGACATGCCTGCGTCGGCCCCATCGCCTATCAGGGCCACGCCAGCGTCCGGCGCGATCTCGACAACCTCAGATCTGCCGCCGCCGCGGCGGACGTAGAGGAGGTGTTCTTCACCGCGGTCGCGCCGGCCAGCGTCGGCTACGACGCCGCCAACGAGTACTATCCCGACGAGCGGGATTATGTGTTCGCGATCGCGAAGGCGCTGCGGGAGGAGTATCTCGAGGTCCACAAGGCCGGTTTCGTGCTGCAGGTCGACGACGCCGTGCTCGCGAACATGTACGACCATCTCGTCGAGCAGAGCCCGCAGCGCTATCGCGAGTGGGCGGAGCTGCGGATCGAGGCGCTCAATCATGCGCTGGAGGGCATACCCGAGGATCGCGTCCGCTATCACGTCTGCTTCGGCAGCTGGCACGTGCCTCATATCGCCGACGCTCAGCTCGAGGACATCGTCGATCTGATCCTCAAGGTCCGTGCCGGCGCTTATTCCATCGAAGCGGCCAATGTGCGTCATGAGCACGAGTGGTATGTGTGGCAAAAGGTCAAGCTTCCGGCCGGCAAGGTGCTGATCCCGGGCGTCGTCACCCATCACACCACGACCGTGGAACACCCGCGCCTGGTGGCCGAGCGCATCGTCACCTTCGCCAAGCTCCTCGGGCGCGAGAACGTAATCGCGGGGACCGATTGCGGCTTCGCCCAGTCGCAGGACATCCAACGAGTCCATCCCCAGGTCATGTGGGCGAAACTCGAAAGCCTCGCGGAAGGCGCCCGCTTGGCGAGCAAGGAGCTGTGGGGCCACTGACCAGGCAGCCGCCGGCGCCTCGCCGGCCCGTTATCGGAATTTCCGATAATGAAATCGCCAATCGGTCTTGGACATGACGCGCGCGCCCTGCCCATACTCGACGGCCGGGACATAGACCCGCCGGACCAGCGGATGGGCTTCGCATGCGAGGCGTTGCGACATGACCGAGCGACGCGCCCATCTTCGGATCGGCATCGACACCGGCGGCACCTTCACCGATATCGTCTGTGTCGACGGGACCTCGGGCACGATGCGCGTGACGAAGGTCGCCAGCACGCCGGCCAATCCGGCCATCGGTCTCGTCCGCGGCGTCAAGGCCATCCTCGATGCCGGCGGCGCTTCGTTCGATGACCTCGCCGGACTTGCGCACGGCACGACCGTCGCAACCAATGCGTTGCTGCAGGGCGAGATCGCCGGGCTCGGGCTCATCGTCACCGAAGGCTTCAGCCATATCCTGGAGATCGCCCGCCAGGCGGTGCCCGAGGGCTACGGCAATTCCTATTTCTGGGTGAAGCCGGAGCGCATCGTGCCGCTGCGCTACGTGCGCGAGGTCGGCGGCCGGCTCAATTTTCGCGGCCGGGAGCTGCGCACGCTCAACGAGCAGGATGTGCGCGCAGCGGCGCGGTTCTTTCGCGAGCAGGGCATCAAGGCGATCGGTGTATGTCTGTTGCATTCCTATGCCAATGCCGCGCACGAGCGCCGGGTGGCCGAGATCGTCGCCGCGGAATATCCGGGCTGCACCATCTCGCTCTCCTGCGACGTGCTGCCGGAATACCGCGAGTATGAGCGGGCGGTGACCACTCTGGTCGACGCCTTCGTCAAACCGCATATGGGCCGCTATCTCGAACGCATCCGCGACGAGCTCGGTCCCGGCCTGCGCGAGAAGCCGTTCCTGGTGATGCAGTCGAGCGGCGGGGTCGCCAGCCCCGATCAGGTGATGTGCAAGCCGATCACGACGGCGCTGTCGGGTCCGGCCGCCGGCGCCCTCGGCAGCGCGGTCATCGCCGAGATGGCGGGATTTCCCAATGTGGTCACCTTGGACGCCGGCGGCACCTCGACCGACCTCTGCCTGATCGAGAGCGCCAGGCCGCATGTGACCAATGGCGGCGCCGTCGGTCCGTTCCCGGTGCGCATCCCGATGATCGACATCGAGACCATCGGCACCGGCGGCGGCTCGATCGCCTGGATCAGTCGCGAAGGGCATCTCAAGGTCGGGCCGCGCAGCGCCGGCGCCGAGCCCGGCCCCATGTGCTACCCGAACGGCGGCAACGAGCCGACCATCACCGATGCCAATCTGGTCTTGGGTCGCATCCCGCCGGCGCTGATCGGTGGCGGCATTCGCCTCGATGGCGATCGCGCGCGCGCGGGCATCGCGGAGCTTGCGGCGCGGCTTCCCGGCAACATGAGCACGGAACAGCTCGCGGAAGGCATCATCGAGATCGCCAACTGGAACCAGTCGAATGCCATCAGGCAGATGACCATCCAGCGCGGGATCGATCCGCGCGAATTCGCGCTGCTCTCGTTCGGGGGCTCCGGTCCGGCGCAATCTCCCGCTGTCATGGACCTGATCGGCATGAAGGCCTGCATCGTGCCGCCCAATCCCGGCAACCTCTCGGCCTTTGGACTGCTGGCCGTCGACTGGCGCACCGACCACATCGTGACCAAGGTCATGCACGAGGATGCCATCGACCTCGCGGCGGTCGCGGACATCTACGCCGGTCTAGAGACCGACGCCGCCGCGACCCTGGAGCGCGACGGCATCGAACCTTCACGCATCCGGCTCGTGCGCGAGGCCGACGTGCGCTATGCCGGGCAGTCCATGGAAGTGCGCGTGCCGGCGCCCTCGGGTTCGGTCGACCTTGCGTTCATCGACGGCTTGGTCGCTGCGTTCCACGCCACCCATCTCAAGACCTTCGGCTACAACTACGCGGGCCAGCAGAAGGTGGAGCTGGTCAATTTCGCTGTGTCCGGTTTCGGAATGATCGACCGCCCGAGCATTCCCAAGCTCGACATCGGCCCGGCCGCGGCGCCGAAGCGTGACAGCCGGCCGGTGTTTTTCGCCGGCGCCTTCCGGGAGACGCCGGTCTACCAGCGAGGGTCGCTCGCCGCCGGCTTCCGGCTCGACGGACCGGCCGTGATCGAGGAGTTCGGCTCCACGACCGTGGTTTTTCCCGGCCAGCATCTCGAGGTCGATGCGCATGGCATTCTAATTGCCCGGCCCGCGCGCCGCGCGCTGGAGGCGGTGCGATGAACGTGCACCCCGCAGGCCAGCCCTGGCCGACCGCGCCCAGCCTGCCGGCACGCGAGGTCGATCCCATCGTGCTGCAGATCGTCGAAGGCACTCTCAATTCCATCGAAGCGGAAATCGAGTACGCCATCGAGCGCACCGCGCGCTCGCCGATGATCCGCGAAGCGCACGACTATCGCGTCGGCCTGTTCGACCGCTACTGCCGCAAGCTGACCGGACGCTCCTACTCGGCGATGCCGAATGCGGTCGTGCGCGACTTTCCGCCCGAGACCATGCAGCCGGGCGATGTCTTCCTGATGAACGACACATATCTCAGCGAGGGTTCGATCGGCCACCTGCCGGATCTGTGCAGCACCGTTCCGGTCTTCCATCGCGGCGACGTCGTCGCCTATATCCAGGCCTTCGGCCACCACGACGATATCGGCGGGCGTGTGCCGGGTTCGATGCCGGGCACCGCCGCGACCGTGTTCGAGGAAGGCCTCGCCGTTCCGCCGATCAGGCTCTACAGCGCGGGCGTGCGCAACGACGCGGTCTTTACCATCGTCAAGCGCAACACCCGTGTGCCCGACATGCTCGCGGCCGATCTCGACAGCGAGGTGCAGGCCTGCGTGATGGGCGCCCGGCGCATGGCGGAGCTGTTCGAGCGGTTCGGGCGCGAAACCGTGGAAGCCTGCTTCCAGGCGATCCTCGACAAATGCCGCGACATCTTTCGGCGCGAACTGCTGCCCAAGATCGCCGATGGAGAATATCGCTGGGAGGATTATGTCGAGCACGACGGCGTGACCGATCCCAAGCTGCACAAGCTCGCGATCACGATGATCAAGCGGGGCGACCGCATCACCCTCGACTTCACCGGTACCGATCCGCAGTCCACCGGCCCGATCAACTGGCCGGCCGACTATGCCGGCGGCGCGTTCCTTATCAAATGGATCGCACCGATCCTGCGCAACCTCGCCGACACGCCGGAGCGCGCGGCGGAGATCCACGTCAATGAAGGGGTGTGCGAGGTCTTCGACGTGATCTTCCCGCCCAAAGGCACCTTGATCACGCCGGAATGGCCGGCGGCCACCAACGCGCGTTCCTTCGTGCTGCTGCGCTGCCTGGGACTCCTCGCCGGCGTCGTCGCCCAGGCCGTGGACGGGCGCATGCCCGCGGACCAGGAGACCATCCGCTACACCGGATTCTACGGCATCGACGAGGCCGGCAAGTCGTTCCTCTCCCGCGAGGTGCTGGGAGGCGGGTCGGGCGGGCGTTATTACGCCGACGGTAACGACGCCATCCACATCGTGCCGGACTCGCGCAATCAGCCGGCCGAATTCACCGAGACGCGATTTCCGCTGCTGGTCGAGAAGCTCGCGTTGCGCACGGATTCCGGCGGCGCCGGCAAGCGGCGCGGCGGGCTCGGCTACGAAAAGCATTACCGCGCGCTGGTGGACTGCCGGACCATCGTCACGGCCGATCGCGTGCGGCTCGGCTGCTACGGCGTGAACGGCGGCAAGGCTGGGCTTCCGTTCTGCGTGACGGTCGATATCGAAGGTACGCCGCGCGACCTCGGCGGGCTGGTCGATGGCGAACCGGTGCTGGCCGGTCAGATCGTGCGCGTGCTCACCACCGGCGGCGGCGGCTGGGACGACGCGCTCGCGCGCGAGCCGGATCTGGTCCTGCGCGACGTGATCGAGGGCAAAGTGTCGCTTGCCGCGGCGCGCGATGATTACGGCGTTGTGCTGGCGCCGGGGGTAAGCTCGGACTCGTTCACGCTCGACGAACCGGCGACCCTTGCCTTGCGGGCGAAGCTCGAGGCCGGCCGCAGCAAGGACCGGCCGATCATCGATCGCGGCGAAGGCTACGAGAAGATGGTCCGCGGCGAGGTGGTGCCGTGGACGCGCACGGCCTGACGGGCAAACAGAACAATCGAGGACAAAGCGGAATGGCCATTGAGGTCGCGAAAATAGAACTGAAGAGCGTGCAGGACGCCTCCGGGCTCGAGGCCTGTATCCGCCAGGGCCAATTCACCGCCGACCAGGTCATCGCCGTGATCGGCAAGACCGAAGGCAATGGCGGGGTGAACGACTTCACCCGCATTCTCGCCGATCAGGCGTTCCGCCGCGTGCTGCTCAAGAGCGGCCGCCGCGGGGAAGCGGATATCGCCGACATTCCGATGGTGTGGTCGGGCGGCTGCGACGGCGTCATCACGCCCCACGCCACGATTTTCGCCCGCAACGACAAGACCGGTCCCGCCTCGAAACCGCGTCTCACCATCGGTACGGCCATGAGCAGCGAGCTCAAGCCGGAGGATATCGGCCGCCCGGCAATGGTGGAGAAGGTCGCCGAAGGCGTGAAGGCGGCGATGCGCGATGCCGGCATCGATGATCCCAAGGACGTGCATTACGTGCAGACCAAGACGCCGTTGCTCACGATCGAGACCGTGCGCGACGCGGAATCCCGCGGTCAGCACGTCGCCTGCGAGGTGCACGATTCAATGGGCGTATCCAACGGCACGACGGCGCTCGGGATCGCGGTGGCGCTGGGCGAGATCAAGATGCCGAAGGCGGAAGAGATCTGCCGCAACCTCGACCTCTATTCGTCCGTGGCCTCATGCTCCTCCGGCGTGGAATTGACGCAGGCGCAGGTCGTGCTGCTGGGCAACAGGCCGGGTGCCGGCGGCCGCTATCGCATCGGCCACGCCGTGATGAAGGACGCGCTCGACATCGACGGCATCTATGATGCCATCCGCGATGCCGGCCTAGAACTGCCCGCGCGCCCGCGCGCCGAGGATCTGGGCGGACGGGTGGTGAACTGCTTCATGAAATGCGAAGCCGACCGCCGCGGTACGCTGCGCGGTCGTCGGCAGATCATGCTGGACGATTCCGACGTGCATCATCATCGCCATTCGAAAGGGGCAGTCGGCGGCGTCGCCGCCGCGGCGATCGGCGATCCCGCCGTGTTCGTCTCCGTCGACGCGATGCATCAGGGGCCGCAAGGCGGCGGTCCGGTGATCGCCATTGTCGATGTGGGCGAATGACGACGGCACGAGACTTGCAATTCACCTGCCGAGCCGGCTGCGAAAGCCCGACACTCGGTAAACCCGGAGAGAGTGCAATGCGCAACGTTCACGCGATCGCCCGCCGCCACCTATTTGCGGCCGTTGCCGGACTGCTGGTGCTCGCGACGGTTCCTGCTGCCGCTCAAGACAAGGTCAAGGTCGGGGTATTCCCTGTGAGCTCGTCGCTGCCCTACTTCGTGGCGCTGGAGCGCGGCTTCTTCAAGGAACAGAACATCGAGCCCGAGACGGTGCGGCTGATCGGCGGACCGCCGAACGTCGCCGCCATGATCACCAACCAGATAGACGCTGCCGCCGTGCTGGTGACCATCGAGGGCATGAACGCCGACCTGAAGAAGCCCGGCGTCGCCATGTACATCTCGCTCAACAGCCAGAACAAGACCTACCAGATGGAGCAGTTCGTCGTCCGCAAGGGCTATCCTGCGAGCTCGCTCAAGGATCTCAAGGGCGCGAAGATCATGTCGGCGCCCGGACCGGCCAACGTGACCATGGCGAAAGCAGCCTTGGCCGCGGCGGGCCTCAAGGAAGGCGACTACACCATCGACCAGCTCGACATGGCGCAGCACGTCAACGTCATGCAGGCGGGCACCTTCGACGCCGGCTACACGCTCGAGCCGAACGCCTCCACCATGCGCAAGATGGGCATCGCCAGCACGATCGAGGCCGGCGTGATCGCGCATTACGTTCTGGGCGATCCCGATGCCAATGCGTTCGTCGGCGGCGGCGCCTTGACCAGCGACTTCATCAAGAGCCGGCCCGATGTGGCCAAGCGTTTCACCGCCGCGTGGGGAAAGGCGGTGGCGTTCATCAACAGCAACCCGCAGGAAGCGCGCAAGCACCTGCTGAAGAACACCTTCACGCCGGAGGATGTGGTCGATACGGTGCCGATGATCCGCTACTACATGGTCGGCGACCTCACCGCCAAGGACAAGGCGGATTTCCAGAAGTTCATCGACTTCTCGGTGCAGACCGGAACGCTGCCCGAGAAGGTGGACGTGACCAAGTACATGCAGACGTTCTGAGGTCGGCGCCGCGAGGTTTGCAGGTGCTCACACCGGCTGCGGAGGTCAAATCGGGGAGGGCGGCCGGCGGGTCGGCCCCCGCCCACGTCACCGTCCGCGGCCTGTGCAAGAGCTTCGGCAGCGCGGCGGTCTATCACGACTTCGATCTCGACATTCCGCGCGGCAAGCTGGTCTCGGTCTTCGGCCCGAACGGTTGCGGCAAGAGCACGCTCATCAACATGATCGCCGGCCTGATCCCGCCCGATGCCGGCGAGATCCTGTTCGACGGCAAGCCGCTGAGCCAGATCAAGTTCGGCTACGTGTTCCAGAACTATCGCGAGGCGCTGTTCCCCTGGCTGCGCTCGCTCGAGAACATCGAATATCCGCTCAAGCTGATGGGCATGCCCAAGGCCGAGCGCCGTGCGCGGGTGGAACGGCTGGTCGCCCATCTCGGCGTCAAGATCGACCTGACCAAATATCCCTACCTACTCTCGGGCGGCCAGCAGCAGCTCGTGTCGATCATGCGCGCGCTGGTGGTGGAGCCGGAGATTTTGTTTCTCGATGAGCCGTTCTCGGCCCTCGACTACGAGATGACGCTGTTCATGCGCGAGCAGTTGCAGCGCATCTTCATGGAAACCGGGACCACGACCGTCCTGGTTTCGCACGACCTCGAGGAAGCGGTCTACCTCGCGGATCGGGTGCTGCTGCTGTCGCGGCATCCGGCGCGGATCGCCGATTTCGTACGCTACGAAACGCCGCGCCCCCGCACTGACGAGACGCTGTCGCATCCCGACTTCGTGGCCACCAAGGCGCATTGCCTCGAAATCTTCCAACGCGAGGTGCGCCGCGCATGAAAAGGTTCGATCCATATCTGCCGGTGCTCGGCGTGGTGGCGCTGATCGTCCTCTGGTACGTGGCGGTGTGGGCGCAGGTGGTCGATCCGGTGCTGCTGCCGCCGCCGACCGACACATTCCGCGCCATGTGGACCGGCATGACCAAGGGCAAGCTCGGCAGCGACTTCATGCATACGGTGGAGCGCACCGTCTATGCCACCGCCATTGCCGCGGTGATCGCCATCCCGCTCGGCATTTTTCTCGGCGCATCGGAGCGGCTCTATCGCTCGGTGGAGTTCGTGATCGATTTTTTCCGTTCCACGCCGGCCTCCGCCATGTTTCCGCTGTTCCTGGTGCTGTTCGGGGTTGGCGACCGCACCAAGATCTCGGTGGCCGCGTTCGGCGCGGCGCTGGTGATCCTGTTCAACGTTGCCTACGGCGTGATGAATGCGCGCAAGACGCGCCTGCTCGCGGCCAAGGCGATGGGAGCGTCGCGGCTTCGCATCCTGATGGACGTGATGCTGCTGGAGTCGCTGCCACAGACCTTTGTCGGCCTGCGCAACGGCGTCTCGCTGGCGCTGGTCATCGTGGTGGTGGCCGAGATGTTCATCGGCTCCACCGACGGCCTCGGCAACCGGGTGTTCGAGGCGCAGCAGCTGTTCGCGATGCCCGACATGTACGCCGCCATCTTCGCCGCCGGCGCGCTCGGCTACGGGCTCAACCTGCTGTTCCTGCTGGTCGAGCGGCGCTTCGTCCACTGGGCCGGCAAATAGAGCATGATCCCGAAAAGTGGATTCCGGTTTTCGGAAAAGATCATGCTCCAACGAACAAAGAGATAACATGATCGACGTGAGCCTCACCCGCAGGTCCGCGCGCGAACTGGCGCGCCTTATTCGCAGCGGCGACGTGAGTCCTGTCGAGGTGCTCGACGCCCATCTGGCGGTGATCGAACGGATCAACCCCAAGCTCAACGCGATCGTCACGCTCGCCGCCGAGCGGGCGCGGGATGCCGCGCGCGCGGCGGAGGCGGCGGTCGTGAACGGCGAGCCGCTTGGCGCCCTGCACGGCTTGCCAGTCGCGATCAAGGACATCACGCCGACCGCGGGCATCCGCACCACCTTTGCGTCCCCCTTGTTCAAGGACCATGTGCCCGACGAGGATGCCGAGGTCGTGCGCCGCCTCAAGGCTTCAGGCGCCATCGTGCTGGCCAAGACCAACACGCCGGAATTCGCCTGCGGCGCCAACACCAACAACGCGCTGTTCGGTCCGACCCGCAATCCGTGGAATCCGGCGCTGAGTCCGGCCGGCTCGTCCGGCGGCTCGGCGGTCGCGGTCGCCACCGGCATGGTGCCGCTGGCGCAAGGCACCGATTTCGGCTGCTCCATTCGCATCCCTGCTGCGTTCTGCGGCATCGTCGGCATTCGCCCGACGCCGGGCCTGACGCCCAACACGCCGATGCCGCTCGCCTGGGACCCGGGCCAGGTTCACGGCGCATTGGGGCGCGATGCCGAGGACGTGGCCTTCATGCTCGACAGCATGGTCGGCTTGAGCCGCCTGTCGCCGATCTCGGTCGCGCCGCCCTGGGCGAGCGCGCTGGCGGAGGTCGAGCGCGCGCAAGACGCACAGGGGTTGCGCGTTGCTTACGTGCCCGACATCGCCGGGATCGGCGTAGAGGCGGAGATCGCGGCCATATGCCGCCGTGCCGCGGAACGTCTGCGCGACGCTGGCGCCGCGGTGGAGGAGATTGCCTTCGACGTCTCCGACGGCCGCGGCCCCTATCAGGCCTGGCGCGGGCTGTGGATGGTGGGTCAGCAATACGCCAACCTGAGCGACCTCGAGCGCTTCGGGCAAAATCTGCGTGGCAACGTCGAGGCCGGCCTGAAGGTCACGGCCGTCGACATCGCCGCCGCCGAGCAGAAGCGCCTCGAGGTGTTTCACCACTTCCGCAAGCTGTTCGAGCGCTTCGACGTCCTGCTCACGCCGGCGGCGCCGGTGAAACCGTTCCCGGTGGAGATGAATTTTCCCACCGAGATCAACGGCCAAAAATTCGAGAACTATATCGAGTGGATCGCGCCGGCGTTCCTGGTCACCCTGGTGAGCTTGCCGGCGGGCAGCGTCCCCGCCGGCATGACTGCGGACGGGCTGCCGGTGGGCATTCAGATCGTGGCGCCCCGTTTCGAGGAGCCGTTGATCCTGCGCGTCGCCAGGCTCGTTCAGCAGTCGAGCGGCGTGGGTTGGCCGCCCGCAGCCGTTGCCACACCATGATGCGAACTTCGGAATCGGGATACTCGGCGCTCTGTCGTCATTCCGGGGCCACCGATCTCGGGTCTACCCGAGATCGGCAGTCGATGACCAAGTCGGGTAAACCCGACTTGGGTGCGTAGCGAGGGAGCCCGGAATCCAGTAACCACCGACTGCGATTACTGGATTCCGGGTTCGCCGCTTCGCGGCGCCCCGGAATGACAGAGCTTGGATCAAACGTGGCGACGCTTCTAGCCGGATCAGTTGTTTGCCAGCGTCACCACACGCGAAGGCGTCGCATGGAGTCGTTGAGGCGCGTCCGTCCGCCGGTGTAGCATCAGACCCAAACAAAACCAGGGAGGACATGGTGAAAGCATTCCAGACATCGGCGCTTGCTGCGTTGTTCGCGGCGGCCGCGATCACCGGCGTTCGCGCCGCCGATCCGATCAAGATCGGCGTGGTGACGCCGCTCAGCGGCACCTATGCCGGGATCGGCCAGCAGGTTCGGTGGGGTCTCGATCTCGCCGTGAAGGAGGTCAACGCCGCCGGCGGCATCATGGGACGTCCGATCGAGCTGCTGTACGAGGATGAAGAAGCCAATCCCGCCGTGGCGGTGCAGAAGGCGGAGAAGCTGTTCGAGGTCGCCAAGGTCGATTTCCTCACCGGCACTGTGAGCTCCGGCTCGACGCTGGCGGTCGGCCAGCTCGCCGAGCGCGCCGGCAAGCTGATCGCGACCACGGTATCGTTCGCGGACTCCATCACCGGCGACCGCTGCTCGCCCAACGTCTTTCGCGTGAATGCCCGCGCCGGGCAGCAATCGGCGGCGCTCGCCGTCTGGCTGTCCAAGGAGAAGCCGCAGGCCAAGGTGTTCTATCTCGGGCCGGACTACGAGATGGGACGTTCCACCGTCGCCGCCTTCAAGGCGAGCGCCGAGAAGGTGGGCGCCAGCACGGTCGGCGAGGTGTTCGCGCCGCTCGATGCCAAGGACTACACCCAGTATTTCGGGCAGGTGCGCGCGGCGCGGCCGCAGGTGCTCTACACCTCGGTCGCCGGCAACGACACCGTCCGGCTGCTGAGCCAGATGCAGGAGTTCGGCCTGCTCAACAACCTGAGCCTGGTCGGCGCCTCGGGCACGGTGACGTCGCAGAACATCTCGGCGATCGGGAAGGCAGCCGAAGGCTTCGTCACCGGCGTCGGCTACTCGACCGAGATCGGTTCGCCCGAGAACAAGAAATTCGTCGACGCCTTCAAGGCCGCCTACAAGGCCGAGCCCGATCTCTACGGCGCCGATTCCTACGGCCTGATCTATGCCTACAAGGCCGCGGTGGAAAAGGCCAAGTCGACCGAGACCGACAAGGTGCGCGAGGCGCTACGCGGGCTGAAATGGATGACGCCGCAGGGCGAGAAGACCATCCGCGCCGGCGACCACCAGGCGGTCCAGACCATGTACGTGGTCCGCATCACCAACGGCCAGTTCAAGATCGGCGGCGAGGTCAAGGGCGACGACGCTGTCGGCGCGGACGCCTGCACGCGGTTCTGAGCGCGCGCAGCGCCGCTGAAGCGCTTTCCGTTCGAACGGACGCAAGATGCCTGCCACAGCCTCTCCTCCGTCCATTGCCGGGCTTGACCCGGCAATCCATCTTCTTCGCAAAAGCGTCTTGCGAAGAAAGATGGACCCGCGGGGCAAGCCCGCGGGTGACGCCAGAGAATGGGTAAGCGCTGAGTCAAATGCGCCACACTAGCGGCCGCGAGCCACGGCGATGACCGAGGTGCTCGACTACATCGAGTTCGTGCTGGCACCTCAGGTCGTCACCGGCCTCGCCTTCGGCGTCGCCGTCATTCTGGTGGCGATCGGGCTCACCATCATTTTCGGCCTGCTCGACGTCATCAACATGTCCCATGGCGAGTTCTACGCCTTCGGGGCGTTCGGCGCGCTGGTGCTGGGCTGGCTCGGCCTCCCGTTCTGGCTGCTGCTGGTTCTGGTGCCGCTGGCGATGCTCCCGGTGGGCTATGCGGTGGAGCGCGTGCTGATCCAGCGCGTGTTCAACCGCCCGGATCGCCACGTCACCACCCTGCTGCTGACGTTCGGGCTGGGCCTTGTGCTGGAGGATGCCTTCCGGCTCGGCTTCGGCCCCAACCCTTACCGCCGGGAAACGCCGATTCCCGGCGCGGTCGAGCTGTTCGGCATCTTCATTCCGAACTACCGCCT
>Ga0207643_10001392_pt1 | contig 13885 bp, 10 predicted proteins | sample KBSMisM62_FD_184313 | JGI IMG/M metagenome (GOLD analysis project Ga0207643, IMG submission 184313) | Miscanthus rhizosphere microbial communities from Kellogg Biological Station, Michigan, USA - KBS Miscanthus M6-2 (SPAdes) (version 2) | ecosystem: Host-associated > Plants > Roots >...
TTTCTCAGCCGGACCGCGAGGCGCAACCGAGCTCACAATAGCGCCTCGCGCAGCCGGCATGTTCAAGCTGGCCGCCAGATCCGCATCGACCGATTGAATCGTGACGCCAAGCATGCCGCGCCGTACTTTTCCGGTTTTCAGCAACTGCTCCATTACGGCTTTCGCCATGTTTGAAGGAATCGCAAAACCGATCCCGATGTTGCCACCCGAAGGCGAAAGAATCTGCGAGTTAATACCGATGAGCTCACCGCTCGTGTTCACAAGGGCGCCGCCGGAGTTGCCGCGATTGATGGCGGCGTCAGTCTGAAGAAAATCTTCAAAACTTCCGTCGCTGAGGCCCGTTGTGCGACCTTTCGCGCTCACGATGCCGGAGGTTACGGTCTGGCCGATACCCAGCGGGTTACCGAGCGCCAGCACCGGGTCGCCCACGCGGACCTTGTCTGAGTCGCCCATGGAAACTGTCGGCAAGTTTGTCGCTTCGATCTTCAAAACTGCGAGATCGCTGGGCTGGTCGGAGCCGACTAGTTTTGCTGTGTAGGTGTGATTGTCAGTTGTTTCGACTTTGATTTCGAGTGCGCCATCAACGACGTGATGGTTTGTCAGAATGTAGCCGTCAGAAGCGATGATGACTCCGGAACCGACGCCCTGCACTTGCCGGGGCGTCTGTGGTTGCTGTGGCAATCGATCGCCGAAAAACTCCCGCAGTGTCGGGTCGTCCATGAATGGATACTGTTGTGATGCTCGCGCACGCTCGGTGGACCTGATGGTCACGACAGCCGGCGAAACCCTTGCAACGAGGTCAGCATATGAACCCTGAACACCCGCAACATCAGCGCTGGCCACCGGCGCCGGCGCGGCAGGCTGGCTTGCTGTCAAGCTCAGTAATTTGCTCTGACCGCTGCACGATGCGAACGCAAATACAACCAGGACGAGACTTAAAAATGTGTTTATCCGAAAAATTGATCCTCTCATTCCAATATTCTCCAATTGTTCTATGCAGAAATGCGAAAGGTTTGATTCATAGAAGCCCTGTGCGGTTTCCCGCCACCAAGATAGCCGCAAAAAGGCGCAAAAGGCACAAAATGATTTCTACTTGTTTTGTCTGAGGTTTTTCTCTTGTGCGTTTTGTGCCTTTTTGCGGCTAAAATACGGCGGTGCATCCGACAGAAAGCTCCAACGGTCACGAAGACAATTCCGTTCTCATCGTCAACGACGAGCCTGATCAACTTACCCTCATGGGTAATCTGTTGCACAAGGCTGGTTACTCAGTGCTGACGGCTGAAGACGGTGTTGAAGGTCTGACTCTCGCGCGCCGAGAGCGACCGGATCTCGTCATAAGTGACGTTTCCATGCCGAGAATGAACGGTCTGGAGTTCTGCCGCGCAATTCGGGCTGACTCAAAGCTGAAAACCGTCCCGATTCTACTCGTCAGCGCCCTGCAGAAAGATACCGACAGCGCCGTCGCAGGCCTGCAAGCCGGTGCTGACGACTACCTCGAAGTCCCTTTCGACTCGGCCCGCCTGATCGCGAAAGTCTCGCGCCTGCTGGAACGCTCGCGGCTCGAAGCAAGCTACCGCGACCTCGTCGAACAGGCCAGCGACATGATTTTCACGCAGGATCTCGCCGGCAAACTGACGAGCCTAAATCTCGCGGGACAAAAGTTTCTCGGACGCAAACCCGAAGAAATCCTCGGCAACTCCTTCTTCGGAGTCTTCGGCATCATTCCGGAAAGCAATGGTTTCGCCGGCAGTTTCGCTCGCCCGCAGGAAACACGCGAGTTCCGCCATCAGTTTGTGGCCCGGTCAGCGGCCGGCGAGGATCGCTGGCTCGACCTCATAATCTCGCCGATCAAAGACAAACTCGAGGAAACGATCGGCTTTCGCGGCCTGGCCCGCGACATCACGGAGCGAAAACGTTTTGAAGAAGCTTTGCGCGACTCCGAAGAGCGTTACCGGCTCCTCTTCGAGTCAACGCCGCAACCGATCTGGGTCTACAACGAAGACACACTCGCTTTCCTGGCCGTCAACGAAGCCGCCACCCGAACCTACGGGTATAGCCGCGACGAGTTTCTATCAATGACCATCAACGACATTCGCCCGCAGGAAGATATCCCGACGTTGATGATCAAGAACGATCTCGTGATCTCGAGCCCCTGGCGTCACAAAACGCGGGCCGGAAAGACGATCTACGTCGAGATAAGCTCGCATCCAGTCGTCTTCGACGGCAAGAACAGCAAGCTCGTGATCGTCAACGACGTCACTGAAAGAAAACTTCTCGACGAGAAGCAACAGCGCCTGCACACGTCGCTGCAACAGTCGGCGATGGAGTGGCGCCAGACTTTCAATGCGATCGATTTTCCAGTGCTCATCGTCGATCTCGCCGGCACCGTCAAGCGCTCAAACCTGGCCGCGGAACAGATCGCGGGAATCGAGGCGGAACAGATTCTTGGGAAACTCATCACCCAGCTCGGTGCAAACCAGCCGTGGAAGAAAGCCGCCGAGCTCATCGAAAATATTCGCAGCAATCAAGCGCCGGTGTCAGAAGAAGTCAAAGACGAAACGACGAGAAAAACGTGGGCCATCACGGTCTACCACATCACCGAATTCGGTTCGGCAGGTGAGCGGGCCATCCTGATCGCGCAGGACATCACGAAGCGTGTCGAGCTCGAAGCCTCTCTGCGCCAGAGCGAAATGATGTCGTTGCTCGGATCGCTCGTGGCCGGCGTCGCGCACGAAGTCAGAAACCCGCTCTTCGGTATTTCTTCAATAATCGACGCGTTCGAAACAAGATTCAGCGATCGGACGGAGTACCTTCGTTACACAAACGTATTGCGTGACGAGATCGGGCGCCTCACCATTCTGATGGAAGAACTGCTAGAGTACGGCAAGCCTTTTCGAGGCGAGCTATACCTGGTGTCAATGGAAGAGATGGTCGCGCGGTCAGTGCGCGCCTGCATGCCCGCGGCTGGCGTGTCCCAGGTAAATCTCATTAGTAACGTCGAAGACTCGTTACCAAAGATCAGGATCGACCGCCGCAGGCTTTCAAAGGTCTTTGTGAACCTTATCGAGAATGCGATTCAACATTCACCGCAGCAGGGCACGGTGGTGATCGAAGCGCAAAAGATTACCGACGCTGGTAGCGACTGGGTCCAGTGTGCGATTAAAGATTCCGGTAAAGGTATTCTGGATGAAGATCTGCCGAAGATCTTCGAGCCATTCTTCTCGAAGAGACGAGGCGGCACCGGGCTCGGTTTGGCCATTGCCCAGCGCATTATGCAGGAACACGGAGGAAAACTCATTGCCGGCAATAATCCCGAAGGCGGAGCCTGTATGATAGCCAGGTTCCCGATCCCAGCTGAGGGAGACTCTTAATGTCCAGGAACAAGGTATTGGTGGTTGACGACGAGTCAGGCGTCAGGTTTGGTATCCGTGATTTCCTGGAACAGCACGGATACGAAATCGAAGAAGCGGAGAGCTGCCAGGACGCGCAGCACCTGTTTCGCACCTCCCGGCCCGACATCGTTATCGCCGACTACATGCTGCCCGACGGCACTGCGCTCGATCTGCTGCCGCGCCTGAGAGAGATCGACTCCGGAATTCCATTGCTCGTGCTTACAGCGCACGGCTCCATTGATCTCGCCGTAAGGGCGATTAAAGAGGGTGCGGAACAATTTCTAACCAAGCCGCTCGAGCTCCCAACTCTGCTCGTCATTCTGCAAAGATTGCTTCAGAAACAGCGTAACCATCACAAACAACTCGCCAGCAAGTCGCGCCAGGTGCGCCAGGCGATCGATCCGTTCATCGGGACCAGCGCGGCGATTCGTTCGCTGGCGGATCAAGCAAGGAAGATTCTTTCCACCGAAAGCCCGGTTTTGATCCTTGGCGAAACCGGCACCGGCAAAGGCGTGCTCGCGCGCTGGCTCCATGAAAACAGTCCTCGCGCCGACGAGGCTTTTGTCGATCTGAACTGTGCTGGTCTAACCAGGGAACTGCTCGAGACAGAGCTCTTCGGTCACGAGAAAGGCGCGTTTACCAGTGCGACTGCTTCCAAACAGGGACTATTTGAAGTGGCCCATCGCGGCACGATCTTTCTGGACGAAGTCGGCGACGTGGACCTTCAGATCCAGCCGAAGTTGTTGAAGGTTTTGGAAGAAAAACGTTTCCGGCGTGTGGGAGACGTCAGAGATCGGCAGGTGGACGTACGATTGATTGCGGCGACGCACCAGGACATCGGGCAGCTCGTGAGGGAGAAGCGGTTTCGGGACGATCTTTACTTTCGCATCAGCACGATCCCGCTGTCGTTTCCTTCTCTGCGCGAAAGGATCGAAGACATTCCCACGTTGGCCCAATACCTTCTTAACAAGGTAGCGGTGGATCTGGGCCGTGGAGAATTACACCTGGATCAGAGCTGCATCCAGGCGCTGCAAGCGTATTCATGGCCCGGCAACATCCGCGAGCTGCGAAACGTTATCGAACGTGCCGTGTTGCTAAGTGAACAGAAACAGATCACCCTAAACGATCTCCACTTCGACGGTCATACGCAAGTGGGAGCCCCTTTTCTCGACTCTCGTTTGACGCTTGTCGAGCTTGAAAAACAGCACATCGAGCGCGTGCTACAGGAGGAACGCGGGCGCGTTGAGATGGCGGCGAAGCGTTTGGGTATCCCTCGCAGTTCGCTTTATCAGAAAATCAAGAAATTCCAGATTTCTACGTCCAAAGTCTAGACTGCGGGTCTGAGTTTCAGACGACCGCTCGATGCATTATCGCCACACCCGTAGAACCCCCTGAAATCTCCGAAGGTTTTGACCTGTAAGCACTTCCCGTTCTGATGGCCCAGTTTTTGCAAGGCCAAGTCAAAGTGCCAAACATACGTATGTTTCTCGGGTAGTTCTCCGAGTGAAAATTGGCTGAACTCAAAGAGCCCAGCGTTGCCCCGCAAACTCCTGAGATCAGGCCTCCCACATGTTTACGTCAAGGGGTTCCCTCTTACGAGAGAAATCAAGAAGGAGTATTTCAATGTCCCGCAATGGGTCTATTAAACATCTAGTACTTGCGTTGGCGGTTTTCGGGATCGTCAGCGTTTTCGCAGGAACGGCCAAAGCCGATATTGTTGTGGTGTCGGGAGTCAACAATCAAGGCACGGATAACGTTCTGCTTAACCCCGCAAACAATGTGCTCACCGTAACTGGTACGGTTGGACAGAACAACCTTCTGGTCAACTTTACTTCCACGAGCGGTAGCGGTTTGCTGAATGCTAATCCGTCGGGCCAGGCAACGGTCAGCGGTGGCACTGGAAACATCGCGTTAACCCAACTGACTTTCGGCTTGGCTAATAACGACACGTTTACCCGTGCAGTATTCAACATCAACGCCGCCACCGATGGCTCCGTCCTGATTCATGTGGAAGGTGTCAACATCAATGGTGGTTTCTTTGAAGATGATTTCACCGTAGATGCCAACGGTCAGAACTTTTTCACGGTGACGGCCATCAACGGACAGCTAATTACGTCAATTAGCTTGACGGGAATCAACGGCGCAACCTTTGAGGACGTCAGACAGGTTCGCCTTGGTGGCAGTGAGATTGTAGAAACTGTTCCTGAGCCGGCCAGCATGGTGCTGTTGGGAACAGGTCTATTGGGTGCTGCCGCTGGTATTCGTAAGCGGTTCAAAAAGAAATAGTGGAAACAGCTTCGCTTTAAAACTGTTTCTAAATATCGCGAAAAAAGTGTTTCCACAGCCGTGCTTGCCCCATGGTTGTGGAAACATCAACCTAAAACCGGGTGCCCCTCTAGGCCATGCGATCGCGTTCCCTCGTTAGAGGGCAGGTGCGGAGGCGCAATCGAAGGGCGAAACAAAGGGGAACAACATGGCAGGTGTTTTCAAAGGAACACTGATGGGTGCATTGCTTCTGGCAATGCTCACTTTTGCAACAGCGGAAGCTAAAGCTGACCCTGTGACTTTCTCTACATCCGGTACTTTCACGTGTGCAGGGTGCGCAGGCAGTGGCACTAATTCTGTAACCTTTCTGGGTGGGATGGGCAATGCTCTCCTGATCACATTCACTGGTCTGGGATCAACCAGCCTGACCACTCCGACAGGTTCCAGTTTTGGTAACTTCCAAACCTTCGTTTCGGGCACCGGCTCAATAGCGGCTTCCGGAACTTTTACGCTGACCATAACCCAAACAGTCCCGGTCGCTGGAAGCGATAGCTTCTCGGCAACTTTTACGGGCTTGTTTAGCGCCAGTAATTCCGGCAGCGGAGTGGTTAACTTCACTGTGACGTCGGTAACCATTGGCGGCATTACGTATTCCGTTACCAACAATCCACTGAACCTGGTGCCTCCGGCATCAAACAATGGAATCACCACGGTCCAGGGGCAAATAACCGGCAGCGCTGTGCCAGAACCAACGAGCATGTTCTTGCTCGGAACGGGTCTGCTCGGTATTGCCGGCGTGGTAAGGAAACGGTTTAAATCCCGAAATGAGTAACTAAACTGGCACCCTCGTGCCTCAGGGTGCCTGTCATAATACTAAGGGCGGATTTGTCGTTAGAGCCCGGGTGATAAGGGAGACCTTCTTAGAATGTACGCTGAACCAATGATTCTTCCCCTGGACGCAAACGGACAGATCTATGCCTTGCAGGATGAGAAGGGCAATACGATCGGAACTGGCACGCGCGAGGTGTGTGAAGTTCTGCTCTACATCATCACGAAGCCGGCCTCGCAGAGTATATCCGGAAGAATTAACACTCCAGCCGCACAAAGACCGAATGTGCGAGCTGCTATAGCTATATAATCTGATTTCAGATCGGGGCAACGGATCAGGAACTGTTGCTTTGATCTCGTCGTTTATCTTGTGCGGAGAGATAAACGATGCTAGGGCTTCCGCCACACATCCCTCGCGAAATTTTAATCAGTTGAAATTCGTAGCTCTTAGTGTGCCCAGTGAAGCAGAGTCCATTTGGAGCCCTCAAAAAAGTCTCGGGTAAATTGAGACAAATGTGGTTGGGTGGGGTTGAGCGTTCTTTGCGAGAGACTCCATTGCCGCGTCTGTTGGTGGTCGATGACGAAGAGTCGATCTGTTTCTCGATGAGCGAGTACTTCTCTTTGCAGGGGTATAAAGTTGATACCGCCAGTGAAGTCGAAGAAGCGGAGAAACTTCTAGGCTCCACCGAGTACAAAGTCGTAATCCAGGATCTGCGCCTCACCATGACTAGCAACCATGACGGATTGGGAATGATCAAGCTGATCCGGGAACACAATCCGCAAACCCGAATAGTCATTTTGACGGCTTACGGTTCGGCTGAAATCGAAGATGAAGCGCGCCGTTGCGGCGCCGACGCCTTTCTCCGCAAGCCCAAGCCACTCTCGCAAGTAGCACAGGTCGTTCAGGGCCTGATCGAAGCCCCCTCCCGCCACGCCCGCCCTGCATAAAAGCCCCGTTGAGTTGATTGGTGGCTTATCTCCATTCGCCCTGGAGTGTGAATGCGGCCCAGTAGTGGGGCGCGTTCCAGCGTTTGTCTTTTTGCATCGAGATTTGTGCGGCGCGGAGGGCGGCGGCGGGGCGTAGTTTCTGTACAAGCATTCCCTGGTAGAAACGTTTCATGAATTCCGCCGAAGCTCGATCGTCGATCTGCCAGAGGCTCGCGACCACGCGAGGCGCGCCTGCGTACATGAAGCCGCGCGTCAGTCCCACCAGTCCTTCGCCTTTGATCTCTTTGCCGAGTGCCGTTTGGCACGCACTCAACACGACGAGATCTGCCGAGAGTTTTAAGTTGTAAAGATCGTAGAGCCGTAGAAAACCGTTTTGCGGTTGCCCTTTCTCATCTACTAACGACAATACGATTCCGGAAAGCTCAGGATGCTGGTTATTGATCAGGCCATGCGTCGCGAAGTGGACCACGCGATACTGGCTCAACTCAGCACTGGTCGCGAGTTTGCGATTCGCTTCGAAATCTACTGCTTCGAGTTTTGCGTCATTCGCCAAACGGGCGATCTCGTCAGCCTCCTGACGACTGAAACGAAGCCGGCGCAGGCTCGTGAGTCCGGATTCCGTCATCGAACGCGAAACATCAGCGCCCGAATCCTTCTGAGCTGGTTTCGAATGCGCCAACTGCGCAATCGAGACGCGCGGATCATCGTTAGAGAAAACGGGATCCGCGAATACTGCCAAAGCCCGGGGCGCAGGTTTCCGATTTGCTGTTTCCTGTCGCAGCAATGCTACTACTGAGGCGGAAGGTGTTATCACTACTTCATGATCGATAACTAACGGCCGTGAGTCTGTCGCCACTGGATCAGGCAAACCTGCGAAGGGAATGAACTGCAACACACCATCACTCACGATGAGCAGTCGCTTGTCCTTCAATTCAGCAGCGACTGGGCCTAACAATATTTGACTCAGGTTCGCCGCCGCTTTCACATACTCCTCATCCGCACCACTCAGGTTACGCACGGTCAACGATTCGTAAACTCGTCTCGCCAGCGGTTCGATAGCAGCACGGTTTGGCAGTTCGTAAGCCTTGATTGAGTCAGGCGTGACTGCCCAGAGGAAACTTTTCTCCTCACCCACCGAATACTCGAGCAACAGCGTTTCGCGATCGAGGACCTGCCGCTGAATGTCATCGACAGCGAGCGGCATCGGTTGGATCAGCGCCGCGTATTGCGGACTCGCCTGACGAATTTGCGCTTGAACCTGCTCGTAGTCAGTCGTTAGTTCCGCGATCTCTTTCGCAATTGCTTTCGCCTGTTCATCGGTGTGTTCGCGGCTGAGCAGGCGCATCTGTTTTTGTGCCTTGTCAGCGATGGTTTCTCCAACTTTGCGCTCACGCTCCAACAGCGCGGGGTCGACGCCGTGACGGATTTCGGTGCTTGCCTCACGCAGTAGTTCAAGCAATGAGCGCGCTCGTCCGGTTTCACTCGCGTTGAAAGCCGACTGAATTAGTTTTTGTGAAGGATTTTCCTTGTGCAAGCGCATCAACAAGTCGATATAAAACTCGCGATACTGCTGTACTGAAGCAAAGTAAGTGGCGCGCAGTTGTTGACTTACAACCTGTGTCCGCAACTCCTCAGCTATCTCTAACGCCTCTTCAATGTCTTTACGTGCCTCGCTGAGATTGCCTCGATCGCGTTCCACGCGGGCGATATGGGCGAGCGTCATCGCAACGCCTCTGCGATCGTTGATAGTTTGCCGGAGCTTCAGCGTTTGATTGAGATAGTCGAGCGCTTTTTCTTCCTGGCCCATGCTGTCGTAGATCAACCCAAGGTGAATCAAGGTCGTGGCTGTGTAAAAGTGATTACCGGCTTTACGTGCGAAGTCGAGCGACTCAAGATAGGAGGCCAATGCTTTTTGCTTGTCCCCGAGGTGCTCGTAACAGTCGCCGATATTGCGGAGGGTGATGCCGAGCCCGAGTTGATCGTCTGTGGCACGCCGCATCTCCAACACTTGCAGGTGTGTTTCGAGCGCGCGCTGATACTGTCCGAGTTTCGCGTACGTCGATGCGATGTTGCTAATCAGCACCAAATCGATATCGCCAATATTCCGGCGAATCTCCGCCGCTCGATCGTACATCGCGAGCCGATTCTGAGTGTCGCCCAACTCCCCAAACACCCAGCCAATATTGGTAAGCACACCCGCTTCATCCCGCGGCAGCTTCAGCTCTTTGTAAAGAGCAGCGGCCTTCGAGTGTGAATCGATCGCCTTCTGAAATAGGCCGATGTCACCATAGATCATCCCCACTTCGTGAAGACTGAATGCTTCCATAAGTTTGTCATGAAGGCTCTGCCAGATCGTGAGTGCGGCTTCATATTTCTCAATAGCCTGTTGATAGGATTCCTGTGTTCTCTGATTACGCAAAGCCTTGGCTTCAGTGAAGAGTTTTTGAGCGGCGATGCGGCTGCGATCCGGCTCGGTTGCGACGCGCAACTCATCCAGCTTCACTTCGTATCGACCAGGCATCTTCGGCGATGTCGACAACACTTCAACTCGATACGCGCCTGTGGTTTCAGCGACCAGCGAGGCCGGTTCGGGACCGTAATTGCCATTCGGCATATCGACTTGCACGAGCTTGGTTCCATCGGGGGCGAAGATGGAGACCACGACGTCGACGCCGCGCTGGTCCACAGCAATGTGCGCGTATTGCCCGGAGGTCAGCGTAAGGGTGTAAGAGTGTGCTTCACCGGCATTGATCGAGCGTTCGATTGGCTTGCCAAGTTCGAGTGAGTTAGCCGTCGATTCGGTTTGCGTTGCAGTCGCGCCTTTGCATAAACATAAAGACACAACGACAGCGATTGACAGGTTGTGCGCGAAAGACTTCGATGCGAGGTTACTTAGCCGGGACATAGTACCTCCTGTGAGCAACAAATCAGTCTGATCAGAAACGCGTATTTTGTTCTCAAAAGGGAGCGCATGGTGTAAGATTTCCGCCGACAAACCTCCCGGTAAAAAAATACGACACCCAGAAGTGTTAACAATCTGAGCTGATAGTGCGGTTCCCCCCGTCTCTGTCTCTCGACGTTGTCGAGAACATAGCTGTCCGCAAAGCCATAACCGTATCCCTATGGGCCATGTTGTGGACGACAGGAAGCGAGCGGTAACTGCCACGCAGCCAAGTGTGTTTGAGCTAGCTCACGAAATCAGAAATCCTCTGGCCAGCATTAAAGGAGTCGCAGATGCGTTTCTGCGGCGCGGTCAACTCACCAGGCAGGAACGTGAGTGGATGGAAGCGGTGCGCCGCGAGGTTTCGAAGATCGATGCGCGCATGCGTGAGTTGCTCGAAATCTCTCGTGTAACTCCAGTTAAGCAATGTTCGCTAAATGATCTCGTGAGTGGTGTTGTGTTGCTCGCCAGCCACCAGGTGAAGTCGATCAACTATCGTGACGATCGACAAATCTCGATTGAGTTTATCGACGCAACGCTTGAACCGATTCTCATGCAACTGGATCCGGCGCGCATCGAAGATGCAGTGCTGAACCTGGTACTCAATGCGATCGAGTCGATCGAGGGTGATGGTTGCATTACCGTTCGCTTGCGTCGCGCGGCAAAGTCTCATGAAGCACTGATTGAAGTGTCTGACACCGGGTGCGGTATTCCTCTCGAGAATCACCGGCAAATCTTCGAGCCTCTGTTCACAACTAAACTCGACGGAACCGGTCTGGGCCTCGCGGCTGTGCGACGCACTGCTACCGCATATCACGGCCGCATCAGTTTCAAAACCAAAATTGGACGTGGTTCAAAGTTTGTCCTCGCGCTGCCCTTGCGTGATTGAAATCCGAAGCTACCTCCCGTGGCTGAAACCTCGAAGATAGGAGACTTGCGTTCGCATGACGTTTGGCCCGGGAAGTGACCATGATTCAAAATTCAAAATACTCGTTGCCGATGACGATACAACCATTCGTTCCACACTCGCGGAAGCTGTACGTGCGTGGGGCTATCGCACAGTCGAAGCTGCGACTCTGGCGGAAACGCTGGCAGTTGTCGATCGCGAACGCCCTCACGGTTTATTGCTCGATGTAAAACTCCCTGACGGCTCCGGCATTTCCGCACTTGATGAGTTACGACGCAGATCGCCCGATCTCGTGATCGTCATCATCACTGGATACATCACGCCTAAAGATGCTTTCGAAGCCGGCGTGCGACACGTTTACGGCTACGTAACCAAGCCAATCGATCAAGAACACTTAAGAACGATGTTGGCTCAGGCGTTTCGCGGTCGCACGATCGAGATCGTTGAGCGAAGAAAACCGTTCGGACAAGTGAAGCGCGGCCGGCCGCAACGACAAACTAATGCACCGCTGGGACAGTTGGTTCTCAAGGCCATGAAACTGCTTGGGCTCAACTACAAAGACATCGTTGCCGCGAGTGAAAAACTAGCGAGACAAAACAACAACGCTGACATGCGTATCGGCAAGTCGACACTCGGCAACATTATCAGCGGCAGTATTCGCCAGCCCGGCACCGCAAAACTCGACAGCCTGCGAATCATCCTGAATCTTTCACGCGCTGACGTGGATGCGGCCATAGGCCTGCAGCCCGAGCGTCGCTTCGCCGAACAACTGGGGATGACACGAGCGCGCACGCACGAAGTGCCCATTGACGCCGTGACGCGTCATCGAAGAATCAAGATGCCGATCTTGCGTGACGATGCGAAGCTTGACGAGACGCAGTTCTTTGAAGGTTCGCTGAAACATTGGGCCAGCATCGAAGTGGAATATCTAAGCTCGTTCTATCCGCCTTATTTTGCGTACGTAGTCGTCGGTGAAGACGACACCAACGCTGCTCCGATTGCTCCGCCTGGCAGTCGCTTACTCGTCAACAAACTCCTGAACAAGGTGAATTCTGCCGAGAATTCCAGCTTTCACGAGCGGGAGTTGTTTTACGTGCTGACGCCGAATGGTCACACGTGTGTATATGCGGAGCTTGTTGCGGGTGAGAAGATCGTGTTGATACCGCATCCTGCATCGGGAAACGTGCGCGAGGAGTTTCATCGTGACGAGGTAATGATCATTGGTCAGGTTGTGGGTGTGCTTTATCCGAATCGGAAAATCCGGGATTGAGAACAATCCTTCGCAACTTTGTTCGTGGTAAGTTCCAGTTAGTCAGTTGCTTGCGATGGACCACGTACGAGTTAATGTAACGATTTGCTGTTTGATATACACCTTAGGGCGCTATCCGGTAAAGACCTGAGGCTTCGCTCAGTAATCTTGTAAGTTGCTAAAAAGTGAACCCCTTAACTAACTAGCCTGAGCAAGATTTCTTCCGTAATCCCAGACAAAGACTAGTTCTCGTATCCTTAGGTGAAACCGATCTTTAAACTTGAGACCGACAAAGGAGGAATACTTTGCCGGCTGGTCAAAAGCTGAAAACGCTTCGCCACGGACGCAACATCACGTGCCGCGAAGTTGAGTGCGCAAGCCGGCGAATTGCCGACGCCAAGAGCGACAGGAGATTCTGCATTTCCAACGGCTGGTTGGCCCAACTGGAGAACGGCGCCTCCGAACCAAGCATCTGCAAGCTCTTCAGCCTTAGCGTGATCTATCGCGTCCATTTCCTCGATCTCGTTCGCCTCTACAACGTCGATGTTGACGAGAAAGAGAAGTACGACCCCCTCGCTGATCCATACGTCACACAATTGATGTCTCACAAAACAGAAGGTGACGGTAAGTTGTTGTGCGAGATTTCGGGACAGAAATCGACGAGTCTGATGCCTGCTGTTGTCAATAAAGATCATGCGACTCATATTGTCTACGGCCATCTCGGTTTAGCTGATTTCACAATGTATCCAATGATCCGGCCAAACGCGCTTCTTCGAATCGATACAAGCCAGAACAAGCTGACAGCAGTCGCCTGGCATAATGAATATGAACGACCCATATTCTTCGTCGAGCTGCGCGGTGCGTATGCGTGTGGTTGGTGTGAATTACAAGGCAATCAGTTGCTGATTATCCCACACCCGTCCTCGCCTGTCCGTGTGCGGCGATTCACGTATCCAAGAGAAGCGGAGATTGTCGGGCGCGTTGTTGCCTACAGTACACAGTGCGTTGATGTTGCACCTCAGCCGGAGGATGCGCGAAAGGCGAAGACCGCGAAGAGTAGTTGATGAAAACAGCCGCGCGAGTTTTGCTGGCTCTTACTACAGATCAAACCATTCTTTCGCCTGCATCTCGGCAGTTATATCTGTATTGTTATTACCGGCATCCTCACTCTTCTTGATTCTCTCATCGTAAAGCTTCTTATTAGCCTGCGAAGCAGGCGTAAGCATAAAGCCTGGGGCGCAAGCCCCAGGATCGACGCAAAAGAAAATATGGACCGAGCCCGCGGAGTGGGCGGCAGCGCTGTCGCCCGTTTCACGGGCTCACGCGCCCTTTCTTTATGGCTTTCCTGGGGCTTG
>Ga0207643_10001394_pt1 | contig 13872 bp, 13 predicted proteins | sample KBSMisM62_FD_184313 | JGI IMG/M metagenome (GOLD analysis project Ga0207643, IMG submission 184313) | Miscanthus rhizosphere microbial communities from Kellogg Biological Station, Michigan, USA - KBS Miscanthus M6-2 (SPAdes) (version 2) | ecosystem: Host-associated > Plants > Roots >...
CACAGAAGTACTGCCGCCGCTCGGAGTGGCCGAGCAGCACGCCGTCGACACCCAGGTCAAGCAGCATCGGCGCCGAGACCTCACCGGTGAACGCGCCCTGCGGCGCCTGGTGCATGTTCTGGGCGAAGACGCGAAGCGGCGTGCCGGCGGCCGCGTCGACCGCAACGGCGAGCGCGGTGAACGGCGGGCAGACCGCGACGTCGGCCGACCCGGGTGCGCGCATCGCGAGCTCACGAACGAACGGCCCCGCCTCGGACGCGGCCTGCGGTATCCGCGTCGGGAATTCGTAGCAATAGTCGGAGATCATGCCGGGCAGCGCATGCCAGACGCCCTTGCGCCGGGGTGCGTGCAGCCAGCCGGTGACCCAGGCGCGGTCGTCGGCCGGAGCGGGCGGCTCCCAGTCGAGCGCACCGAGCGCCTCCTCGAGCGAGGCGTCGTCGGCGCGCGCGTCGCCGACGACCTGCCACTCGCGGAGCGCGAACAGCTCCCAGCCGCCCGGAGTGCGCTCGGCCACCAGCGCGCGCTGGCCGCGCAGCGGACGGATCCAGGCCGGCAGAGCCTCGTCGCGCGCGCCCGGCTCGGCCAGGAAGCGCTGCGCGTCGGCCGCGAGCGCGCGGTATGCGTCCTCGCCCACGCGCGCGAGGCACGGCGCCGCGCAGGTCCGCACCTGCGCGTAGAGGCAGCCGCCGCGGGACACGAATCGCCGGAGGAGCCCCCAGTTCGCAGTCCCGCCGCCGGGCGCGTACCTCGAGCCGAGGACGAGGTCGGCCTCGGCGGCCGCGTCGATCAACCGCGGGACGTCCGCCGGGTCGTGCGAGAAGTCGCAGTCCATCTCGAGGACGAGCTCGGCACCCTCGGCGAGTGCCCGGCGGAATCCGGCGATGTACGCGGGTCCGATCCCCTCCTTCGCCGGTCGGTGCAGCACCGACACCCACGAGCGCTCGCGGGCGAGCCGGTCGGCGATGTCGCCCGTGCCGTCCGGAGAGCCGTCGTCGATCACGAGTACGCGGTCGCTGTTCGTGTCCAGGACGCCGCCGAGCGCGTCGATCATCGCCTCGAGGTTCTCACGCTCGTTGTACGTCGGGAGGCACAGGACCGCGCGAGGCATCGCAATATCATCGCGGGATGCCTCAGACGTTGCCCCGCAACGGCGAGCTGGCGGATCAGCTCGACCTCCTGGCCGACCTCTCCGAGATCCTCGAGGAGGAGTCGTTCAAGGTCGTCGCGTATCGCCGCGCGGCCGGCCGGATCCGCGAGTCGCCGCTGCCGATCGCGGAGCTGGCGCTCGACGGTCGCGCCAAGGAGCTCCCCGGGATCGGCAAGACGATCGAGAACAAGGTCGTCGAGGTCGTCGAGGACGGCGAGATGCACGCGCTCAGCAAGCGGCGCGGCCTCGTGCCCGCCGGCGTCGTCGAGTTCCTCCGGCTGCCGGGCGTCGGCCCGAAGACGGCTGCGCGGATCTGGACGCAGCTCGGGATCACGTCGCTCGACGGCCTGAAGAGCGCCGCCGAGGAGGGCCGGCTGCGCGACCTCTCCGGGATGGGCGCGCGCAGCGAGGAGAAGATCCTGAAGGCGCTCGAGGCAGGAGTCGGCGACAAGGCGGAGTCCAGGCGTCTCCTCGGACATGCGCTTCCGGCGGTCAGGCGCGTCGTCTCGGAGCTGTCCGCGCACGCGGCGGCGACAGCGGTCTCGGAGGCCGGAAGCGTGCGGCGTAGGCGTGAGACGGTTCGCGATCTCGACCTCATTGCAACGTCGAGCGACGCGCCGGCGCTGATCGCCGCGTTCTGCGACGGAGAATGGGTCTCCGAGGTCGTTGCGCGCGGCGATACGAAGGCGACAGTCGTGAGCCATGACGGCCTCCGCTTCGACCTCCGGGTCGTGCCGGAGGAGTGCTACGGCAACGTGCTCCAGCACTTCACGGGCTCGAAGGACCACAACATCGCGCTGCGCGAGGATGCGCAGCGTCGAGGGCTCTCGATCTCCGAGTACGGCGTGACGGACGTCGAGTCCGGTGAGGTCGTGACCCACCCGACCGAGGACGAGCTCTACGCCTTCCTCGGGTATCGCGACATACCGCCGGAGCTCCGCGAGGGGACGCACGAGATTCCCGCGGCACGCGACGGCGCGCTTCCCACTCTCGTCGGGCTCGACGACCTTCGCGGCGAGATGCACTGCCACTCGACGTGGTCCTCGGACGGCAAGAACTCGCTCGAGGAGATGGCCCGCACGGCCAAGTCTCGGGGGTACCGGTTCCTGTGCATCACGGACCACTCGCACTACCTGAGGGACGGGCGGCTCGAGGCGCAGTGGAAGGAGATCGACGGGCTCAACGAGCGACTCACGTCGTTCCGGATCCTCCGCGGGATCGAGGTGAACATCCGCGCCGACGGCTCGCTCGACGTCGACGACGACGTGCTCGCGGAGCTCGACTGGGTGATCGCGTCGCTCCACACGTCGTTCGACCGGAGCCCGACCGAGCGGATCATGGGCGCGATGGACAACCCGAACGTCGACTGCATCGGCCACCTCACCGGTCGACGGCTGCTGAAGCGGGACGGTGCAGCGGTCGACGTCGAGCGCGTGGTCGCCCACGCCGTCGAGACGGGGACGGCGCTCGAGATCAACTCGCAGCCCGACCGGCTCGACATGCGCGACACGCATGCCCGGCTTGCGGGCGAGGCCGGCGTCCGGATTCCGATCACGACCGACGCGCATTCGGTGGGTGCCCTCGGCTACGCGGAGCTCGGCGTCGCGCAGGCCCGCCGGGCGTGGCTCACGAAGGAGCAGATCCTCAACACGCGCTCCTGGCGCGACATCGCCAAGCTGCGCGGATGAGCGACTTCCGTGAAGACGGGGCACTCGCGCTCGAGTGGGTCGCGTCGTACCTCGACCGCGTCGGCGAGTTCCCGGTGCTGGCTCAGATCGAGCCGGGGGCGATCAGGGAGGCGCTTCCGGCCGCTGCTCCCGATGACCCCGAGCCTTTCTCGGCTGTGGTCGCCGATCTCGACTCGACTCTGCTCCCGGGGCTCACGCACTGGCAGAGCCCACGCTTCTTCGCATACTTCGCGACGACCGGTGCGGAGCCGGGCGTTCTCGCCGAGCTGCTCGTCGCCGGGCTCAACCAGGTCGGGATCCTCTGGCGAACGTCACCCGCGCTCCAGGAGCTCGAGGAGGTGACGGTCGACTGGCTGCGGCAGCTCGTGGGGCTCCCCGAGGAGTACCGGGGCCACATCGAGGACACGGCCTCGACGGGCGTGCTCACGGCGGCGATCGTCGCCCGCTCGCTCCGCCCGGACCGCCGCGTTCTCGTCTGCTCGGAGCACGCGCACTCGGTGGGCGAGAAGGCGGCGCGGCTGCTGGACCTCGAGCTGCGGAAGGTCCCGACCGACGACGCGTTCCGGATGCGGCCAGACGAGCTCGGCGAGGAGGACGCGTGCCTCGTCATCGCGACGATCGGGACGACCGGCATGACCTCGGTCGACCCCCTGCCGGAGATCGCCGAGCGCTGCGCCGCGGCCGGGACGTGGCTGCATGTCGACGCCGCATATGCGGGGTCGGCCGCGATCCTTCCGGAGCTGCAGGGGCTCTTCGCCGGCTGGGAGCGCGCGGACTCGATCGGCGTGAACCCGCACAAGTGGCTCGGCGTCCCCATGGACTGCTCGGTGCTCTGGACGCGCAGGCAGGAGGAGTTCCGAAACGCCTTCAGCCTCGTTCCCGAGTTCCTGCGCTCGCCCGACGACGCGCTCAACCTCAGCGAGGTCTCGATTCCGCTCGGACGCCGCTTCCGCGCACTCAAGTTGTGGGCCGTGCTGCGCTGCTACGGACGGCGAGGTCTCCAGGAGCGCCTCCGCGAGCACCTTCGCCTCGCCGAGCTCTTCGAGGGCTGGGTGCGGGACGAGCCCGGCTGGGAGGTGACGGCGCCGAGGCACTTCTCGCTGGTCTGCTTCCGGTACGCAGGGTCGGACGACGACAACGAGCGCCTGCTCGAACGCGTGAACGACACGGGGGAGGTCTTCCTCTCGCACACGCGCTTCGCTGGTCGCTACCAGCTGCGGCTCGCGATCGGGAACTTCCGGACGGCCGAGGAGGACGTGCGGCTCGCGTGGGACGTGCTCAGGCGCGAGGCAGCGGCGCTCTGAGGTACAGGCGCAAGGCGCGGAACACGCGCCCGCCGTCCGGTGTCGACGCGAAGCGACCCCTGGCGTAGAGGCCGTCCTTCGTGCGGAGCGCCGCCTGCGCGCGCTCGATCTCGGCCGGGTTCGCACCGGACGCCGAAAGGTCGACGGACGACGCCGTGATGCTCGAGGAGCCGTTGACGGCGCCCGCGCGATAGGAGAAGCACGGCGCGCGGATGCAGCGGATGCCGTTGTCCACCACGCGGTAGTAGCCGCCGGTTGCCGTTGCCGTGCCGGCACGAAGGTAAACGGCCCACACGCGGAGCCGGTCGAGCGTCCGCGTGCCGAGCCTGGGCCCGAGCTCGATCGCGCCGCGCACGAGAGTTCCCTCCGGGAGTTGCAGGGTCAGCTCTCCGGTCCGGTTGACTGCCCGCGCGACGTAGCAGCGCGCCTGCCGCGCACCGTCGCCGCAGCGCGTCCTGACGCCGTTCGCGAGCGCGACCCAGTAGCCGCCGCAGAGCGGGCTCGGACAGAGACGCATGTCGGGCTGCGCCGTGAACATCGCAGTTCCACTCGCAGGTGTCCGCGCCTCCGAGCCCGAGGCGCCGACTCCCGCGAGGGCCAGGACGACCGCCACGAGACCGACCCGACTGACCATGCTCGTACGATACGCCGGTGCGGCTCGTCGCCATCGGGCTCGCGGCGGGGGTCTTCTCCGCGTTCTTCGGAGTCGGAGGCGGCATCGTCGTCGTGCCCCTCCTCATCCTCGTCGCCGGCCTCTCGGAGCGCGAGGCGACGGCGACGTCGCTTGCGGCGATCGTGATCACGGCAGCCGCCGGCGTCCTCGTCTTCTCGCTGCGAGGCGAGGTCGACGTCGGGTACGCGGCGCTCGTCGGGCTCCCTGCCGCGGCCGGGGCGCTCGCAGGCACCGCCTGGCAGCAACGCGTCAGGGAGAGCACGGTGACGTACGGCTTCGCGGCGCTTCTGGTGGGCATCGGGGTCCTGCTACTTACGACATGAGCGCCTCCACGATCGTCTTCGCGATCCTGCTCGGCCTCGCGGCGGGCGTGCTTGCGGGCATGTTCGGCGTCGGCGGCGGCATCCTCTTCGTACCGACGCTCGTCGCGCTCGGTCTCGGTCAGCTCGAGGCGCAAGGGACGTCGCTCCTGGCGATCCTCCCGACGGTTCTCGCCGGCGCGTGGAATCAGCGGCGGTACGGCAACCTGCGGATGCGGACGGCGATCGTCGTCGGCACCACGTCGATCGTCGGTGTCGAGGTCGGCGCAAGGATCGTCGTCGAGCTGCCCGAGGCGACGCTCCGGAAGCTCTTCGCCGTGCTGCTCTTCGCCGTCGCCGTGCAGCTCGTCTGGAGGACACGCCGGCGGCGCCCGCGCTACCCTGATCCGCCGTGACACGCCTCGCCGTCGCGGTCGCCGTCGCGGTGGCTCTTTTCACCGCCATCGCCTCCGCAGCGCCGCCCCCGCGCAGCGCGAAGACCGGCGCGAGCGCGTTCCTGCTCCGGATCACGATCCCCGGCCAGGACGGCGTGTCGCTCGGCGATCTCGAGTGGCCGACGTCGACGACGGCGGACGTGCAGTCCTTCCAGTACCCGGGCGACGGCTCGGTCGTCAGCGTCGGCAGATCGCGCGCCGCGGTCTTCGCGTCGCCCGGGTCGGCTGCGGCGACGCAGTCCTTCGCGGAGGCGATCGTCGTCTCGCTCTTCAACGGGGAGATCGTCGCGGGCAAGGTCACGGCGTCCGTCTCAGCAGGTGCGAGCGAGCGCTCGGTCGGATCCGAGAGCTCGGCCTCGGAGGTTCAGGGCCTGCGCGCGCTGGGACACGACGTCGCGAGCACGCCTGGAACGAGCGTGTCGCTCGAGGACTGGGGGACGCTGACCGTGCTCGCCGGGACGTCGGGCACGCGCAAGAAAGGGCCGCCCGCCGCGCAGGCATCCGTGACGGCCTTGCAGGTCAAGCTCACCGCAGCCCACGGCGGCTTGCCTGCGGGAAGCCAGATCGTGATCGGGAGCGCCCAGGCGACGTCCGTCGCCGATCTGCAGGCACCGACGAAGCCGGTGGTCCCGGGCCGGAACGATCGCCCGCCGGTCGGTGGGCCTCGGGAGGTTCCCCGTGCGCCGGAGCCGGACGTGGGGGGCGAGGTCCCGGGCGGGCCGGTCCGCGTCGCTCCCGAGGTCTCTGCGCAGCTGTCGTCGGGAGGCTTCGTCTTTCCCATCTTCGGCACGGCGTCGTTCGGAGACAGCTTCGGCGCTCCGCGGCCCGACGTCCCCGGAGGCTGGCACCACGGCGAGGACATCTTCGCTGCCGCCGGCACGCCCCTCCTCGCGGTCGCGGACGGCACGCTCCACACCATCGGCTTCAACCGGATCGGCGGCTACCGCATCTGGCTTCGCGACACCGACGGCAACGAGTTCTACTACGCCCACCTCTCGGCGTACTCGCCACTCGCCGTCGAGGGGAGGAGCGTGAAGGCGGGCGACGTCATCGGCTTCGTCGGCAACACGGGCGACGCGGACGGAGGAGCGCCCCACCTCCACTTCGAGATCCACCCGGCCTCGATGGCGGGTCTGGGATACGACGGCGTCGTCGCCCCGTACTCCATCCTGCTCGCGTGGCGCCGCGCGCAGGACGTCTCGTTCTCGGCGGGCCGGATCTACGTGCCGACGGGACCGGGCTCGACGACGCTACCGCCGCCCGGTGCCGTTCTACTCGAGGCGGACGACATCGCGTCCACGAGCGGGCTCGTACCCGGCGCGCTCGAAAAGGCGCTCAAGGGCTGAGCGCAAAGCTCTAGCTACGACGCCGCTGCGAAGCAGCCGCCTCTAGGGTCTTTCGCGCGACCGGAGACTCCGCGTTAGCGGATCTCCGGTCATGCGCAAGATGAGCCTACGGCTCTGAGCCGTTGCCGCCTGCGGCCGCGTCCGCCTCTGCCTCGGCTGCGAGCTCCGCCTCGAACTCCTCGAGACCTGCGCCGTTCTCGCCGGCGACCTGCTCCATGATCCAGTCGCGCGTCGCCTGACCGGTCCACGGGTTGTACAGGACGCCGAGCGTCACGCCGGTGAGCAGCATGATGCGGTTGCGGGTCTTGTGACCCTTCTTCTTCGCGCCCTTGAGCTTGTCCGACGCCTCCGAGAGGTCGTCGACGAGGCCCTGGAGCTGCTTCTGGAAGTCCTTCTCGGAAACCTTCTCGGCCTTGCCCTTCAGCCCTCGACCCTTCGCCATCTGCCCGTAGATCGAGCGGGCGGCGACGAACGCGGCGAGGAGATCGTCGCGCAGTTCGGGATCGGTCATCGCGCGCTGGACGTACGGCTTGAGTGCCTCGGTCGTCAGCGCGGGGCTCGTCTTGGTCTTCGCCATGCCTGGTACCACCTTTCTTCGACTCGGCTCCGAAGTATGTCGGCTACGATCGCCCGCGTGCGGGCACTGCTGTACGTGGCCCTCCACCCGAAGCGTCTGCTCGCCCTGATCGCCGGTGCGATCGGTTTCTCGGTCTACGTATGGATCGCCGCCGTTCGTGCAGTACCCGGCGTGAAGGAGCGGAAAACCGCAGCGCGCAAGGCCTGGCGCGAGCGCGAGCGGAAGCGGCCGTAGCCCGTCCTCGGACGCGTCTCGTAGCATCCCCCCGTGCAGCCGAAGGGCCTCATCTGCGCCGGTGGCGAGGCGACTCGCCTCGGCGAGTTGACGCGCGTCGCCAACAAGCACCTGCTGCCCGTCGGGAGCTGGCCGATGATCTACTACCCGCTCCAGCTGCTCCAGCTTGCCGGGATCACAGAGGTCCTGCTCGTGACCGGCAAGGGTCACGCCGGCCAGATGATCGACCTCCTCGGTGACGGCAGGCTCGCTCCGCGCGGCGGCGGCGACCCGATCCTCGAGCTCGATCTCACCTACAAGGTGCAGACGGAGCCGGGCGGGATCGCGCAGGTCGTCGGCATGGCGCGCGACTTCGCCGGCAGCTCGCCGCTCGTGGTCGTGCTCGGCGACAACATCTTCGAGTTCGCGCAATCGGCGAGCGTGCAGGACTGGGCCGAGAACTCGTCGCGAGCGCGGATCTTCGTCACGGAGGTCTCGGACCCGGAGAACTTCGGTGTCGTCGTGTACGGCGAGGACGGCAAGGTGGAGGACATCGTCGAGAAGGCCGGCGTGGTCGACACGCGCTTCGACCACCCGCCGAGCTCGCATGCGGTCGTCGGCCTCTACTGCTACCCGCCCGACGTGTTCGACGTGATCGACACGCTGAGCCCGTCGGCGCGCGGCGAGCTCGAGATCACCGACGTCAACCGGCACTACGCACTCGCCGGACGGCTCGATGCGGCCGAGGTCGAGGGCTGGTGGGAGGACGCCGGGAAGCACTGGCAACACCTCGCCGACATCGGACATCGGATCGACCAGACGGGAGCCAACAAGCGGGACGCCGCGTGATCGACGGCCTCGTGCGCATCCCGCTCCGGCGCGTCGAGGACGAGCGCGGATGGTTCTGTGAGCTACGCCGCGACAGCTCGCTCCCCAAGCCGATGCGTCAGACCAACGTCTCCTTCTCGCGCGCCGGCGTGATCCGCGGACTCCACTACCACGCACGTGGTCAGGACGACCTGTTCACGTGCCTCCGGGGAACGGCCCGCGTCGTCGTCCTCGACCGCGAGTCCGGAGAGACGTTCACCGAGGACATCGGCGAGGACAACCCCGTCGCCGTCTACATCCCCGGATACCACGCGCACGGCTTCGAGGCCCTCACGGACATCCTCTTCTGCTACCACGTGACCGCCGAGTACGACTCCGCTGATCCCGACGAGCATACGGTTCCCTGGAACGATCCGCGGGTCGCCGCCCTATGGAGCTCGAGCACACCGATCCTGTCCGCGCGGGACGCAGCCGTCGAGTCCTGATCACGGGCGCCGGCGGTCAGCTTGGTCGCGCGCTTGAGCAGGCGTTCGCCGACGACGACGTCCTCGCGCTCACACGCGCCGACTGGGACGTGACCCAGCCGCTCGGCGACGCGGTCGACCGTGAGGAGCTCGATCTCGTCTTGCACACGGCGGCGTGGACCGATGTCGACGGTGCCGAAGCCGACCCGCAGGGTGCCGCGGCCGTGAACGTCGCCGGGACCGCGCATGCCGCGGCGCTACGGGCGCCACTCGTGACCTTCTCGACCGACTACGTCTTCGACGGCCGCAAGCACTCGCCGTACGTCGAGTCCGACGGCCCGAACCCGACGTCTGCATACGGGCGCACCAAGCTGCACAGCGAGGCGGCCGCAGGTCCAAACGCGTGGGTCGTCCGGACGTCGTGGCTCTTCGGCGCCACGGGCCGCAACTTCCTGCGGACGATGCTCCGGCTCGGCGCCGAGCGCGACGAGGTCGCCGTCGTCGACGACCAGCAGGGGTGCCCGACGTACGTCGGGCATCTCGCCGCGGCTGTACGGCAGCTCGTCGACGACGACCTGCCCAAGGGCCTGTGGCACGTGGCCGCGGACGGCGACTGCACCTGGGCCGACTTCGCGGAGGCGATCTTCGAGGATGCCGGTGTCGACTGCCGCGTTCGCCGGATCTCCACGGCCGAGCTCGAGCGTCCGGCGCCGCGGCCCGCGTACTCGGTCCTGCGGAGCGGGCGGGCGGGAGCGCCGCAGCTTCCGCACTGGCGCGACGGGCTCCGCGCCTGCCTCGCCGAGATGGGCGGCTAGCCTTCCGCCGATGCGCCTCCTCGTCACCGGCGGAGCCGGCTTCATCGGCTCGAACTTCGTCCACTACTGGGTCGAGCACCACGCGGGCGACGAGTTGGTCGTCTACGACCTCCTGACCTATGCGGGGAACCGCGAGAGCCTGTCGGCGGTCGAGGATCGCATTGCGTTCGTGCAGGGGGACATCTGCGACCGCGAGCTGGCCGAGTCGACGCTGCGCGAGCACGGCACCGAGATCGTCGTCAACTTCGCGGCCGAGTCGCACAACTCGCTCGCCGTCGTCGATCCGACGCGTTTCTTCCGCACGAACGTCCTCGGTACCCAGACCCTCCTCGACGCGTCGCGTGCCGCCGGCGTGCGGCGCTTCCACCACGTCTCGACGTGCGAGGTGTACGGCGACCTCGCGCTCGACACGGACGAGGTCTTCACCGAGGAGTCGCCCTACCGGCCGCGCACCCCGTACAACGCGTCCAAGGCCGGCGCCGACCACGCCGTGCGTGCGTACTCCGAGACCTTCGGGCTGCCGGTGACGATCACGAACTGCTCGAACAACTACGGCCCCTTCCAGTTCCCGGAGAAGGTCATCCCGCTGTTCACGACCAACGCGCTCGACGACGAGTCGCTGCCGATGTACGCCTCCACCCAGAACAAGCGCGAGTGGCTGCACGTCCTCGATCACTGCGAGGCGATCGACCTCGTCCTCGAGGAAGGACGTCCGGGGGAGACGTACAACGTCGGGTCCGGTGTCGAGGCAACCATCGAGGAGATCGCAGACCGGGTGCTCGAGCTGACCGGCAAGCCGTCGTCGCTGAAGACGGTCGTCCCCGACCGGCCCGGACACGACCGCCGCTATCTGCTCGACGCGTCGAAGATCGCGGGCGAGCTCGGCTGGGCGCCGGCACACGGCTTCGAGGACGGGCTCGCCGAGACGGTCGCCTGGTACGAGGCGAACCGCAACTGGTGGGAGCCGCTCAAGGCACGCGCCCTCGTCGAGGAATCCGCCTGGAAATAGCTCAAGAGCAGGCCTTTCGCGGCCGAGAACACAAAGAGCTAACCCCTCCGAGTTACCCTGGAACCTTCGTGCGCGCGCCCTTCGTTGCCATCCTCGCAATCGTCCTCGTACTCAGCGGCTCGGCCGCCGGACAGCAGACCCCGCCCTCGTCGTACGGCGAGGCGGTGTTCGTCGTCTCCGGCAGGGGCTACGGGCACGGCGTCGGCATGAGCCAGTACGGCGCCTACGGCCAGGCGCTCGCGGGCCGTACGTACGAGCAGATTCTCGCCCACTACTACACGGGCACGCAGATCGGGAAAGCCGGTCGCAAGGAGCTGCGCGTCCTCCTCGCCGAGGGACGCCGCGCCGTGACAGTGTCGTCGGCCGTCCCGTACACCGCGGTCGATGCGTCGGGACTCATGTACAGGCTCCCGAAGGGCTCGTTGACCCTTCGCGCCGACCTTTCTCTCCCGTCCGACGCAGGACCCGTCGCGGCCATCCAGCCGCTCGTGCTGCGACCGGGGAAGAAGGCGCCGCTCTCGCTCGACGGGAAGCTGTTTCGCGGCAAGCTCGAGCTCGTCCCGCAGGGCGACTTCGTGCGCGTCGTGAACGTCGTCGCGCTCGAGAGCTACGTACAAGGCGTCGTCCCCGGCGAGGTCCCGTTCAGCTGGCCTGCCGAGGCACTGAAGGCGCAGGCGGTCGCCGCACGCTCGTATGCGATCGCGAGCCTCCTCAAGGGAAAGCCGTTCGACCTCTACGCCGATGTCCGGAGCCAGGTCTACCTGGGAGTGGCGGGGGAGAAGCCCTCGACCACGAAGGCAGTGCTCGACACGACCGGTCAGGTCGTCCTGTATGGAGGCAAGGTCGCGACGACGTACTACTTCTCCTCGTCCGGTGGCAAGACGGCGAGCGCGGCCGACGTCTTCGGGTTCGCGGTGCCGTACCTCGTGTCGCGGCCCGACCCGTGGGACAAGGCCTCGCCGTACTTCCGCTGGGGGCCGGTGCCGCTCGGCGCGAGAACGTTGCAGTCGAAGCTCGACGCCGAAGGGCGCGTGCTCGACGCGCGGGGTGTCGCGACGCCCTCAGGCCGTCTGCGTACAGTGACGCTCGACACGACCATGGGAAGCGAGCAGGTGCCCGCGACGCTCGTCAGGACCGCTCTCGGGCTGCGCTCGACGTGGGTGACCATCGGAGTGCTGCGCCTCGACCGCCCGAGCCGCGGCGCGGTTGTGTTCGGCTCGAGCACGCATCTGAGCGGGGTCGGGCGGGGGCTGGGAACGCCGAGGCTCTCGTCGTCGCCGGACGGGGCCGTCTGGACGACGGTCGTCAGCGTCGCCCCGGACGCCACAGGGGCGCTCGCGTTCGATGTCTCTCCGACCCGGACGACGCGCTATCGGCTCGAGGCCGACGACGGCGTGTCTCCTGCCCTTCTCGTCCAGGTGGCGCCGCGACTCACGCTCGCGAAGCCGACCGCACTCGCGCCGGGTGTCCTGACGGGGACGATCAGACCCAAGCTGCCCGGCGCGCAGATCGCGATCGAGCGGAAGAAGGGCTCGAGCTGGGTGCTCGTGGGTGAGGCCGTGGTCGACCTGACCGGCGCCTTCGAGCTGGAGCTCGACGCGGCCGTGCCACCAGGGAGCTATCGGGCGCGCAGCGCCGCAACGGCGGGCTTCGTCGCGGGAACGTCGCCGACCGTGCAGGTGGTCGCATGAAACGCGGGCTCGTCGTGCTCCTCGTCGCGGCCGCCTGGCTGGCGCTCCCTGCCGGCGCGGGCGCGGCGCGCGTGGCAGTCGGCATCACCAACGGCGCGAACTCGGACGTCGTGGCCAGAGCCGTCGAGCGCCGCACGGGGACGCGCCCGAAGAGCCTGAAGCCCATCCCGGCACTCGTGGTCGACCTGCCTGCCGGCGTGTCGCTCCGCGGGATTCACGGTGTCCGTTACGTCGAGCCCGTCGTCACCCGGCACCTGGCGTACACGCCCACCGACCCGCTCGTGCCGAAGCAGTGGTATATGCCGTTCAGCGGGTTCTACGCGCCGTGGGTCACGCTTCCGTCGTTCGAGCCCATCCCCGTCGCGGTCATCGACTCCGGCGTCGACGGCGGTCATCCCGATCTCGCCGGGAGGATCCTCGACAAGAAGAGCTTCGTCGGCGGCTCCGCCCTCGTCGACACGTTCGGCCACGGGACCTTCGTCGCCGGGCTGATCGGTGCGGAGCACGACAACGGGATCGGCATCGCGGGCCTCGCACCGTCGTCGGAACTCCTGATCGCGAAGGTCGTGACCAAGTCCCGCACGATCCCGGTCGACGCGGAGGCTCGGGCGATCCGGTGGGCCGTCGACAACGGCGCGCGGGTCATCAACATGAGCCTCGGAGGTATACGGGATCCGCTCGATCCCGACCGGGACACGTACTCGCGCCTCGAGGCCGACGCTGTCGCGTATGCGGTCTCGAACGGTGTCCTCGTCGTGGCTGCAGTCGGCAACTCCGACCAGGCGCCGTCGAGCCCCTGGAAGTACGCGAGTTATCCTGCGGCGCTCCCTCATGTCCTCGGCGTGAGCGCGATGAACGACACGGGCGGCATTCCCTCGTTCTCGAACCGAGACCCGATCTACAACGACCTCGCTGCCCCGGGCCTCCAGATCCTCTCGATCCTTCCCCGGCCGCTGACAGCGCGCTTCCCGAGCTGCTCCGATCAGGGCTATTCGAGCTGCGGCCCTGACGAGTTTCGAGAAGCGCAGGGGACGTCGTTCGCGGCGCCGCAGGTCAGCGCTGCCGCGGCGGTCTTGTTGAGCCTGCGACCGACGCTACGTCCCGAGCAGGTCGCGAAGATCCTTCAGTCGACTGCGATCGATCTGGATCCGGAGAGCGACTGCGATGCGTGCGCCGAGGGCCGCGACTCGTACTCGGGCTGGGGTCGGCTGGACGTGGCTGCGGCTGTCGGCGCGCTGTCGAGGCCGATCCCGCGCCGCGACTTCTACGAGTCGAACGACGATCTCGGCTTGCGCGCCTACCACGTGTATGGACAGAATCGCCGACTACAGGCGCGCGTCGACTTCTGGGACGACCAGGACGA
>Ga0207643_10001395_pt1 | contig 13869 bp, 9 predicted proteins | sample KBSMisM62_FD_184313 | JGI IMG/M metagenome (GOLD analysis project Ga0207643, IMG submission 184313) | Miscanthus rhizosphere microbial communities from Kellogg Biological Station, Michigan, USA - KBS Miscanthus M6-2 (SPAdes) (version 2) | ecosystem: Host-associated > Plants > Roots > Rhizosphere...
AGCAAAACGATCGATCATGATCAGGTACATCACATCAGCGGGCGAGAATCCCTGAAAACGTCCGGCGGGATTCAACGGCGCAAGCACCTCAAACGGCGCTTGAACAGAGCCCTTCGGGGTAGTGATCGTTATACGTTGCTGTCCTGCTGACGCAAGTTGGACGTCGACGAAGAGATACGTCCCTCGCTCATTGATCTTCGGTGGACCAACCACGCGCAATCCCGAACCAGCCTGCACCCGAGCATCGTGCAAATTACGCCCTCGAATCATAAGCCGCACGGGATTTACCGAACTTCGAACCCACCAGCTCGGCGGATCTACTTTGATAATCTCAGGGGTCTGCGCTGCGACAGGAAATATTAGCCACAGATTTACACAGAAAAGACGGATTAAAACTTTAAACATTTCGTCCGTATAGGTCAGTTAGTTTCTTGAGTCGAGCCGCGATTTCGTCATTCAGCGCTCCGGTCTCGAATCGCCAGGCCCAGTTTCCTTCCGTGCTGTTCGGGAGATTCATGCGCGCTTCGGTTCCGAGGCCGAGCAGATCCTGCAAGGGAATGATCGCGGTGTTTGCGACCGAGGCGAGTACGCCGCGAATGAAATCCCAGTGGATCTCGTCACCGTCTGTGTTCAGGTAATTGAGACAGAACGTTCGCTCGCGCTCGATCTGTTGCGCTGTTCGCGTCGAACCCTCACCTGCAACACTGTGAAACCAGCCGACGGTCGTGTCGTTGTCGTGAGTGCCGGTGTAGGCGACGACGTTTGGAACGTAATTGTGCGGCAGATCGATGTTCTTCGAATCACCTCCAAAACCGAATTGCAGTATGCGCATGCCCGGAAAGCCAAACTCTTCGCGCAACGCGACCACATCGGGAGTGATCACACCCAGGTCTTCCGCGATGATCGGCAGCTCGCCGAGTGTCTTGCGAATCGAGGTGAACAATTCTTTTCCCGGCGCCTCGACCCATTGCCCGCGCTCGGCAGTCTTGTCGCCGCCGGGAATCTCCCAACAGGCCGCGAAACCGCGGAAGTGGTCCACACGCGCGATGTCGACCACCGTCAACGTCGCTCGCACACGCTCGATCCACCACTTGAAGTCATCAGCCAGCATGCGCTCCCAGTTGTACAGCGGATTTCCCCAGAGCTGCCCGGTACTACTGAAATAATCCGGCGGCACACCGGCGACGACGATCGGTTTGCCGTTCTTGTCTAACTTGAATTGCTCGGGGTTGGTCCAAACGTCAGCCGAGTCCTGCGCGACGAAGATTGGCAGGTCGCCTACTACTTTGATGCCGCGTGCGTTAGCGTAACTCTTCAAGGCAAACCACTGGCGGAAGAAGAGAAACTGGTAAAACATGTGCGCTTCAATCTGTTCACGCAGCTCGTCGCGAACACGTTCGAGCGCTGCAGGCGTGCGACGGACCAGTGCCGGCTCCCACTCGTTCCACGCGACGCCGCCGTGAGCATCTTTCAGCGCGCGAAAGAGCGCGTAATCCTCAAGCCAGTTCGCCTGCTGTTGGGCAAAAGTTTCGAAAGCGCTTCGCAGGGCGGTGTCGGTGGTTTTAGTGTAGCGTTCGTAGGCTTTGCGAAGGATCTGATCTTTAAGTTTGTGTGCTTCGCCGAAATCGACTTTCGTCGCGCTGCCCGACGCGGTAGGCGCTGAATCCAACAAACCTTCTTTTACTAACTGTTCCGGACTGACAAGCAACGTGTTTCCCGCGAAAGCCGAATAACACGCATAAGGCGAGTCGCCATAACCGGTTGGACCAAGTGGCAACACTTGCCAGAGACTCTGTCCGGCGGCTACAAGAAAATCGATAAACTTGTAGGCCTCGGGACCGAGATCGCCAATGCCGTACGATCCGGGCAGTGACGTCGGGTGCAGCAAGATGCCGCTCGCCCGCCTATTAATAGGACTATCTTTGGTCATTTCTTTCAGTTCAGAGTTCAAGCTTTAGCTTGCCCTCTAAAACAGCAGCCTAAAGGCTGAACTCTAAACGTCGAATTCAAAACGCCTTAAACGCGATCGCCGTCTGAGCAGGCAATGCGATTGTGGCTTCACCATTGGCAATGCGGCTGCTCGTTTCTTCACCAATTAACGACTTCAACGTCACACCATCTTTCAGTCCAATCGGCCCTGCGGGGATTGTCACCTCTTTCGGTTTGTTTTCGCGATTGAAGGCGACGATTATCGTTTCCGCGCCAAGCCGGCGCGCAAAGACATAACTCTCATCATCATAAAAAAGATCGATCAACCGGCCCGATCGGAGCGCAGCATGTTCGCGGCGCAGTCGAATCCACGCGCGTGTCCAGTCAAACATCTCGCGCTCTTTCGGCTTCCGCCCTTCAGCTCTAAAAGCTACACCCGGAAAAAACCGGCGATTGTCCGGATCCTCCTTGCCTTCCATCGCGATCTCTTCACCGGCATAAAGCTGCGGAATCCCGCGGACACTCAGCACAAACGCGATGTGCATCATCGCGCCCGCGCTGCTCGCGCCTTCGAGCGACATGAATCGCATCGTATCGTGATTGTTTGCGAGCACCGTGAGCTTTGAAGGATCGGGATAGAGCGCGTCGTATTTCAACTGATGGGCCAGCGACCATACCGGCACTTTGTTAGTAAAGACCTGCAATGACGTATTCCATAACGCAAAGTCGAAAACCGAATCGAGCTTCGTATCGATACCGTCCCAACCCGTGTGACCACCGATAAAGTACGCTGTGTGCGCGGCATCGCGCTCAAAGACTTCTCCCACCATCCACAGCTTTGGATACTGCCGGTGCAGCGCGTTTGAAAGATCGCGAATGAAGAAGCGCGGCATGTACTGGATCGTGTCCTGGCGAATGCCGTCGATGCCGGTAACGCCCGCCCACCACAACGCGTTCTGAATCTCGTAGCGCGCGACTTCCGGTTCTTCCTGGTTCATGTCAGGCAGATCATCGCTGAACCAGCCATCCAGCGTGTTGCGAAAATCGATCTGGTTGGAGTGTGGTGAGAGCAGCACGCTGTTTCGAAACTTGTTGAGCTGATGCTGTGCGAGCGTGCCGTGAAACCATTGCGGGAGTGGCGGATCGTTGACCCACGGATGTTGTGAACCGACGTGATTCGCCACCTGGTCCTGGATGATTTTTATGCCGAGTGCGTGCGCCTTCTGGACCAGTTCGCACAATGTCGCCAGATCGCCGAAGCGATCTTCGACGGCGTAGTAATCGATAGCGTGATAGCCGTGATAGTAAGTGTTTGGACACCAGGGTTTGTCGCAGCGATTCACGCCGTTCCAGTTGTCGTACCATGGTGTTAACCAGAGCGCGGTGACGCCGAGATCTTTGAGATAAGGCAACTGATTGATGATGCCGCGCAGGTCGCCGCCGTGAAAACCACGCGGGTTGTTGCGATCGTTGGCTTCTGGTGGCGAGTCTTTGGGGGCGTTGTTCGCGGCGTCGCCGTCAGCAAAACGATCGATCATGATCAGGTAGATCACATCGTCAGTCGTGATGCCCTGGAAGTTATTGCGCGCGTCGAGCGGCGCTTCAAGATGGAAGGGGATCGAAGCGCGGCCGTTCATTGTATCAACGTGCAACTGGTAGTCACCGGGACGCGCGGTTCGATTGACGTCTACATCGACAAAGAGATACGAACCTCTTTCGTTAACTAAAACCCTCGATGCGCGCAGTGCCGGATTGGAAGAAGTGACGCGCGCGCCCTCCAGGTTCTTTCCCCATATCAAAAGTCTGACGGGATTGATCGTGTGATTGGCCCACCACGAAGGTGGATCGACTTTAGTGACAGCCGGGGTTTGCGCAAACGCGGAGACAGACAAAAAGCAAATGACTCCCAGCGCAAGTGCAACTTTTGGTTTCGTGTGCAAGGTTTTGTTTGTTCCCGCAAAGGCGCAAAGGCGCAAAGAGAAATCAAAATCTAGAGAATAACTTTGCGCCTTTGCGCCTTTGCGGGAGAAATTCAATCTCCCGGCGTGCGTGGCTTCGCGCTGTCACCGGAGGCCGCGGTTGGTAACGGCGGCAACGATTCGCCGTCCTTCATCGGAGTCAGCGGTGTATCGCCGTGCCGGTTACCTTCGTCCAACCTCTTGAACTCCGCCAACTCTTTGTCCGCCTCATCCTTCTTCTTCAACCGCGAGTAAGCGAGAAAGAGCTGGTAATGCACCCCTGGATCTTTCGTGTTCAATTCAACTCCACGAAGCAGCAGCGGCACTGCTTCTTCGTATCGCCTCAACTTCACCAGCAAACGTCCCAGATCGTGATACGACGGAAATCCCTTTGGATCGAGCTCGATCGCGCGCCGCAGCAAGCGCTCCGCTTCGACGTTTTCTCCACGCTGACTCGCGATGTAGCCGAGATTCGCAAGCGCGTCGGGATTGTCAGGCTGAAGTTTCAAGGCCTGCTGAAACGCTGCGACTGCCTGGTCGTACTGTCCTACGGCTCGAGCCGAGTAGCCGAGCAGGAAGTAAAGGTTCGCGTTATCGGGATAGCGTTCGATCGCTTTGGCAAATACCTCACGCGCGCGCTCGTATCGCCGGCCGCGTATGTTTGCAACGCCGAGACGCAGGTGATACACGAGTTGACCCTGCGACTGTTCGAGTGCTTTTTCGAAAAACGGAATCGACTTCTCGGTGAGCTGCTTTTTCAGCAACTCTTCCCCGACCATGAAATTGACTTCGGCAAACACCGGGCGCAATTCGAGAGCCTTGGTCCAATGCGTCAGCGCCGCGTTTGAGTCGCCTTGCGCGGACGCGATCAACCCGAGACGGTAGTACGGATCGGCTTCGTTCGGCGACAACGCGGAAGCGGAGGTCATCGCTTGTTGTGCTTCGTCGAGACGATCGAGGTTGTAGAGCGCCAATCCAAGGTTGTAGAGCACTTCATACGTCCGCGGCTTCAGCTCATTGGTGCGCTGAAACAAACGCACCGCCTCGGCGTACTCGTGTGCCTCTGCCAGTTTCAGCCCCAGCGTGAAAAGCGCTGCGGCACCCGCGGTCTTTTCCAGCAGCGGGACGGCGCGCTTGTAATCTCCGCGCGCGGCATACAAAGCACCGAGATTGAAGCTCGCGCGTTCGTGTTTAGGATCGATGCGCAGCACTTCTTCAAACTTCGCGATTGCTTCAGATGTGCGATTGGTGCGCGCCAACAGCACACCGTAATTCGACAAAGCACTCACCAGCTTCGGCTTCAAACGCAACGCCGCATCGTACTGCTTCTCCGCCTCGCCGGTATTGCCACGCTGATCGAGAATCACACCAAGTAAGCTATGAGCTTCAGCGTTGCGCGGATGTGAACCAATGATCTTCCGAGTAGCCGCCTCCGCCTCTTCCAACCGTCCCGCCTGAACCAGCGCGCTTGCTTCACTCAACAACGCATCGACATTCCCAGACGCTGTCCGCTGCGGTGTCGCAACTGTGAGCGACACTGCGCAAATAAGAAGAAACGATTGCAGTAAACCCATTGACCTGGTTCCAGCCATTAGAAGCACAAAAGGCACAAACGCTTCATGAAAAGCTGTTTGTGCTTTTTGTGCCTTTTTGTGGCCTAAAAACTAGAAGATGAACTTGAGGGAGAACTCCATCTGCCGGCGCCGCTGCTCACTTATGTCGCGCCCGAATTCGCCTTCGTTGTTGAAGTCGGCCTTCGGCGTAGAACGATTCGCGCGATTCAACACGTTGTACGCGGAGAATCGGAACTGCACATTGAACGCTTCGCTAATTGCGCTGATGGGGAAATTTTTGAAGAACGAAGCGTCCCAGTAAAACTGCGGGCGACCACGGAACACATTCCGGCCGAGTGAGCCAATGTTGGGGAAGTCTTGCCTTCTGACGGTAGCGCTGACCGGCGGATCTCCCGCGAAAATTCTTGTAGTTGAACATCTAAAGGCGTTGCGATTCAGTTCGCGTCCTTCAGCCTGTTGGGCCGAAGTCGGAGTGGGATCCCCGATTATATCGACGCGACCGCTGTCGCATGTCACGTTAAATACCGGACCAGTCTGCCAGACAACGATGTTGTTGAACTGCCACCCACCAACAACCGTGTCGAGACCACGATTCATGTCTGTGCCATAACGTCGCCCTCTTCCGAACGGCAGATCCCAGACATCAGAAAAGGTAAAGCGATGTCTGATGTCAGTGTCCGCATTGCCGCGGTCGAGCTCAGGATTCAAGGGATTGTCAAAACCGCAATCGCGCGCACTCGCACCATTGCTGCAAATCCCACCCGGTGAATCGTCGATAGCGTGGGCCCACGTGTATGAGGCTAAGACCGAGAGTCCTTTGACAAAACGTTTCTCGAGCTTGGTCTGAAGTGAATCATACCTGGAGCTACCCGTGTATCTCTGAGTAATAACTTGAGAGATGTTCGGCACCTCTCGTGAGCCTGGGCCTCCCTGATCACCAGCATTGCCGATGTTTTGCAACACCAGAAGGTTTCGGCCCAGAGATCCGACGTATGCAGCTTCCGCCAGCCAATTGGGGGCAAATTCATACTGCCACGTCAAATTGTACTGGTGATACATCTCATCCTTGCGATTCGGATCGTTGAAACGAATCGTACCGCCAGTTGGCGCGGGAAAACTCGCGCCCGGAGCCTGGACAGTGAAGGGCGCAGTTGGAACGCCGCGATCAAACGGATTGCGAGCCAGGAAGAAAGCCGGGCAGGCACCCGGATTAGTTATCGGGGTGCAGTTGTAACTGGCTGCGCCAGTACCCGGGTTCGAAGTGAGAGGTTGCGCCGCGGCGGTATCGGTTGAGTAGAGCAGACCATAGCCGCCGCGTAGAACCAACCTCTTATCACCCTTGAAGCCGCTGTAAGCGAAGCCGATTCGCGGTCCAAAATTATTCTTGTCAGTGTTTGCGAGATCGCGTCCGCCGGGCGCGTTATCACCCGCCATCTGAATTGTCCGGGTTTCCGGAACGAAGTTGCTCTGTAAATCGAAGCGCTCCGTTGGAGCAGTGAAGATGTCGTAACGTAGACCCAGGTTCAGAGTTAAATCAGGATTGACCTTCCAGTCGTCCTGGACGAAGAAAGCCATTTCCTTGCTCGATTGGTAGTATGGACCACCCGGATCGCCTCGAGTCACGAAACCCGGCCTGTAACCAAGCAGGAAGTTGGCCAGGGATGAGCCGGTATCGTTGGGACCGATGCCGTTGTAATTACCAGAGACGAACCCGCTATCGCTGGTGCCATACTGGTAGTTTCCCTTGGTGCCGCCGTTGCGACCACCGTCGAAATTACTGTTCTGCCTGATGCGGTAGTCACCGCCAAACTTGTAAGTTGAATTTCCTTTGACGACGGTGACAGCGTCGGCGACGTGAAAGTTGTTTGAGAGAAAATAGAAAGGACCACCATCGCCGGTAAATTCAGTCGCGCGATCCTCGCCGTTGAAGCCATCGACAATTCCTACCAGAACTATACCGCTCGTGTTTGGACTGATATTGATGTTGGGAGCGCCGAGATTTGCGGAGACTGTCGGACTAAATCCGCCGGTGCCGTTGACGCCGGTGTTGAAAATTCCGATTTGCACTCTCGTGTATCCGAAGCGCGCGTCGTTGACGACAGTGGGCGAGAAGATATGTGTATCGCCCAGCGTGAAACCTTTCGAATCGCCAAACTCATCACCGGCCGATGGTCCAGCCGGAAGATCGTTGCCGTTCGGCGAGGTGCCCAACGGGAAGAAGTTGTCGCGCGCCCGCGCTGTGTTGGATTTGCTGTAACGACCAAAGAGCGAGTTGCTGTCAGTGATGCGATGATCGATGCGTATGTCGTAGCTGTCGACGACGGCATGTTCCTTGCGATTGGTCTGGAAGTTGCGACCAACCCCCGGAAGATTCGGAAGCGGGAACGCATTCACATAATTCACTGCAAAGGGTGAAAACGGACCACAAGTCGGACAGTTTCGCAGATCGTTTCCGGGAATGGGTGTGCCGTTAGGAGCGAAGATCGTTCCCTTGGGGGCCATGATCTTTACGTTTCCAACAAGCGTGTATTCCTGCAAAACTCCCGGTTGTAACAACTCGCCAAAATCGCCCAGGCGCATCCGTGCGGTCGGAACAGGTACTGCCTGCGGATCGCCCGTGCCACCGAAGATCGGCGTGCTGTTTCGCTGACCGTTGAGCGAGAAAAAGAAGAATGAACGATTGCGGCCATCGTAGAAGGCTTTGCCACCCTCGCCAGGTCGCGGCAAAAAGATTGGACCACCAACGGTGCCGTAGTAGTTGTGAGTAACAGTATTCGGCACGGGCGGTGAAGTCGGATTATCAAATTTGCCGGCAGCGGCGCTCAGAAACCGGCCCTGATAGATCTCGCCGGCCGTACCGTGGACCTCATTACCGCCCGACTTGAAAGTAGTGGAGATGATACCGCCGCCCGCGCGTCCCGATTCTGCCGAGGGCACACTCGATTCAATCTTGAACTCTGCAATCGCGTCTGGCTGCGGATAGATCGCGATCTGACCAAACTGAGATTCGTTGTTATCCACGCCGTCGAGCGTGAAGTTGTTGTTGGTTGCGCGCGCGCCATTGACGACCAGAACGGAACCACCCGATTCACGGAAACGGGTCGATTCGGTATTGTTCTGCCCACCGCCACCGTCGACGAAGTTTCCGCCGCCACCGAGCAGTCCAAGGTTCGGGCGCGTAACGCCAGGAGAAAGTCCCGCGAGGAGCGTAAAGTTTCTTTGCGGGATCGGCAGATCGGTTACCTGCCGGCCTGTGATCAGATCGCCACGTACGCTCGTCTCACTTTCAACGAGCGGAGCTGATTCAGCCGTGATCGTCACCGAGGAACTAGTGCTGGCGACGCTCGCGAACTTCACGTCGAGGGGTAGACGAGAGTTGGTCTCCACTTGCACTGCTTCAATCGTCACGGCCTGAAAGCCGGACCCTTCGACGGTAACGTTGTATGCGCCGGGCTCAAGATTGGTCACCGTGTACGTACCGTCGTCACTGGTATCAGTGGTACGGACCTCCCCGGTTTTCACGCTGGTGACTTTTACCTGGGCTTTTGAGACGAGAGCGTCGTTTGGGTCTTTGACGGTGCCCACGATGGCGCCTTTATTGTTTTGGGCCAGGGCGGCAGTGGCGAAAATTAAGATGAGCAGGGTAGTGGCGAGTAACTTCGTCATTTTACGTTCCTCTTAGGCTGAAAAAGCGGATAAAACGGCGTGCGGGTACTGAACACGCTGAGTGAAAATTTAGTTTGTTGTCTCAGCGAACGAAGTTTTTAGTATAGATTTCGCGGGCTGTCAACAGGATTTTCGAAAAATCTCTTTACCACTTAGGCACAAAGGCACAAATTTTTAAACGGTTTGTGTCTTAGTGTCTTTGTGGTTAAGGGCTGTTATGCGGCGAAGGCGGCGGCGAACTTGCTCGCCAGGACGAGACTGAGGGCGCCTCTTAAGGTGGGCTTTTCGCCCAGGGTCGAGGGGAGAATACGGGCGGAGGGGAGGCCGCGGCGGACGCTGTTGGCGATGGTTTCGGTTAACGCACTCTCGATCAGGTCCCAGGCGCGGGCGATCTCGCCGCCAACGACAACGGCTTCCGGACTGAAACCGATAATCAGGTTTGAAATACCAACGCCGAGATCCCGTGCAGTCTCTACCAGCGCTTCTTTCGCATTCGCTTCACCAGCCAAAGCGCGATCGACGACTTCGATAAACGTGATCCGAGCGTTTGCCGAGCTACACGATAACTTCAAATAACGCGCGATGGCTGCACGCTCTGACGAAAATGCTTCCCAACAATCGTCGCTGCCGCACGAACACGGAACCGGCGCACCCCGCCCGATCACCATGTGCCCAAACTCACCTGCCGCGCCTCGCTGGCCGCGATAAACCTGACCATCAAAAATGATCCCGGTGCCGACACCTTCCGCGACTAACACGAGAATGAAATCTCGCGCGTCGTTGACTTCGGGCCGGCCAAACCAGAGTTCAGCAAGTGCGACGGCGTTGGCGTCGTTGTCGATCACAACCGGCAGTCCAACCGCACTCGAGATCATTTCGCTGATCGGAAGATCGCGCCAGAGGAAATAAGGAATGTAGAGCGCGTTTCCGGTCGATGGATCGACGAGACCGGGAAGACTTACGCCGACACCTTCGATCGATCCTTGGTAACGCGAGTTGAAGTCGCTCACAATCTCGATCACGTGGTTGATTGTCTTATCGGGATCCGTGAGAAACTCTTCCTGATCGATGACGCGTCCGGCGAGATCGCTCGTGGCGACTGTCGTACAGGTTGGAGTGATCGAAACGCCGAGCGCGATCGGTCCGACGGCACGCAGCTTCAGCAACGTGGGCCGGCGTCCGCCGGTCGACTCCCCTTCCCCGACTTCCTCGACAAGTCCTTCGCTCTTGAGATCTTCGACGATGGCGGAGATGGTGGACCGCTGTAACGCAGTTTCGCGAGCAATCTCGGCGCGCGAGATTGGTTCACGTTCGCGCACGTAGTTCAATACGATCTGCCGGTTGATATCGCGGATCGTATTGAGCCGTGCCGCCTGTGCCTTTCTTAGATCGAGTCGTCGCAAGTTCAAAAACTCCAGATACATTCTCACGCAAAGCCGCAAAGTCGGCAAAGGTAAGATATGACTCTTCAGATTAGCTTAGCTGTCTTTGCGCCTTTGCGTGAGAAAACCAAACCAATACTAGCGGCCTTTACCTTGTGTGATCGTAATTATCTTGTCAACCGCGGGCACATCGAAGTTCTCGACGCTGCCATTAGCCCACGTGATTTCAAGTTTATCGACCTTTGTCGCCGCGCCCAATCCGAAGTGCAACGTGAGGTCGTTCTGCGAACAATAAACCGCGCCACTCAAAACGTCTTGCCGCTGCCGTACACCGCCCGCTGTCAGATACGCAACACTCCCAATCGCGTCCTTGGGAGTCTTCTTCGCCACGTCTCCAATCAATTTTAAACCAACCCAATGCCCATTCGTAGCCGTGACATTTCGCAAGACCACAGGCTTCGTGTCGAGATTATTGATCACGAGATCAGGTCGTCCATCGCCATCAAGGTCTCCCACAGCCAGTCCACGTCCGGGCCACGCATTCGCCAACGCGTTGCCCTGCCGCGCGCCCACTCGTTCAAACTTGCCCTTGATGTTGCGGAAGAGCAACGCCTGCTGCGCGTAACTCGTCCCCCACTGATGCTCATCGACAGCCGGATAAACATGCCCGTTCACCACAAACAGGTCCAGCCAGCCATCGTTGTCATAATCGACAAAGCTCGTGCCCCAGCCAAGAAACGGAATCGAAACTTCACCCAGGCCGGCTTGAAACGTCAGGTCCGTGAAATTCTTATCGCCGTCGTTGTGGTAAAGCACATTCGAGTCGTCAGAGAAGTTGGTGATGTGAAAATCGACACGTCCATCGTTGTCGTAGTCACCAACCGCGAGGCCCATTCCCGCCTGCTCGCGACCGTTCTCGTTCAGCGCTACGCCCGACGGGTACCCGATCTCCTCAAACGTTCCGTTTCCCTTGTTGATGTAAAGCTGCTTCGGTGTCGAATCGTTTACAACGATCAGATCGAGTAGCTTGTCGTCATCGACGTGAATGAAAGCGGACGAGAAACCATAATACTTTCCCGGATCGTTGACACCTGCTTTGACGCTTACGTCTTCGAAAGTGCCGTCAGCTTTCTGACGATAGAGCGTGTCGCCCTCGCCGGGCAGCCCGCGTGGACCACACATCACCGGCACGCCCCGAAACTGGCAGCCGGCTACTCCTGACTTCCCAACGTCGGTCGGTCTCGGCGGCAAGTTGTTGAGATCGATCTGCACATAACCAGGGACAAAAAGATCGAGACGGCCGTCGCCATCGTAGTCGCCCCAACTTGCGCCGGTACTCCAACCCTTGCGCGCGACGCCTGACTTTTCCGCGACATCGGTGAACGTGCCGTCGCCGTTGTTGCGGTACAGGCGCGAGACGCCGAAGTTGCCGACAAACATGTCCGCGCGGCCGTCGTTGTTGTAATCGCCGACCGCAACGCTGAAGCCCCAACGCTCGTTCGCTACTCCGGCCTTGTCTGTGACGTCTTCAAACTTCCAATTGCCGAGATTGCGATAGAGCGCGGCGCGTGGAGCTTTTTCTTTGCCGCGCATAGCGGCGGTTGTCGATCCGTTTACGAGATAGATGTCCGGGCGGCCGTCCGAGTCGTAATCAAAGATCGCCGCGCCGCCGGAAGTAGTATCGAAGATGTAGTCTTTGGCGACTTCGCCTGAGCGATGACGAAAGTTCGCGAGCGCCGTTTTGTCGGTTACGTCTTCAAAGACAATCGGCGCACTCGGATCGGTTATGCCGGCTGTGCGACGCGAGGTGTAGGTCGCCGCGACTCCGGTTGAAGCGCCACCCATCGGTTGCTGCGTTTGCGCCGATAGCACAAGCGAAAGCAGCAACGAAAAACAAACTAACGGTACAAACCTGTGGCGCATCGCAAATTACTACTTGGCAGCGATGACGACGTAATCTTTGCCGGCGTACAAGCGAACGCCACCCGGATCGGCAGACATCATCAATGGGCGCGGGCGTCGTAGCGCCTTATCGTTGGTGACCGGCACCGAGAGTAGATCTTTTCCCGCGAGGTCCATGACGGTCATCTTTCCTTCGGTCGCGAAACCGAATCCGTAAGCGCCCGGCGCCAGCGACTCTCCATTGAGCGTGATAGCTGAATCGGTGATCAGGAAACCGACGTACTTGGCACGGACGTCGGCGGAGTAGCCTGAAGTGTCGACCAGGCCTGAGATTACATAGCGGTCAGTTCCGAAGCGCGCGGCAGCAGAGTTTCGCATCTGCGTTGGCGCACTGAGTCCCTGAAAATAAAATCCCGTCGGAACGACTCGCGTTAAATCCGCGCCCGTGAGTATCGTCGCTCCCCCCTGCGCCACCACCACACCGGCCACGATCAATAGCGCAATCAGGACCGAAAATCGTTTCATCCAAATTGTCATTCGATTCACCTCGCGGCACACAATACCCACAAAGCCCCAAAGACACAAATTCATTTGCCGGTTTGGGTTAAGACAAAATCAGGAATGAGGCGTAATCATCCTCGGCAAACAATTCTATAGTTGCGAAGTGTTTCCGCAGCAACTTCTCGACGTCCGTGGTCGAGCAATTTCCCAGGCGCACCCACAGAACTTTCGGAGGAAATCCCAAGAGGAAACTACGTTGGTGAAGGTCCGAATCCTTTGAGCAGATGATTAGCGAATGGTCCTGAGCGTATTGCCAGACCAGTAAATCATCAGATGCTTTCAATCCAACATCACGTACATGAACTGAATCTGGAAAGAGATCATCAAGCAAGCGTACCAGCTTGGGAGAAAGGTTCTCGTCAAAGAGCAATTTCATGCGGCTGGCACAGTAAGCAATCTTCGCTCGCGATCTGCGGCGAACGCAATGCAGGCTTTCAGGTCCTCGCGAGTAAGATCAGGAAAATCTTCGAGTATCTGCGTTTCCGTCATGTCAGAGGCGAGGTATTCCAAAACTTCATAGACGGTAATGCGCAAGCCGCGGACACAAGGTTTTCCTCCGCGCTTATTTGGGTCTATTGTAATGTAGTCACGATAGTTCATATTCTGAGATTAGGACTGGATTATCGGTAACGTCAAGACCACTTGAGAGCGGTGAGGCAATCATTTGTCCTTAACCTTCATGACTAACGGACGTAAACGGTTCCCGAAGAAACGTCTATCGGGTATTTGCATTTGCATCCTTCTCGTTCTGTCTTTTCCATGCTCGCCGATTAGTTATGAACCTCGCCTTGAATCTCGGGAGTTGATTCCGATTCTCAAACAGAACAACCTCGAGACGCTTGATCCTCCGGAAAGCCGCCGCGAAGTTGCAGAGGTTGAAGACCTCGATTCGAAATT
>Ga0207643_10001397_pt1 | contig 13838 bp, 2 predicted proteins | sample KBSMisM62_FD_184313 | JGI IMG/M metagenome (GOLD analysis project Ga0207643, IMG submission 184313) | Miscanthus rhizosphere microbial communities from Kellogg Biological Station, Michigan, USA - KBS Miscanthus M6-2 (SPAdes) (version 2) | ecosystem: Host-associated > Plants > Roots > Rhizosphere...
CAGCTCGGTCGTAAAGCTTTTGACCATCGCCTGGCGTTTGTTTGCAGTGATCTCGACGACGCTGCAACTGCGCTCGAGGACGAGACACGCGTTGTAACTTCGATTCAGGAAACAAATGATCACCCAGTGATGTTCATGTTCCCAGGACAAGGAGCCCAGCATGTCAACATGGGAGCGGAACTGTACGAAACCGAGCAGGTGTTCCGAGAGCAGATCGACCGCTGCTCAGTTTCACTTCAACCACACCTGGGCCTTGACCTTCGCACTCTCCTCTATCCACAACCTGAAAATGTTGAGGAGGCCACAGAACGACTCAAGCAGACAATGTTCACGCAGCCGGCGCTCTTTGTCGTCGAGTATGCACTGGCCCAACTATGGATGAGTTGGGGGGTGCGCCCGCGCGCGATGATCGGGCATAGCATCGGTGAATACGTGGCAGCGTGTATAGCAGGAATTTTGACGCTGGAAGACGCTCTGAAGCTGGTGGCCGCACGCGGCCGTCTAATGCAGAGCGTTCCTGGTGGGGCTATGACCAGTGTCTCGCTGGCGGAGGCGGAACTTGCTCCGCTCCTCGATAACCGTGTGGCTCTAGCCGCAGTGAACGGTCCTTCGTTCTGCGTCATTTCCGGCGAGACCGAAGTAATCGAAGCGCAGGAAAAATTGCTCGGCGATCGTGGGCACCTTTGCCGTCGTCTGCATACTTCGCACGCTTTTCATTCCGGGATGATGGATTCGATTATCGAACCCTTCGTGGAATTGGTGAAGACGGTAAAGCTGAGTCCTCCAAAGTTGCCTTACATTTCGAATCTGACTGGGACGTGGATTACGGCAGTGGAGGCGACGGACCCGCATTATTGGTCACGGCATCTGCGCGAGACTGTTCGGTTTGATGCCGGAGTCCGTGAGTTGCTGAAGATCCAGAACTCGATTTTGCTTGAAGTTGGACCAGGACGCACATTAACAACCCTGACGCAAAGTCATTTACAAGAAACCGGTACACGCAGCCTTCACTCTCTCCCCGGCCCACAAGGGCAAACGTCGGAGCTACGCAAGATGCTCGATGCCGCCGGCGAACTTTGGCTGGCGGGGCGGCAACTATCCTGGGCCGGATTTTCAGCTGAACGAAGACAGCAACGAATACCGTTGCCGACATATCCTTTTGAGCGAAAGCGCTATTGGATTGACGCACGACCAGAGGATGTCAACGTCAAGCCATCCCAGTCGCGCTTAGACAAGCGCGCAGACATGTCTGACTGGTTCTACACTCCGCTATGGAAACAGTCGCCAGCTCTGGCTTTGGATTGGGAAAACGGGAACAACCAAACCTCACGCTGGCTTGTGTTCATCGACGGGGCAGGACTTGGCCCACAGATTGTGAAGCGTCTCGAGCAGGCGAAGCAGGATGTGTTCACTGTTCAAGTGGGTGAGCAGTTTGAACAACTGAGTGATAAGACGTTCACGATCAACCCGGAGCGTTCTGAAGATTATCAGCTCCTGTTAAAGGAACTTGCCGGCACAGAAAAAGCTCCCGAGCGCATCGTTCACCTTTGGAACGTAACGCACGAAGGCGAGTTCCGACCGGCCTTTGAGACCGACGAACGATCTCTGAAGCTCGGCTTCTACAGCTTGCTGTTTCTTGCCCAGGCTCTGGGTGCTCAGACTTCCACGCAGCAGGTTCATATCGATGTTCTTTCCTCCAACATGCAGAGCATCGCAGGCGAGAAGGAGTTGTGTCCTGAGAGGGCGGCAGTGCTTGGGCCGTGCAAAGTGATCCCACAGGAATACCCCAACATTACCTGCCGCAGCATCGACGTAGTTCTTCCTGAAACCGGCAAGGCGCCTGCGACCAGACTTGTCAGCCAATTGATCGCGGAACTTGCACGGCCGCTGCCTGATACGGTCGTTGCCTATCGCAATGACGCGCGTTGGGTGCAGTTCCTGGAGCCCATTAGCCTGAGGGAGCAGTCTGGACCACCAGCGCAGTTGCGTGATGGCGGCGTGTACCTGATAACGGGCGGCTTAGGTGGTATTGCGCTCGAACTCGCTGCTTACCTGGCGAAAGCTGTGAGGGCAAAACTGATTCTCCTGGGACGCTCGGAAATGCTTCCGCGAGCGCAGTGGGAGTCGTGGCTTACCACGCATGATGCGGAAGATCCCGTCAGCCGGCTGATAAAAAGATTGCAGGCGGTCGAAGAGCACGGCGGAGAGCTCGTCATTCTGCGCGGCGATGTTACCGATCGCAAGCGGATGCAGGAGGTAGTGGCAGAGATCCACCAGCGCTTCGGCGTTCTAAACGGAGTGGTGCACGCAGCTGGAGTGGGAAGTGGCGGGCTGATTCAACTCCGAACCTCACAACAGGCCGCCGCCGTTCTTGCGGCGAAAGTGCAGGGACTCAGGGCTCTTGAGTTCGCGCTCAACGAAGTTGACCTCGACTTTTTTTTGCTGTGCTCGTCTCTCACTTCCATGCTGGGCAGCATCGGCCAGGTGGATTACTGCGCGGCAAACCAATTCATGGACTCTTTCGCACGCTACGACACTCTCCAGACAGGCAGACATACTATCTCGGTTAATTGGGATGCATGGCAGGACGTCGGGCTTGCGATTAAAAAGGCAGACTGGTTCAAACGCAAAGCGGAGCCGGCTTTAAGTTACCGGAAAGTCGATCATCCATTGCTGGGTGAATGTATAGACGAGAGTCCCGATCACAAAGAGTATTTAACCCAGTACAGCGTCGCCAAATTCTGGACTCTCGATGAGCACAGGATTGCCGGCCACGCGCTGTTGCCAGGCACCGCTTTCCTGGAGATCGCGCGAGCGGCCTATGAAGAACACACGAAAACCAGCGCGGTGGAGCTCACTGATTTCTACTTCCTGAACATCTTTCGTCTCGGAGACAGCGAGATCAAAGAGGCGCACACGCTGCTCGAAAGAAACGGAAGTGGCTTCAAATTCGTCGTCAAGAGCAAAACCAATCCGGAAGACGATACCTGGCAGGAGCATGCTGTTGGCAAGTTAACGCAGGCAGCACCGGGAACAACTCAGAAGCACGACCTGAAGGAGTTATTAGAGCGGTGTCGAACGGAGGTGAACCTCCTGCAAGGCGACGGCGTTGCGAGTGGCCATGGCCCGCGCTGGCAGAACTTGAAATCGGTGTATCTCGGGACCGATGAATTGCTGGCACTCATAGAACTGCCCGAGGAATTTTCCGCCGATCTCGAGAATTACAAACTGCACCCGGCGATCATCGACATCGTGACCGGTGCTGCAAAGCATTATCTGTCAGATGGAGCTTCCTATCTGCCGCTGTCGTACAAAAAGGTGAGCATACACGCTCCACTGTCGCAAAGACTGTATGCCCATGCCAGGGCGGGAGCTGATAATCAAGAGCGCAAAGAAGTGCTGACCTTCGATGCTGTGATAATGGACGAGCAGGGGAGAGAACTGGTCAATATCGAAGGTTTCTCCGCCAGGAAAATTAGCGACTCTGCCGCAACCATCAAGGCCGTGACTGATCAAAACGGCAATCAGGAAAGTTCCGTCGCATTGTTGGCGGAAGCACATGGCGCTGTCAGCCAGGCAAATCTCTTAACTGGGATAACTCCGGACGAAGGAGTGAAAGTGTTTGGCCGCATCTTGTCCAGCAATCCACTGCCGGCGCAGGTAGTTGTTTCATCGATCGATATCCACGCCTTGATCGAGCAGACCCGGGAATTGATGCAGGCGAACGTCGCTGCACAGGTAGAGAGTCTTAAACCGCTGGCGCCGAAGTCTGTGCATCCGCGTCCTGAAATAGACATACCCTACGTTGAGCCGAGAAATGAGCGAGAACAAATGCTTGCCGAACTATGGCAGACGTTCCTTGGGATCGACAAGATCGGCATTCACGATAACTTCTTCGAGTTGGGAGGTGATTCTGTCGTCGCAATTCACTTCATCGCCAGCGCCAGCGAAGCGGGGCTTCAGTTAAATCCTCAACAGCTCTTCAACAGCCCGACCATTGCCGGGTTGGCAGCCATCGCCGATCAGCAAACCGATGCGGGCGAGTCATCAGGCGCCGACGACTACGCAGCTTCCGCATTTCAAATGGTGGCACTGGACGAACGACAGTTAGCCGTTTTAGCCAGGTCGCTTGATGACTCAGACGAGGTGGACACAGATGCGTCTGAAGTCGGCGATATCGATCGCGAATCGGAGGTTGCAGAGGCACCCGTTATGCGAGACCGCGAGGGGACACCGGCAACTGTGGAACCCGTCTACATTAACCCCGCCGGCGGGCTGGCTTCGCCGCTCAAGGAAAAGCAGATGGATTTCAGTCTCTTCTACTTCTCAGCCGTTGATGATCTACTCGAGGCAAACAAATACCGGCTTTACCTGGAAGGCGCAAAATTCGCAGACCGCCACGGCTTCTCTGCGATCTGGACGCCAGAGCGTCACTTTCATGAAAGCGGCGGACTTTATCCAAATCCGTCGGTGCTGAGCGCGGCGCTTGCGACAATCACTGAACACATTCAACTGCGCGCCGGCAGCGTGGTGTTGCCCTTGCATCATTACCCGAGGGTCGTTGAAGAGTGGTCGGTAGTGGATAACCTTTCAAATGGAAGAACTGCAGTCTCTTTCACTTCCGGATGGATACCAAACGATTTCGCCTTCTTTCCCGAACGCTTCGCCAACAAGCGAGAGGAGATGTTTCATGGGATCGAAGAGGTGAAGCGACTTTGGCGCGGCGAGACATTCCAGACGAAAGATGGAGCGGGTCACCTTGTTGAGTTAAAAGTTCTTCCGCGCCCGGTGCAGCCCGACCTGCCTATCTGGCTCACTTGTAGTACTGATCCGCAGATGTTTGTGAAAGCTGGTGAGCTTGGCTTCAACGTTCTGACTGCTGTGTTGTCGCAGTCGGTCTCTGACGTTGCGGGCAAGATAGCACTCTACCGTGAAGCTCGCGCCAGGCATGGTCACGATCCCGAAGGTGGGCAGGTCACGCTGATGATGCATGCCTTTGTAGGGAAGAGCCTCGACGAAGTACTGGCGAAGGTGCGCGTTCCGTTGACGAACTACCTCAAGGCGCATGTGGGCCTGGTCGAAAGCATGACGAAGAGTCTCAACATAGAGGTCGGCCTTAACACTGAACAGCACCTGGACGCGGTGGTGGCTTTCGCCTTCGAACGCTACTACCGTACTGCCTCCCTGATCGGTACGCCCGAGAAGTGCCTGACGATGATCAAGCAACTACAGGGCATCGGCGTAGACGAGGTAGCCTGCTTCATCGACTTCGGTCTTGATGTCGATACAGTGCTGGAGGGTCTGCGCTACCTGAGTGTGTTGAAAGACCTTTGCGTTCCGCGAACGAGCCCAAACAGCGTCGCGGCCAGAGCATCCTAAGTTACATTACAAGATTTACGGGGCCCGACTTCATTAAACGTACTGCGAAATCAGCCAGAGGAATTTGTACATGCCAGTCACGAACACATCAGCAGAGAAACGCAAGCTGATTGAGTTATTGCTTCAGAAAAAGGGTCTGAACCGGAACAATGCAAACGTAATCCCACAGGCAGCCGCGGCCGATTATTATCCGCTCTCCTTTGCACAACGGCGACTGTGGTTCCTGGACCAACTTGCTCCGGGAATCCCTCTCTATAACGTCCCCTCAGCTATGCGCTTCCGCAACCGTCTCGACCTGAAGGCTCTGGAAAAAGCCTATAGTGAGATTGTTAATCGCCATAAATCCTTACGCACGACTTTCAGCACCAGAGAAGGAGAGCCTGTTCAGGTCATCACGCCGGCCTCCCAGCAGTTGCTCCCGGTTGTTGACGTGAGTGAGTTGCCGTCCGCGGAGCGAGAGCGTGAAGCAAAGCGCCTTGCAGAGCGTGAGGCAATGCAGCCCTTTGACTTGAGTGTTGGGCCATTACTGCGTGTCTCCGTGATCCGTCTTAATCCCGAAGATCATTTCATTCTCTTCACGATGCATCACATCATCAGCGATGGGTGGTCAATGGGCGTGCTCGTGCGTGAAGTGGTAACGCTCTACGAAGCATTCGTGACCGGACAACCTTCGCCGCTGCCTCCTCTTACCACTCATTACGTTGATTACGCTGTGTGGCAGAAAGAGCGCATGAAGGGTGAAGCGTTTGAGCGGCAGGTCGAGCATTGGAAGAAGGCTTTGACTGGGGTAAGCGCTTTGGAGTTCCCGCTTGATCATCCGCGAGGGTCGATGCAGAGCTACCGTGGCGCGGTCATCCCCGTGCAGGCGAGCCCAGAACTTACTGCAAAGCTAAAGGAGTTGGCACAAGGTGAAGAATCAACACTCTTCATGATTCTGATGGCTGCCTGGCAAGTGCTGCTGATGCGTTACACCGGCCAGGAGGATATCGCCGTTGGCACGCCTATAGCCGGCCGGACGCAGGCCGAGACTGAAGGATTGATCGGATTCTTTATCAACATGCTGGTGCTACGAACTGATCTGACAGGAGCACCGAGTTTCCGCCAGCTTGCAAGGCGAGTACGCGAGATTGCGCTCGCTGCCTTTGCCAAACAGGAAGTGCCATTTGAGAAGTTGGTCGAAGAGCTAAACCCCGAAAGAGACTTGAGACAGACGCCACTATTTCAGACAGTGGTGGTTTTGCAGAACACGCCAGACGCGGCGGACGAGACTGCGCAGGCGCAGAACCTGCAACCCATCGGACTGGACGCTGATGGGGAGATGGCAAAGTTCGAGCTGATGTTGACCATGATCGAAAGGGTCGGCCAGTTGTGGGGAGCGATCCAGTACAAGCCGGACCTGTTTGAAGCAGCGACGATTGAACGTTTAGCCCGGCACTTCGAGCGACTGCTCGAAATCGTCGCTGCTAACCCTGACGAGCGCATCGACCGGTTGCCACTGCTCAGTGCCGCGGAACGACAGCAACTGCTCGTCGAATGGAATGACACCACGAAGGAGTTCGCAAACGAAGCGTGTCTGCACGAACTGTTCGAAGCGCAGGTGAGGCGCACGCCGAATGCCATTGCCCTGAGTTATGAGGACACGACTCTCACCTATCAGGAGTTAAACGAGAGAAGCAACCAGCTCGCGCATCACCTGTCCAGCTTAGGCGTTGGACCAGATACTCCGGTAGCGCTCTGCCTCGAGCGCGGTATCGAAATGATTGTCGGCATACTTGGCGTGCTCAAAGCGGGCGGAGCATATCTGCCGCTCGACCCTGTGTACCCGGGCGAACGGCTCGCGTTTATGCTGGCCGACGCAAAGCCACGGGTCCTGGTAACGCAGCAACGTTTACTTGATCGACTGCCGGCTCAGCAGGCGCAAGTCGTTTGCATAGATGCCGAGTGGGAGGATATTGGCGCACACAGCAAAGAGAACCTGCCGCCGCTCACCGCGTCTGATTTGACCGCTTACATAATCTACACTTCCGGTTCGACCGGCCATCCTAAAGGAACGCTCGTCACACACCTGAACGTCACGCGCTTATTAACTGCTACTGAATCCGTTTTTCAGTTCAACAGCGACGACGTTTGGACGTTGTTCCATTCCTATGCTTTCGACTTCTCGGTCTGGGAACTCTGGGGCGCTTTACTCTATGGCGGGCGACTTGTAGTGGTTCCTTATTGGGTGAGCCGCACGCCCGAGAACTTCTACAGTCTGTTGTGCCGCGAGGGTGTGACCGTGTTGAATCAAACCCCCTCGGCGTTCCGCCAACTGATCACTGCTGAAGAGACTGCCGTGGAGCAGGAAGACGCCGAAAGATTAAAACTGCGTCTGGTCATTTTTGGTGGTGAGGCGCTGGAAGTACAAACCTTGAGGGGATGGTTCGCGCGCCACGGCGATAAACGGCCGCTGTTAGTAAACATGTATGGAATTACGGAGACGACTGTTCACGTAACGTGGCGCTTATTGCGTAGTGAGGACGTAAAAAACAGGGTCGGTAGTCCAATAGGTATTCCATTGGAAGACTTGCAGGTCTATGTGCTGGATCGCGGGCAGGAGTTGGCGCCGGTGGGCGTGTGGGGTGAGTTATACGTCGGAGGCGGAGGAGTCTGCCGCGGTTATTTAAACCGGCCCGAACTTACTGCCCAGCGATTCATCCCCAACCCGTTCGGAGCGCCGGGATCGCGTCTCTATCGCACAGGCGATGTTGGTCGATATCTACCGGATGGAGAACTTGAATATTTGGGACGAGCAGATGCGCAGGTAAAGATACGAGGTTTTCGTATCGAACCTGGCGAAGTGGAGGCAGTGCTGCACGCCCACGACCGAGTGCGACAAGTCTCGGTATTGGTGAAAGAGGATCCGGCCGGTGAAAAGCGTTTGGTGGCTTACGTGGTCCCACATGAGAACCAAAACGGGCTCGATAGATTAAGTGTCGAGGAGCTGCGCGGTTTTCTTATGAAGCGGCTGCCGGACTACATGGTGCCCGCCACGTTTGTGATGCTTGACCAGATGCCATTGAACTCAAACGGCAAGACTGACCGCCACGCATTGCTGGCAATGGAAGTGGACGGCGTCGTGGATCGACCGGCTCTGGTCCAACCGCGTACGGAAGAAGAAGAAATACTGGCGGGCATCTGGGCAGACGTGCTCGGGGTCGAAGAAGTCGGCATCGAAGACAATTTCTTCAGCCTGGGCGGCGACTCAATGCGGAGTGTGTCGCTGGTGGCCCAGGCGAAAAAGCGTGGTATCAATTTTACCCTGCAGCAGTTGTTCGAATATCAGACCATCGCCAGGCTGGCGAGTGAAACTGGATTCAGGGAAAGTACCGAAGTTGAAGCAAAGGCAACTGAACCTTTCGATCTTATTAGTGTTGAAGATCGTAAGAAACTTCCGGAGGAAATCGAAGACGCTTATCCATTGACGATGTTGCAGTCGGGGATGTTGTTTGAGGGCGCCTTCAACGAAGAGGCCGCAATCTATCACAACGTGGGGACTTATCACCTGCAAGCACCTTTCAGCCTTAGGGTCATGGAGACGGCGATACGGCAGGTCATGCAAAGGCATCCGATACTGCGTACATCCTTCGACCTCACAAGCTTCAGCGAGCCGCTTCAACTCGTCCACACAACGGTGAAACTGCCTTTGCTTGTCGACGATCTGCGTGATTTCTCCGAGGCTGAGCAGGAAGAGAGAGTGGCAAAATGGTTTGAAGAGGAAAAACGGAAACCCTTCGAATGGAATACAGCGCCGCTACTGCGTTTTCACATTCACCGTCGCAGCGAAGAGCAGTTTCAGTTCAGCATGACTGAACACCATGCCATCCTTGACGGGTGGAGCGTAGCCGCGTTACTCACCGAGCTTTTCCAGACCTACTTGCAGCTACTCAAAGACGAGGATAACGCCACCGATCCGTTACCAGTGAATCTGTTCAAAGAGTATGTAGCACTTGAACAGGCGGCCTTAAGGTCTGAAGAGCACAAACGTTTCTGGAAAGAAAAACTTGAAGGCAGCACGCAATTAACGTTGCCGCGCCGGCCGAAAACACCTGGCGCGGTCCAATCTGGCATCCTCTCGCTTCAGGTCTCTATTCCGCAGGAGGTTTCAGATGGTCTGAAGAAATTAGCACGCTCTGCCATGGTCCCGATCAAAACCGTGCTCTTGTCAGCGCACCTGCGGGTGTTGAGTTTGTTGAGCGGCCAAAAGGATGTGCTTACGGGACTCCTGGCTCACGGTCGTCCGGAACAAGCTGAAACCGATCAAGGGTTAGGTCTCTTCCTTAATAATCTACCTTTCCGCCAGCGTCTTGAGGGTGGAAGTTGGATGGACCTTGTGCAAAAGACGTTTGAGTTGGAAAAAGAGACTCTGCCCTTCCGGTATTACCCGATGAGTCAGGTGCAGAGGGATCATGGTGGGCAGTCGTTGTTTGACGTGGCTTTCAATTTCGTTAACTTTTACGTCTACGAGGGTTTGGGCCAACTGTCTGATGTAAGAGTCTTAGGCGGGAACACCTTTGCGGAAACAGACCTCACCATGTGGGCGGAATTCAGCCTTGAAATGTCCACAACGCAAGTCGGTTTGAGTTTAACTGGCCACGTGTCGCAACTGCCTGAGGAGCAGTTGAAGGCGATGACCGGTTACTACGAAAGAACGCTCGCGGCGATGGCGCTCGATCCACACGCGCGCTACGAACAGCAGAGCTTATTGTCGGACGATGAGCGGCAACAGTTGCTCATGGATTGGAACAACACCGTCACGCCATATCCGCGTCATTCCAGCATTCACGAATTGTTCGAGGCGCAGGTTGCCCGCACGCCTGAGGCTGAGGCCGTTGTCTTTGATGAACTGCGACTCACCTACAGCGAGTTGAACCGGCGTGCGAATCAGATTGCACATCGCTTGCGGAGTTTGGGCGTCGGTCCTGAAGTGCCGGTCGGGATCATGATGAATCGCTCCGCGGAAATGGTGGCCGCGCTCCTGGGTATTCTGAAAGCGGGCGGAGCCTATGTCCCGCTCGATCCTCAGTACCCGCAAGAGCGTCTCTCCTTCATGCTTGAAGATTCCAGGGCGTCAGTACTGTTAACTCAGACGCCTCTATCCAATCAGGCGCCGAAGTCTTCTGCGCGTCTAATCTGTCTTGACGAAGATGGCGAAGCAGGCTCCGAAGCTAACCTCGAATCTCATGTCGTCCCCGGCAATCTCGCGTATATCATTTACACGTCTGGTTCGACAGGTCGACCAAAAGGAGTCGCTCTCGAGCACCGCAGTGCTGTTGCCTTCTTTCACTGGGTACACGAGACTTTCACGCCCGCGGAGTTAGCCGGCGTACTCGGCTCAACGTCTATCTGCTTTGATCTATCGGTCTTCGAAATCTTCGCGCCACTGACTTGTGGCGGCAAAGTAATTATCGCCGACAATGCGCTCCAATTACCGGACTTGAAAGCGGCCGATGAAGTGACGCTACTCAACACGGTGCCATCTGCTATGACCGAGTTGTTGAGGATTGATGGCATCCCTGATTCGGTACACACCGTCAACCTCGCCGGTGAGCCACTGAAGCTCTCGCTGGCACAGCAGACTTACAGGGGAGCGAGTGTCGACCGCCTCTTCAACCTGTATGGACCTTCCGAGGATACGACCTACTCGACATGGAGTTTGCTTGAGCAAGGTATTAGTACGCCGCCGTCAATTGGGCGTCCGGTGGCAAATACACAGGCTTACATCCTGGATGGCATGGGCCAACCGGTGCCGATCGGAGTTCCGGGCGAACTTTATCTCGCCGGTGACGGCTTGGCACGAGGTTACTTTAATCGACCCGAACTCACCGCCGAACGGTTTGTGCCGAACGAGTTTAGCGCTGAACCCGGCAGCCGGCTCTACCGCACCGGCGACCTCGCACGCTACCTGCCTGATGGACAGATCGATTTTCTTGGTCGCATTGATCATCAGGTTAAGGTGCGTGGCTTCCGCATCGAACTCGGCGAGGTTGAATCGGTCCTCTCGTCACACCCGGACGTGCGCCAATGTATCGTCACCGCGCGCACTAATGAAGACGGTGTGCGGCTCGTTGCCTATGTCGTCTCCGAAACAGATGAACAGCAGGTTAACGGGCAGTTGCGGAAACACCTGTTGCATCAGTTGCCGGATTACATGGTTCCATCTGACTTCGTCTTCCTCGACGCTTTACCGCTGACACCGAACGGCAAAGTCAACCGGCAAGCTCTCCCTGCGCCGGGGCAGTCTCGTGCCAGGGGACGCAACGCATTCGTCGCTCCGCGTGACACATTGGAGTTGAAACTAGCGCACATGTGGGAGGAGGCCTTCAAGACTCAGCCTATCGGCGTGACGGATGATTTCTTTGAGTTGGGTGGGCACTCACTCGTGGCTGTCCGGCTTTTTGCTCTCATTGAGGCAAGGTTGGGGAAGAGAATTCCACTCACGACGCTCTTCAAGGGAGCTACCGTTGAGCAACTGGCGACCCTGCTTCGCCGGAATGACGAGCCGGAGCATTGGTCTCCGCTCGTGGAGATTCAGAAAGGTGATTCGAGGCGGCCTCTCTTCTTAATCCATCCGGTCGGAGGAAGTATTCTGTCTTACCTGGATCTTGCGCGTCAGATCGGCGGCGAGCAACCGATTTATGCGTTACAGGCCAGAGGGCTGGACGCGGGGCAGCAGCCGCACACGCGGATTGAAGATATGGCGGCCGAGTACCTGAAAGCCATACGTGAGATTCAGCCCCATGGTCCATATCTTCTCTCTGGATGGTCAATGGGTGGCGTCATCGCTTTTGAAATGGCCCACCAGCTGCAAGCACAAAACGAGCAGGTCTCGCTGCTCGGCTTGATTGATTCGGTCGCACCGTCTACCTGGACCAGCACCTTCAAAGAAGACGACGATCTGTGGCTACTGCTTAATTTCGTGCAGGATCTCGGATTTACGCCGGACCTGCTCACTGTTAAGCGGGAAGAGCTTTTACAAATGAGCTCAGAGGAGCGTCTCATCTATCTGGAGGAGCAAGCAAAGTCAGCTAAGATCATGCCTCAGTATATGGATCATGATCAGGTTGTACGGCTCTATGAGGTATTCAAGACAAACATCAGGGCCCTGCAACAATACGAGCCGGCTGCTAAGGCTCCCCGGATCACTCTGATCTCGAGTGAACAGTCAGCGAATACTTTCCCGGATTCGACAATGGGCTGGAGTGAACTGTCGGCTGAAAGCGTCGAGGTCTTCACCATACCCGCCACCACCCACTATTCCATTGTCCGAAAACCCGCAGTTGAAAATCTCGCGCAACAGCTAAAAGCCTGCATCGCACAAGCAAATGAAATTGAGCAGGCCATTCCTCAATTCATTTAACAGTCACATAAGCGGGACTTTGCACAAAAAGTGAGCTTACATTCGTTGTTGCGGCTTCGCCGCCTGATGTGAGGCGAGGCTATGCCTCGCCGTTCAGCCTTAGATTGCGAACGGGCTGCGCCCTCGGTTCGGGCTTTGCCCCTGGTGTTTATGGGCCAAAGGCCGAACCAAGGGCGCAGCCCGACCAACCTTCAGTGACTGTAACGGCGAGGCATAGCCTCGCCTCACATCAGGCGGCGAAGCCGCAAAAAAACGCACCTTAATCACTTTTAGTGCAAAGCCGCATAAACGTCTGAAGGATTACCGAATATGAACGCGAGTGTGGAGGATCTAAAAGCGGTCTCAGCGAGATTTGAAACATCGTCGCCGGAAGCCGTTCTGCACTGGGGCCTACGAGAGTTTGGTTCCGGAATGGCGCTGGTCACAGGTTTCGGCGTGGAGGGCTGCGTACTCATGGACATGGTTGCACAGTTGAGTCGCACCACGCGCATTCTCTATCTCGACACCGGTCTCCTTTTTCCTGAGACGTATGATCTTTGCGAACGTTTACAAGAGCGTTACGGAGTGACCATCGAGCGCCACGCCACACAGCTTTCGCTCGCGGAGCAGGCTGAAACTTATGGCGAGAAGCTGTGGGAAACAAGCCCTGACGAGTGCTGTCGTTTGCGCAAAGTCGAACCGCTGCGCGCAGCGCTTGCTGGACTTACTGCGTGGGTTACAGGTATCCGGCGCGAACAGTCTGGTAGCCGGGCGAATGCGGATCGTGTTGAATGGGATGCGAGGTTTGGTCTCGTCAAAATCAATCCTCTCGCCTTTTGGTCCACCGCTGATGTTTGGGACTACATCAAGCAGAAAAATGTTCCTTTCAATCCTTTATATGAAAAAGACTACACGTCTGTCGGATGCGTGCCCTGTACGACGCCTGTGCAAATCGGGGAAGATCCACGCGCCGGACGCTGGCGCGGTAAGAAAAAGACAGAGTGCGGCCTTCACTGGGTATTACCAGCTTAAACGAATGACTCTGAGCATGACGGCGCTGCCATAGCCAAGATGTGAACGC
>Ga0207643_10001400_pt1 | contig 13826 bp, 13 predicted proteins | sample KBSMisM62_FD_184313 | JGI IMG/M metagenome (GOLD analysis project Ga0207643, IMG submission 184313) | Miscanthus rhizosphere microbial communities from Kellogg Biological Station, Michigan, USA - KBS Miscanthus M6-2 (SPAdes) (version 2) | ecosystem: Host-associated > Plants > Roots >...
CTTTTCGGGCAAAGCCATCTGTAAGCAGTAACCATCAGAGCCGTTCACGAACCTAACTTGATGAACTTTTCGAAATGCTGTCGATAGCCGCGGCTGAGAGTGTAGTGGGCGCCGGTGGAGAGCACGACGCGGTACTCACCGCGCGCCCAGGTTTGGACTTCCTTAATACGATCGATGTTGACGATAGTGCGTCGATGAATCCGAACAAACATGCGCGGATTGATCTGCGATTCGATGTTGTTCAGCGTGTCGCGAAGCATGTGGGAGGAATTGGCGAGATTCAGTCGCACGTAGTTGCCCTGAGCTTCAATCGCATCTACATCTTCGGCCCGAACAAAAAAGACCGTCTCGCCATTCTTGACAGCGAATCGCTCGAGATACCTTGAGCCGGCCCGAAGCTCTTGCAGCATGCTGAGTATCCGCGCTGTGTCAGGTTCTTTCGCGCCTTTCATAAAAACCTTCGCCTGAGTGACCGCCTCCGCGAAGCGTTTTCGATCGAACGGCTTCGTCAGATAGTCGACGGCGTGTACATCAAAGGCACGTAAAGCATGCTGGTCATACGCGGTAACAAAAATGATTACAGGGAGCTGCTCAACATTGAGGTGTTGCAAGACGTCGAACCCGTCGAGGTCGGGCATTTGCACATCCAGAAAGACGAGGTCCGGATTATGATTCACAACCGAATCAATTGCTTCTCGTCCATTCCTCGCTTCTCCAATTACTTCAATCTCAGGATGCTCCTTTAGCATCTCTCGAATCCGATCGCGTGCGAGCGGTTCATCGTCGACAATTAAGGCCTTAATCTGCAAGATCTACTCACCTTCAATTTGCACAAATGCAGGAATATCCAATGTCACACTTGCGCCGCGCTCCGCTGAGTTTGTGATCTGAAAACTAAAGTCGCTGCCATAGAACTGTTCCAACCGCGCGCGCGTGTTGCTTATCCCGATTCCCGAACCATTGGATTGCACGCTCAGCCCCGGTCCGTTGTCCTCTACTCTCATGATTAGTCGTTCACCCTCACGGCGAGCACGGATGGTGATGTGTCCGGGATGTGTTTGTCTCGCTACACCGTGTCTCACAGCGTTCTCGACAATCGGTTGCAGGATCAGATTCGGGACCATCGCTGAGAGGGCATGACTGTCGATGTCCATCTCAACCGTCAGACGATCTTGGAAACGGATGCGCTCGATGTCGAGATAACATTTGAGAAACTCCAACTCCTGTTCAAAATCCACGATCTGTGCGTCTGAGCTTTTCAGAGTAAGCCTGAGAAAGTCTCCGAGACGGGCGATCATTCTATCCGCGGCTTCGACGTCTTTGTGCAGCAGTGCAGCAATTGAATTGAGCGTGTTGAAAAGAAAATGCGGATGGATCTGCATCTTCAGAGCTTGCAATTGCGCCTGGGCCAATTGTGCTGTGAGTCGTGCTGTTTGCGCTTCTCCTTTACGAAGTCCACGGTAGTAGTAGAGAGCATGTGCAACGACCAGGGTGGTCCAATAAATGGTCAGGCCCTGGTGGAAGTAGTAGGCGCTGAAAGCGTTGTTGCGCCAGAGTATTGCGAGTGTGGGATTGCGCGCGAGATTTACGTAACCGAGATACCAGACTAATGGCGATGCCGCTGAAATCACAAAACCGGAGAGCACCACACTTGCGCCGAGATGAATGAGCACATTTCGCGGAAAATGCTTGCGAAGTTCAAATCGTCTCGCCAGCAGGAAGATTAACGGCGACAGCATCCCCCACAGATAGAAGTCGGCGAGGTATCCGGAGAGGATTCTTTTCCATGATATCTGGACGTTGTCCTGACGCGCGCCGAGATAAGTACTGAGCGCGAAGGAGACTCCCAGCAAGGTCCACACGCAAAAAAAGAAACACCAGCGCAGCCACCAGCGGTGCCTGGCGTAGAAACTCTCAGAGCTCAGGTTTCGACGTTGAAGCATCACTCAGCTCGGAGTTAACAGGAGACTCCTGACTGGGCTCAGTAGGATCGGCATCATTGTTCGGCGTCTCGTACACATGTTCCGGCATTGTCGAGCGAGTTGCGGTCATTATATCTGCGAGGTTCAGACTTACCATCACCCTCATAAAGCTTTGCCTCATTCTTTTTTGCAGGGCAGTTTGAATGAGCGCGCAGTTATCTTGAATTAATAAGTGACGGATACCGACTTTACGGGGCGAAGGGTGTCAATCTGAGGATGAGCTTCTTAACCACAAAGGCACAAAGACACTAATTGTTTATGAAACTTTGTGCCTTTGTGGTTAAAAATACCTCAGTGTGAGCCACGCTTGCGGCGTTTGAAATAGAAAACAGGGTCCCTCTCTGCTCCGGTGACGGTGATTAGCTCCCATCCCTTTGCACCCAGTCTGTCCAGGTGTTGCTCCAGCACGAATGCCTCGCGTGCGAAGGAACTATTCGGCTCCTTGGCCATGCGAGGCGTACTCGTCGGCGAAAAGTTAGTGTTACTCGGGCCGGCCACGGCCAGGTATTCCCATTGGTCTGTCCGAGCACCATCACCGCTGTTTTCCTCTTGTCCGGCGGTCTTCACAACTGCCATACAGATCACGGCGAGACCGACTACGATAGCTACATGTGATACTCGCTTAAGGACTTTGCTCTCTTTCATGTTGGCCTCCAAATGTCACAGATCTTCGGTTAACGAAAATGCGCCAGCGGCTTCGCTATGCTATCTTAAGCCCCGGTCAGATCAACGAGACTTTTCAAGGTAAACACTCCATGCATCAGAATCCGTTCCGGGAATGGCTCCCGCTTGTATTGATTCTCTTCGCCGCCCTGGTTCTCGCCTGGCCTGCCGGAGCTCAGGAACAGGCCTGCTTTTCGGCCGAGGAGCGCTCGCGGGCGGAGCAGACCGCCAGAGTTTATCGCACCCCCGATCCGGGCTATGACCCTGCGCTTGGCTACAATCCAGCCACCGGGCCGCGCCGAGGTGCGCCGCCGGTCGATGCGAACGGCGTGGCAAAACCTATCAACTGTGTTGCGAATAAAGACGAGTCTCCCGGCGCCGGCACTACCCCGAAATTTCATTGTTCTGTGCCGGGTGTGACTGATGAAAACGGTAATCTAATCCGTTACAAAATCAAGCCTCACTTTAAAGGACAGTCGACTGACAAGCGGAACGGTGAGATCTACGGAGAGTTCTTGTCGTCGCGCTTTTCGAAAGCATTGGGCTTTTTCGCTGATGATGAGTGGGTCGCGGACGTTAATTGTCCGGATTGCGAGAAGAGTTTAACCAAGAGCTTTCAGGGAACGAGTTTTTCGCCTTTTCAACCTGCCGCGGGCGTGGAGTTGTCGCTGGCGCGGGGTGTCGATGTGAAGTGCAACAACAAGGATGCAGCCCCGCTGGCTGAGACGCTTCAAAAAATTTCGCAGAGCGGTGGCCCCGCGCGCGCAGAGGTTGACGCGTTTAAATTGTGGCTCGCGTTCATCGATCACGGCGATACCAAAACCGACAACCACAAGATCGCATGTCTGAAATCAAGGAGGAATGGCAACAGTCGGATCTGCGAGCCGGGCGAGGCGGTTTTTTACGTTAGCGACATGGGATCAACTTTTGGATTTTCAAGTGCCAGTGAGAAAAAGGCGCGGCTCGACAGCTGGCGTAAGAAAGAGCCGATTACGGTGAGTGGCGGGCGTTGTACTGCGAATGCGAAGAGCGTGGGCGACACGAACATCAGCGAAGGCGGTCGTAAGCTACTGGCTGACGGACTGCAGCGACTGCTCGACGCCGAGAAACAAAACAAAACGATCACGCGGGTCTTCCAGGCTTCGCGAAACGCGGAGCGAGATCGCCCGGCGGCAGAGTGGGCCGCTGAGTTCCAACGCAAGGCACGGACGATCATCAATGCGCGCTGCTCTAATTAAGAATGAATATCTCCCGCAAAGGCGCAAAGGCGCAAAGAAAAACAAACAAGGTTTCCTTTGCGCCTTTGCGCCTTTGCGGGAAAAGATCTCTCAGCTCAGGGTAAACAAGGTAAATGCAATCAGAACGAAAACCAAAACGCTTTCTCGCCTGGTCTGTACTCAACCGGGATTTGTGCCAGTTGGAATTCTTCAGGCGCGTGATCGAAGAAGCGACTGATAAGACCACGCCCGTACTCGAGAAACTAAAGTTCCTGTCCGTGTTCTCTTCGAACCTCGACGAATTCTTCATGGTCCGTGTCTCCGGTATCAAGGAGATGATGCCCATCGAAGACATCGGACCCATGCCCGGGGAACTGACGCCGGAGGAACAGCTCCCCGTCATTCGCAAACGAGTGCTCACGCTTGTCGAAGAGCACACACGTTGTCTGTGTGACGAAGTAATCCCGGAGCTTGCGTCGCACGGCGTGGTCATTGCGCGTTACGAATCGCTTTCCGAAGACGAGAAGCGCAGCCTGTCTGAGTACTTCATGAAGAACATCTTCCTGGTGCTGACTCCACAGGCTGTCGATCCGGCGCGTCCATTTCCTTACATTTCGAACCTCAGTCTCAACATCGGACTCACGGTTGAGAGCAACCCTGAAGACACGCTCGCCGGATCACCGTTGGGTAATGAAGCCAGGTTTGTGCGCATAAAAGTGCCGCCGGTGGTGCCGCGACTGATCCCTATCAAACCAGGTGAGTTGAAGTTTGCGTTAGTCGAAGAGGTGATCGAGGCGAACATCCATAAATGCTTCCCGAGCATGAACCTGAGCAGGGGACATGTGTTTCGCGTCACGCGCGATGCCGACGTCGAGATCCGCGACGACAAGGCCGCGGATTTGCTCGCGCTCATAAAGGAGTCGCTGCGCGAGCGCCGTTTTGGTTTGCCGGTTCGTATGGAGGTTTCGTCGTCAATGCCGAGCGAGATGGTTGAGTACCTGATCAGTTCGCTCCACATCGACAAGGAAGATGTTTACGAAATCGATGGACTGCTGGACGTGCCGGATCTGATGGAGCTTTATAGTCTCAACTTGCCTGAGCTCAAGGACAAGCCGCTCAAGGCGGTTGTGCCAATTGCGCTGCGAAACAGGGAATCGCTCTTCGACGCGATCAAGAAGCAGGACGTGTTGCTACATCATCCGTACACATCGTTTGGAACGATCGTGGATTTCATCGACGCCGCCGCGCAGGATCCGCAGGTCGTAGCGATCAAGATGTGTCTCTACCGCACCGGTAAAAAGTCTCCGATCCCACAGGCCCTGATCCAGGCAAGCGAGCGTGGCAAACAGGTCACGGCAGTAGTCGAGATCAAAGCGCGCTTTGACGAAGAGCACAACATCGAGTGGGCCAAGCGACTCGGCGAGTCCGGCGTTCACGTTGTGTATGGACAAGTGGGATTGAAGACGCACAGCAAAGTCGCACTGGTAGTGAGACGCGAGGAGGACGGTCTTAAAACCTACACTCACATCTCCACCGGCAACTACAACCCGACCACGTCGCGGGTGTACACGGATCTGGGACTACTGACTAGCGATTCCATGATCGGCGACGATGCGACGGACCTGTTCAACTTCCTGACGGGTTTCTCGATGCAGAAGGAATTCAGCCGGCTGTTGGTTGCGCCGATGAATCTGCGCCGGCGCATGATGCAGTTGATCAAGCGCGAGACGGAACATGCGTTAGCCGGTCGTGCGGCGCACATCGCAGCGAAGGTTAATCGTTTGACTGATCTTCAGATCATCGAAGCGCTTTACGAAGCGTCGCAGGCGGGCGTCAAAATCGATCTCATCGTCCGTGGCGGTTGCATGATCCGCCCGGGCGAGCCTGGACTTTCTCAAACCATTCACGTCAGGAGCGTGGTGGGACGTTTCCTCGAACACAGTCGCATCTTCTACTTCGCGAACGCAGGCGACGAAGAAGTTTACATTGGCTCGGCTGACTGGATGTCGCGTAATCTCGATCGTCGTGTCGAAGTAGTGGTGCCGGTGCTCGAGCCGCAGTTGCAGAAGTATTTGAAAGACACGGTGATTGCTGCATACCTGCGTGATAACGTGAAAGCCAGGGTCATGAAATCTGACGGTTCCTATGAGTGTCCACCAATTGGCACCGGCGAAGAGCCCTTCAACAGCCAGCTATTCTTCGAAGGCCCAAACAGTTCACCGCCTGTCGGGAATGTTCATTCGTTGAAGAGAAAACGATTGTGGTCTAAGCAATAGTTAGCCACAAAAAGGCACAAAAGGCACAAAATGAATGGTGAGGGCTCTGTGAGGTCTTTATTTTTTTGTGCCTTTTGTGCCTTTTTGTGGCCCTTCTTTGAGAAAGGATAAATGAGATGAAGCGTGTGACTCTTGCGGTGGTGGGGACGTTTGTTGTTTTGCTGCTCGGAACCGGCCTTTTAGCTTACGTTTTTCACGACAGCTCGCGCCCTGCTGTAACCGCGAGCGCTCCGACCCAGCCCCCACAAGATCTCCCATTGATTGGAGAACTGTTTGGACCAGACCCTACCGGCCTGTCGCCTGCTAACCTCGCCAGTTGGGAATCAACGTCGGCGAGGATTGCGTTGCGATTTTCACTGGCCGCTTTTCTGGCTGCCATGCTGGCATTTCGTCCGCGGCGCGGCGTCTCGGTTATGCGGCGCAATCCTTACGTAGCGCAGACACAGATTCTGATGGCGGTCGTGGCGGGCGGCATGATGATGGTCGTAGGCGATAGCGCGGCGCGCGCGTTTGGAATTTTTGCGGCGGCGTCGCTCGTGCGCTTCCGCACGAACATTCGCGATCCCAAAGAGACTACAGTGTTGCTGGTTTGTTTGGGAGTGGGTCTGGCGTCGGGAGTCGGTCGCTGGGACATGGCAGTTATCCTGACGTTATTCGTGCTGCTCGCATTATCTGTTCTCGAGTTCTTCGAACCGTTTCAGGTGTTCCGTTCGATGGAGGTTTCGGTGACTACGCGCAGCGTCGATCTTACCGATGACGTGCTCAAACGGCTTTTTGCACGTCACGGGTTTGATTACGAGCTTCGCGAGCTGAATCGTGAGGATGCGGACGAGCCGCTGGGCAAGATCGTTTACCTGGTGAACCTGGATCCGGTTAGCAGTACGGGCAAGTTGAGCGACGAGATACTTTCAGCGGACCGAGACAATATCGATAGCGTCGAGTGGGAACAGAAGGAAAGTAAAACTTATATTTACAAGTGAACGGGCAGGAGGCAGGTCGCCGGAGCTCCTGATTATTTGCCCGCGCCCTTCGCCTGTTGCTGTATCTGCGCGTAGTAATCCTCGACGAAGTTTTTGAAAGCGCCGTGTCCCCAGCGGGTGTAGAAGTCGTACTGCTTCATCTCCTTGTACACCTGCTCGAAATCCCAGTTGTAAAACTTGAAGCGATACACGGCTCCCATCACGCCCGTGCGATGCCGCCCGCCGGCGCAATGAACATAGAATTTGCCTGTGTTGGGATCGTTTACGGTTTTGAGGAAAAGGTCGAGCGCCTCAGGCGTCGGATACTTCTTGGCAATCATGGGAATGTGGACGTAAGTCATTCCCAATGATTCCACCATCGGCTTCTCGTATGACTCCGGGTCATCGCGCAGATCGATCACGGTGCGAATCCCGAGTTGCGCAAGTTCTTTAAATTCCTGCTCCTTTGGCTGAGCGCCTCGGAAGAAACGATCGTCCATCTGCCCAAAATTCTTGATCGAAACGTTTGTAGTGCTGTTTTCTTGTGCTGAACAAACGGCGGCGAGCGACAGGATGGTGACCAATGCCAGCAAGGCATGGCGCTTCTTTGAACTCAAAGAGATTGGCATTCCTTATTTCTTTCCTTTTCGGTAGAACAGGTAAGACAGGGCAAAGCTTACCATTTCAGAAGTGTCACACACAAGAATCTCGCATTGATTGAATCTGCGCTATGCAATAGACTGCGATTTCATAGTGGAATCAGTGGGTCGGAGGGGTAATGGCAGGTCGCAGGATTGTAGTGGGAGACATTCACGGTTGTTACGACGAGCTGATGGAGCTGCTTGAAAAAGTGGGTATCGGCGATGACGATCGGATTTTTTCCGTAGGGGATTTGATCACGAAGGGTCCGAAGAGCAAGGAAGTACTCGAGCTGTTCATGACTGACGCGCGCTTTAGCACCGTCATCGGCAATCATGATCTGGCGTTGCGTCGAAAATGGAATGGCGAAGAAATCGAGCTCAAGCCTGCCCAGAAAGAAGCGCACAAAGAGCTCAAAGCAGAAAAGGACGCTTACGTCAGCTTCTTTAACAGGATGCCATTCATGATCGACCTGGGCACGCATCTCGTCGTGCATGCTGGTGTGCGTCCCAACGTGGAGCTTTATTCACAAACCACCAGCGACATGACGACGATCCGAACTCTCGGCGCCGATCCCGAGAGTGACGAAGGTACGCCGTGGTATCACGTCTATCACGGAGAAAAGATCATTCTCTTCGGACACTGGCCCGCTCCCGAACCACGTCGCGGGCGCAACGCCATCGGACTCGATACGGGTTGTGTCTATGGCTACAATCTCACCGCATACATTATCGAAGACGACGAGTTTGTAAACGTGAAGGCCAAGAAGTCCTACGACGAGTCTTAAGTTGTAGGGGTGGCCCTCCGTGGCCACCCCACGTTGACGTTGCGCTGGGGTGGCCACGGAGGGCCACCCCTACAAAATTTACTTAGGTGAGCAGGGGATGTTTTTGTAGCCGGCTTCGATTAGTTGTTGCCGCCACTGCGCTGCCTCATCACAGCGTCCGAGCTTCGCCAGCTGCTGAACGAGTAGAAGACGAGCACCAAGATCGTTTGGATTGATCTTAGTGACGGCTTTGAGATGTGCGATCGCGCGCTCATGATTGTTCTCGTTAGCCAGGAGAACGGCGAGATTGTAATGAGCGTTGGTGTTGTTGGGATCGATAAGCAGCGTCTTCTCAAATTCCTCAGCCGCTCCTTTTAGATCTCCGAGTTGAGTGAGCGTCGCGCCGAGGTTGACGTGCGCCGGCACGCTCTCCGGAGTTGCCGCAATCGCTTTGCGAAACTCCGCGGCGGCTTCTTCATACCTTTTTGCTTCCAGCGCCTGCTTCCCACGAATCAGGTACACGCGCGCACTCTGGACCAGCTCGGTCAACCTGTCCATCAACGGATCCGTTACACGCACACCAACCGGGCCTTGCTGTGCCAGGTGCAATTTTGCTTTCTCCTGGTTTTGCAGACCTCGATAGGCCATTGCCAGTGCGTAATGAATCCGGTTCGCCGCGGGGGCTACTGCGAGTGCTTTTTCGAAGTGGGTTACTGCATCGGCGTAGCGTCGACGCGATAGCGCCACTTGCCCCAGGCCGTAATGCGCGGCGGGGTTCTGTTTCTCGATGTTGAGAGCTGCTAAAAAATTCTGTTCAGCATCGTCGAGGCGGTTGATCTCCAGGTAGATGTTCCCGAGATTCACTTGCGCGGCTACGAGTTGCGGTCGGAGTGCCACTACTTCGCGGAAGCGACGGATTGCGTCGTCAACGCGACCTTCGAGTTGGTCCAGTTTGGCGAGCAGGTAGATCCAGCGAAAGTCCTGCGGCGCAAGACGGTTCGCATTCACGTAACATTCTCGCGCCGGTGCTGTCAGCGAATACGCATGATAGATCTCGCCCATGGCGCCGTATGCCTCGCTGAGTTTTGCGTCCGGATCTTTGACAGCAGCGACAAGTGAGTTTTGTTGTGACGTGATTTGGTTTCTCACATCGCTTTCGAGTTGAGACAGATCCGGAAAATGTACCGCGACGAGCGAAGGCTTAGGCGGCGGCAGTTGATCATTGACCTGCGCGCAGACACTTACTACGGCAATCAGAATCAACAACCATATTTGTGCTTTATGTGCCTTTTTGCGGCTCATTTCTGCTTTACCGTCGTGTATCGATCCACCGGCGGCGTCTTCAACTCAACCGCGCCGCCATCGGGCCATCGCACTCGCACCGCTTCAACGCGAGTTGCACTCTCTAAACCGGCGAGCACGCGCGGGTCATTAGCTGAAAGGTAACTACCATCCGTTCTCACTCGCCGCCGCAAAGTCTGGTTCTTCGCCACGACAACTTCCACCGAGGCGCCAAGCGCGTCTCGACCAGACTTGTCGACAAGTCGCAGTCCCAACCAATGATTACGATTACCAGCTTTGTTCAGAAGTAACCTGACTGGCCCATTGTTATTGGTAACAAGAACGTCTGCATCACCATCGTTATCGATGTCACCAAACGCCGCGCCCCGGCTCACTTCCGGCAGCTGAAAGCTTGGACCAGCCGGATCGATCACCTCGATAAAGCTGCCATCTCTCCGGTTGTGAAAGAGCTGCTTAGGTTGTCCCAACGGATAAGGATCGCCTTTTCGCATTAGCTCGGGTAACAGTTGCACAGCGCCATTGACGATGAGCAAATCCAGCCAGCCGTCGTTGTCATAATCAACGAACAGCGTGCCGAATCCGGTGAAGCGACGTCCGGGCATGCCCAGTCCGGCTTCACGTGTGCGGTCTTCAAAAACCGCCTTGTCGAGGTTTGTGAAGAGAGTGTTTGTCTCTTCCATCAAGTGGGTGATGAAGATGTCGTCGGTGCCGTTGCCGTCAAAATCGCCGGCGTCGACTCCCATGCTTGCTTCGGCTTTCCCATCCCGGTTCACGGCGGCGCCGGAGAGGAGCGCGTTGTTCTTAAACGTTCCGTTCTTTTGATTGATCCAGAGTTGATTGGGATCTCCATCGTTGGCTACGAAGATGTCCATCCAGCCATCGTCGTCGAAGTCTGCGGTGACGATTCCCAAACCGTGCCCGAATTCTTTATCGACTCCCGCGCTCGCGGTTACGTCCGCAAACGTGCCGTCGCCGCGGTTATGAAAGAGACGGTTGCCGGGCGCGCGGAAAGCGCGTGGCGTGCAATAGTCGCGCGCGCTCGTGGTCGCATAACAGTTAGGACTGTTGGCTGGTGAAAAATCAGCGTAGTTCACCACCATCAAGTCGAGCCAGCCGTCGCGATCGTAGTCGACGAAAGCAGCGCTTGTGCTCCAGCGCGAATCATCAGTTTTTGTGTTCTTAGTTGCATCGACAAATGTACCGTCACCTATGTTGAGATACATTTGATTTGAACCAAGGTTAGTGAGATACAGATCGATCCAGCCGTCGTTATTTATATCTCCGGTGGCGACGCCCATCCCGTAACCAGCCGCGACGATGCCGCTCTTTTCGGTTACATCAGTGAATTGAAGTTTTCGAGTGGTGTTTAGTTCGTTTCGGAATAATCGGCCGCGTGGTGAGACAGTTTCACGCCAGGGAAACATCGTGCTGCCTGGTTTGTCAGCGGCTTCGAGCACGCTTCCCTGGACCAGAAAAACGTCGAGGTCGCCATCGTTGTCGTAATCGAAAAGAGCAGCGCCCGAGCCCATTATCTCCGGCAGGAAAAACTTACCAGTCATGCCGTTGTAGTGCTTGAACGTCAGACCAAGTTCTTCCGCGACTTCTTCGAAGATAGGTTGGTCCTTTTTCTTGTCAGACTGCGCGTTAATTGGAAAGTGGTTTGGATCGAAACAGAGTCCTGCCACCATCAACAAGGCGAACAGCTTTACCACTAAACGCATAACATCCACGAGGTCGATTTCGGGCGAGTATGTCAGAAACGGACTGATCCTGTGAAGAGTCTGAAAACTTTTCTTGACACTTTCGTCGCAGGTTGGTATATCAAGCCGTCCCAGTTCGGCCTCCCCCTTAAGCATAAGTCCTCTTCTGACCCTCGCTTCAGATCGTGGGCCTTATTCACCTGTAGTTTGTCTTCGGCGTTCAAGCCGCTTTCCAAAAGGAGGTTTCCCCAGTGAAAAATCTAAGCGTATACGCCATCGTGCGTGTGATATTAGTCGTTGCATGCTTCCAAATGTTGGCCCTCGGCCAGGATGATAAGAACAAAGGGGTTTCAATTAGTGGCAGTGGATTAAGCGTCAAGTGGGACGTTGCCGTTCCGAATTCTGGGTTAACCCTCACGATTTCCGCGCCTGACGGACAAGTCTTCCGCAAAGAAGGTAAAGGTCGCTCTACCGAATTTACACTTACCGATCAGAAAGGCGAAAGATTTCCTGACGGTCAATACTCTTACGAACTTCGCGTCACTCCGCAAATATCGGCGGATGTTAGAGAGACGCTCGCTGCGGCGCGCGCTAAAGGTAATAGCGACGAAGTACGTCGCGATTTAATCAAACGCGGCGCATTGGCGGCTGAGCCGCTCGTCGTTTCGGGAGGCTTCGCGATCTTGAACGGTGCGGTCATAGTTCCCGGAAGTATGGAAGAAGGCACTGCGGTAGCGAGTGCCGAACAGCCGCGAGTTTCCCGGCCTCGTATTGGAGCTGCAAGCACTTTCCGCCCCAACCCCAGCGTTCCGGTGGGTGGTTTCCGACGCAATCACGCTGCGGTGGTTAATCCTTTCTTTGATTTTGTGATTGCCGACGATCTGATCGTGCAGGGAAGTGCCTGCGTCGGACTCGACTGCGTGGATGGCGAAGTTTTTGGTTTTGACACAATTCGCGTGAAAGAAAACAACACTCGAATTCAGTATGACGACACCAGCTCTAGCGCCGGCTTTGCCAGCAATAACTGGCAGATCAGGGCAAATAGCTCTGCGAGTGGTGGCGGCAATTTTCTTGCGTTCGTAGATCAAGGCACGACCGGTAATTCGGAAACAGGAACGATTGTGTTTGAGGTGGATGCTGGAGCACCGGCGAATTCGTTGCGGGTTAGCAGCGGCGGCAACGTCGGCATCGGGACGGCGACACCGGTGTTGGATGTCCATGCGAATACAACCGACACGCCGGCGATTCGACTCGAGCAAAACAATTCGGGTGGCTTTACGGCCCAGACCTGGGACATTGGTGCCAATGAAGCAAACTTCTTCGTTCGCGATGTGACGAGTGGTTCGCGTTTGCCGTTCCGCATTCGTCCAGGCGCGCCGACGAGCAGTATTGATATCTCAGCGACGGGCAATGTCGGTATCGGAACGGGTTCGCCTAACCGGTTGCTTTCTGTATTTGCCACTGCGAATCCGGTTTTGCAAATGATAGACAACACTACCGGCACAACGGTGAATGACGGTTTTCAGATCGTGCAGGGTGGTTTGAATACCACCATTGAGAATCAGGAAGCCGGTACGATGACGCTACGAACCAGCGCGACAGATCGCATTACGATTCTGTCGGGCGGTAACGTCGGCATCGGAACAGCAGCGCCAACGGATCTGCTTTCGGTAAACGGTAACGCGAGCAAGCCTGGTGGTGGAACGTGGGCAGTGTTTTCAGATGAACGTCTGAAGAACATCAAGGGACCATTCACCAGCGGACTTCATGCGGTGATGCAGTTACAGCCGATCCGCTATGAATACAAACCGCAGAATGCATTGGGTATCAGGATGATTGGCCAGCACATCGGCTTTAGTGCGCAGAATGTGCAACGGGTCATCCCGGAAGCCGTTTCACAAACCGAGAATGGTTACCTGACGGTGAACAACGATCCAATCATCTGGGCGATGCTGAACGCAATCAAGGAACAGCAAGCCGAGATCGAAAAACTCAAGACCGAAGTCCGTCGCCTGCGCACCACGCGCCGCCGCCGGTGATTGCAGCCTGCGAAGCAGGCGAAAGCATAAAGCCTGGGGCGCAAGCCCCAGGTGTGCGGAAGAGATAATTGATTTAGCCCGCGAAGCGGTCGACAGCGTTGTCGCCCGCTTCGCTTATGGCGCCAATTACGACTGCAATCAAAGATAAGAGCAGAATTCGCTTATCGCGGGTGAAGTCGGCAATCCGATCCTCTCGATCCGCGGTTTCGGTCATAGTTCCTCCTTGGAGAATTATTTATGGATTGAAAGGGTAGAAGGGGATAAATGCGCAAGTTTCAGTCTA
>Ga0207643_10001401_pt1 | contig 13820 bp, 9 predicted proteins | sample KBSMisM62_FD_184313 | JGI IMG/M metagenome (GOLD analysis project Ga0207643, IMG submission 184313) | Miscanthus rhizosphere microbial communities from Kellogg Biological Station, Michigan, USA - KBS Miscanthus M6-2 (SPAdes) (version 2) | ecosystem: Host-associated > Plants > Roots > Rhizosphere...
CATTAGAGCGGAAAAGCGCTGATTAATAAACGGCGGCGAACTCGGCCCATCGGGCATGCCGATGGCGTGAATGCGAATCTTGTGACGCCCCTGGCGATCCACCGGGTTGTATTTACGCACCGCCTGGAGCGCCGCTTCGATCGAGCTGCCGGTGAAATCGTCGCCGATGACATACACACTGATCTTCTTGTCAGCGGACCACCATCCCTGCACGGCGGCGCCGATTCCTTCCACGGGACTCGAATTGCTGTACGCCTTCCAGTTGACCATGGTCGAGAGGATCTTGGCGCGCTGCGCCGGAGTGTCCTGCAGCCACTGCCCCTTGGTGCTCGAAAACATGGGTTTGCCCTCGTCATCGAGGATCTGTAATCCCTTCACCTTCGGGTAGATGTCGAGAATTTCCTTCATGACATTCTGGGCGTTCTCCCAGTTGTCAGCCTGCATGCTGCCCGAGGTGTCGACCACGAAGATGATCCATTCGCTGTCGACGGGAATTCCGCCGACCGCGGGGGTGGTGTTTATGTTCTTCGGAGCATTCTTGAGCAGGCGCTGCATCTCGGCCGTGAGCGTCTGGTGTGCGGCGACGAGCTCGGTCTCGACGACGTTGGTAACGGAGGCCTCGCCCTTGCTCGCCTTGAACTCACCGCGAATCTTCGACAAGTCGCCCGCGAGCGCCGCCGCCTTCTGCTGCTCGGTAGTTAGAACCTTCGTGCGCCCCAGCAGCTCGCGGTTGAGCACTTCAGATTCGCCACGCAACTCGAACAGCTGACGTTGCAGGTCGAGAATCTGCTGCTTCAGATCCTTTTCGCTGCGCTCGATGACGATTGGCTGACCGATGTCGGTGAGGACCAGCAGCAGGATGATCGCGCCGAATCCGCAGCAGATGCAGTCGAGGAACGACAGCGTGAAGACTTCGAACTCACGGCGTTTGCCTAGTGCCATGACTGTTCTCTATGGCCAGTCGCGCGAGGGAATGACGTAGGACCCGCGCGAACGCCGCGCGAGCCGCCAGAATGCATGCGCCGCCAGCGTGTCGCCTTTCATGGGCAGCAGCACGACGTCGATCGGCAGCTTGCGATCCGTCACCTTCATCGCGTCTTCGAACAGTTTTTCGCGCTCGCGGCCGTTGATGAATTTGCGCGATGGCGCCACCGAGCCCTGCGTGGGCAGGCCATCGGTGATGAGGATGATCTGGTCAGGCTCGGGATGCAGCGTGCGCGTCGACAGCATTGCATTCACGAGACTGGTGCCATCCGCCGGCGTGATGGCGCGCGCCGCAGTCAGCACGCTGTTGATGGCGCGCGGGTCATTGCCGGCCAGCCACTCTCCCTGGCTGCTGGCGAGCACCATCTTGGCCTTCGTGTTGAAGCCGATGACCTGGAACTGGCTGTTGTCCGGCAACTGCGCCGTGACCCATTCCACCATGTCGAGTGAGCGCCGCCATTTCAACGCTGAGCGCCGCGCCGCCTCGGGCTGGTTACGCAGCTTGAGGATCTTGACGACGTCTTCGTCCATCATGCTGGCGGAGGTGTCTAACAACACCAGGATGCGTTTGCCCTTGATCTGCAGCGCGCTGATGTACTTGCGCGTGCCGCGGCCACGGAACGACTTGACGCGATCGCCCGCCGGCGCCTTGTCGAGCGCGCCGCCCTGCAGGCGCTTGACGCCTTCTTCGAGCGACTTGATGTCGGCCATCAGCTGGTTGATGTGCTCACGGCGCGCGAGAGATTCCTGGTCGTACACCGACGACTGCTGGCTGCGCGCCTTGAGCTCGGCCGCGACGCGAACAGCGCGGGCCTGGGCGGCGGCGGCATCCTCATCGGTCTTCTCGAGCGTGTTGCGCAGGATCACCAGATTCTTGGTGCCTTCCTTGACCTCTTCCTCGAGCTTGCTCACTTCACCGGTGAGTTCCTTGACGTGAGTGATCTCCTGCGCGCCGACCTGGGCCTGCACGATCGTATAGAACAGCACCACGGCGCCGAAGCCGCAGCAGATGCAGTCGAGGAACGACAGCGTGAAGACCTCGAAGGCGCGTCTCTTCTTCATGGCGCAGCGGTCTCGCGAGCGGCCGCGGCCGTGGAAATCAGCGTGAACTCGACGCCGGGCGTGCCGACGCGCACGCGATCGCCGGGGCGCAGAGTTGCCCGTTCTTTCACGCGCGCACCATTGACCCAGGTGCCAAAACGGCTGTGATCGACCAGCACCGTCCGCTCGCCTTCACGACGCAACGAGCAGTGACGACGCGACACGCCAGCGGCCGCGCGCGGCAACGCGATGTGCGGTGCGTTGGAAACTTCTTCGGTGCCGATCAGCAGTCCCACTTCCGGGAAACGGATGGAATCGCCGCCGAAGAGAATGTGCGTGACCGGCAACGCGCGCGCGGGCGAGGTGCTCACCGAAGCGATGTATTCGATGGCTGCCACCAGGCTGTGATCGGGGATCCGCGCGAGTCGCCGGCGCAAGCGCGGCGATTCAGGCAGATCTGCGGTCTGCAGCGAAGCGGCGACCGCGGCGATACCGGCGGGCGCGATGACCAGTCCATCCTGTTCGAGCTCGAGCAAACGCGGCAGGAATCCCGGCCAGCGACGCGACTCAGCCGGCAACACCAGTGCCGCGCCCTGCCCCGCGATGCGCGCCGAGCGCGTCAGCCGCGCGAGTTCGCGATAAAAAGTTTGCGCCGCATCCGTGAACATGTGGGCTTCGACGGGCACTGCGAATCGTGATCCATCGGCTTCGACGACCGCATCGATTCGGCCCTCGGTGGCGGCGCGCGCGGCCAGTGCCGGCAGGTCGGCGAACAGGCGCTGCTCGACATCCAGACTCAGCAGGGGATCGAAGCGAGTGTTCTTCACCATGGTTGCGGCCACGGCCACGAGCCACAGATCGTAGACGTCGAGCAGATTGGCCCGCTCGCTCACGAAAGCTTCTTCGAAGCTGCATTCGACGCCGCCTGAGACGCGCGTCGCAATTGCCGAGCGCCAGCCGGCATCGAGCACCACGTAGTGACTGCGATCGACCACCGCAGCGGCGGTGAGCGTCGCGGAATCGAGGAAGTCGCGCGCGTCGATGCCTGCGGCGCTCAGGGCTCCGCGCAAGGCGGTCAGCGCGGTGGCGTCGAGATCGGCCGGTACGGCAACCACTGCCTCGACACGCTCGCTGACGCCCAGCGCACGCAGATGAGCGTAAATCTCGAGCGCCACGTTGCGAGACGCGGATTCGCTGCGCCCGAGCTCGCGCCAGTGGCCGAGCGACACCTCGTCCGGACGGCCGCGCGCGGCTGACAGCGCCGCACGGCCGAAGCGCGGATCGCGCGCAACAGTCTCGACCGCCAGCGGCTCGTTGGCGACGAGCTCGCCATCGCGGGCGATGGACAGTGTGTGGTGGTCGAAGTGGAGGCCGTACATGGTAGTTAGATATTCGTGGGGAAGCTCACGCTCGAGTCAGCGTCGTATTGCAGGTCCGGCGGCAATTCCTCGGGGGCGATGCCTTCGTAGGGATCCTTGTCGTCCTCGTCGGGCTTGTCGCCCTCGGCGGGCGGCTTCGCAGCGGAATCGGGTGTGCCGGCGCCGCGCGGCGTTGCGTCGGGGACGCCGCCCGGCGCAGGTTTCGTGCCTGTCTCCGGTGTGGCGGTCTTGTCTTCGGGCGCAGTGGGCGGCGGGGCTGTCTGGCCAGGAGGATTGGCGCTGGCGGGCGTATTGCTGGCCGGTCCGATGTTCAGCGACGAATTGAGGTAGGCCGAGGTTGCGGCAATCGCGGCAACTCCGGCCACTCCGATCGCGAACAGACTGCCGATGACGTGTTTCATGGGTTTCCTATTCCGGCGCGATGTAGCGCGCAACGCGGAAGCCGATCACGTCGCTGGCCTCGGCGGCGCCCTCGCGCCAGGGGAAACGCAATTCGCCCGTGGCCACGGTTCGCCAGTTGGAGCCGCGATAGACGTGGCTCTTGCCGTCGTTAGGCCCCACCGGATCGGTGACTGCGCCGGAAGGCACATAAGACAAGTAACGATCGTTGACCCACTCGGACACGTTGCCGGCGAGGTCATAGAAGCCGAGTGGATTCGGCGGGAACAGCGCCGGCGCGGCGACCGCGGGAAACTCGTCGCGATGGCCTTCGATGGCCGCGCCTAACAACTCGAGCGCTTCGCCGCCGCCGACGTTGGCGGAGCCAGACACCACGGGCAGATCCGCGCCCCAGGGATATTTGAGTGGCTTGCCGGTGCTCGCGGCGCGCGCCACGAACTCCCACTCGGCCTCGGTCGGCAGGCGGAAGCCATTGGCCACCGGTTGCGTCAGCACGAACCCACCACCATCCTGCGGCTGGTACGCCGGAGGCAGGCCTTCCTGCGCCGACAGCCAGTTGCAGAATTCAGCGGCTTCTTCCCAGGTGACGCGCGACACGGGTTGTTTGTCGAGATCGAGTGACTGCTGGCCCACGGACCCGGAATTGTGCGTGTCCTGGAACTGGCGGAACTGCCCGTTGGTGACCTCGCGTTCGCCCATGTAGAAAGGACGCAGCAGCGTCACCTTGTGCGCACCTTCGTTCGGACGCCGCCCCTGTTCGCGACGATCGGTGCCGGCCTGGTACACACCGCCCGCGACGATGAGCAGTTTGATGCCGGACTTGGTGCGAATGGTCTGCGGCGAATTGCCGGCCACGTCCTTCGGATTGACCAGCTTGAATTCGATCGTGCGCGCGATGCCCGGCGCCAGCACGAGATCGGTGACGAACGCGTTGAAGCCTTCCTTGCGTACTTCGATGTGCTGGCGGCTCGCCGGCAACGCCATGGACGCCGGCGCCTTGCCGCGCGAAGCGCCGTTCACGAACACCTCCGCATCCGCGGGCTCACCCTGGACGCGCACTTCGACCAGCAGCGCCGCGAGCCGCGCGTCGATCGCGGACTCCTTCGCGGCTTCGGCGAAAATTTCTCGCGTCCAGGGTGCATAACCCGCACGCGTCACAGTGACGGCGTGCGACACGCCGGGCGACAAGTCGATGGTCACGGGCGTGAGGCCACGGAAGCTGCCGCCCGTAGTCACCTGCGCACCCGAGGGCACTGAGCGCACCGTGATTCGCGCGTCGGCCGCGCCGAGCTCGATGGGCCCGATGGTCTGCGGCGTTCCTGCATTCACGACAACGCTCGAGGTCCACAGCCGCAGCCCGGGCGACGAGACCTGCACGCGGCGAATGCCGGCGTCCATCTCCACCTTCGCGGGCGTCACGCCCGCCGCCTTGCCATCGACTTCGATCTGCGCGCCCGCGGGCACCGAGCTGATGCTGACCACACCGAACGACGGCTTCAGCGCGACTTTGAGTTTCTGCAGCTCGCCGCCGCCCGCGATGGCGAGGCGCTCGACGTGGTCGAGATATCGCGGCGCCTTGAACGTGAGCGTGCGATCACCGGCCGGCACATTCACCGTGCCCGGTACCCGGCCGAGCCGCTGGCCATCGGCGGAAATCTCGGCAGCAACGCCACCGGTGTCCACCTGCAGCTTGCCGGGTAGTTTGACGAGGTGAATGAGCGCCTGTGCCTGCGCGGGACCACCCACGGTCACCGGGATTTCGGCAGGCACGTAACCCTCGCGTTCGGCGCGCAGGCGATGCTCGCCCGGGAACACGAATACGCTCGAGGCGGATTGCCACGAAAAGCTGCCGACGGATTTGACGACGGCGTCACCCGGACGCAGGTCGAGCGCGATGGGCTTGAGCATCGCGAACACGGCGAGCACCACGGCCAGCAGTCCACCCATCACCCAGGCGGCGTAGTTCCAGCGAGTGTTCGACACCCTGCGGATGCGCGGCGCGGCCAACCCTTCGATGCTCGGAACCTCTCCGAGATCGATGGCCAGGTCTTCGGCCGGCGGCGTGAGCATGCGCACGCTGTCACCCACGGGCGGCAGGGTGTCATTGCCCACCAGATCGAATCGTCGCAGGGCGAGTATTCCGGCCGTGACCTCTTCCACCAGCAGTTGGGAGCCGGCGATGGTGATGACATCGCCCGTGGCCATGACGCGTGCGCCCGCAACGGGCACGCCATTGACGCTCACGCGACTTTCGGAGGCGGCATCGAACAACCAGCGCCCCGCCACGGCGCGCAGGCTCGCAGGCGCCGGGCCCTCGGGCACCGCGTCGTCGTGGTCGGAGCGGATCGCTCCGGACGCCGAATCAAACACCACGCGCGCCCCGTAACGCGACTCGTCCTGCCCGCTGCGCAGGACGATCGACGCGTCTAGGGAGAGCGAGGGTTCCATCAAATCGGCTCGAGGCAACGAATGACGATAGTTTGTCCGGTCTGGCCGGGGGAAACCGTGATCTCGCGGCGCACGTCGCGAAAGCCGCTGCGCTTGCCGGTGACCGTGTACTTGCCGGGTTTCAACGTAACCTCACGGCGGTCGAATGCTCCAAAGAAGCCGACGCGCTGAATGGCAACTTCCGTGGCGTTGTCGGATTCCATTGCCAGCACAATAGGTTGATTGAATGTCGGCAACAGAAGTTCCAGGCGCGACACCTGCGACCGGATGACGGGGCCCTGGGTGGGCAACGCACGGGCCCGCGCCAGCAGCCGCTCCGCCTCGACGCGCACTTCGTCCGCGGCGAGACGCTCCGGTCTCTCTATAAGTGCCTGTAACCGGTTGCCGAGTTCCGCACGCGGCGCCGCCACGGCGCGTCCCGCCTGTGCGAATTGCAGCGAGGGATCGCGCGCGAGGGCTTCGTCATAAATCGCCAGTGCCTCGGTCCAGCGTTCTTCGCCCACCAGTCGCGTGGCTTTTTCGGCGAGCTCGGCGGTGCTGCGCCCACTCCCCGTGTCCGTCACCCGTTGCAACGCCGCCGCCACTTCGCTGCTGTCAGGACGGATCTGATGGGCGCGTTCGAGATGCGTGCGCGCCTCTGCGAGGCGCCCCGCATTGAGCGCCGCGAGGCCAGCGCCCATCTCGGCGTTGAACTGGTTGTCGGCGATGGCGTGCTTGACTCGCGCGAGCCCCACGGTTGCCGCTTCGTTTCCGGGATTTCGCTTGAGCACATCGGCAAACAGTGCCTGCGCCCTGGGCAGATCCCTGGCCGCCTCGGCATTCTCGGCGTCTGCCAGCGTCGGCACGACGCCGCTCGCCGCGGCCACCTTGCCCAGCCAGTCGGTCGCTTCCTGATTGCCCGGATCGATCTTGAGCGCGGTATCGAGCGCCTGGCGCGCGTTTTCGAACTCGCCGGCGGCGAGCGCGCGTTTGCCTTCGGCGATCTGCGCGTTCAGCGCTTCGGGCACGCGCGCGTCGATGGCATCGAGCGCCTTCGCGAGCTGGTCGAGCGGGACAGGCGCACCTTCATATTTTCGGCGTTCGAGCATGCCCCCGATTTCGTCGAGCGATTTGCGGGCGGCGGCGAATTCCGGGCCGCCCCACTGCGCGGCGGCACGCGAGTCGAGCTCGAGGATGCGCTTGCTGAGCTCCGTGTGCCGGGTGGTGAGTTCTTCGGCGCGTTTCTCCGCAGCCTGCTCGTTCTCGGTCGGTCCGCTGGGAAGCTGCAGCGTTCCGATATCCACCTTCTGTTCGCTGGCGAGCTTTGGCAGCAGCCAGGCGACCGCGACGGTGACGATGACCAGCAATGCCGCAATCACAAAGCCGCGCCGCCGATTGCGTGCTCGCTGATCGCGCACCACCTGCGCGCGCAACTCATCCACCTGCGGCAGCATGCCCGGGTCGATTTCCTCGAGCTCGCGCACCGGGCTCACCGGCATTTCCGGTTCGTCCGCCATGATGGCCGGCGTGAGGTTGTCGGCGGCGGCGTCAAGAAGAGCGACTTCACTCTCCGCGGCGACGTCGGTGGCGGCGCCTTCCAGCCCGAGCGTGTCCTGAAGGACAGCGTTCATTTCGTCGGCCACGTGACGCATGGACGGAGGACGTTCGCGCCCCTGCTTGGCTAACAACCATGACACCAGCAGCTCGAGGCGCGGCGGAATCGGCTTGACCGGTTTCAGTCGCGGCACTGGCTCGGTGGCGATCTTCTTCGCGTCGAACGCCGGATAGAACGGCGGATAACCGGACAGCAACTCGTACGCCAGCGCGCCGAGACCGTAGATGTCGTCGGCAGGCCGCGCGGGCTCACCCGCGAGCTGCTGGGGGCTCGCCGAAAACGGCGAGCCTGGCGGCCCGCTGGAATTGTCGCCTTCGGATGCGCCGGCACCGAAATCCGCGAGCAGCGGCCGACCGGCCGAATCGAGCAGGATGTTCGAGGGCTTGAGATCGCGATGCACGATGCGTCGTGTGTGCGCGTGCTCGAGCGCCGCGGCGATGTCGATGAGCAGCGGCAGGATCTTGGTGTACGGAGCACCACGCATCTGGCGCAGATCGCCACCGGCGGCAAACACCATCGGCAGGACCGTGGCTTCAGCCGAGCGCACCGGTTCGTAAACGCGCAGCACACCCGGGTGATTGAGCCTTGCGGTCAGCGTGAACTCGCGCTGGAACACTTCCCACGCGGCTTCCGAGTTCTGGAACTGGGAGTAGAGGACCTTCAGCGCGACTTCGGTGTCGCGCAATTCGTCACGGGCACGCCAAACCTCGCCGTACCCGCCGGCGCCGAGTTTCTCTATGAGCACGAAACGGCCGCACAGCTTGGTGCCGGCCTGGTTCTGGTTGGTCACGAATTAGCTGGACGGGGGCTGGACGTTGCTCGTCGCTGTGGTGGTGGCCGGCGGAGCCGGCGCGGCCGGTGCAGCGGCGGCAGCCGCTCCCGTCTCCTCGAGATATAGTTGTTTGAGTAGTTTGCGCCATTCCCGGTACTGATCTTCCGCCGTACCGGTGAGACGTAGTGTGTGACCCTCGACTTCGACGACTTGCGGCGAGACTTCCGCCTGGAAACTCAGCGTGAGCTCTTTGAGCGCGTCCGCGTGCGTTCGCGCGTCGGCGTATTTCTTGATGCCCGAGAGCACGGCGGCAATGCCGCCCATGGTGCCAGCGGTGCGCATGGCATCGTTGATTCGACACGCGTCGTAAGTGCTGCAGGAATTCGGCGCGAAGATGCTGGCGATGAGCGCCGCGGCGCCAAGCACGGTGCGTGTACGTGCGCTGGACTTGGCGCGCATTTCCTTCTCGAGCTCGGTGAAGCTCGTCTGCCGCCAGCTGTCATAGGAGTCGTCGATGGATTCGGCGAAGCTCGCGTAGTAGTCGTTGACGGTGTCGACGACGGCGGTGTCGCGCTCGCGAATTCTCTCGATACGGCCCAGCGTGGGGTCACCCTCCGCGGGCAGGCGAGCCACCTGCGTGATGCCGTTCTTGTCCACGGCCGTCATGCCCGCCATGGCATCGGGAGCGAGATCCTGCGCGAACCTGAGGCTCGCGATCTTGCGGATGTTTTCGCGATCGAGCGCCGAGAGCTTGTCGCGGATGACGACCATGTCGTTGGCGATCTCGGAATACACGTTCTGGAAAGGATCGCGCGCCTTCAGCGCGGCGGTGGTCTTGTAGGCGCCGAGATCGACGAGACTGCTGTATCGCTTGTCCTTGAGCCACACGCGACCCGCAGCGTCGACGGCGGTGATGTCGACGGCCATGAAGCCGCCATTCGAATCGACCACCTTGCCGGTGACGATGACATCGACGAAGTCTGCGGTGGCGGGGATGACGCGCACCGCGCCCCACTGCGCGGTTTCTTCGAGCGTCGCGCGCAGCAGCGTGGGCATGTATCGCGCTTCGGCCTTGCGCAGGTCGGGGTAGATGCGCTTCTTGGCGAGAGCCTCGTCGTCGTTTTCGATGTTCTTGGGAATGCCCGGGTCGAAGACGCGAATGCCGACGTCGAGCAGTTCGGCCTCGGGGATGTGCACCGTGGCCTGCTTGGCCGCGACCTTGGGGATCGGCTTGACCTCCGAAGTCACGCAGCCTGCCAGCAACATCGGTATTGCCAGTGCCGCCGCTGCAAGTAGTTTGAGTTTCATGGCCACACCTCGAGCGGATCAGCCCGTCGCCTTCTTGTAGTCGTTGTATTCCTTCCAGAGCCGCTCTTTGAGCTCCGGATCGGTTTCCTCTTCGGCGGCCTTGCGCAGTCGTTTCGCGACGATGTCGTCGTCGCTGCCGGTTCGAACCTTCTGAGAACCGGCGCCGCCGCCTCCGGAACTCTTCTTGTTGCCGTCACCTTCGGCGCCATTGGGATCGCCTTCGTTGTTGCCGCCCTTCGACTGGTTGCCCGTGGACGATTGCAGATCGCCCGAGCGGGGCTGGCCGCTGCCGCCGCCTTCGCCGGCGCCTTCACCGTTACCCTCGCCGGATTCGGAGCCTTCACCTTCTGTTTCGGCACTGCCGCGCGCATCGCGCTCCTTGGCGACGCGTTCCTGTTCCTTCTTCAGGGTCTTGTCGAAATCACCGAGCGAATCGTCGAGGCTCTTTTCGTCGGCCTGACGCCGTTCTTCGGATGTCTGCGCGCCACCAGGACCTTCCGGCGACGCGCTGCCCGAATCGCCACCGCCTTTTGATTTTGATTTCGAGTCGCCCGATTCGCCTTCGCCGCTCGAACCGCTCGAGCTGTCTCCGGATTCTCCCGGCAGACTCGGCTTGGAGGACGGCGTCGAGGGTGAATCTCCCGGCAAGCTCGGCATGCCGGTACTTCCCGGCGTTCCAGGCATTCCGCCTGGCGAGCCTCCCGGCATTCCGCCCGGTGATCCGCCGGGCATACCGCCAGGCATTCCACCCGGCGTACCTCCCGGCATTCCACCACCGCCACCGCCCGAAGGTGAGCCGCCACCGCCCGGGCTGGGCATTCCGCCGCCACTGCTGGTAGATGCGCATCCCGCAAGTACTGCCGCCGCGACGGCGAGGCATATCAGGGTTGGAGTGCGCATGCGAATCTCCTGCGGTCTCAGTGGGTACCGGCGGGTATTCCGTCGGTTCCCGTGAAAAAGCTGCGTAGCTGGTTCGACATGCGATTACATGCCGTGGCCTGCACGCGCGCTATGAATGGCAATGGCACTATTGCTCCGACGATGGCGGAAGTTCCAGTGACGTTGGTTCCGACGCTACCCGCGGACTTGGCTTGTTTCAAATCCCAGATAGTGGCTTCGTAAGCCGATTCCTTCTGCCACCAGCCGAAACCGATGCAACCGGCCCCGCCAGGCGCTGCGCCGCACGCCAGGCTGCCCCCACCATCCGTCTTGCGGGTGCTACCGTCGAGCCAGACTACATAACGCACGCCGGTCTTGGAGACCTGTTCGGCTACGCCCGGCTTCGCCAGCAACGCGCTCACGGCTTCGGCTTTGCCCGGCGCGGTGCTGGGTTCGAACCAGGGAAACATCTGGTCGACGAAATCGTTGTTGTCATGAACGGCGACGGCGTGGCGACCGTCGTCGAGATTGGCCCCGACGCAATCCATGAAATCGTCTTCCGCGCCGGCGCCCTCGATTTGTGGCTTGGCGAGGATGACGACGAGTTCGCCCTTGGCGATGGGCGTGGCAATCTCGCGGGACTCCTCGATTCGCGCCTGCATGCAGCCGCCGAGAAGAGCGACTCCGAGGCACATGGACGTCAGGCGGATTGCGATCATGGACCAGCTCCCAGGCCGAGATGCGGGATGTCTAGGGGCGCGGCAAGTATGCCACGTTGCAGCATCGTCACTTTGTGACCTCACCCGCCGCGGTGTGGTTCCCAACTAAACGTGGGACCAAGAGCTTACGGCGTCAAATCCAGTGACAACTGAGGGTGAGTACGTAGTGGCGGCCGAAAAAGATTCGTGGGTAACGAAAAATCGCGGCCACGCCGTTCCTGGGGAAAGCCGAGCCTCTTGCTGGCGAGCTGGAAGCGCTGGCGGAGGAGCTGCGCCACCGGGCCTTCGGCGTGCATGCGCGTCCCGAACGAGGGGTCGTTGTCACGCTCACCCCGCATGCTCCGCACGATCGACATGACATGCGTCGCGCGGTCAGGGAAATGCTGAGCGAGCCACTCGCGGAACAGGTCTTTCACCTCCCAGGGCAGACGCAAGATCGTGTAGCCGGCGAGCGATGCGCCCGCCTCGCGGCTGGCTTCGAGCACGCGTTCGATTTCGTGTTCGGTGAGGATGGGGATGATCGGAGCGACCAAAACTCCCACAGGAACTCCCGCCTCCGCCAGCACCCGCATCGCCTTGAGTTTCGCGGCAGCCGAAGCGGCGCGGGGTTCGAGCACGCGCTTCATTTCGTTGTCGAGCGTGGGGATGCTGAACATGACCTGCACGAGGTTGTCGCGCGCAAACTGGGCCAGCAGATCCACGTCGCGGGCCACGAGAGCGCCCTTGGTGGTGATGCTCACCGGGTGCTTGCAGCGAAGCAGGACCTCGAGCAACGAACGCGTGACCTGGTAGGTTTTCTCGATCGGCTGGTAGGGATCTGTATTCGCGCCGAGCGTGATCGGCGCGCACTTGTAGTTCGGCGCGGCAAGTTCTTTTTGGAGAAGCGCTGCGGCGTCAGCCTTGTAAAAAAGTTTCGTTTCAAAATCGAGACCGGGCGAGAGGCCGATATATGCGTGGCTGGGGCGAGCAAAACAGTAAACGCATCCATGGCCGCATCCTCGATAAGGATTGATCGATTGTCCGAAATGAATGTCGGGAGATTTGTTGCGGCTGATAACCGACCGCGCGGGCTCGGGCAGCACGATGGTCTCAAGCTTGTTAGGCGGTTCCTCTTCGTACCAGCCGTCGTGCTCAAGCGTGCGCGTGAGTTTGTCGAAGCGGCCCGGCGGCTGTGACAGCGCACCGCGGCCTTTCATCGCGTCCGTCATGCACAAACTGTAGTTATGTACAGCGCGTGAGTAAATCCAGTGTGCGGCGCAGTGGAGTACTGGATGAACCCGCTAACCTTGCACCCCATGCAAGTGCGCTACCAGGCTGCGCCACGTCCCGCCAAGAGGTCCGCTCCCCTTTGCAAGATTGGAGTCCGACACATCAACGCAGTATGTTGGGTGCGGTCGTCGCCATTAATGCTGCGGGTCGGGAAACCTATCTAGCTTGCGCAGCTGGGGGAACAAGCGGAGATAACTGCCGACCACGGCGAGCGTGCACACGCCGCCCCAGATCATCGACGGCACGATTCCCATCCACGCGGCCTGCATTCCGGCACGAAATGCGCCGAGCTCATTCGAGGCGCCAATGAACATGGAGTTGACTGCGCTCACACGACCGCGGATCGAATCCGGAGTCTCGAGCTGCACGAGCATGCTGCGCACGAACACGCTGACCATATCGCCGGCGCCGGCAATGATCAGCGCCGCGATCGTCAGCCAGATGCTGGTCGAGACCCCCACGGTAATCATGCAGACCCCGAACAGCGCAACGCCGCCGAACATCCAGGTTCCCGCATGCCGCTGGATCGGCCGCATGCCGAGCCAGAACGCCACGATGGCCGCGCCCACGCCGGGCGAAGCACGCATGATTCCGAGGCCCACCGGGCCGACGTGGAGAATCTTGTCCGCATACGCCGGCAACAGCGCGACGACCCCGCCGAACAGCACGGCGAAGAGGTCCAGCGAGATCGCGCCGAGCACCGGCTTCTTCTGCCAGACGAACACGAATCCGCCGAGGAGGTCGCGCCAGTGCCACTCCGCCGACGACTTGGCGAGCACCGGCTTCACGCCGAGCATCATGAACATCGCACCGATCAACAGTGCAACCGCGATGCCGTATGACCAATCGATACCGAAAATCAGCGTGAGGCCAGCAATGGCCGGGCCGCTGATGGTCGCGATGGTGAACATCAGCGTGTTCATGGAGATAGCGCCGGACAGCAGTTCCTTCGGCACCAGGTTTGGAACCATCGCCTGACCTGCAGGCGCCCAGAAACTGCGGCCAACGCCTAACAAGGCGGCGATGAA
>Ga0207643_10001403_pt1 | contig 13810 bp, 10 predicted proteins | sample KBSMisM62_FD_184313 | JGI IMG/M metagenome (GOLD analysis project Ga0207643, IMG submission 184313) | Miscanthus rhizosphere microbial communities from Kellogg Biological Station, Michigan, USA - KBS Miscanthus M6-2 (SPAdes) (version 2) | ecosystem: Host-associated > Plants > Roots >...
ATCTCGTTAGCCAAAAGATCTTCAGCCTTGGTCGATCCTTCCGTCGCGATTGCGAGGTTGTAGTTTTTGAAGACCTCCGCCAGCGTATTGGCGACCTTCTGTGCCAGTTCCGGATCGGAATGGCGGTAGATGATCTTGACGAGATTCGTGTTGGGGATCGGCTCGATTGTTTCGCCCGCGATGATTGCGTCTTCGTAAGCTTCTAACTTCTCGATCTCCTCAGGCGTCAACCGGCCCAATGTACTCTGCGATTCGTTGTTGACACTCAAACCGCCGGGAACTGTGCGCTGTTCCGTGCTCGGCTTCGACGGCGGACTCGAAAACATGCGCCGCAAAGAATCGAAGAAACCCGTTTGCGACTGGCTGCCGAAGAATGTGGGGTTATGAGGTAAGTCGAGGGTCAGAACGACCTGGCGTGCGAGCGCCGGGTTTTGCAACAACTTGAGCTGCGTGCCCCAGAAATTTGGATCGCTCTGTCCGATAATGATCTTGTCGCTCGACCCCTGGAGGATGTTTGGCGTTTTCTGCTGAATTCTAATGGTGGTCTCACCCTCGTAGATGGAGGGAGACCTGAACGACTGGATTGCAACCAACGAAGTGATCACCAGGACCAGACTCAAAATCAGCCACTTTCGTTTGAGAACGACAAATAGATAATCTTTTATGGTTGCGGGCTCATTTCCGGAAACGCCGTAGGGCTTGCTGGGAGTAAACTCCGTGAGGGGTCGATCCAGCCCGCGGTCCAGACCCGCAACTGGTATTAATTGATTATCTTGCATAGACATAAGTTCAGGCCTCTTTTGAAAACAAGACTGGGGCAAGAATAATAACAGAGTGTTCGAATCTCGCAAGGCGCAAGACACGAAAATCAGGGCGTCATTTTGTGAAGTAGGGATGATTGGCCTAGTATTTGGCCCGAAATGAGTGTGGCTCAAAATCTGGATTACGTTTCACGCGTAGTTGAAGTGCTCAGGATCGCAGCCGATGCTCTAACAACGTCGACTGAACGTCTCGAGCCTAAGCAATTGGAACGCGCTATTCATTTGCTTGCTAACTGCCGTGGGAAAGTGGTCGTGGCTGGTGTCGGTAAGTCGGGTCTGGTGGCGCGGAAGATTGCCAGCACTCTGACCAGTACCGGTACGGCCGCAGTTTATCTTCATCCCGCGGATGCCTTGCACGGCGACCTGGGAATCGTTACTTCAATGGATGTGGTGGTAGCTCTCAGCAACAGTGGAGAAACTGACGAGTTAGTAGCGATGCTACCTCATTTGAAACACAGGAATGTTCCCATCATCGCTATTGTTGGCGGCATAAAGTCCACTCTCGCCCGTAACGCCGACGCGGTCCTGGATGCATCGGTAAAGCAAGAGGCGTGTCCACTTAACCTGGCTCCGACTACCAGCACGCTTGTTGCACTGGCGATTGGCGACGCTCTCGCGGCGACTTTGATCCAGGTCAAGGGAATTACGTCCGAGGATTTTGCTTTGAATCATCCGGCCGGACGCATGGGGAAACGTCTGACTTTGAAAGTCAGCGACCTGATGCATGGTGGTCCTGACAACCCGACCGTATCGCCTGATGCGTCCTGGATCGTGATCGCCGGCAAGATCAGCAAAGGTGGATTAGGGGCAGTTAATGTTATAGACGATGCTGGTCGACTGGCAGGGATCATCACTGATGGCGATCTGCGACGCTCGCTTGAGAAAGTTAAAGCAGTGAATCTGGAGAAACTCACCGCCAATCAGATAATGACGAAAGATCCGGTCGTGGTTTCACCGGACCTGCTCGCTTACGATGCTTTGCAATTGATGGAGAATCGACCCTCCCAGATCGCCGTCCTGCCTGTAGTTGATGAAGATCGAACTTGTCTCGGGCTAATCCGAATCCACGATATCGTCCGCTCTGGGCTTTAAAAATCAGCCACGGATTTCACGGATGAACACGGATTTTAATAAACTGTTCGAGCGCGCTTTCCCAGTCGGGAAGGGGTGGGAGACCGAGCTTTTCCGAGAGGAGGCAGCGCAGACGAGAATTGCGCGGTCGCTTCGCAGGACGGTTCAGGGTGTCTGATGAAATCGGTTCCACGACCGCCTCGCTATTCCCAACCAGCGCGACGGCCTTACACGTAAATTCTTCAAAACTGACACCCGGCCCACTGTTCACGACGTGGTAGATGCCGGGAACATTCAACTCCGCCAACCGCCGCAAACGCTCAGCCAAATCTGTCGCAGACGTGGGCGTTCCATAGGTGTCCGTTATCGCCTTCAGTTTCTCGCCCTTCAGCGCACGCTCGACAACAGTGCTCAGGAAATTAACTCCGCCGCGGCCGAAGATGTATCCCGTACGAACAACGATCGAACGATCGTAGGCCAGTGTGGAGCGGCGTTCACCTTCAAGTTTTGCCCGTCCGTAAACGCTTTGAGGATTGGGTTCGTCTTCCTGCGTGTAGAACCCCTCTTTGGTACCGTCGAAAACATAATCAGTCGAGATCGTTATAAACGTCGCTTTTACATCCCGACTCGCCCGCGCAAGGTTTTCAGGTCCACGAGCATTGGCAGAAAATGCCCGTTCGACGTCCGACTCGCATCCATCAACGTTGGTCCATGCGGCGCAATTTATTACAGCATCCGGTTTGTTGCTGCTTACCGCTCGCCAAACACCTTCCGCATCCGCAATATCCAACTTCGCGTGATCGTAAGCAAAAACTCTATCGCCACTCACCTCGCAAAACTCATGTAGCACCCGACCGACCATTCCTGCCGCGCCTGTTATAAGTATTTTCAAATTGCGCCCACCTCGGTTCCATACTGCGTGCGGTAGTAGTCCCGGTAAGCACCGCTGCGCGCCCGTTCAAGCCACTGATTATTGTCTTGATACCACGTGATTGTTTTTTGTAAACCACTTTCCCACGTCTCGAGCGGCCGCCACTCCAATTCGGTCTCAATAAGCGTCGGATCGATAGCATACCGGCGATCGTGTCCGGGACGGTCTTTGACGAATTGAATCAACGAATGTGGCTTGCCGACTGCGTCGAGAACCGACTTAACAACGTCGATATTGCGCCGTTCATTGCGCGCGCCGATGTTATAAACAGATCCCGATTTGCCGTTTTCGAGTGCTGACAAGATTGCGCGGCAATGGTCGTCGACGTAGATCCAGTCGCGCACATTCTGGCCGTCGCCATAGACCGGAATCGGTTCATCATTCAATGCGTTAGCAATAATCAGCGGCAGAAATTTCTCGGGAAATTGTCGTGGTCCATAGTTGTTGCCGCAACGAGTGATGATAGTGCTGAGATCAAATGTGTGATGGGCCGCGCGCACAAAATGCTCAGCCGCGGCTTTGGAAGCTGCGTACGGACTATTCGGCGCAAACGGTGACGCTTCAGTAAAAAACCCGTCATCGTTTTCCGGCAAGCTCCCCATCACCTCATCCGTAGAAATATGAACGAAACGTTTCACCCCGCGCTCGCGACTCGCGTCGAGTAAAACCTGCGTACCGATAATGTTTGTTCGCAAAAACTCCGCCGCATTCGCAATGCTCCGATCAACGTGAGATTCCGCCGCGAAATTTACGATCACATCTGTTTGCTCGTCTAAAGCTGCCAGCACTGCGCGCGGATCAGTAATGTCGCCTTTTACGAAGCGATAATGGTCCGTGGTTATTCCAGCGAGGTTGTCCGGGTTTCCTGCGTAGGTGAGATTATCGAAGTTAGTAACAAAAGTTGACGGAAACTCATTGATAGTAAGCCGGACAAATGCTGAACCGATGAAGCCCGCGCCGCCAGTTATGAAAATTTTTTGCATATAAGAAGGGTGTGAACCGGCAAACTCCGCATGAGATTTTAATGAAAATATAGCTTGACATCTAAAACAAGATAGATTAAAAAGACGCCCTTTCTGAGTCAAGGCTACTGCTTTTTTGATTCCACAGTGAGCACGCCGACTCCCATTACGTAGTGGCGTATCTTCTGCCTTAGGAATAACTAAACGTCTTCAAGTTGCCAACAACTATACCTGCAATTTGAATGGTCCACATGATTAAAACCTGAACGGTTTGACTCTCGCCAGTTAGAGTTACGGAATTTTAGATTTTACGATCCATGGTCCAGCTACATAGGTTGGGTCATTGGCTTGAGCAGTGATCAAGCTGCTGTCCAATGTTCTTCGAGAATGGCTTCAATCGCCCCTTCCGTCGCCATGCACATCCCCCAGCAGGCGAGCGGCGGAACAGCAATTCACCGCGCATGCCCAGTATCTGAGCAAACAAGGAGACATATGAATCAAAGAAGCGCACCCCTATCGCATTTTTTGCCCACGAAGTTCATTCGCATCTCTATTGCTGCTGCTGTTCTTAGCGTCGTAGCCCTGGGCGTGTCTTATACACCACGCTCCGCTTCATCACACGCAATAAAAATTCCGCCGCAAACAAAAATTTCTTCCGCTAGTGAGCCAAAGAGAACCTCGATGGCTCAAAATTACGCGTTAGTGGATGTGACAGACCACGCCATTCTTTCCCAGCCCTTGTCATATTTATTCGATGGGTCGCTGGAAACATTCGCCGCTTCCACAGCGCCGATGTTCTCTGAAAGCGTGACGCTCTATGCGGCGGATTGCGTGACGCCAAAGACGGCGTTCAATCTGGGCGAGTCGGTGTGCGCCAAAACCGACGGAATCGATCTTAGCGTTGCAGACAACCACTACATGAACTGGATCGATTCCCAATTGAATCAGACCAATGGGGGAACCATTACCCAGAATCCCCAGTATTTTCTTTTCGTTCCTCCATCCTCTGGGACCTGGAAGGCAACGGTAGGAAGAGTGGACCCTGCGGATTCCTCGATTATCGGCAACCCACCGATCTTCACAGTCAGCAGCGGACCGGCGATTTCTACTTATGCGTCCAACTGCACGACGCCCCAGACTACTTTCACTTTAGGCGACACGGTTTGCGCGAAGATGTCGGGCGTTGATCCGGCTTTCAATCGGCGATTCGCCTGGTTAGATCCAGCTAATAACATCCGCTCGACTGCCGAGATCACGATGGATCCGCAGACTGACATTTTCTTCTTGCCAACGGACGAGATCGATCCGACATATGGGAATGACAATCGCGGCGTTTGGAGAGCGAATGTGATTACCAGCCGTGGTTCAGTTGTACTCACCGCCAGATTCCTGGTACAGGCCGCGACGCCCGCAGCAGATCTCTCGGTAGCCAAGGGCTTGGTAGGTTCTGTCCCCACAGGCGGTGATAGCGTGACGTTTTCTGTTTCCGTCTTTAACCGGGGACCAAACGACGCGCAAAATGTCGTGATCACCGATCAAACCCCGGCGAACGCAACGTTCTTGTCTGCCACGCAAACATCCGGACCAGGGTTCTCTTGCACTGGTTCCACCACGGTGACGTGCACCAGTTCGATCCTGAAAGCGCGCGATACGGCGATCTTTTCATTTGTCTACACAGCAGGCTCCGCAGGCTCAACCATCACCAATACGGTTTCTGCTACCAGCGATACTCAGGAAATAAATAACGCCGATAACAGCGCCACGGACGGTCCTTACACGATTGGTCAAGGCGACGGTGGAGGTGGTGGCACGTGCACGGTCGCATGTCCTGACGACATCACGACTCCGGCAAATACCACCGAGAATGGCAACGACGGAGCGATCGTCCACTTCTCGGCGCCGAGCGGTAATGAGGAGTGCGGCACAATTACCACCGATCACTGCAACGATTGCTTCTTCCCGGAGGGGACGACCGTCGTAACCGCGACCTCGACAACAGGCGATAGTTGCAGCTTTACAGTAACAGTGACCGCGGCCGGCAGTTCGCCAACGATTAGTTGCCCCGGCAGTAAGACCGGCAACGCGGATGGCAGCTGCGGGGCAACCTTTAGCCTGGGCACCGCGAGCGCCTCAGGCCAAAACATCACGGTCGTTGCTTTCCGCAACGACGGCAAACCGGTGTACACGTGCGACGAGTTCGGTAACTGCACACGTAACAGTTCCGATGCGCCATTCAACGTCGGCACCACCACCGTCACCTGGTTCGCATATGCTCACGACATCGCGGGGCCGTTTGACGCGCAGACGGGCGATGAAGAGAGCCACCGAATCGGCAGCGCGACATGCGTACAAACTGTCACGGTAAATGATGTTACCCCGCCGAACATTGGGGCCGGTAACACCACCGTCGCTGCCGACGCGAGTTGTCAGGGCACTGTGCCCGACTTCAGTAGCACCGTCAGCGATAATTGCGCGTGCTCTGCGTCTGACAATTCGGAAGAATGCCAGACTCATGGCGACATCGCCTACAGCCAGACGCCGGCGGCCGGCACCATACTTCCGCTGGGAAGTTACACCGTCCACATCGAGGCGAATGACGGCACAAACAACGCCACGAAAGACATCACTCTGACCGTGGCCGATCAGACGCCGCCACAGATCAGTTGCCCGTCAGACATTACGGTTTACCTGCCGTTGAATACTCCCGACACGTCAATGGTAGTGAACTTCGACGTCACGGGCAGCGATAACTGCAGCACGCCGGTGATCACTAATAACGCGCCTGCGGGTAACGTCTTTCCGGTGGGTACAACCACGGTTACGGCGACTGCTAACGACGGCAATGGCAATACTGCGTCGTGCAGCTTTAAAGTCACTGTGCTGTACAACTTCTCCGGCTTCTTCTCGCCGATCGACAACCTACCGGTCTTCAATGAAATGAAGGCTGGCCGCTCGGTGCCCGTGAAGTTCAGCCTGAGCGGTAACAAGGGCCTGAACATCTTTGCGGCTAGCTCACCGAATTCGGTGCAGATCGCATGCGATACGGGAGCTCCGACCGATGAGGTCGAGGAAACGTCGACCGCGGGTTCCAGCAGCCTTACGTATGATGCGACGAGCGATCGTTACCATTACGTTTGGAAGACTGAGAGCGCGTGGGCGAATACTTGCCGTCAACTGAACGTGGTCTTGAACGATGGCACGACACACAGCGCCAAGTTCAAATTCAAGCCATAGAAAAGAGTCGCCTGAGGGTAACAAAACCCTCAGGCGATCGCATTGTTAAAAGAGCGTCCCCATGTCTACCCAAGTGAGGCAAATTCGACCAACTTTGGGCGCGGGACTTAAACCGAAGCCACCCGGCTTCATTTCGATCTGAGAAAAAACTGCTTCTCATAGCAATTAAGCTCAACCCCAATAAGGAGAACGCACATGAGTAAGTTTCGCTTCACTTTAAATGGTCTGGCCATCGCAATTTTCACCCTGACGGTCGTTTCTATGGCCCAGGCGCAGGCGACCCGCACCTGGGTTTCCGGCGTCGGCGACGACGTTAACCCCTGCAGTAGAACGGCCCCTTGCAAGACATGGGCGGGCGCAATCTCTAAGACCGCCGCCGGCGGTGAAATTGATGCACTTGATCCAGGTGGTTTTGGCGCCGTCACCGCCACCAAATCGATTACCCTCGACGGCACGACAGGCGCGGGCTTCGGCTCGATCCTTTCTAGTGGAGTCAATGGCGTCAACGTGAACGATTCCGCGACGGCAACACCGAACACGATTATTGTTACGCTGAGGAACCTGTCCATAAATGGTGCCGGAACAACACTCGGTCTCAACGGCGTCAATTTCACGTCCGGAAAGGCCGTACATGTTGAGCACTGCCAGATTTTTAACTTCTCTCAGAATGCCATCAACATGAATGTCAACAACACCGGCGGCAGCCTGCTCCACGTGGAGGACACCAGCATTTACAACGTCAATCAGGGTATTCGCGTGAACAACTCCGGTACCGGATTTGCCGTTGCAATAATCGACGGTACCCGTATCAGCCAGATTACCGGGTCGAACGCGAGCGGGGTACGACTTGAGAACAACGGCGCCGGTGAGCTTCGCGATAGCCAGATCTCTTTCGCCCTGAACGGCTCTACCGCCAACGGAGTCAACGTAACCACGGCGAACGGTAGTGTTTCGCTTATTAACACCAAAATCTCTCGCTGCCTGGTCGGCATAAACATTGCTGCCGCCTCAACAAATCGGATCACGCATTCACAGGTGATCCTAAATGGTGTCGGCGTGCAGTTTGCCGGCGGTGGCATCCTACGATCATTTGGCGATAACGTTTATGATCAGGCTACCAACTTCGCAGGTGGCGCGATTTCGCCTCAAGGCCAGCAATAGCTGAAAGTTTTCTTCATCAACCAAGCCCGCCGGTAAAGGTTATCGGCGGGCTTTTTCAACGTCGAAGACCTGAACGCGTCATCTGATCGACCGCTAGACGGAAGTAACCGGTTTAAGTTATTAATAATCTGCGTCAACGGAAGTCTCGCAACTGAGTCGCTGGCGATTAAGCGACCGCCGAGACTTTTTTTTACGCGCGCTAGAATTCGATGAACACCATCGCGCAAGCGACACCGCCAAACACCGCCGCCGAATCTGATTCGAAGCCAGTGATGCGCACGGTTCCAATTGTGCTGGAACCGACGACATCTTTGATTCCGGTCAGCCTCGGCGAGCTCTGGGCCTATCGGGAACTGCTATACTTCCTGATCTGGCGTGACCTCAAGGTACGCTATAAGCAAACCATGCTCGGGGTAGCCTGGGTGATCCTGCAACCCTTGATAATGGCGGCAGTCTTCACGATCTTTCTTGGCAGGTTCGCGCGCATACCGTCAGCCGGCGTGCCTTATTTGTTGCTGGTATTCAGTGGACTTGTTCCGTGGACGTTCTTCTCTACTGCTGTAATTACCAGCGGCAACAGCGTCGTAGGCAATGCTCACCTACTTACCAAGGTTTATTTTCCGCGGCTGATTGTGCCGCTCAGTGCTATTGGCGGGCGGCTGGTAGATTTTGCCATTTCCTCCCTAGTGCTGGCGGGCCTCATGTATTACTACCGTGTCGACCTCAGTTGGAAGCTTGCGACAGCGCCGATCTTCGTTTTGCTGCTGACAGCTTTGGCGTTTGGTGTCGGCACCTTAACTGCAGCTTGGAATGTGAAGTATCGCGACGTTAGCATCATACTGCCGGTAATCGTGCAGGTATGGTTGTTTGTTACCCCGATAGTTTACCCAGTCGACATTGTGCCTGCGCGTTGGCGATCCGTTTATGTCTTGAATCCGCTCGTGGGTTTGATCGAAGGTTTTCGTGCGGTTTTGCTGAATCGTGCCTTGAATTTAAACGCACTGCTACTTTCGACGGCGATCACCATCGTGTTGGTGATATACGCACTATTCGTCTTTCGTCGGATGGAGAGAGATTTTGCCGATGTAGTTTAGCGTCTCAATGTCTGATTCGATTATCAAAGTCCGGAATCTCAGCAAGCAGTTTCGCTTGGGAGCGAACTCTTATTCAAATCTCACCTTGGGCGAAGCTTTCATGGCGCATCTGCGTGCACCGCTGCGAACGAAGTCGCGTAGGAGCGCGGAGTCAGGGCGAACTGTTTGGGCCCTCCGTGATGTTAGTTTCGAAGTCAAAGCCGGTGAGGTGGTTGGAATTATCGGGCCAAACGGAGCCGGAAAGTCGACACTGCTAAAAATCCTTTCGCGCATTACGGAGCCTACGTCCGGCCGTGCTGAGTTGTACGGTCGCGTGGGTTCACTTCTGGAAGTCGGCACCGGTTTCCACCCCGAACTTACCGGAAGGGAAAACATTTTCCTGAATGGCGCGGTGTTGGGAATGAGACGCGCAGAGATCGAACGCAAATTTGACGAAATTGTCGCTTTCTCAGAGATCGGGCGGTTCCTGAATACACCAGTTAAGCGGTACTCGAGTGGAATGTACATGCGGCTCGCGTTTGCGGTGGCTGCGCATCTGGATCCGGAAATCCTTTTGGTTGACGAGGTGCTGGCCGTTGGCGACGCACAGTTTCAGGCGAAGTGCATGGGCAAAATGGGTGACGTCGCGCGCGGCGGCCGCACTGTGCTTTTTGTCAGCCACAACCTCAACAGCATTCTCACTCTGTGCCGCCGGTCAATTCTCATCAAAGATGGAGAGATAAGTTACAATGGCCCATCGTCTGAAGCTATTAGGCGATATGTCGCAGCCGGCCCGAGAGAGTTCACGGGCGAGCGAATCTGGCGGGATCAGGCCACGGCGCCAGGCAACGAAAAAATTCGCCTGCGCGCTGTGAGAATAGTGTCAGGATCTAACATCACGACCGATGTCGATATCCAAAACGATGTTCGGATTGAGATCGAGTTCTGGAATTATCGGCCAGACGCTCGGATCACTGCGAGTATTCACCTTTTGGACAAGCTCAAGAATGGCGTACTCGCGTCTGCTAACTTACCTTCGGCAAATCTGGTTCAGGATCAGTGGTTCGACAAGTTATATCCGGCCGGTGTTTTTCGCACCGTTTGCACCCTCCCCGGCAATTTCCTGAACGAAGGGCGTTATCACATCAATGTTATCCTGCTGACGAACATCACGAACATCGAGGTTTTTCTCGAGCAGGCAGTGACTTTCGACGTTTACGAAAGTGGCTCTATGCGAGGCGATTATGGTGGCGATTGGTTAGGAGTCGTGCGCCCCAAACTTGCTTGGCAGACCGAGCGCTTAAACGCCAACGCAGTTGAATCACAGGAGCAAACGGCTTGAAAGTTGTCATCCTTTGCGGGGGTCAGGGCATGCGCCTCCGAGAAGAGACCGAATACAGGCCCAAGCCGTTGTTGGAAATCGGCGGTCGCCCGATACTCTGGCACATAATGAAGATCTACGCGGAAGCGGGCTTTCGCGACTTCGTACTATGCCTGGGCTACCGAGGGCAGATGATTAAGGAGTATTTCCTTAATTACGAAGCAATGAACAATGACTTCACCATCTGTCTCGGCCGACAACAGCGGATCGCCTACCATAACGCTCACGCCGAGCAAGACTTTAACGTGACGATGGCGGACACAGGTTTGGAAACTATGACCGGGGGCAGAGTTAGCATCGTCAAAAAATACATCGATGACGACAACTTTATGGTGACCTATGGAGACGGCGTTGCCGATTTGGACGTTCGGGCGGTGTTCGACTTTCATATGTCGCATGGTCGGGTCGCAACGGTCACCAGCGTTCGTCCGACTTCCCGGTTCGGCATCCTCGATCTGTCAGATAAAGGCGAGGTTCGTGGCTTCGTCGAAAAACCCCAACTGGATGGGTGGGCGAATGCGGGCTTCCTGGTTTTCAACCGTCGCATATTTGATTATCTCGGCGGTGAAAACTGCATTCTGGAGCGCGAACCGTTGGAACGACTCGCGCGCGAAGGAGAACTCTTGGCTTATCGTCACGAAGGCTTTTTCTACGCCATGGATACGTATCGCGAATACCTCTATCTCAACGACCTGTGGACTTCTGGGAGAGCTCCCTGGAGAATTTGGAAATCATGAATGGCTTCTGGCGCGATCGTCCAGTATTCGTAACCGGCGCGACTGGCTTGGTGGGCGTTTGGCTGGTGCGCCACCTCGTTAACGCGGGCGCCGACGTAGTCTGTTTGATACGCGATTGGGTACCCCAAAGCGAATTGATACGCGCTAAGCTGATCGAGCAGGTAAAGGTAGTGAGGGGAGATGTGCGCGATCAGGCGGTTGTCGAACGGGCGCTAGGCGAGTATGAAGTGGTCACCGTTTTTCACCTCGCGGCTCAAACAATTGTAGGTATCGCCAACCGTAATCCGGTATCTACTCTTGAGAGTAATGTACAAGGTACCTGGTCGTTGCTCGAGGCTTGCCGTAGGAGTCCCGCGGTCAAACAGATCGTTGTTGCCTCTTCGGACAAAGCTTACGGTGATCATGACAAGCTGCCGTATGACGAGGAGGCGCCGTTGCAGGGCCGGCACCCGTACGACGTAAGTAAGTCTTGCGCTGACTTAGTCGCACGCAGCTATGCTGATACTTACGGCTTGCCAGTGGCGATTACCAGATGCGGCAACTTTTACGGTGGCGGCGACCTGAACTGGAACCGCATTATTCCCGGATCGATCCGCTCAATCTTGTACGGTGAGCGTCCCGTCATTCGGTCCGACGGTTCCTACATTCGGGATTACTTCTACGTCGAGGATGGCGCCGCTGCCTACGCGTTGCTTGCGGAACGTCTTGCCGAGCGCCCCGAACTTATAGGTCAAGCATTTAACTTCTCGAACGAGATTCAGGTGACCGTCCTGCAGTTGGTCCAACGTTTGTTGGAGCTGATGGATTCCAAACTCGAACCTGACATTCGTGATGAAGTAAGCAATGAGATTCGCCACCAGTATCTTAGTTCAGCAAAGGCTCGGCGAGAGTTAGCATGGTCTCCGCTGTTCAAACTGGACGACGGACTGCGAAGAACGATTGATTGGTATCGTAAATTTTTGGCGTATGACTGATCGTGCCAATGAGTTGCGTGCGCGGATCCGGGATTTAGTTGCCGAGTACTTTGACGCAGCTTTTGCCTCGCACGAATTCATTCCCGGTGAAACTTCGGTCCCGGTGTCGGGCAGGGTGTTTGACGCGGCGGAGCTGCAGCATTTGATGGACGCCAGTCTCGATTTTTGGCTGACCACTGGTCGTTTTGCCGCGCAGTTTGAAGAGGAATTTGCTGCCTTCTTCGGGCTGCGGCACGGGATGCTCGTCAATTCTGGTTCTTCCGCGAATCTACTGGCGCTCACATCTCTTACTTCCCCTACCCTTGGAGAACGCGCCTTGCGCCCCGGCGACGAAGTGATTACGGTGGCGGCAGGCTTTCCGACAACTGTAAATCCGATTGTTCAGAATCAGATGGTTCCGGTTTTTGTTGATGTCACGATTCCAACCTACAACATTGATACAAGTCAGCTCGAAGCGGCGCTTAGCACTCGGACGCGTGCGGTCATGCTGGCCCATACACTTGGAAATCCCTTCGACCTGGCCACGGTCTCGGCGTTCGTGAGGCAACATAACCTTTGGCTTATTGAGGATTGTTGCGACGCGGTCGGATCTACTTACAAAGGACGACATGTAGGATCGTTCGGTGATTTCGCGACGGTTAGCTTCTATCCGGCGCATCACATCACGATGGGAGAAGGCGGTTGTATCCTTACCGATCGTCCCGTGCTGAAAAAACTGGTTGAGTCTTTTCGTGACTGGGGTCGTGATTGCTGGTGCGATCCGGGAAAGGAGAACACCTGCGGCAAACGTTTTGACTGGCAATTGGGTGGTCTCCCGCATGGTTACGATCATAAATACATCTACTCTCATGTCGGATACAACTTGAAGCTGACGGACATGCAAGCCGCTGTGGGTGTCGCGCAGTTGCGAAAGTTGCGGGATTTCATCGAGACGCGGCGCCGCAACTTTCAAACCCTCTTCAAAGGACTGACAGACTTACAGGAATTTTTCATCTTGCCGGAGGCCACCGACCTTTCGGAGCCGAGCTGGTTCGGGTTTCCGCTGTCTATTCGGCCCGACGCGCCATTCTCGCGGGACCAACTGATTCGCTACCTGGAAGAGCACCAGGTTAGGACACGATTGGTGTTTGCCGGAAATCTCGTGCGGCAGCCTGCTTATCGCAACGTTCAATATCGTCTTGCCGGAAGTCTGGAAAAAACTGACTTTGTTATGACGCAATCCTTTTGGATCGGTCTGTATCCTGGTCTTTCCCGCGAAGCTCTAAGTTATACGTTAGACACCATACATCGAGCCGTAGAGAAATTCCGCAACTGACGATTGCAACCGGACACACGAGTCCGCCCTTCGCGACAAGTGAATGAACCGATTAGAGAGGGACCGAGTTCTCTCACACAACTAAACTTGCTTTCGACGGTAGGGTTAACTTCGCAACCGCAATGACAAAACCGGCAAGACCTCGACCTT
>Ga0207643_10001404_pt1 | contig 13799 bp, 16 predicted proteins | sample KBSMisM62_FD_184313 | JGI IMG/M metagenome (GOLD analysis project Ga0207643, IMG submission 184313) | Miscanthus rhizosphere microbial communities from Kellogg Biological Station, Michigan, USA - KBS Miscanthus M6-2 (SPAdes) (version 2) | ecosystem: Host-associated > Plants > Roots >...
AAGATGTCCTCTCGCTGACGCTGCACAGCCGTGACGGCCAGCCACTCGGCGCCGCTCTGCCAGGCCAGTACGTCGTCGTGCGCCTTCATCCGACAGCCGGCGGCGCGGTGCTGTTTCGCAGCTACTCACTCTCGGGCGCTCAATCGACAGAGCACTATCGAATCAGCGTGAAGATCGAGCCGAACGGAGCGGCCGGAACCTACATCCAGGAGCAGGTTCACGTGGGCGACGCGCTCGATGTCAGCGCGCCGCGCGGTAGTTTCGTTCTGCAGTCCGACGAGCGACCGGTGGTGCTGGTGAGTGCGGGCATCGGGGCGACCCCCGTGATGTCGATGCTGTATGCGCTGGCGGAAGCCCGCTCGACCCGACAGGTCTTCTGGCTGCACGGCACTCGCGATCGACAGCATCACCCGTTCGCCGCCGAAGTCCGTCGCCTGATGCTGGCGCTCCCGAATGGCCGTAGCTTCGTGTGCTACAGCAGGCCAGGCGCGCACGACACCGCCGAGGACTTCAACGCGACGGGCCACCTGTCGCGATCCGTGTTCGAGGAGGTCGGCGTCTCACGAGAGGCGGATGTCTACGTCTGCGGGCCGGGTCGTTTCATGGCGGAGATGAAAGACGCGCTCGTCGCCGTGGGCGTCGCGCCGGAGCGGATTCACGTCGAACTGTTCAACGGCAGTGAGTCGATGGCCCCGGGAGTTGTTGGCGCGCAGACACGGGCTCCACATCTGCCGGCTGACGACTCCGATACGGGTCCACTCGTCTCGTTTGCGCGCAGCGGCATCACCGCACACTGGAAGGCATCGTCCTATCAAAGCATCCTGGAGTTGGCCGAAGCGTGTGACGTCCCGGTACGGTGGTCGTGCCGGACTGGTGTGTGTCACAACTGCGAGAGCGGTCTCGTCTCGGGCGATGTCATTTACGGACCGGAACCACTCGACAAGCCTGGCGACGGCAATCTCCTCGTGTGCTGCTCGCAACCGCTTCGCGATGTCGTCATCGACTTGTAAGCACTGAGAGCGTCACACCTGACTGATCTGCGAAACTCAGCATCGGTCGGGTTCGTCTTTTGCACGTAATCGACAGAGCAGTCAGAGAAAGGATCGCTTATGGTGCGCTTCATCACAGGCGTGCACGGCGTGCGATATCAGGTGAAGGATGTCGCCCGAGCCGTTGCTTTCTACACTCAGCATCTGGGATTCACACTCCAACATCAGCAGCTCCCCGCATTCGCGAGCATCTCTCTCGGAGAGGTTCAGATTCTGCTCAGCGGTCCGGGTGCCTCGGGATCGCGTCCACTGCCGAACGGGCAGAGCCAGGAGCCGGGCGGCTGGAACCGCGTCGTGCTGAAGGTCGTCGATTTGCCCGCCTTCATCGGTGAATTGAAGAAGACCGGGGTGCACTTTCGCAACGAGATGGAAAGCGGCCCGGGCGGGCGACAAATTCAGGTCGAGGATCCGGACGGTAACCCGATTGAGCTGTTCGAGCCTGCGACTCGATAAATCTCTCTCCGGCCACGGAGGACGAGGCTGTGATAGTCGGCCATGGTTTTCCGAAGCGTCTCGTTGGCCATGAGGCGCTCCTCCATGACGAAGAAATCATCGATGCGCTCGACCTGCGCCTCGACGACGACCGTCCAGAAAAACTCCCCGGTCACATCGGTGAGCAGACGCAGCGGTTGCTGACCCGTCTCGGTCAGGACCTTCGAGATCGCTTCGAACTTCTCGACCATCTGGCGAACCTTGCCCGGTTGGCAATTCAGGATTTCGCGGACCACGTACATGACGGCCCTCCTTTCACGTCTGACTCTCGAGTCCAGTGCTTGTGATGATCCGATTGAGATTCTCCGGATTCATGAACGTCGGCAGCGGGCGTGACGCGGTGATCGCGGAATAACATCACTCGAGTGTCGAACAACAGGGGACTATGCCGCTTCGGCGAAATTACCCATTCACGGCGTGGGTGATGTCCGCCAGGTCAGTCGGGTTCAGAGGAGCTTGTGATGGTGCGCGTAGGTCGTGGCGGCCGTGCGCGTCCGGACGTCGAGCTTGGTCAAAATGTTGGTGACGTGACGGTCGATGGTTCGCTCGCTGAGGGACAACTCTTCCGCAATTTCCCTGTTGGTGCGCCCCGTCGAGATCAGGCGCAGCACTTCAACTTCGCGCGCAGTCAACGAGGGGGTCGAGACCGGCTGGACGACGGCCGTTCGTGCCTTGAGCCGAGCGAGATCCGGACCTGCGCCGAGTCGTTCGAAGACGGATTTCGCTGCATCGAACTCGAGCTCCGCTGCCTCCTGGTCGCCGAGCGCGCAACACGCGTGTCCGATGAGTACGCGAACACGAGCCGCCTCATACGGAGCGTCGAGGCGATTCCAAAGGTCGAATGCACGACGGAGCGGGTCGAGCGCCGCGTTCGAGTGGCGTTCCGCGATGGCGATTGCACCATCGGCCTGCGCCACCACGGCGCGCAACACGTCGGTGTCGAACGCTTCGGCGAGCTCTCGCAGTTCGTCTCGCGCGCTTCGCGCCTGATCGAGATCCCCGGTGGCAAGCATGATCTCCAGGCAGGCGGGCAAGACTCCGGCGCGTCGCACGCGATCGCTGGCCGCGGTTGTCAGGCGACGGATCGCTGTACAAGCTGCGTCGGTGCGTCCCTGAGCCAGGCGTAAGAGCGCGAGCCCGGGTTGCGGCTCGTATCCCAAACCACTCGCGGTGCGATACGCGTCTTCCGCTTTGGCGAACTCGCCGGACAGTCGATAGATTTCGGCCTGCTGATAGAGCGCGGCCCCTGGCGGTTTTCGATCGGCGCGCTCCGCGCGTTCACACGCCCGGCGGGCTTCCGCCAACGCCTCGCTCCACGCCCCCTGCAGTTGCATGAGCTCGGCACGATGCACGAGGCAGGTGCCGGTGAACGCGACCATCTCCGGCTGTTCCTGACACGCGCGGGAAAACGCAAAGGTCCATTCGCGAGCGCGCCCCAGGGCGCGGATCTGCCGGCAGGTGTCGATCACGCTGCAGTACATCAGGCCGGTCATGATCGGCAGCAACTCCCCGGCGACGACGGCAAGCATCGTCTCGTCGAGGCATTTGAGACCGCGCGCGACATCGCCTTGCTGAATGAGCGCGCGGCCTTGTGCATGACGGGCAGCCGCCGTGAGGTCGGCATCTCCGAACGACTCGCCGATCTCGAGGGCAAGTCCTGCAGTCGTGTACGCCAGATCGGTCTGCTCCTCTCGTAGATGCTGCTCGGCGACGGCAATGGCCAGGTAGCCCCGCTCCGCGCAGTCGAGATCTTCAACGAGCCGCTGCGCTCGCGCAGTCCAGGCGTTCGACTGCCCGCTTTCTCCGCGCAACAGGAACGTCAGCGCAAGCCAGAACGCACAGCGTCCTGCGCGTGCCCGGTCGCCGGCGTCGACATGGGCACGGTAGAGGCGGTGGAGGAGGTGTTGAAAGTCGACGTCGCGACCGGTGAGGTACGCCGCAGTCGCCAGGCAGTCGAGATCATCGACGTCGAGCGGACTGGCTTGATCGGCAGACAGAAGCGCGTCGTAGGCGTGACGCCATTCTCGACGCTTGTAATACTCGCGGCCCTGTTCAAGAGGGTTCATTGCAAACCATGCTCGAGCCGGGACGGCCGGTCTTCCCGTTCGTAGTCTGGCACGACTCTCGGGCCTCAGCGGCTATAATGCTGGCTCGACATCCAGAGCGGCTCGCCCACTGCGGCGAGTCCCGGCAACCTGCCCGGACCGGCAAGGTGCCAACGCGCAAGTCCTGCGCGGATGTGGTCGCAATGCGACAACAAAAGGTCCCGCCGAGTAACCCTCGGTCGTCTGGGTGTCTTCTCTCACACAGGAGACACCATGATCGACAGCAACACCCCCGAGCCACTCCGCAACATCCCGATTCGGATCGTCGTCGACGGCATCGAGATCACCGGCGAAGTTCTCTTTGCACGGTTCAACGACATGTCCGTCGTCATTCGCTCCCCGGCATCTGGACTCGGGACAGGCCTGCACGTCCCGTGGTTCCGATATGGCTACCCGCAGTTCGCCCTTGCCACTCGAGATGCACTCACCGAGCGCGGCACGCGTGAAGCGAAATGGATGCTCCGAGAACTCTATGAGTACTCGCAAGGCAGACGATCCGGCTGGAACATTTCGCAGGTGAGTGGGGATGGAACGTGGACAGAAATCTCCTGTGGTTACTGAGCTTCGGTTTGCAGAAGAACACACGGCCTCCAGCGCTAAGAGAGGGCGAAGACCCGGCGTATGACCTTGGCTGTCACGGGTTCCGCCTAGCCTGTGATCATGGAAACAGCCCTGTTCGCCGTTGTGTTCGTGTCGGTGTCGGTTGCGGTCGTGATGATGGTGTTGAGCCGCAAGGACGTTCGCTCGCTCGGCACCAATATCGAGTCGTTACCACGGAAGATGGACGCGACGCTTCGCGACGAGCTCCGGCAGCATCGAGCGGAAGCGTCGGAGTCGGTCCATCGGTTCGGTGACTCGCTCGTGCAGGCACAGACGGCCCTGGGTCAGACGCAGGCACGACAGATCGAGACGCTGCGAGCCGGACTCGAGCGGCAGGTCGATGCGCTCAGAACGACTGTTGACGATCGACTCCGTGCAATGCAGAACGAGAACGCCGCGAAGCTCGATCAGATGCGGCAGACGGTGGACGAGAAGCTGCAAAGCACGCTCGAGTCACGCCTCGGCGAATCGTTCCGGCAGGTGAGCGAGCGGCTTGAGCAGGTCTACAAAGGCCTTGGCGAGATGCAGGTCCTCGCCACCGGTGTCGGCGATCTGCGGCGTGTGCTCGCCAATGTGAAGACGCGCGGCACGTGGGGTGAGGTGCAGCTCGCGACGCTGCTCGAGCAGGTGCTCGCGCCGGATCAGTACGCCTGCAACGTCGCGACGAGCGACGTCGGAGGTGAACGCGTCGAGTTCGCGATCCGCCTCCCCGGGCGCGACCACGATCGCCCGATGTGGCTGCCGATCGACTCGAAGTTCCCACTCGAGGATTATCAGGCACTGCTCGAGGCGTCCGATCGCGTTGATCCGGTAGCCATCGAGGACGCTGGCCGGCGACTCGAGGTACGCGTCAAGGGATCGGCGCGGGACATCTCGACGAAGTACCTGAATCCGCCGAACACGACAGACTTCGCGATCATGTTCCTGCCCAACGAGGGACTCTACGCCGAAGTCCTTCGCCGTCCGGGGCTCGCCGACTGTCTCCAGCGCGAACAGCGCATCGTGATTGCAGGGCCGACGACGCTGTGGGGAATTCTGACCAGCTTCCAGATGGGCTTCCGGACACTCGCGATCGAACGGCGCTCGAGCGAAGTGTGGGCGCTCCTCGGTGCGGTCAAGACTGAATTCGCCAAGTTTGCGACGGTGCTCGACGGGATCCAGAAGAATCTTCACCGCGCAGCCACGAAGATCGACGAGGCGCGCAAAGGCACCAGGACCATTCAGCGAAAACTGTCTGACGTCCAGGAGCTTCCCTCGACCGAGGCGGCTTCGCTTCTTGAAGGGCTGGTGATCAATGTCGAGGAGGCGAATTGTTACCGGGTTGAGGCACAATCTCTCGACGGAGGAGAGCTGTGAACATTCTGTTGTGGGTGCTTCAGGTGCTGCTGGCCGTGGTGTTCATTGCGCACGGACTGCTGTTGCTCATGCCTCCGGCGGAGATCGCGGCGCAAATGGTCATGAGCCTTCCGCGCGCGTTCTGGGTATTTCTGGGTGTGGCTGAAATCGCCGCGGCGATCGGTCTCACGCTACCTGGGCTGACTCGGGTGATGCCGTGGCTCGTCTCGTGGGCAGCCGCCGGCATCATGATCGTCATGATCTCCGCGACCGGTTATCACATCGTCCGTGGTGAAATCAGCTCGGCGGCGGTCACATTCGTGCTCCTGCTCATGGCGACGTTCGTGGCCTACATGCGCCTTCGCGTGATGCCGATCGCAGCGCGCCGATCCCTCGCGTGATGCGGTTCTCACGAGCCGCACCGGGCTTTCGACTCCAGCGCGACCTGCACGACCACGTTAGCGATCTGTGCATAAGTTGCGTAGGCTGGGCTTCATTGCTTACAACGGCGGCCTCGAAGTGCACGATTCGCTGCTCCAAGGTGATCCTGTGCGACCAGGCACCCCAGGCATCTCCCCCCGAGCAATCCTGACCAGACGTCGATAAGGAGGCGTCCTGACACTCGTCGTCATGGGCGCCCACACCTGCGGCCGCTACATTGCAGTGGATCGCCCTGACCATGCGCTGGCACGTCCTCATAGCGATGGGAGACAGGCGGCTGTTCAGCTCCGCCACTTCAATCAAGTCCCGGTGATCGTTCACTAGCGATCCCCCTGATCGAGGTCGTTGATCATCGAATGCCTCATACCGACTGAGGCTGTGGTCGTAATTCAGTCCCCACGATCGCAGGAGGCGACGACATGTACCACCACGTAAAAAAACTGATGTACACGGTTCGCGTTGACGAGGCGGATCCCAGATTCGGAAACATGCTGCTCGAACAATTCGGGGGCGCCAACGGTGAGCTTGCGGCGGCGATGCAGTACTCCATCCAGGGCCTCAATTGCGACGATGCCGAGCGCAAGGATCTGTTGATGGACATCGGCACTGAAGAGTTGAGTCACCTCGAGATCGTCGGGGCGCTCGCCCGGCTGCATCTCAAGCCGATGAAATTCGATCGCGAGAGCGCCGAGGCAGATCCGCTCATTGCCATCGCCGGGGGCGGTGGCGTCAGCCTCTGTAACTCCATGGGCAACGCGTGGACCGCGGACTATCTGAAGATCACGGGCGAGCTCGATGTCGATTTGAGGAGCAACATCGCTGCTGAAGCACGCGCCAAGATCGTCTACGAGCGTTTGATCAACTTCACGAACGACGCCGGCACCAAGGACGCGCTGCAGTTCCTGATGACGCGGGAAATCACTCACATGAAGGCGTTCACCGCCGCCCTGGAGAGTTTGAACAAGCCGCGTTTCTCGATTGGAAAGATCCCGCCAACGCCTGGCCTGGTGGACCAGTTCTTCAACGACTCGACGGGTGAGGGTGAAGACGGCGAGATCGACGCACGTGGTCCATGGAATCAGGGCGCCGACTGGCAACTCGTGGACGCTCCCGCGTTCCAGGCTCTCGGTGCCACCGAAGACGACCTCTCGGAGGCGCGAGTCGACGATCGAACGACGAGTACCGCCAACGAACCAGAGGTGGTTGAGGAGCTTCTGGTCGAGGAGCTACGCGACATCCTGAGCGCCGAGGGTCAGCTCGTGAAGGCGCTGCCGAAGATCGCGAAGGCGGCCAACACCGAGAGTCTCAAACTGGCGTTCGAGCATCATCTCGAAGAGACCAAGGAGCAGGTGGATCGCCTGAAGGAGTGCTTCACGTTGCTTGGTGCGCAGCCGAAAGCGAAGCCATGCAAAGGCATGGCAGGCCTCCTCGAGGAAGGCGACGAGGTCATCGAAGACGGCAAGGAGAAGGACGACCTGTCTGCGGATTTGGCGCTGATCGCGGCAGCGCAGAGGGTTGAGCACTATGAAATCTCGGCATACGGCACGGCGCGCGCCATGGCGGGGCAAGTCGGCCTTCCGGAGGTCGCCGCGCTTCTGAGTCAATCACTTGCGGAAGAAGAAATCGCCGACAACCTCATGACCCAGATCGCGCGAGAGCTGATGTCCGAGGCAAGAACCGGCACAACGAAAGAGCCCAAGCGAGCCTCTGCGCTCAAGACCGTCGATGATGATGAGTAGCTAACGCCTCGCTACATGTAACAAGGAGAGAAGATGATCGGCCTGTACTCGAATCGGCTGGGGTGCCTCGGGTCGATCATTTTCTCGATCGTGGCGTCGCTTGTTCTGGCGGTTCTGCTTCGTGGCTGTGGCGTGATCGCCTGGTAGCTGCGTGACGCGTTCCATGACATGAGCTGGAATGGCCGGCGCAATACAGCCTGGGGAGCAGAATTGCCCAGAGCCTCAGCGCGGACGCGGGAGCGACGCCGCGACGCTCTTGATCGTCCACGTCTCTTCGCACTGGCGGCACCGCCAGAGCGTCGTCACGGTGATGACCTTTGCGAGCGTGTCGAAGACGGTCCCTTTACAAGAGGGGCAATGAGTTGGGCGCGCGACTGTTTGATTGGATGGTGACTCAGGCATCGTCTCTCTTCTGACAGGTCCCCGCGGGGATGCCGCGCGGGCTCGGCGCCTACACAAGCAACAGCTGGCTCGACACCCACAGAGCAAAGCCGCACGCGATAACAGTTGCCACCGCCGTCACGCGCTTGCTCCTGCGGAGATCACGCAGCTTACCCATGGCGATCCACTGTTCCCATTGGTCGTCAGATGTGTTGGCGTCCGCCCGATCGACCACCGCAGCAAGAGTCGTCATGCCTCATGCTGTCCGCATCAGGACTTGCCAGTCTGTTCGTTTCTGCACAGGGGTGCTGGCAGCGTCGGCATCGACTGCGCTGGACTGTTCAAGAGTGAACAGTGCTTCGTAAGAGGTTCTCCTACCATCGGTGGGTTCCGGCCGTGACTTGAGCATGTGACAACGCTCACTCGTTCCCGCTCGAACTGACATTTGATGACAACCACTTGCCGCGTTCGCATGCGATGACTCGATCCGCACGATCGAAATCCGTCGCGCCGAAATCGCTGCTTCCCCTTGATCTGCAGGGCTTTCTTGATTCGGCCGGTGTGTCTCGCCGAATCGTGCGTTTCCGGCGCGGGTCAATCGTCTTCACGCAGGGCGCCCAGGCGAACAGTGTCTTCTACATCCAGCAGGGTGGAGTGAGGCTGTCGGTCCTGTCCCGCAGAGGCCGGGAGGCGATCGTGGCCATGCTCGCGCCAGGTGACTTCTTCGGTGAGGGTTGCCTGGCAGGGCAGTCTCTCCGGATGGCCACCGCAACGGCGTTGGTGCCGACGACCGTGCTGAAGATTCACAAGCGCGAGATGATGCGAACGCTGCACGAACAGTCTGCGCTCTCGGACCGATTCATCGCGCACATGCTGACCCGCAACATCCGGATCGAAGAGGACCTCATCGATCAGCTCTTCAACTCGAGTGAGAAGCGGCTGGCGCGAACCCTCCTGCTACTGGCGCAGTACGGCCAAGCCGGCGACTCCGGCCACGTCCTGCCAGCGATCTCCCAGGAGACACTCGCCGAGATGATCGGCACCACGCGGTCACGCGTGAACCTGTTCATGAACAAATTCCGGAAACTGGGATTCGTCCGCTACAACGGTACGCTCACCATCAACAGCTCGCTGCTGAGTATCGTGCTCCACGACTGAGTCGTCGCTGGCCGTGTGCTGTCCAGGACAGACAGGCACATCCCACCGTGTCAGGCTGGAGGTGTAGTAAACCCGGAGTCCTGTCATGAAGCGTGCATATGGTTTCCTCGTCGCAGTGAGCCTCCTCAGCGGGCCGACAGTATTCGCACAGGATCTGTCGCGCTATCGTGACTTCGTTCTGGAAAGCAGCGTCGACGCGGTGGCAGCGGCCAGCGGGGTGCGCGCGACCGAGGCCCAGACGCTTCATGAGCGACCGGCGAAGATTCAGGAACTGCAATGGCGGGCGCCGTACGTGAACCCAGCGAGTCCAGCCGCCGATCCGGTTCGCGAGGTCGCGTTCACGTTCTTCAACGACGCGTTGTATCAGGTCGTCGTCACCTACAATCGCGACCGAACTCAAGGGCTGACCAACGACGACATCATCCAGTCTCTTTCGGCCTCGTACGGCGCGCCAGGACTGAAGTCGGCCATTACGCGAACCGGTCTTCCAGTGGGCGCACTCCTCGAAAACAACGTGCTGGCACAATGGAACACCGCCGTTTCGTCGTTGACGCTCCTCCGCGATACCTACTCCCCTGAATTTCAGTTGGTCCTGAGTTCGAAGGCGTTGACCGCACAAGCCCAAAGCGCGATTCGTGAGTCCGTCAGGCTGGATGCCCTGGACGCGCCACGACTCGAAGCGGAACAGCGCAAGAAGGAAGTTGAAGAAACCGACGCCGCTCGCGACAAGACTCGCTCGACGAACAAGGGCGCATTTCGCCCCTGAGGAACTCTCAGCGGATCTGTCGCGTGGCTTGCCCGCTGCGCACGAACTGGACGGGAGCGGCGTTGTCGCCGGCAGTACGCCGCGACGCTCCCGTGTGAGCTCGGTCACGGCTGGCGCTCAGGAGATCCGGCGCAGGGTCGGTGACGAACAAGCGACGACATGGCCGGGCGATCCATCGCGCCCATCGGGCGGAGCGATTCGTTCGCGCGCTGTCGGTGGCCATGCCGGTGTTCGCATACATCTGGCGATACAACTTTGAGATCAGCATGAACGCCAGCCTGGACCGGAGCGAACGGAGAAAGTTCGATCGTTGCCAGATCAGGCGGATCGAATAGAACTCGTCCCAGGTGTGCTGCGTGCCCCGACGGATTTCATCGTTGGACATCGTCGGGTGGGGTAGATACACCTTTGGTCGCTTGCCTGGCGGCACGAGCCAATAGCGCGTCAGCGGCACACCGTCGATCTGTTGAACTCCCGACCCGACTTCCTTCTCCCATTTCGCAAAGTCGAGGGTGCCGGGGAACGGCATCAGCATGACGAACTGCGCGAAGCTCACGCCCGCTCGCTGGGCGAGGTCGGCAGTCGCGTGAAAGGTATCGGCCTTGTCGGTCGGAAGCCCGAAGATGAACGAGCCCAGGATGTGGATGTCGTGCGTGCGGAATGCCTGCAGGCGGTCCACGAGTGCTTCTCCTGCGTCATTGAAATTCTTGAAGACCGCCTTGAGTCCTTCCGGGGTCACCGATTCGACGCCGACAAGAGCACCACGGATGTGCGCCTTGCGCATGGCGTCCAGGAACTCCGGGTCCTCGGCCGCTTCCATCGTGATCTGCGTCATGAACACGAAGTCATCAGGCAGACGGGCGAGCTGCTCCATGAGCTCGAATCGCTCCGCGCGAAGCGCTTGGAGTTCCTCCAGCCGGCTTTGATCGCTCCGCCGTCCGGCCTGTCGAAGATCTTCGAGCGTGACTGGATAGAAGTTGTCGTCGGCAAGCAGAATGAACCGGAAGCCAAGCCGGCGCAGTTCCATGACTTCCTGGACGACCGCGCCCGCCAGCCGCTGTCGCGGCTGCTGACCGTCCGTTCTCCAGACGGAGCAGAACGAACAGTGCTTCGGGCAACCCCGGACGGTCTGAATCGATCCAAACATGTAGCTCGCGCGCGGCAGCAGGTCCCATCGGGCCGCACGAAACGTTTGCCCGCTGACACGTCCGCCCTCGTACACAGGCTTCGGGCGCCCTGCGGCGCAATCCTCGAGCGCCTCGGCCCAGACGACGTCGCCATCGCCGCGCACGACACTGTGGGCGGCGCCGTGCTCGCGCGCTTCATCGGGGAACAGCGTCGCATGAATGCCGCCGAACACGACGTGGGCACCGCGCTCGCGCGCAAGCCGGCCCAGCGTGTATCCGCGGAACGCATTGCTTGTGTGAATGCCGATTCCGACGACATCTCCCGGCCCCACCGCATCGAGATCCAACGGCTCGAGGGTTTCGTCGACGACGATGGGATCGCCATAGGCGGAGGGAGTCGCCGCGGCCAGCACATACAGCCAGCGCGGCGTGATTACTGCCGTGCCGAACGACACATCACTTGGATTGACCAGGAATACCGGCATCAACCTGCGAAAGACGGACGGAACCGCCGCAGCAGCCAGAACACGCCGGTTCCGACCGTTTCCCAGGCATCGGTCTTGTCCGCCTCAGCCAGCGAGAGCAGGCGGGCCAGGGCAAGCGCCTTCTTGCGCTCTCCAGCAGTTATGCTCTGGACAGAGCCGTCGCCGATGCTGCGTCGCACGTTCCAGCTGTAGCCGGTCGGGCTCAATATGTAGTCGCCGTCAGGCGGGTTGATTGTGAGAGTCTCGCGTCGCCACATCGGCTACGAGGTCTTGGACGCGCGGTACTCGGCATTCCATGGCGTACTCATCCGGCCGAGACTGGCCTCGTGCATACTCCGGGACGCCCGCCCCAGGTAGATGAATATCGCGGCACTCACTACGGCGAAGAAACCGATCGTGGATAGCATGATGTAGAAGGATCGTCCCAAATCTGAGGATTCGCGTCTGTTCAGTTGTGCACATTGTCTTTACAATGCGGTGCGAGACGGGCAGCGTGGCTCCGCGTCGGCAGTCGTGGGATGATCCCGGTTCAGATGGCTAGAAAACCGCCAAGCACCCCTCCGGATTCGTTCGACGTTCAGGCGTTCCTGAAGTCGGCGGGTGTTTCTGCCCGTACGGTCAGGTTTGCGACCGGCGCCCTCGTGTTCTCGCAGGGGGCGCAAGCGAACAGCGTGTTCTACGTCCAGGAGGGTGGTGCGAAGCTTGCCGTGTTGTCGTCGGCTGGAAAGGAGGCGGTCGTCGCCATGCTCGGTCCCAGCGACTTCTTCGGAGAAGGCTGTCTAGCCGGGCAGCCCCTGCGCATGGGGACGGCCAAGACCGTGATGCCGACGACGCTGCTGCGCATTCCAAAGCGCGACATGCTTCGCCTTCTGCACGACCATTCAGAGTTCTCGGACCGATTCATCGCGCACATGCTCACGCGCAATATTCGAATCGAAGAGGACCTGGTCGATCAGCTGTTCAACTCCAGCGAGAAGCGGCTCGCTCGTACGCTTCTGCTCCTGGCACGATATGGAAAGGAAGACACCACTCAGCGAGTGCTGCCCAAGTTGTCGCAGGAGACTCTCGCCGAGATGGTGGGGACAACGCGCTCGCGTGTGAACTTCTTCATGAACAAGTTCCGCAAGCTCGGTCTCATCGAGTACAACGGCCGCGGACTCAAGGTCAACAGCTCGCTGCTCAGCGTCGTCCTTCACGACTGAGACCGGCAGGGACGAGCAACCGTGCCGCACGGACGTCACCGTCGTGCGTCGTTGATGCTTTCGCTCATGGTTCGCGTCGGTTCATTCCACAAGAGCAGGAAGGCCAGTGGCGGGAGCAAGCCAAGGCTGGCGATGAGGACGCCCCGTGACCATGACATGTCTACGACGAGCGCGATCATAGTTGCGATGAGCACCCATACAGCTGAGACGGTCATCTTGATTCGCTGGAGAGTCATGATGCTCACAGCATAGGGTCCGCTCGGGTTGCTTGTCTGTTCAATACCGCACTCGGGCCTCTGTGGGTCTGGCTCACGCTAGAATCCTCGAGGCAAGTCGGATCCTGCCAATCCGTTCGTGCATCCGGTCCGTAGAACGTGACAAGGGACTCTCACCTGCACGCCCCAGCTATCGGCGCGACGACGACCGACGCAGATCTACGTCTGGTCGGTCGGCTGGCATCCGGCGACCTGGATGCCGCGGGTGAGCTCTACGATCGGCACGCAGGCAAGATTCTGGCGCTGGCACGCCGGATCCTCCGAGACGAGGGCGATGCCGAAGACGTCGTGCAGGAGGTGTTCTCACAGGCGTGGCGCACCGCGACGCGCTTCGAGCCCGGTCGCGGATCGGTCGCGGGCTGGCTGCTCATGATCGCGCGCACGCGGGCGATCGATCGCCTGCGCGCACGGCAAGCCCGACCCGATACGACAGGGGACATCCTGCTCGAGACGATGCCAGGCAACACACTGGCCCCGTCTGATCAGGCGATCGCAAACGAGCAATACGCGCGCATCCGTCAGGGACTCGGCGCGCTCCCCGCCGAGCAGCGGACCGCGCTCGAACTGGCCTACTTCGAAGGGCTGTCGCAGTCCGAGAACGCCGACCGATTGGCGGCACCGCTCGGCACGATCAAGACTCGTAT
>Ga0207643_10001405_pt1 | contig 13798 bp, 10 predicted proteins | sample KBSMisM62_FD_184313 | JGI IMG/M metagenome (GOLD analysis project Ga0207643, IMG submission 184313) | Miscanthus rhizosphere microbial communities from Kellogg Biological Station, Michigan, USA - KBS Miscanthus M6-2 (SPAdes) (version 2) | ecosystem: Host-associated > Plants > Roots >...
GCCACTCGGAGACAGTGAAGCCCTGCGCGGTGACGACGAGATGGAACTCGCCCGAGATCAACCGGCTCGCCTGCGCCAGCAGCGCCGGCAGGTAGTCGTCGACGAAGTGGCGCTCGCCCCGGCTGGTCTTTGGCATCGCGGCGATTGTGCAGCGCGCCGCCTCAGCGCCGCGCGTCGGGCTCGCTTCCTGCAAACCCGCTTGACGTATGAATTGTCATATGTTCAACTGTAAATCATCGCGCGGCCCGCAACCGCAGCGAGAGGCACGATGGCAGAGCGCTCGTTCGTCGATGAAGTGAAGAAGCTGCGGCTCGGCGCCGGCGAGGTGTTCCGGGGCGAGGGCATCCTGGCGGTGACCAAGGCGCTGCTGGAGTCCGGCGTCGGCTACGTGGCCGGCTACCAGGGCGCGCCGATCTCGCACCTGATGGACGTGCTGGCCGACGCGCAGGACATCCTCGCCGAGCACGGCATCCGCTTCGAGAACAGCGCCAGCGAGGCCACGGCCGCCGCCACGCTGGCCGCCTCGGTCAACTACCCGCTGCGCGGCGCCGTGACCTTCAAGGCCACGGTCGGCACCAACGTGGCCTCCGATGCGCTGGCCAACCTGGCTTCCGGCGGCGTGCGCGGCGGCGCGCTCATCATCGTGGGCGAGGACTACGGCGAGGGCTCCTCGATCATGCAGGAGCGCAGCCACGCCTTCGCGATGAAGTCGCAGATGTGGCTGGTGGACCCGCGCCCGAACCTGCCGTCGATCGTGCAGGCGGTGGAGAAGAGCTTCGAGCTGTCGGAAGCGTCCAACACGCCGGTCATGCTCGAGCTGCGCATCCGCGCCTGCCACGTCTACGGCAGCTTCACCGCACGCGACAATGCGCGGCCCGCCTTCACGCTGCGGGACGCCCTCGATCATCCCAGACGCGACGCCAACCGCATCGTACTGCCGCCCGCAAGCTACCTGCACGAACGGGAGAAGGTCGAGAAGCGCTGGCCCGCCGCCGTGCGCTTCATCGAGCAGCACAAGCTCAACGAATTCTTCGACGGCGACGCCGGCGACATCGGCATCGTGATGCAGGGCGGCATGTACAACACCGCGTTGCGCGCGCTCGAGGTGCTCGGGCTCGCCGATGTGTTCGGCGACAGCCGCATTCCGCTCTACGTGCTCAACGTCACCTATCCGCTGATCGACGCCGAGTTCGTCCGCTTCTGCGCCGGCAAGAAAGCGATCCTGGTCATCGAGGAGGGCCAGCCGGAATTCATCGAGCAGGCTGTCAACACCATCCTGCGGCGCGCCGACATCCAGACCCGGGTCGAGGGCAAGGGCATGCTGCCGATGGCGGGCGAATATACCGGCGGCGTGATGAAGGCGGGCTTGCGCAAGTTCGTCGCGACCTATCGGCCGGACTTGCTCCCCGAGGCGGTCTCGCCAGCCGCCCTGCCGCTGCCGGACGACCGGCTCGCGAAGGCGCAGCAGGCGGTCGTCGGCAAGGTGCACGGCCGACCGCCGTCGTTCTGCACCGGCTGCCCGGAACGGCCGATCTTCGCAGCCATGAAGCTGGTCGAGCGCGAGCTCGGCGCGCACCACGTGAGCTGCGATATCGGCTGCCACCTGTTCTCGATCCTGCCGCCGTTCAATCTCGGCAACACCACCATGGGCTACGGCCTCGGCGGCGCCGGCGCCGCCGCGCTCAGCGCGGCGGGCGGCAAACGCGCCATCGCCCTCGTCGGCGATGGCGGCTTCTGGCACAACGGCCTCGCCTCGAGCGTGGGCAATGCCGTCTTCAACAAGAGCGACAACGTGCTGATCGTGGTCGACAACGGCTATTCGGCCGCGACCGGCGGACAGGACGTGCTGTCCTCCGCCGCCAGCAACAGCATGCGCGCGACCAGGAACCCGATCGAGAAGGCGGTGCGCGGCGTCGGCGTCACCTGGGTGCGCACCCTCACGCGCACCTATGACGTCGCCAAGATGCGCGACACGCTGCGCGAGGCGCTCACGACAGCGGTGAAGGGGCCCAAGGTTATCATCGCCCAGTCCGAATGCATGCTCAACAAGCAGCGGCGGGTGCGGCCGCTGATGCGTAAGCGCATGGAAGCCGGCAAGCGCGTGGTGCGCGAACGCTTCGGCGTCGACCCCGACACCTGCACCGGCGATCATTCCTGCATCCGGCTCTCGGGCTGCCCGTCGCTCACGCTTGCGCCCAATCCCGATCCGCTGCGGCGCGAGCCGGTGACCAAGGTGATCAATTCCTGCGTCGGCTGCGGCCTGTGCGGCGAGGTCGCGCATGCCGCGGTGCTGTGTCCCTCGTTCTACCGCGCCTCGATCATCGCCAACCCGACCGGCTGGGATCGGCTCAAGGACAAGGTGCGCGGCGCCGTGATCGGCTGGTTGCAGCGACGCATGGACGCCCGCCAGGCGCTGACGTCCTCGCCGGAGCGCGCTGGAGCCGCAGCCTGACCACGCCGATGGACGCGCAAACCGCCAAGGTGCGGCCGATCACCATCGCCGTGGTTGCGCTCGGCGGCGAAGGCGGCGGCGTGCTGGCGGACTGGATTGTCGATCTCGCCAATCACGGCGGCTATCTCGCGCAGGCGACGTCGGTGCCCGGGGTCGCCCAGCGCACCGGCGCCACGGTCTATTATCTCGAGCTGTTCCCCAAGAGCGCGGCGCAGGCGGCCGGGCGCGACCCGGTGCTGGCCTTGATGCCGGTGCCCGGCGACGTCGACGTGGTGCTGGCGTCCGAACTGATGGAAGGGGCGCGCGCGGTCGAGCGCGGTTTCGTCACGCCGGACAAGACATTGCTGGTCGCGTCGACCCATCGCGTGTTCGCCATGACCGAGAAGATCGCGCTCGCCGACGGCCGGGCGGATGCCCCGGCCCTGCTGGCGGCCTGCCGTGACGCCGCGCGCCGGCTCGTGGCCTTCGACATGGAGGCGCTGGCGGACGCCACCGGCAGCGCGCTGAGCGCAGTGCTGTTCGGCGCGCTGGCCGGCTCGGGCGCGCTTCCGTTCCCGCGCACGGCATTCGAGGCGGCGATCCGGCGCGGTCAGGTCGGCGTCAATAGCAGCCTCGCCGCGTTTGGCGCCGGGTTCGAGGCGGCCGGTTCTGATACAATGCCTGCGCTGCTGGGTGACGATGCCGCGCGCAATCTCGCGGGGGAAACGGGCACCATCGTCGCCGCCGGCATCGAACGGCTGCAGGACTATCAAGACGACAACTACGCGCGCGACTTCCTGGCGCGGCTCGAGCGCTTCAAGGAGATCGAGCAGCGCCACGGCGACGGCTCCGGCCGCCTGCTGGAGGAAACCACGCGCCAGCTTGCGCTCGCGATGGCCTATGAAGACACGATCCGGGTGGCGGACCTCAAGATTCGCGCGAGCCGCTTCGCGCGCGTGCGCGACGAAGCGCAGATCGCGGACGGGCAGATACTCGAAATCGTCGAGTTCTTTCATCCCCGCACGCAGGAGATCGCCGATACGCTTCCGGCCGGTGCCGGGCGCTGGCTCATGCGCACGCCCTGGGCCCGCGGCCTGCTCGACCGCGCGACCCGCAAGGGCAAAATCATCAAGACCACCTCGGTGGGCGGCTTCCTCCTGCTGTACGCGCTGTCGCGCCTCAAGCCGCTGCGGCGCCGCTCGCTCCGCTTCGCCGCGGAACAGGCTGCGATCACAGACTGGCTCGATCTTGTCGCGGAGACCGCGCGCGGCGACTATGCACTCGCGCTGCAGGTCGCGCGCATGCGCAACCTGGTCAAGGGTTACGGCGACACCCATGAGCGCGGGCGGGCCAAGTTCGACCGGCTGGCGGCGCTCGTGCCCCGCCTGCGCGGGCAGGGCAACTCCGGCACGCGGCTCGAAGGCCTGATCAAGGCCGCGCTCGCGGAGGAAGGCGACGACGCCCTGGACAAGGCCATCGCCGCGCTCGACGGCGCGAGCGGGGTCGGCGCCGATGATGCCGGCATGTCCCAAAGCTCTGGCGGTCGCCGGCGTGATGGGCGAAGCTAGGGAACGTCAAGAAGCGTCGTCTGCAAGGAGGCAGCAATGTCCTACGACCTCGATGCGTTCGTGTCGGATTGCCGCGCCATTCTCAAGCGCGACCCCGGACCCAGGGGCCGGGAGGACGTCCGCATCCACCTCGAGAAGCTCCTCACCAATCGGGAGTTCGTCGAGAGCTATTGCGGCGATCATGTCCCACGCGGCCTGAAGGTGCTGTACGAGGATCCCGACCTTGGATTCCAGGTGCTCGCCCATATCAACGACAAGGCCAGGGTGTCGCCACCGCACGACCACGGCGCGTCGTGGGCGATCTACGGCCAGGCCACGCTCTACACCGACATGACGGAATGGGAGCGCGAGGACGATGGTCCCGGTCAGGCCAAGCTCAAGCCGGTGAAGAAGTATCGCCTGCTGCCGGGCCACGCGGGCATCTACCAGGACGGCACCATCCACTCGATCGACTATCCCGACAGCGCCCGCTTTATCCGGGTGACCGGCACCAACCTCGACAACATCCAGCGCGTGCGGTTCGATCTCGCGTCGGGCAAGGTCCATCAGATGACGCCGCAGCAGGCGACATGACCTCGCGCGGTTGACGACGATGCCTGACAAGGTGGACGCGCGCGCCCTCAAGGCGATGCTGGCCGATGGGCGCGAGCTCGCGCTCATCGATGTGCGCGAGGAGCTGGTTTTCTCGCAAAACCATCTGCTGTTCGCGCGCTCCGTGCCCTTGAGCCGGCTGGAGCTGCGGTTCGCCCGGCTGGTGCCGCGGCGCACCACCCGCATCGTACTGTGCGACGACGCCGATGGGATGGCCGAACGCGCCGCCGGCATTCTTGCGCGGGCGGGCTGCACCGACGTCGCCGTCCTCGACGGCGGCGTTGCCGCCTGGGCCGCGGCGGGGTTCGAGCTGTTTTCCGGCGTCAACGTTCCGAGCAAGGCGTTCGGCGAATTCGTCGAGCACGCCAGCGCCACGCCGAGCATCGCCGCCGACGAGCTCGACCGGCTCATTCGCGCCGGCACTGACATGGTGGTACTCGACAGCCGGCCGTTCGACGAATACCAGCGCGTCTCGATTCCGACCGCCGTGAACGTGCCGGGCGCGGAGCTTGCGCTGCGCATCCACGACCTCGCACCCTCGCCGCAGACCCTGGTCGTGGTCAATTGCGCGGGGCGCACGCGCAGCATCATCGGGGCGCAGTCGCTGATCAACGCGGGCGTGCCGAACAAGGTGGTGGCGCTGCGCAACGGCACCATGGGCTGGACGCTCGCCGGTCTCGCCTGCGAGAGCGGCAAGGCGCGGCGCGCCCCCGGCGTATCGTCCGACGGCCTCGCCTGGGCCAGGTCCGCAGCCGGCCGCGTGGCGGACCGCTTCGGCATCACGCGCATCGATCGCGGCACGCTGGAGCGCTGGCGCGCCGACGGCGAGCGCACGCTCTACCTCCTCGACGTGCGCGATCCCGGCGAATACGAGGCCGGGCACATTGCCGGGGCCGTCTCCGCGCCCGGCGGGCAGCTCGTGCAGGCGACCGACCAGTATGTCGGCACGCTCGGCGCGCGCATCGTGCTGGTCGACGATGCCGAGGTGCGCGCGGTCATGACCGCGTCCTGGCTGCGGCAGATGGGCTGGAGCGAGGTGGCCGTGCTGGTCGAGCCCGGGGGCGAGACCGGAAGGCCGGCAGCGCCCGTGCTGGGCTCGGCGCTGGCGCCCGAACTGCGCATCGACGACCACGGCCTCGCCGGGCTCATCGCGCGGGATCAGGCGACCGTCGTCGATCTTTCGCTCAGCCGCGACTATCTCAGGGCGCACATTCCGGGCGCCTGGTTCGCGATCCGCTCGCGGCTCGCGCATGCCTTCACCAAAATACCGCTGCGCGGCACGCTGGTGCTGACGTCGGAGGATGGCGTGCTCGCCGGCCTCGCCGCCAGCGAGGCCCAGGCGCTGGTCGCCACGCCTGTCCGTGCGCTCGACGGCGGCAACGCCGCGTGGCGCGCGGCCGGGCATGCGCTGACTGCCGACGACCCGAGGATGGCAGACGATGCTATCGACACCTGGCTCAAGCCCTACGAGCGGTCGAAGGACACGACCAAGGCGATGCAGGAGTATCTGTCGTGGGAGGTGGACCTGCTGGCGCGTATCGAGCGCGACGGCTCGGCGCGGTTTGCGAGCCGGTCGTCAGCGGAGTGAACGGAGCCACTTCGACAGCCTTCGCCCCCAGTTCTGCATCCACAGTCATCGCCATTCACAACCGTGGCGCAGCGGCAACACCCGTCCGCCCGCGCGCGCACCGCGGGAACCCTTAACCCGACCTTAACCACGGCGGAGCGATGAAGGAGCGCGGCCAAACGCCTGTGACGGAGCACGCTCATGCTGGATGGAAAAGCATACCTGGCTCATTTTCCGGATGATCCAGCCTATGATCTCTCCGACGGCGTCGGCGGGTCCGGGCAGCTCAAGTCCGCCGCGCTGATGGACGCGCTTGCAGCGCTCGAGAACGAGTTCCGCACCATCCTGCGCCAAAGCGAAGCCTCACCCGAGTAGGCGACGCGCGCGATCCGGCCGAGGCGCGGAACGCCCGCGCCATCGCTCCTTCTCCTCGATCCTTCCAATCGCTCGATGCTGGTTCCGCCCGGCGCTGCCGCGCCGTCGCGCGATTGAAACCGGTCACACGCGGCGCCGTCCCCAGACACCTCCCCGCAGGCTGCCGCGCCGGAAACGGCTTCGACCCGAGGCCCATCGGTTCAGCACGAAGCCGAGCCCGAACGTCAAGATAACGATCAGCAGCACCGTTTCGATGCTCATGTTTGCACGCCCCCACGTGTCGCAGCGGTGTTGTAACCGCGTGACATCGGAGCACAAAATCAGCGTGCCAATATGTCCGGGCGAAAAGATTTCCGCAGCGTTGCAAAATTCCCACAGCTACGATGGTAGCGGCTTGACCTGCGCGCGCGACTCGACGAGCTGAAGACCGACGGCAGCGACCCGTCGAACGCCGAACGTCGGGCCGCGCGCCCGGCGTACCAGCGCGCGCTCAAGGGCCACGGCTAGACCAGCTGCTTCTGCTCACGCTCAGCATGAGGTGGGGCTTCCACCTCGGCATGATCGGACAATCTCGGCGTCAGGTCTTGCGGCTTGGTGGCGAGCACGATGTTGTATCCGTTGCCGAAGACGAACACTTTCGATGTGCGCCAGATGATCTTTTCCAGATCCACCATCGTTCGCATCTTCAGCCGGTATTTCCACAGCAGCAGATGTTGGATGAAGTTGCGGGTCAGGCCCCAGGCCCAGAACGGCAGGTGGCGGTAGCGGATGGGCTTGAAGCCGAGGCCGCGGAGCTTGAAAACGAGAATGTTGGCGCCGAGAAAATTGTAGCGCCAATTCTCGAAGAAGGCCGTGACGCTGCGAAAGTCCTGCTCCCGGCGACAATGATCGAGCGATCCCGGCGAACGGATGAGCAGTCGGCCTCCAGGCTTGAGCATGCGCCAACACCGCGCCAGCCAAGCGTCTATGTCCTTGCTGTAGCCGATGGATTCGAACGCGTAGACGGCGTCGAAACTATTGTCCGGGAGATCGAGGCGGTCGAAGTCGGTCACGATCACGCCGACGCGCCCGCCGAACTTCTCGAATTTTCGCCGGCAGATCTCCGCTTGCACGGCGGAATTGGTGACGCATGTGATCTCGACCTTGCGCTGGCTGGCAATGTAATCAGCCGCCGCGCCCGATCCGCACCCGAGCTCCAGCAGGCGCATCCCATCCGCCGGCGCGAGCAGGGCGAGGTCGGATTCGTAGGGATGCGTGAACGCCGACCGCGGAAAGACGCAGGTGCTGTAATTGTCGAACTCGCCGCGATAGGGCCCGAACACGTCGTCATAGGTGCGATTCTCGTCGTCGTGCTTGAGAAAATCGTCGGTCTTGGGCACCCACTCCACGAGCTGCCGCTGTTCGAATTCGTTCAGCACATGGCCGATGCCGCCGGCGTCCTTCGGGTGCGTGGCGAGAAGAAAAAGGACGTAGTGAAACAGGTTATAGGCCACGAACGCGCCGGCGATGATCGCCAGCGCCCAGAGAAGCATCGAAACAGCATCCACGCCTTGCTCCCTTGAATTGCCCAAGCAGCCTGCGATGGACAAGCTCACGATGCGGACAGAATCGCAATTGAACTGTGCTCGCCGCCAAAGGTCAACGCTTCGCCGATCCGGGCGCGCGCGCCCTGCACAAACACGGCAATTTGGCCGGTGCCCCCAGGCTACGAATGACCGGAGTAGCGTTATAATGCATCACAAACGGCTCAACCATGGACGCTGCCTCGGCGCGCCCCTGACGCGGAGGATTTATATGCAACGACCTCGCACCCAGATCGGCGCGCCCATAGCCCGCACCGCCGGGACGACCTTCGTCGCCGGTCTCGCGGTCTTGCTGATGGCGGGCGCGGGACTTGCACAGAACAACGTTCGACCAGGCACCGACGCGGGAGGCAACTCCGCACCCCGGCTGGACGCGCCATCTTCGGGCGCGCAAGGCCGCATTCCCGAAGCGCCGGTGGGCCACCGTCAACCGCGCCCGCAGGACCTGCCGCCGAGCGTCTTGCGCGAGGAAGGCGGCGCGAACCGAGGCGGGGTCAACGCGGACCGGCAGTTGGACCAGGAGTTGCAGATCTGCAAGGGATGCTGACGGGCGAGGCGCCTCCGTCATCGTTGCGGTGATGCAAATACGCGACGTGCGCGCTTGCGCCGGCGCGCGGTCCCGAGATGCGCTGCCCCACGGCTCGCGCGGTCGACCGCAGCACGTCGACCGCAGAGATGCTTCCCGATTGATGTTCCAGCACTATTTCTACGGTCTTGTCGGTTTCCATATACGCTTCGAACAGGCTCGCAGTGAGGTTCGCGGTGCTCGGGCTTCCGATGCTGATGACACTGGGGTCGGCGTTGTCGACGTCTCGCATGCCCGGATTCAACACGCGACTCGGACCAACTGTCCGCAGTCGGCAGTAGCCGGCCGATGCCGGTGCGCGCACCGTGGTCATCTCCGCAGGCTCTCCGCGGCTCATGTAAGCGACCACGGACACGCCGGTGAAGTGGTAAGAGCCCGGTGCCAAGGTGATGATCCCGGTGACGAAATCGCATTGAATCCCGTTGCCCCTACGCGCATCCGTATGCGTGAAGACGCGCGTGTTCCATCCTGCCTTTAACAGCTTCGATTCCGGTGAGAATTCGGTGAATATCGCGTGTTCCGGGCCCCTTGCGGTTGCGCTCTGCGCCCCTGCCTTTCGGAACGCGACTGTGCCGGCGAACAGCGCCGCACCGCCGACCAGAACGCGGCGACGGTCGGTCCTGATGCGTGTCAACCTCGTCATTTCCCACATCCCTCTCCTTGGCGAAAGGCTTCTTACGAAGGCATGAACCCGCAGGGGACGCATGTGGGCGTCCAGCACTGAATAAGAGTCACCCAGGAATGCGCTACCCCACGGCTTGCGCGGTCGCCGCTAGCACGTCCTTCGCACCGGCGACGTAGGCGTCGACAATGGCGGGGGCCTTGTCGTCGGGGCCGTTCCAGTTGATCGTCAGGCAGAACGTCACCGGCACCTTCGAAACGATCATCTGGCCGGCGACGCTCATGCAGTGGAAGCCCCCCCAGGCGATGCTGCCGCCCTTGCCGTAGGCCGGCGTGTCGGGCGGCACCGATGAGGCGATGGCGTCGGCCATGGCCGAGATGCGCTTGAACTCCGCCAGGGTCTCGGGTTTCTTGAAGAATGCGCCACGCAGCGCCGGTTGATACCAGCGCACCAGCTCCTCGGCCGTGCTCGCCATCGTCTCCTTGTCGTTGAGCGGGGAGCGCGGAGCACCGGGCAAGCTGCCGTTTTGCGCGCGCAACATGCCGTCCCAACCGAGATCGACGCCCTCGGGCGCCCCGGCGATATACGAGAACAGGCGGCGGGTCGATTCCGGGATCTGCGTCTGCTTCAGTCCGGCTTCGGCGATCAGCGCGCGGACCTGCGCCGGACCGGCGGCGGCGAGCGTGATGTCGGTGGCAGTGTTGTCGCTGTGCGCGATCATGGCCTCCAGGGCGCTGCGGGCCTGGGTGGTGCCGGTAAGGTTGAGGAAGACGGGGCTGCTGAGCGAGCGCACCGCATCGTCGACCTTCACCTGCTGATCTTCCGTCAGGCGCCCGGCTTCGACCTCGCGCAGGTATTGCGCCAGGATGAAGGTCTTGACCGCGCTGCCGACGAACATGCGCGCGGCGGGATCGTGTGCGGCCCGCCAGGGGGCGCCGGGGTGGTCCACGACCACCAGGCAGCTCGCCGTCGCCGGAATGCGCGCGAAGCGGTCAACTGCCGCCTGCGCCAGCGCAGCGCCGTCGGCCGCGGCCGCCCGCTTGATAAAGACGGGCCCGGCCAGCGCCGAAGCTCCGAGCGCCAACATGCGGCGACGATCAGGGTTCATGGGCATCCCTTTGTTGGTGACAGCATCCATCAGCGCAGCAACGGATAGCATAACCGCTGTTGGTGACGTCCAGGCCCTGGCGGCTAGCGCTGCGCGGCGACGACCGGGTTCGCCAGCACGCCGATGGATTCGATCTCCACCCGCATCGTGTCGCCCGGGACCGCCAGCAGCGGCGGATCGTGATACATGCCGGGGCCGGGAGGCGAGCCGGTCGCCAGCACATCGCCCGGATCGAGCGGAAACACCCGCGACAGCGCCGAGATGAACTGCTTGATATTGAAGAGCATCTCCGAGGTGTGCGCCACGCACACCTCGCGCTCATTGATGTAGGTTTTCACCCAGAGTTGCTGCGGATCGGGAATCTCGTCCTTGGTCACCATCCAGGGCCCCATGGGACAGAACGTCTCGTATCCCTTGGAAATCGTCAGCAGGCCCTGCGCCTGCAGGCAGCGGGCCGACACGTCATTGATGATCGTGTAGCCGGCGACGTAATCGAGCGCGTCGGCCTCCTCGACGTGATAGGCGCGCTTGCCGATGACGGCGGTCAGCTCGCCTTCGATGTCGAGCTGGCGCACGATCTTCGGATAAATCACCGGCTTGCCCGGCCCGGTGATGGAATCGTGGAACTTCGCGAAGATGTGCGGCATCGGCGGCGTGATGATCTTTTCGCCGCGGCCCGCGCCCTCCTTGCGCAGCTCGTCCAGGTGCCGGAGATAGTTGCGGCCACCCATGAGAATCTTGCCCGGCCGCGGCACTGGCGCCTGCAGGTCGGCGTCCTTCAACGCAATGGCGGCATCCCGCCCCTCGCCGCGCTTGAATGCGTCGATCGCCTTCCGCGCCGCCGCCATCGCAGGCTCGCCCGCCGCCAGTAAGCCGGTCATATCGTCGGGGACGCGCTCAGCTGCGGACAGCAAGGCATTGAGATGCACGACCTTGTCGTCGACGACGGCGCCAATTCTCACGCCACTGGAATCTTTGAAACTCACCAGTCGCATTACAATGTCCTTTGTCTGTCCGCCCTGGAAGCTGATCGCACGGAACGTCTTCTAGCCCATTTGGCGAGGCGCGTGTCCATCCGCGGCGCCGTCACGTGCGCTGGTGAATGGCGCGCCAGATGCGCTCGGGTGTGAACGGCATTTCAACCTGGCGAACGTTGAGCGGCGCGAGCGCATCGAGGACCGCGTTGGCCAGCGTCGGTATCGATCCCGTCGCACCGGCCTCGCCCGCGCCCTTGGCGCCGAGCGGATTGACCGGCGAAGGCACGCCGCAATCGATCAGCGTGATGGGCGCAAGGTGATCCGCGCGCGGCATGAAATAATCCATGAAGCTGCCGGACAGCAATTGACCGGTCCCGGGGTCGTAAGCGATCTGCTCGCCGAACACCTGGCCGATGCCCTGCATCAGCCCGCCGTGCAGCTGGCCCTCCACCAGCTTGTGATTGTAGATCGTGCCACAGTCGTCGGCCGCGACATAGTTCACGATCCACGCAGCACCGGTGTCGGGATCGATCTCGACCTCCGCGACATGCGCGCCGCTGGGAAATGCGGTCGCGAGGTCGAGCGTCACATTGGTGTCGAGCGGATGGGTGGCTTCAGCCCATTTCCGCTCGATCAGCGCCCGCATGCTGATGGACAGGTCGGTGCCCACGACGCGGTACTGGCCGTTGTCGAAGGCCACGTCGTCGGCTTCGACCTCGAATTCGCGCGCCGCCAGCTTGCGGCCCTTCTCGACGATTTCCTTGGCGCCGGTTGCGAGCGCGGCGCCGTGGCTGATCAGGGAGCGCGATCCGAACGTCCCGACGCCGACCAGCTTCGGTGCGTCGACATCGTTGTAGCGCAGCTCGATGCGGTCGTCGGGGATGCCCAGGATCTGCGCCACCAGCGCGGGGTAAACGGTTTCGTGCCCTTGCCCCGAAGGACCCGCGAGCGAGAACATCGATAGTCGCCCATCGGGCTCGACCCGCAGCTCGACCTGCTCCTTGCCCATGCCGCCGGACGGCTCGAGAAATAAAGCGAGCCCGATGCCGCGCAGCTTGCCCGCACGCTTCGCCGCTTTCCGCCGCTGCTCGAAGCCTTTCCAATCCGACACCTGCAACGCCGTGGTCAGCAGGCGCTCCGGATCGGCGCTGTCATAGGTCGAGCCGGTGGGCGTCTTGAGCGGAAACATGTCCTTGCGCAGGAGATTGCGGCGGCGAAGTTCGATCGACTCGATTCCGACCGCGCGCGCCCCTTCTTCGACAAGACGCTCCCACAGATAGGCGACGTTGGGACGTCCGGCGCCGCGGTAGGCTGTGGTCGGCGTCGTGTTGGTGAAGACCAGCCGATGCCTGCCGTGCACGGCCGGGACGTCGTAGAGGCTGATGGCCGAACTCGTCGGCGAGGCGATCGTATTGATCAGCGGCCCCGAGTTGGAGCAGTAGGCGCCGAGATTCACCAGCCATCGCACCCGCAACGCAAGAAAGCGCCCGTCGCGCGCGAGCGCCAGCTCGCCGGCCAAATCCGCCGCGCGCCCGTGATGATCGCCGGAAATAGTCTCCGAACGGGTCCCGGTCCATTTCACCGCCCGTCCCGTCTTCTTGGCGGCCAGCATCAGCGCCAGAAATTCCGGGTAGACCTCGTGCCGCACGCCGAAGCCGCCGCCGACATCGACCGCGCGGATGCGGAAGCGCTCCGGGGGAAGGCCGGTGATGTGCGCGAGCGCGGATTTGAGATCCGCTGCCCCCTGGCATGGCAGGCACAGCTCGTACGATTCACCGGCCGCGTCGTAGATGGCGACGCAGGACTTCGGCTCCATCGGGTTGCCGGCAATCCTCTGCGCGTGCAGGTCGACCCGCACGACATGAGCCGCGTCGGCAAATCCCGTCTCGATGCTCCCCCAATCGCCGTATTCATAGTCGAACGCCAGGTTGTCGGGCATGTCCTCGTGCAACGTGACGGCGCCGTCGGCGATGGCCTCGCCGGCATCGACCACGACCGGCAGGTCTTCGTATTCGATCTCGACCAGCTCGGCCGCGTCCTGGGCGAGGGAGTCCGACTCCGCGACAATCAGAGCAACGGGCTCACCGACAAAACGGACGCGGCCATGCGCTAGCGCGGCGCGAAACGGGACGCGCAGCGAGCTGCCGCCGACCCCTTTGAAGAAGGCTGTCGAGGGCGTTCCCTTCCAGCCCGCGGCGACGGCATCGGCGGCGGTCACGATGTCCAGGACGCCGGGCAGCCGGCGTGCCGCCTCGGTGTTGATCCGCAGGATTTTTGCGTGCGCACGATCGGCGCGCAGGAAATGACCCGAAACCTGGCCGCTGATGTCGTAGTCGGCTGAGTATCGACCCCGGCCTGTGACCAATCGGACGTCTTCCCGACGGCCCTTG
>Ga0207643_10001406_pt1 | contig 13780 bp, 12 predicted proteins | sample KBSMisM62_FD_184313 | JGI IMG/M metagenome (GOLD analysis project Ga0207643, IMG submission 184313) | Miscanthus rhizosphere microbial communities from Kellogg Biological Station, Michigan, USA - KBS Miscanthus M6-2 (SPAdes) (version 2) | ecosystem: Host-associated > Plants > Roots >...
CGGTCGTTCGCCCAACTTCTGGGGACGCGCGATGGGCTGGTATGCGATGGCGCTCGTCGACACGATCGAACACTTTCCTGATCATCCGCAAGTCCCTGAGCTCATCGCGATCCTGAATCGCTTGGCGCGGGCCGTGGCGAAGTACCAGGACCCGCGCTCAGGTCTCTGGTACCAGGTTTTGGACAAGGGCACGCAGAAAGGAAACTACTTCGAGTCGTCGGCTGCGTGCATGTTTGTTTACGCATTGACGAAAGGCGCACGCAATGGTTACCTCGCGTCAAAGTATCTTCAGGTTGCCGAGAAGGGTTATCGCGGCATCTTAAAAGAGTTTGTTAAAACCGATGCGAACGGCCGGCTAAATCTCGAAGGCACGGTCAGCGTGGCGGGGCTCGGCGGCAATCCTTATCGCGACGGAAGCTACGAGTATTACCTGAGCGAGAAAGTCGTCACCAACGATCCGAAAGGTATCGGCGCGCTGATACTGGCTGCAACCGAGATGGAGACTGTGGCTAAGTGGCGCAAAAAGAGTAAGCTATCAACGAGTCACAAATGAGTGAATCAAACGCTAACATCTTCAAAGCTATCGACGCGGGACGTGGCGGCACGACTTTTCAGGAAGTTGTTTCGCAGCTTCGCGAGATGATTCATCGCGGCGAGTTGCGGCCAGGGGATCGACTGCCGCCGGAAAGAGACCTGGCAAAATTGCTCGGTGTTAGTCGTCCGACTTTGCGGGCAGGTATTAGTTCGCTTGCGGCCGTAGGTGTGTTGCAACCGCGGCGCGGAGCCGGCACTTTTGTCGTCGAAGCTGAAGGACCGCCGGCACTCGACAGCCACGCGTTGCGATTGATGGCTTCGCTGCAACGGTTCACGCCGGCGGAGATGTTTGAAGCGCGGCGATCGTTGGAGATGGCGATCGCTGCCCTGGCCGCGGAACGTGCGACTGGTGAACAGATGGCGGAGATGTCGGAAGAGATCACGGGGATGTTTGCGTCGCTTGATGAGCCGGAACAGTTTCTGGTTCACGACATGCGGTTTCATCAGACAGTGGCGGCCGCGTCGGGCAACAGAATTCTCACCGCGTTGATGAACATGGTTGCGACGATCCTGTTTGAAGTGCGCAGTAAGACGGTCAAACGAGCGCGAGATTTGAAGGAGTCCGCTGAGATGCACCGCACGATCTATCGCGCCATTCGCGAGCGCGATCCGGAGGCGGCGCGGAATGCGATGCGCGATCACCTGATGCTCGCGCAGAAAGCTCAGGAACAGGAAGAAGAGTTTGATTAGCCACAAAAAGGCACAAAAAGCACAAAAGTAAATCCTTCAGTAGATGGTTTTAATTTATGTGCCTTTTGTGCCTTTTGCGGCAATAAAAGAGATGTCAACTATAGGGAAACAAAGCGTTCGGCGTCGTGAGGTAGGCGGGAATGTTTGGTTGGCGCATGACGCCGTGGAGCCGAACTACCTTGCGCAGCTTCCGGTGAAGAATCTTGAATACGAGGTGCTGCCGTCTGAGGAAGCGGTCGGACGTGCGATGCTGGATGAGATCAAGAGCGCTGTTGCTGCGAAAGACGGAGCGCTCGTAATGGTCCTGGTTGGGGGGCGTGGTGGTCAGGCGTTACACAGGCTGCTCGGCGCGATGGCGAAGACAGACGAGCACGACAACCTGTTCAGTCGACTGCACGTGTTCACACAAGATGCGCTCGCGCCTTTGCGACTGGACAACGGTTTGAGTTTTGTGCGCGATTTTGAGCGACTGCTCGGTGAAGAGTTCTTTCGTAAAGTGAAGAGCTTTACATGCATGCGCACCGATGCCGAAGATCTTGAAGGTGAGTTGGCGGGATATATCGAAAAGCTTGAGTCGCTGGGAGGCATCGATCTGTTTTTTCTCGGGCTTGGTCCGGAAGCCGGCGGCGCTTCGCACCTTGCTTATATCAAACCCAACTCAGGCGCGACTTACAACGACGTCGCCGGCTTGATTCCGATCTCGCAATCGATTCTCGAGCACCACATCAACAAGTTTAAGGCCGGCGGCACGCTCGTCACGGAAGCGGATGAGGCTGAGTGCCGCGCTGCACGACACATTCTCACCCTTGGACCAGCAGCAATTCTCGGCGCGCGAAGAGTTGTGCAATCGATTGTCGATGCCGACACGGCGCCCGCCAAACCTGAGAGTTACCGGCAATTGTTGACAACTCAAATCGCGGCCGATGCGGAAACACGCCAAACACAATTCGACCAGAACCCGGGACTCTGGTTACGCGTCCATCCCAACGTCCGCTCGCTAATCCTCGAGAACGTGCTATTGAAATGACAACTGCTTGCCCGTGGCGAGGTCAAAAATAATATCTCGATCTCTGGGCCGTTGTACGTGTTTGAAGTCCTTGAGCTTCTCCTCTTCCTGCACGCGGTCAACGCCAATACGGAAACCGGGTGTGGTACCTTCGGCGATGAGCCAGACCTCTCCTTGCCACGCGAGAAAGAGACCGTTGCGCACCGGAAAGTTACCCTGCTTCACCGCTACCGTGATGTGGTCGGGCGTATACACGAACAGGTAGTCTTCACCGAGCTGCTCCAGCATCGAGCCGAGAAGGATGGCCTTGTTGCTGCAATCCGACTGCCTGGACATCAATACCTCGTTTGGCCTCTTCAACAACTCGAACCTGTAAGTAGTCTCGCGGAAGTCGTACTCAATCTCGCGCGAGACAAAATCGAGCACACGTTGCACGCGGGCCTCGCGCGCACCTTCTGCGTCCGGCTGGATGTCGCGCGTCAGTTCGTCAACGAAGCGTCGCAGCGAAGTCTCCTGTGGCTTACCGACTAACGCTCCGTGGTTCGCGAAGATAACGGGCTTTCCTTCTCGGGTTTGTTCCATTCGTGCGTTCATCCGCCCACCAAAGATGCTCTTGTTGTCGAGGAAGTCTTCCAACTCGTGCATATCAAGTGTGTAAGTCGCTTGCTTGAACGGAAACTTCAGGACAGTCCCACTGTCAAACTTGATGTTGTCTATCGGTGTCTTGAAGAAAAGGTACTTGCTCTCAGTGCGAAGGAGCGAATACTTGCCGAGACGGAGCCGGCCACCGTCGTCAGTCGCCATGACGATCCGTTTCGAGTCAGTAATGAATGGCGCGACCATCCATTCGAACGTCACCCCTAATGTGTCGGGAGCAGGCGAAGAGAAGTAGACCTCCTGATCAGGCACTTGCAACAGCTCCAGGCGCACGGGACCAAGCAGTTGCTCGGAGACGTTTGTTCCAACGAAGCCGGGTTGCGCGAGACAGGCGAGCAGCGCGTCGCGTGAGCGCTCATCAGCAGTGCGCTCGACTAATTGCCTCCGTTTCGCCTCCCTGCCTCGACTCGAGTTAGCGCTCTTCCTGTACAGGGCCCACCCGCCGCCGCCCACTGCAAGCGTGATAACGACTGCAAGAATCACTTTCAACTTTCTCGAATGTTTTGGTGGCTGGGTTCCAAAGGTGAAGAGGTCTGGGAAATCAGGCGGCGCCGGCGGAGTTGTCACGGGTTCGCTACCGAGGGCCACGCCACAACGTTCGCAGACCGTGGCGTCGTCCGAATTGTTGAGTCCACATTGTGAGCATTTTAAGTGAGTCATGAGAAATCTCCCTTTTGCATAAAAGACACAATTACAGAACAAAGGTCAAGAAGACAAGAGACTTTGACCTCAAATCAGCGGTATGCTGTTGGCACAAAATGGAGGTAGGTAAAGCTGATGAGAGGTTACGTCACCAATATCGAAAACGACACGCTCGAGAACGAAGATTTCAGAAGAGTGTTGTATACCGCAAAAAATGTGCAGCTCGTTTTGATGAGCCTTCGTGGGAAAGAGGAAATCGGTGAAGAGGTACACGAGTTGGACCAATTCATCCGGGTCGAGGCTGGACAAGGCATCGCGATTCTCGACGGAGTCGCGCATCGACTTTCCGATGGCTCTGCCGTCGTCATTCCCGCCGGCACGAGACACAACGTCATCAATGCTTCTGACACCGAGGAGTTGAAACTCTACACTCTTTACGGTCCACCAGAGCATCGCGACGGCACAATCCATCGCACCAAAAACGATGCGCTGATGAACGAAGAGCACTTCGACGGCAAAACTACTGAATAGGGAGACAGATCATGAAAGTCCAATGGCTGAAAGATGCTGACGCGGCACTCGCGGAAGCTAAAACCAACAAGAAACCTTTGCTCGTCGACTTTAGCGCCGCGCCCGAGTGAGGCGCATGTGCTCGGCTGGAAGCTGAGTCATACGGCGACGACGAACTCGCTTCATTCATCAACAACTCCTTCGTGCCGCTGTCGGCACACATCAAAGAACACCCAGCCTACTTCCATCGCTTCGACGCATTGTGGACGCCCAGCGTGGTCATCCTCGATCCAAACGGAGTGGAAAGATTTCGTCTGGAAGGTTACTTGCCGAAGGATGAGTTTCGCGCGCAGCTGGAGCTTGGTCTCGCTCGTGTTGCGTTCATGGGTAAACACTGGTCTGATGCGGAACAACGGTACGCCGCGGTGCTCGAGAAGTATCCGCAGTCAAAATCCGCGCCCGAGGCTCTTTACTGGAAAGGCGTGAGTCACTACAAAGCGACCAACGATCACACGGTGTTGAGCGAACTGCCGGGCCAGTTCCGTGAACAATACCCGGACAGCATCGGGGCGCTAAAGGCGCTCGGATGGGAGCACTAGAATAGATATGGCTGCTTGCCAGAAGACTCCTTTGAGCCATCCGCCCCGGCTTCGCCGCCCCGATATAGGGGTAGGAGGAGACGATTGGTTTCGTTCCCCCTCCCTCCGAACCGGACAGGCGGGTCTCCCGCATCCGGCTCTCCGGTTAGTGGTTCACCTCCGAGAGGATTGACGCGATGCAGCATGGGCGGCTGACAGATTGAACAGCCCTTGTTGCACAAAGAAAGCATTAGGCCAACGAATGTTGTCTGTACCTCTGGCCCGCCCGTTCCGCTTGCGCCGCTGCCGCAGGATGGAGCGCAGCCGCATCCGTATCCATTTGTCCAGCGGTGGGAAAGCAGTTTTATGGCTATGCTTGAAGTATTCAAACCATCCTGTCAGCGTCTGATTCACATTGCTGATGATCGTTTGCAGACTATGACCATTGCGCCGCTTGGTATGTTGCCGGAGCTTATCTCTAAGCTTGGCTTCACTCTTCCGGCGCGGCCAGCGATAGCCTCGTTCAAAGTGATAGCCCAGAAAATCAAAGCCCTCACGGGTGACATCTACGAGGCGGGTTTTCTCAGCGTGCAATTGCAGTCCCGCTTGGGTGGTCCACGCTTGCACGTGCCCCAGTGCCGCTCTGGCCTCAGCCTCACTGCCACAGAGAATGACAAAGTCATCGGCATACCGCACCATCTCAAACCCGTGCCGTACCAGTTCCTGGTCCAGCGGGTCGAGATAGATGTTAGCCAGCAACGGACTGATGACCGCGCCTTGCGGTGTTCCCGCGCTGGGCGTCCAGTAAGTCATCGCTTCCATCACTCCTTGTTGCAGCATGGCCGCTATCAGTTCCAGCACGCTGCTGTCCGCCACCTTCTGGGCCACTTGTTCCAGCAGTTTGTTCTGCGGAATAGTGTCGAAGTAGTTGGCAAGGTCCGCATCCACTACCCAACTGCTGCCAGCTTTCAGTAGTTGGTCCACGCGACGCAGCGCGGCTTTACAACCTCGCTCCGGACGAAACCCGTAGCTGTGCTCAGCAAAATCCCGTTCGAAGATTGGTTCCAGCACGTTGCGCAGCGCTCCCTGCACCACCCGGTCGCGTACCGTCGGTATTCCCAAGGGTCGTTGCTGCTTGCTTTCGGCCTTGGGAATCCATTTGCGCCGCACCGCCTGCGGCTGGTACTTACCAGTCGCCAGTTGTTCGGACACCCGCCTCAGGTTTGCTTCCAGATTGTCTGCAAACATCTCAACTGTAACCTGATCTACTCCAGCGGCTCCGTGATTGGCCTTCACTTGAGCGAAGGCCGCACCCAAGTTCCGCCGCGAGTAAACTTTGTCTATCAGACTAAACCAACACCCTCCTTTCACTCCTCGTTCGAGCGCCGTCAACATGCGTTCGGTCCAGACCGATGCTTCCGTCCACGCCCAGCGGGCGCGCACTTCTCCGGCTTGTTTAGCTTTTGGCACTGGCGTCGGTGTTGCTTCCATCAGTCTGTTCCTAATTCATCCACTTTCCTGCGCTACCTTCGCTCCGTCCCCATTACGGGACTTCATCGCTACTATGTGCGCTCTGCCTACTGCGCACCGCGGCTCTTCGGGACTTGGTCCATGAACACCGCTTTCTGTCAGCACGCAGTTCTCCCTGATTCACGGGCACGTCCTTCCTGACCATTCCGTCTCCAAACACTTGGGCATCCCAGTTGCCGCTTTATCACGCTACCCCTCAGCGCCACTGGCTTCCTCGGATTGAGGTCTGGACTTCGCCATTCTCACGCAGGCTCGTCGATGTCACCCGGCCGAATCGAGTTTGTTATCCTACGGACTGGTCGTTCACCTCCTGCTGCTCTCCACCACGCATCGCTGCGTCGCAGTTGCATTCGGTTACAGGCCGGAGAGCGTTTGCCTGGAGAGGACTTTCACCTCTCTGAACGTGCGCGCTTTCAGGCGCGCGTGAGGCGGGGCTCTGCCCCGCCGCCAGTTTGAAAAATTTGGTTTGGGCTAAGCCCCTGGTTCGGGCTCTGCCCTAACACTTAGGCCAAAGGCCGAACCAGGGGCCTAGCCCAATCTCACTAATTAATGGCGGCGGCGGGGCGGAGCCCCGCCTCACATCAGGCGGCGAAGCCGCAATCAGTCTGCTTCAATGCCACGATCAAGTCCGCCTCACATCAGGCGGCGAAGCCGCAATTAGTCACGCCTAAATCCTTCGAATCGGTCCCAACCAATCAATACGCCGTCAATCCCGTGGCTCGGAATTGTCCGCAGACGCGCTCCACCAGCTCACGGGAAGGTGGAGGGACGTCGTTGAGGGTGTAGTCGATCTTGAGCTTCTCCCATTTGTAACGTCCCATCTGATGGAATGGCAGCACGTCTACTCGCTCAACATTTCCCAACCCCGCGGCGAACGCAGCGAGCTTGTCGATATCAGTTTCATCGTCAGTCAATCCCGGTACTAAAACGTAACGCAACCAGATTGTTTTCCGGCGTTGGGCCAGGCGGCGCGCGAAATCCAAGGTTGGACCAATATCCTTGCCGGCCAGATGTCGATGACGTTCAGGATCCCAGCTTTTGATATCCAGCAATACGACGTCGATCTGTTCGAGCTCTTCATCTGACAAACGTTCACCCAGGTAACCATTGGTATCCAGCGCCGTGTGAATTCCCATTGCCTTCGCCCCGGACAGGAGCCTGGTTGCAAACCTGTCCTGCATCAGCGGCTCACCGCCACTCAACGTAAACCCGCCATTCATGACTTTGAGCCCATGGCGATACTTGCTCAGTGCCGCAATTGCCCGCTCCAGTGGAATCGCCATTCCGTTCATCATGTTCCACGTGTCGGGGTTGTGACAGTACAAACAGCGAAACTGACATCCCACGGTCCAGGCCACAAGGCGAACACCTGGACCATCAACTGCCGAACCGGTTGTGAATGAATGCAGAAACCCGATGTCTCCCGTCTCCAGTGCTTTCTTTACAACCGATTCGGAAACGCCTTTGCTCAGCTCCACCCGAAGCTCGAATGGGTTCGTGGTTTCCAGCGGGACCTCTTCACTCATCACTACGCCCCATGAAACGTTCGATTGATCACATCCATCTGTTGTTCGCGACTGAGCCGCACAAAATTCACTGCATATCCGGAAACACGTATCGTAAGTTGGGGATATTTCTCCGGGTGGTCCATCGCGTCGATTAGCATCTCGCGATTGAGCACGTTCACATTCATGTGGTAGCCGGTGTTGCTGAAGAACGCGTCGAGTATGCCGCGCAGATTTGTGACTCGATCCTGGGCGATGCGACCAAGACCTTCCGGTACCAGTGAAGTGGTAAGCGAGATCCCGTCAGCCGCATCGCGATAAGGAATCTTCGCGACTGAAGCAGCGGAAGCGTGAATGCCATGCACATCACGCCCGTGCATCGGGTTGGCGCCGGGAGCAAACGGTTCTCCAAGGCGGCGCCCGTCCGGAGTGTTGCCGGTGTTCTTGCCGTACACGACGTTTGAAGTGATTGTCAGGACTGACTGCGTGTGGAGAGCACGCCGGTAAGTCGGATATTTCCTTAGCTTGCTCATAAAAGTGCTCACGACCCACGCAGCAAATTGATCGACGCGATTGTCGTTGTTCCCAAACTTCGGAAACTCACCTTCCGTTTGATAATCAGTGATCAGGCCGGTCTCATCCCGGACAACTCGGACTTTCGCATGACGAATCGCCGAGAGACTGTCAGCCACCACAGATAAGCCAGCGACGCCAAACGCCATCGTTCGCACCGGCGCATAATCGTGAAGCGCCATTTCGATCCGCTCGTAGGAATACTTGTCGTGCATGTAGTGAATGATGTTCATCGCGTTGACATACACGCGGGCCAGCCACTCCATCATCTTTTCAAAGCGTGCGAGAACGTCGTCAAACTCGAGGTACTCGCCATGGATAGGTAGGCTTGCTGGTCCCACCTGTTTGCCGGTGAGCTCGTCTCTGCCGGCATTGATGGCATACAACAGGCACTTGGCGAGATTTGCGCGCGCGCCAAAGAACTGCATCTGCTTGCCGACAAGCATCGGCGACACACAGCACGCGATAGCGCCATCATCTCCCCAGGCGCTGCGCATGATCTCGTCGCTTTCGAATTGAATGGAGCTGGTGTCGACAGCCACCCTGGAAGCAAAACTGCGAAACCCATCCGGCAGGCGCGGTGAATACCAGATCGTGAGATTGGGCTCAGGCGCCGGACCAAGATTGTAGAGTGTCTGCAAAAAGCGAAAGCTGGTTTTAGTCACGAGTGAACGGCCGTCGTCTCCCATCCCGCCAATAGATTCCGTGACCCAGGTAGGATCGCCGGCGAAGAGCTCGTCGTATTCCGGCGTGCGCAGGAAACGAACGATGCGCAGTTTGATCACGAAGTCGTCGACGATCTCCTGCGCTTGTTCCTCCGTGAGCGTTCCTGATTTCAAGTCGCGCTCGAAGTAGATATCGAGGAAGGTTGACGTCCGGCCAAGCGACATGGCCGCGCCGTTTTGCTCTTTAACCGCGGCGAGATATCCGAAATAGAGCCACTGCACAGCCTCGCGAGCGGTTTGCGCTGGTTTGGAAATGTCGAAGCCGTAGTTCGCCGCCATCTGTTGCAGTTCTTTTAGCGCGCGAATCTGTTCGCTTAGCTCCTCGCGATCGCGAATGATGTCGTCGGTGGACATCAGCGCATCGAGGCCCTCTCTTTCCTTTTGCTTGCGTTCGATTAATCGCGCCACACCATAAAGCGCCACGCGCCGGTAGTCGCCGATAATGCGTCCCCGTCCGTATGCGTCCGGCAGTCCGGTTAACACGTGTGAGCTGCGACATCGTCTGACTTCTTCCGTGTAAGCATCGAAGACCGCGTCGTTATGAGTCTTTCGATACTTGGTAAAAGTCTCGACTACGTGCGGGTCAGGCTCGTGGCCGTACGTCTTGAGAGCGTTAACGATCATGCGGAAGCCACCGTTGGGCATGATCGCTCGCTTCAGTGGCGCGTCGGTTTGCAGGCCGACGATGATTTCGTTGTCACGATCGATATAGCCTGGGGCGTGGGCAGTGATTGAGCTCGGAATCTGCGAGATGTCGAGTACGCCTTTTTTGCGCTCTTCGACAAAGAGGTGGTTTAACTTGTCCCAGATCTGCGTCGTGCGTTGTGTTGGGCCTGCGAGAAATGTTTCGTCGCCTTCATACGGCTCGTAGTTCTGCTGAATGAAGTCACGAACATTAATTTCGCTTTGCCAAAAGCCGGGGTTGAGGTTTTCCCATTCCGGATTTTTTTTATGTACTTCCCTGGGCGCAGTGCTGGCCATGTAATTCTCCCCTCGGTTTATTTGTAGGGGTGGCCCTCCGTGGCCACCCCAGCGTACGAAGTCGGAGACTGGGGTGGCCACGGAGGGCCACCCCTACAAATGAGACAACTTTGTTCAAGCAGCTTTTGCTGCGAGTCCTAAAAGCGCGCCGGTGTGTCGCGCGATCATCAACTCTTCGTTCGTCGGAATTACCCACACGGAGATCTTGCTGTGCGAAGTAGAAATTTTTGGACGACGCTCGCCGTTAGCTGCTTCGTCGATCTCGATACCCAACCACGCCGACGCCTCACAAATTCGCCTGCGGATCTCCGGTGAGTTCTCACCGATTCCGGCAGTAAAGACGAGCGCGTCAATGCCGCCGAGCACGGCAGTCAAAGCGCCGATCTCCTTCGCGACGCGATAGACGAAGTAGTCCACAGCGAGACGCGCTTCGGGTTCGCTTCGTCCCAGCAGGTCGCGCATGTCGTTGCTTATTCCGGAGATACCAAGCAGACCGGATTTCTTGTAAAGCAGTGTCTCGACTTCTTTCGCCGACAGATTCAGACCCTGAAACAGGTGCAACACCACGCCCGGATCGAGCGAGCCCGGTCGCGTGCCCATGCACAAACCATCGAGCGCCGTAAATCCGAGTGTGCTGTCGACACTCTTCCCTTCCTTCATCGCACACAAACTCGCTCCACTTCCGAGATGAGCGACGATCACTCGACCACGAGCGATCTCGGGAGCAACCTGCGGCAGCACGGAGGCGATGTACTCGTACGACAATCCGTGAAAGCCATATCGCTGCAGGCCTTGTTGACGGAGCTCGAGCGGAAGCGGAACAAGCTCCGCAACCGCCGGCTGGCCGCGATGAAAGCTGGTGTCGAAGCAGGCGACTTGAGGTATTCCGGGTAATCGTTCGAAGACGGCTTCGATGGCGGCAAGATTGTAGGGTTGATGAAGTGGCGCGAGTGGAACCAGTTTGTAGAGTTCTCGCATCACGTCGGCGTTCAGTATTGTTGGGCCTTTGAACTGCGAGCCACCATGGACCACGCGATGGCCCACCCCGAGCACACGCGAACCGCCGTAGTTGGAACGGAGCCAACCGGCGAGCGCATCAAGTGCTTCCTTCCCGTCGCGAGCCGCGACATCCTGGTTGGCAAGACTCTCACCACCGGCATCCTTCGCAGACAGGCGTGGCGACGTGCCGATGCCCTCGATCTGACCGCGCGCCGCGAGATGCCAACTGTCTCCGGCCGGTCGTTGAAAGACACAGAACTTCAAACTCGATGAGCCTGCGTTGAGTACGAGTGCGTAGTCGTCCATTTCTTCTCCAGTTTAGAGTTCAAGCTTTAGCTTGCCTGCTCAAGAAACAGCAGCCTAAAGGCTGAACTCTGAACCTCCGAATCCACTAAGGTTTCGCGCGGCGTGCATGAGCGACCAGCTTGGCAACGCCGCAACTCGCAATTCTCGAGCGCACACTGTCTGCACGACTGGTCAGGATCACCGGCACTTTTGCGCCCAGGACCATGCCGGCACTGTCTGCGTTGGCGAGAAAGCTCAACTGCTTCGCGAGGATGTTGCCGGCTTCGAGATCGGGCGCCAGTAGAATGTCCGGATCGCCTGCGACTGCCGACTTGATGCCTTTGGTCTCGGCGGCCTGCGTGCTGATGGCGTTGTCGAACGCCAGTGGTCCATCGAGAAGCGCGCCTGTGATCTGTCCGCGTTCAGCCATTTTGCAAAGCGCAGCAGCGTCGATGGTGGCGGGCATTTTTGAAGTAACTGTTTCCACCGCGGCGAGAATCGCAACCTTGGGTTTCTCGAGCCCGAGTGAGATGGCGAGATCGATCGCGTTCTGGCAAATGTCGACTTTGTCTTCGAGCGTGGGTGCGATGTTGATGGCGGCGTCAGTAACGAGCAACACTTTGTGATAAGTCGGCACGTCCATGATGAACACGTGACTGATGCGACGAGCGGTGCGCAGCCCTCCTTCGCGCGAAACGATCGCCGACATCAGCTCGTCTGTGTGCAGACTGCCTTTCATCAGGATCTCCGCTTTGCCTTCCCTGATAAGCTCGACGGCCTTTATAGCGGCAGCGTGGCTGTGCGGAACGTCGATGATCGGCAGGTTGCTGATATCGATACCGGAGGCCGCCGCCGTCTCGGCAATTTTGGTGGCCGGTCCAACCAGCAATGGCGCAATCAGACCTTTCTGCGCAGCTTCGACCGCGCCTTCGAGTGCTGTCGCCTCGCAGGGATGCGCAACTGCTGTTGGAACTGGCGCCAGCCCCTCACACCGCGCCAGCAGTCGTTCGTATTTTCCCGTGCCAGTTGCTGCGTGCATGTTTATTTCTCCCGAACTGCTGGTCCCGTTTCCTTAAGCACCAGCGTTAATAGGATCGCGAGTGCCACTCCGAAAAGAAGAGGCGAAAAAGTAGTCTGAAAGTGCTGGAGCTCCATTCGTGGGGCTCCGCCTGACACGGTCTGTAGAATCCAGCCGAACACCGGTCCCAACAACGCGCTAAAAGTGAAATTCAAAAAGTTGACGACTCCAGTGGCCGTGCCGCCAAACTGTGGTGGGTTAGCCTCTTTGATTACCGTGTATGGCAACATCGCGGCGCCAGACGCGATCCCGGTAATCAGCCCTAACACGTAAGGTGGAAAGACTCCGGGTATGCCGTAGAGGATCCATGCAAGACATGCGAGCAGCACGATGGCGGCTCCCGCTATCACCGGTTTGCGACGACCGATTCGATCAGAAAGCAGACCGAGTAAAGGGCAGCCGATGATCCAGCCAAAAGGAATCGTGGCCGATCGCATTACGGCCGAGCCGTAATCAACGCCGTGCGCTTCCTGGAGAAAGCGGACGCCCCAAATCATGTCGAAAATGGTGGTGGGGATGAACATCAAGCCCGCGATCAACCCACACAGGATCGACTGGGGATTTTTGAAGACAGTTGCGAATGCTTGTACAACCGGCTTTAGACCGCCGCCGGGTTGCGCGGAACTTTCGTTTGGTATCAGAAAGAAAAGAGCCACGCCGATCAGCAAACCGGCCACACCCATGCCAATCCAGAAGTGGCTCCAGGCAACACCGCTACCGATCAGTGGTCCAACGGCAAACTGCCCAGCGGACCCGCCCGCCATGCCGAACATTTGTGTCGCGCCGATCAACGTAGCGGCTTTGGAAGGAGCGAAGTTTTTTGTGGCGATGTAGATCGCTCCCACGAGAGCAAACACTCCGCCGGCGCCTTGCAAAAATCTCCCGACGCTGGCGAGTTGGCTGTTGCCGGTGGCAAACAGCAAAGCTCCAATACCAACAACGGCCGCCGCACCGGGCAACAGTCGACGTGGACCAATGCGGTCCATCGCCGCCCCGGCAACCAGGCTGAATGGCGAGTATCCGTAATAGAAGAGACCGACAATCGAAGCGACACCAAGCGGACTGACGCCGAACGCATTGCTCAACTCCGGCATCATCACCGCCGGCGCCGACCGCAGCGCATACTGGTAAAAGTAATAGACCGCCGTGAGAATCCACGCGACGACCGCCATGCGAACGCCTGAGCGTGTTTGAGACGCACTTACCTGTGCAACTGCTTGCGCCATACGATCGTCGTTGTCCTAACAGCGTGTTGTCTTTCGTTATTGCAACCCCGGGGTTGTCGCTAGCGCTCCAACCCTGGGCTGAAATTGGCCAACGCCTTCGGCGTTCATGTACTCCTGTACCTACTGCTCAGGTCATCAAGGCTTTGCCTGGTACTTGCTCTTATCCAGATTGGTGAGCTTTATCGGATCGAGCAATTCTTT
>Ga0207643_10001410_pt1 | contig 13775 bp, 9 predicted proteins | sample KBSMisM62_FD_184313 | JGI IMG/M metagenome (GOLD analysis project Ga0207643, IMG submission 184313) | Miscanthus rhizosphere microbial communities from Kellogg Biological Station, Michigan, USA - KBS Miscanthus M6-2 (SPAdes) (version 2) | ecosystem: Host-associated > Plants > Roots > Rhizosphere...
CGCCTGCCTGACGCGTGGAACGGCAAGCTGCACTACGGCGGTGGCGGCGGGTTCAACGGCTTCATCCAGGCGATCTACGACGCTGCAGGTGGCGGCGGCACCGACCTCGACAACCATGGCCTGAATCTCGCGGCGCTCAAGCAGGGCTACATCAACGTCAGCAGCGACGGCGGGCATGCCGGGCTGATTCCCGGTGCCGAAGCGGTGGATGCATCGCCATGGGCGCAGCACGGTGTGAGCCGCGACCTGATCATCAAGCGCCCGACGCTGGCCGAGAGCCGGACCGAGGCGCGCGTGCTCGGCGATTCCGCGGCGAAGGAAGCGCGTGCAGCGGCCGCGGCGCAGAAGTCGCTCGCGCAGCGCACCGACGAAGCGTCGCGCGCGCAGACGCGCGATGGCGGCTCCCAGGGAAGCCAGAGCTCGGCGCAGCGCGGGAACTCCACCCAGGACGCGCAGCGGTCGATGAACTACGAGAGCGCCGAGCGCGCGCGGTCGCTCGCGCAGGAGCAGCGCCAGATGTCGGAGCGCGTGGAGAAGCTCCGGCAGGCGACGCAGCAGCTCGAGCAGCAGCTGAAGGCCGCGGGCGCGCTCGATTCGTCGCTCGCGCGCCAGCTCGCCGAGGCACAGGCACTCCTGCGCCAGGCGCTGACGCCCGAGCTGATGGCGCAGATGCAGAAGCTCGAGAACGCCGCGAAGGAGATGAACGGCGAGCAGTCGCGCGACGCGCTGCGCGATCTCGCGCAGATGCAGCAGCGGCTGAAGGATCAGCTCGCGCGCAGCGCCGAGATGCTCAAGCGCGCCGCGCACGAGGGCGCGATGCAGACGCTGTCCGACGAGGCGCGCGAGCTGGCGCAGAAGCAGAAGGCGCTCGCCGACTCGGCGCGCGGCGCGTCGCCGAAGGAGGAGCGTACGGCGGGACAGAAGTCCCAGGACGCCAAGTCGCAGGACGCGAAATCGCAACAGGCGAAGTCGCAGGAGGCGAAGTCGCAGGACGCGAAGGGTCGGGACGCCAAGGGTGAGCGCGCGAAGGAGGCGTCCAACCTCGCCGAGCGCGCCCAGCGGCTGCGCGACGCGATGCAGGAGCTCAAGGAGCGTCTCGCGAAGGACGATGCGACGGCCGGCGCCGCCAAGACCGGCGAGGCGAAGGAGCACGCGCAGAAGTCCGAGTCGGGGATGCGTCGCGCGTCGGACGCCATGAAGGGCGGCGAGCAGCAGCAGGGCCAGCGCGGCGGCGACAAGAACGGCGAGAACGGCGAGAGCGAGGCCCGCGACGCGGCCGCCGAGATGCAGCAGGCCGCGCAGTCGATGCAGGACGCGCGCGAGGCGCAGGTGAACGACTGGAAGAAGGAGCTCACGTCCGAGCTCGATCAGTCCGTGCAGGAGATGATGCAGCTCGCGCAGCAGGAGCGTGCGCTGGAGCAGCAGTCGAGGACGGGAGGCGCAAAGGGTGAAGACCAGCGCGCGGCGCAGAGTGCGGTGGAGCAGGGCGTGTCCAAGGCGAGCGAGCGTCTGCAGAATGCGGGGCGCAAGAGCGCGCTCCTCTCGCCGCGCTCGTCCCGTGCGATGAACGAGGCGCAGGCCAAGGTCTCGCAGGCGACGCAGAGCATGGGTCAGAACAGCGGCCAGCAGTCGCAGCAGGCTGGATCGCTGAAGGAGGCGGCGGACGCGCTCACCAAGGCGGCGGCTTCGCTGGCGCGCGACCGTGAGCGCGCGAACAGCTCGAAGAGCGCCTCCGGCTTCAGCGAGATGATCCAGCAGATGCAGGAGATGGCGCAGAAGCAAGGGCAGCTCAACGCGCAGGCCCAGGGGATGATGGCGATGCCCAACGGGCCGGGCGCCGGCCCGGGCCAGTCGCTGTCGCGGCAGCTCGCGCGGCAGCAGCGGAACATCGCCGAGCAGCTCGAGGACGTGGGCGATGCAGCGGGCGGCGACCGCGCCGCGCAGCTCGCGCGCGAGGCGCGGCAGCTCGCCGACGCGCTCGACAACGGCCGGCTCGACGCGAGCACGCTCGCGCGGCAGCAGCAGCTGTTCCGCCGCCTGCTCGACGCCGGCCGGTCGCTCGAGAAGGAGGAGCGCGACGATTCCGGGAAGCGTGAGGCGACGGCGGCGAAGGGCGACGAGACGTTCTCGCCGACCGACAAGGTCGATGCGAAGGCGGCGATCAAGTTCCGTCCGCCGACGTGGCAGGAGATGCGCGAGCTCTCACCCGACGAGCGCCGTGCGATCCTCGACTACTTCACGCGCATCAACAGTGCTCCAGCGCCGTAGCGGGGCGCACGCCGGCCGAAGTCTTCTGCTGCGCTGGATGGTGGTCGTCGCGCTCTCCGTCGTCGCCGGGCGGGACGTGCGGGCGCAGACCGAGTCGCCCGAGGTGTTGCGGGCGATCGAGCTCGAGAACGCGGGGAAGTATCGCGAAGCGATCCCGATCTATCGCGAGGCGATGCGCACGCACCCGACGCCGATCGTCGTGCTGGGGCTCGAGCGCTCCTACCACGAGCTCGGGATGAGCGACTCGCTGCTCGCGCCACTCGACAGCGTGCTCGCCAAGTTCCCGCGCGAGCCGATGTACCACGTCGTGCACCTGCGCACGTACCAGATCCTGCGGCGCTACGACGCGCTGCGCGGCGCGTTCGAGCGTTGGGTGCGCGACGATCCCAGGAGCGCGGCGCCGTACAGCGAGTATGCGCGCGTGCTGATCCAGCTCGGCCGGCCCGCGTCGGCCGACAGCGTGATCGCGCGGGCGAAGACCGCGCTCGGCTCGACGCGCGACCTGCAGTACGAGACCGCGCAGCTCCGCGCGGCGATGGGCGAGTGGGAGCCGAGCGCGAACGCCTGGCGGCTCGCGCTGGCGAACGATGCGCAGCTCGCGTCGGCCGCGACGTACGCACTGGCCCCCGCGCCAGCCGGCGTGCGTCCGGCGATCCGCCGCATCTTTCTCATGGCTCCGCCCGAGCGCGGCGCGCGGCGCGCGCTCGCCGACCTGGAGATCGCGTGGGGCCAACCGCAGGCGGCGTGGGAGGCGTTGAGAGGACTGCCGCCCGACGCCGAGACGGCGACGGTGTGGGAAGACTTCGGCGATCGCGCGATGCTGGAGGAGCGGTTCGGGCTCGCGCGCGACGCACTGGGCGCGGCGGTGCGCGTGAAGCGCACGGCGGCGCTCGCGCTCAAGGCGGCGACGGCGTCGCTGCGCGCCGGCTCTCCCGCCGACGTGTTCACCCTCGTGCCGGTGGGCGAGTGGCAGTCGGATCCAGCGCGCGCGGCGAACTCGTACGTGCCGCTGCACGTCGAGGCGCTCGCCGCGCTCGGGCGCGGCGCGGAGGCCGAAGCGCTCGTGGCGAAGTACGACAAGTATCTGCCGCCCGGGCAGCACGCGCGCATGGCGCGCCTGCTCGCGAGCGCGTGGGTGCGCTCCGGTGATCTGGCCCGCGCGCGGCAGGCGCTGCGCACCGCGGGCGCCGACGCGGACTCGTCGGACGCCGCCGGACTGATCGCGCTGTACGAGGGACGACTCGACGCGGCGCGCGCGTTGTTGCGCGGCTCGCGCGACCAGAGCGCCGACATGGCACTCGTACTGGGCATCGTCTCTCGCGTGCGCGGCGACTCCGCACCGCAGCTGGGCGCGGCGTTTCTCGCGCTCGCGCGCGGCGACAGTGCCGCGGCGGCGCAGCGATTCGTCGAGGCGGCGGAACGGCATCCCGAAGCCGCGTCGGCGATCCTGCTCGCGGCGGCGCGCGTGCACGCCGCACGGAACGACGCGAAGCGCGCGATCCCGGTCTGGCAGCGGATCGTCGAGCGGTACGCTTCCGCGCCCGAGGCGGCGGAGGCGGAGCTCGAATGGGCGCGAGCGCTGCGCCGCGGCGGTGACACGGCGGGCGCGATCTCGCACCTCGAGCATCTGATCCTCAACGCGCCGGAGAGCGCGCTCCTCCCGCAGGCCAGACGCGAGCTCGATCTCGTGCGCGGCTCGGTACCTCCCTGATGATCGATCGCCTCGCACGCCGCCGGCGCATGCTCGCTCGGCTCGCCCTCGTCGTCGCGACGCTGACCGGCGGGCCGGCGCTGGCGAACGCGCAGCGCATGCTCGTCCCGATGGACGACGGGCAGACCAATCATCTGAAGGCGTACGGGCTGACGTACAACGCCATCAAGGCGGGGCTGCAGGCCGAGTGGCTGCTCAACTACCGCGGCGGCGCGTTCCTGCTCCCCGACGCGCCCGAGCTGCGCCGGCGCGCGGGGCTCGACGGCATCTCCGTCGAGGCGGTCAGCGACGCACAGCTCGGCGCGATCCGCCGCGAGATGGCGGGGGGCAACATGGAGAGCGTGCCGTTGGAGAAGGCACCGAAGATCGCCGTGTACTCGCCCCCCGACGCGCAGCCATGGGACGACGCGGTGACGCTCGCGCTCAAGTACGCCGGCATCGAGTTCACCGCCGTGTACGACACCGAGGTCGAGCGCGGCGACCTGACGAAGTACGACTGGCTGCACCTGCACCACGAGGACTTCACGGGGCAGTTCAACAAATTCCACCTCGGCTACCGTGATGCGCCATGGTTCCGCGAGCTGGTGGCGAAGAACCAGGCCACGGCGAAGAAGCTCGGCTTCGTGACCGTCCCCGCGCTGAAGAAGGACGTCGCGGAGCACATCCGACAGTTCGTCGAGCGCGGCGGGTTCCTGTTCGCGATGTGCGGCGCGACCGAGACGCTCGAGCTCGCGATCGCGGCCAACGGCGTCGACATCGCGGGTGAGTTCGCCGACGGCACGCCGATGGACCCCAACAGCGATGCGAAGATGCAGTGGCGGCGCTCGTTCGCGTTCAAGGACGCGCACCTCGAGCACTCGCCGTTCGTCAACTCGATGAGCGACATCGACGGGCATCAGGTGAACGTCGCCGGCCGGCGTCAGCCGCTGGGCACGTTCACGCTGTTCAACTTCTCGGCGAAGTTCGACCCCGTGCCGTCGATGCTGGTGCAGGACCATCGCTCGGTGCTGAGCGATTTCTACGGCGTGACGACGAGCTTCACGAAGTCGACGCTGAAGAACGGAGTCGTGATCCTCGCCACCGAGGAGGGCGCGCCGTGGACGAAGTACGTGCACGGCGACTACGGGAAGGGCACGTGGACCTACCTCGGCGGCCACGACCCCGAGGACCCGCAGCACGCCATCGGCAACCCGCCCACCGACCTGTCGCTGCACCGCAGCAGCCCGGGCTACCGGCTGATCCTGAACAACGTGCTGTTCCCGGCGGCGAAGAAGAAGCCGTTGAAGACGTGAGGCGCGCGGTGCGCAATGCGCTCTGCGCGATGCGCATCGCACCCTTTCGGTGTATCTTCAGTCTCCATGCCGCGCCCCGCCCCGAAGCCGCCGTCCACGTCACGGATCGTCCCCGCTGCCGCGGCGGCGATGCGGGCGGCGATCGGCCTCGCGGGAGGGCGTGAGGTCTGCTTCGTCTGCAGCGTCGACGCCGACGGGGTGATCCAGACGGGGCGGGTCGTCGCACGCGGCAACGTGGAGAGCGTTCTCGCGCTTCCGGGCTTCGCGCGGCGCGGCGAGATGCTCGTGCACAACCACCCGTCCGGCCTGCTCGAGCCCTCGGGGGCGGATTACGACGTCGCCGCGCGGATGCACGACGACGGCATCGGCTTCGGCATCATCGACAACCTCGCCGCCGCCCTGTACGTCGTCGTCGAGGTGCCGCGCCACGAGGAGGCGACGCGCATCGATCCGCGCGCCGTGGAGCACGACCTCGGCCCGCACGGCGCGATCGCACGCGAGCACCTGCGCTACGAGGACCGCGCGAGTCAGCGCGAGATGGCCGCGACGATCGCCCGAGTCTACAACGACGGCGGGATCGGTCTGCTCGAGGCGGGAACCGGCGTCGGCAAGTCGCTCGGTTATCTGGTGCCCGCGCTCCGATGGGCGGCGGCCAACGGCGAGCGCACGATCGTGTCGACGAACACGATCAACCTGCAGGAACAGCTCGTCGGCAAGGACCTGCCGTTCCTGGCGAAGGCGCTGAACGACCAGCCCGTGCGCTTCGCGCTCCTCAAGGGGTGGCGCAACTACGTCTGCCGCGTGCGGCTCGAGCAGGCGACGAGCGGCGCCGCCCATCTGTTCGACGAGGGGATGGCGAACGAGGTCGCCGCCCTGCAGGCGTGGGTCGAGCGCACCGATGACGGGTCACTCGCCGATCTGCCGACGCCGCCGAGGCCCGAGGTGTGGGACGAGGTGTCGGCCGAGCCCGACGTGTGCACGCGCGTGAAGTGCTCGTACTTCGAGGACTGCTTCCTGTTCAAGGCGCGCCGCGCCGCGGCACAGGCCGACGTCATCGTCGTGAACCATCATCTGCTGCTGGCGGATCTCGCGGTGCGACGCGTGGCGCAGAACTGGGACGATGCCGCCGTGCTCCCCGCGTACAGTCGACTCGTCGTCGACGAGGGGCATCACCTCGAGGACGCGGCTACGGCGCACCTCGGCGCTACGGTGACGAGGCGTGCGCTCGTGCGCCTCGTCAACCGGCTCGACCGCCGCGGCAAGGGTCTGTTGCCGCTGCTGTCGATGCGCCTTTCGGCGAGCAAGGATCTGCTCAGCACCGCGAGCCTCGACCTCGTGGAGCAGCGGCTCGCGCCCGCCGTTCACTCGCTGCGCGACAAGAGCAGCCTGCTGTTCGACCTGCTCGATCTGTTCATCCAGGAGTCGGGGCAACCTGTCGTGCGGCTCACGCACGCGTTCGCGTCGCACCCGATCTGGAAGGCCGGACTGTCGGTCGCGCTCGAGGACACGCTCGGCGCGATCGAGCTGCTGCACGAAGGGCTGCGGCTGGTTCGCGAGCGGATCGAGGGAAGCACGAAGCTCGACGAGGCGCTCGCACCGCTGCTCAACGAGATGCGTTCGGTGACGCGGCGGCTGCAGGGCGCGGGTGACGGACTGCGCCGCGCGCTCGCGCCGCCGCCCGACGACGACAGCGTGCGCTGGATGGAGGTGCGCGGACGTGAGCGCTCGGTCGCCGTGTCGTCGGTGCCGCTCGACCTCGCGCCGATCCTGCGCGAGGATCTCTTCCGCCGGCTGGACAGCGCGATCGTCACCAGTGCGACGCTGACGGCGTCGAGCGGGCAGGTGGCGGACGTCGCACGCCGATTCGATTTCCTCTCGGCGCGACTCGGGTTGACGGACCCTGATCTGCGGCCGACGACGGCGGTGTTCGATTCCCCGTTCCACTACGACGCACAGTCGCTGCTCGCCATCCCGAGCGACGTGCCGGCGCCCAACACCGATGCGGACGGACATCGTCGCGCGGTGACACGCATCGTGCTCGACGTCGCCGAGGCGTCGGACGGAGGATTGTTCGTGCTGTTCACGAGCCACCGCGAAGTGCGCCAGCTCGCGAGCGAGCTGCGCGCGCGCGGCATCGAGCGCCGGTGGCCGCTGCTCGTCCACGGCGAGGAGAGCCGCGACACGCTCCTCGCCCGGTTCCGCGATGCGGGGAAGGCGATCCTGCTCGGCACCGCATCGTTCTGGGAAGGGGTGGACGTGCCGGGGGATGCGCTGCGCGGCCTCGTGATCGCCAAGCTGCCCTTCCGCGTCCCCACCGAGCCGGTGACCGCCGCGCAGTGCGAGGCGATCGAGGCGCGCGGCGGCGATCCGTTCACGGAATACATGCTGCCGCATGCATCGCTGCGGCTGAAGCAGGGCTTCGGGCGCCTGATCCGAACGAGCACCGACCGCGGGGTGGTGGTCATCGCCGACCCGCGAATCGTGACGAAGCGCTATGGCCGGGGACTTCTGGAGGCGCTGCCGCCGGCGAGGCGCGCGATCGGGCGGTGGGATGAGCTGTCGAGGCGCGTTCAGGCGTTCTATTCGAGGTAGCGTGCGATGCGCGATGCGCATTGCGCTCTGCGCTGACGGCGTGACCTACGCAGGCGAAAGGGCGTCCCGAGGCTCGGCGCATCGCGCAAAGCGCATGGCGCATAGCACATTACCTTTCTGAATGCCCTCGCTCACCCCGTCCAAGATCGTCTGCGTCGGTCGCAACTACGCGGCGCATGCCAGGGAGCTCGGCAATGAGGTGCCGAAGCAGCCGCTGCTCTTCCTCAAGCCGCCGTCCAGCCTCGTGCGCTCGGGAGAATCCATCTCGCTCCCCGGTGTGTCCAACCGGGTGGACTACGAGGGGGAGATCGGAGTCGTGGTAGGGGAGCGGCTCAGGAAGGTGTCTCCAGATGCGGCGCGTGCGGCCCTGGTCGGGATTTGCGCCGCGAACGACGTGACCGCGCGCGATCTGCAGAAGTCCGACGTTCAGTTCACCCGCGCGAAGGGATTCGACACGTTCTGTCCGGTTGGCGAGGTCGGTCCGGTCCCCAACGATCTCTCGAATCTTCGGGTACGAACGCTGGTGAACGGCGAGGTCCGCCAGGATGGCACGGCGGCGGACATGGTGTTCGACATCCCGGCGCTCGTAGCCTATATCTCCGCCGTGATGACGCTCGAGCCCGGTGATCTCATCCTCACGGGCACGCCTGATGGAGTAGGGACCCTCTCGGCGGGTGATGTGGTAGAAGTAGAGGTCGTCGGCGTGAGCCGAGTGAGCAACCCAGTCACCAGCGAACCCTAGTGCCGACGCGCGCCACCCGATTCTTCACGCTTCCCGAGTACCCGCTGGCGACGATCCCGCAAAGGAAGCGGGAGCTCGCGGCGCGGGGCGTGGACGTGATCGATCTCGGTGCCGGCGACGCCGACCTCGCACCTCCGCAGGCAGCGCTCGACCGCATGCGCGACGCCGTGCTGGAGCCGCCGCTCAGCCGGTATGGCTTCGGGCTCGGCTATGTGCCGTACCGTGAGGCGGTGAGCGCCTGGATGCAGCGGCGATTCGGTGTGCGGTGCGATCCGATGACCGAGGTCGTGCCCTTGCTCGGCTCCAAGGAGGGGATCTCCCATCTCGCGTTCGCCTACCTCGAGCCGGGCTGCGTCTCGATCATTCCCGAGCCGGGCTACAATCCGTATCAGGGGGGCACGCTGCTCTCGAGCGGCGAGCCGTATCGCTATCCGCTGCGCCCGCGCACCGATTTCCTGCTCGACGTGGACGAGATTCCGCGCGACGTGCTCGATCGCACGCGGATCCTGTATCTCAACTATCCGAACAATCCCACGGCGGCGATCGCGCCCGTCGAGTACCTCGAGCACGTCGTGCGCGTGTGCCGCGAGCGCGACATCCTGCTCGTCTACGACAACGCGTACTCGGAGATCGCGTTCGACGGCTACGTGCCGCCGAGCATCTTCCAGATCGAGGGCGCGCGCGACGTGGCGATCGAGTTCCACTCGCTGAGCAAGACGTACAACATGACCGGCTGGCGCTGCGGATGGGCCGTCGCGAAGCCGGAGATCGCGAGCACGCTGTTGAAGGTGAAGTCGTTCGTCGATACGGGGCAGTTCATGGCGATCCAGGCGGCCGGGGCCGCGGCGCTGGAGAGCTGGGCCGAGTTCGTCCCGAAGAACGTCGCGATCTTCCAGGCGCGGCGTGATGCGGCGGTCTCTTCGTTCCGGGCCGCCGGCTTCGAGTGCGAGATTCCCCGCGCGACGATGTATCTGTGGATCAAGCTCCCCGAAGGGATCGCATCGGCGAGCTTCGCCGAGCGCCTTCTGGAGGAGCAGGGAGTGGTAGTCATGGCAGGATCGTCGTTCGGTGCGGGTGGAGAAGGCTTCTTCCGCATCTCGTTCATCCAGTCGCCGGCGCGCATCGCCGAAGCGGCGCAGCGTGCGGGTGCCCTTCTGGCCGGCATGATCCCGGTCGGCGTCGCGTGAGGAAGCTGCGTCGCCCGTCGGGGTCGTTCGCTGTCTCGATCGCGTTCCACGCGGCGCTCGCCGTAGTGCTGGCGAACGTCGTGTTGCACTACGACATCGTGTTCCAGCGTCCGGTGCTGCCGCCGGCGCCGGTGAGGGAACACGTCACGTACGTCGCCGTCTCACCGCCCGCGGGCGCTGCGACGGGCACGACCCTCACGACCCCGGCAACGGCGACGGAGACCGAACCGCAGCGCCGGCTGGTCGCGCCATCGCGTGTGCCGACGACGGTCGCTCCGGCGGCGCCGCGTCCCGCGACGGGCGGAACGACCGGCGGTACGGAGGGCGGCACCGGCATCGGCGGCGGGGTGGGCGAAGCGACGGGTATCGTGCCGGGCCCGGTGGATCCGCGGCTGGCGCAGGGGAGCAAGTTCTTCTATCCCGCGTACAAGACTCCCGGCGAGCGCACCGACAGCGCGGTGAAGGCGATCATCGGGGCGTACAACGATTCCGTCGCCATGGCCATGGCGTCAGCGGCGCAGGAGCGCCAGCCGGGCGACTGGACGTTCGACCGCAACGGCAAGAAGTACGGGATCGACGGGAGCAAGATCTATCTCGGCAAGTTCTGGATCCCGAGCGCCGTGCTGGCCGCCCTGCCGATCCACGCGCAGGCGAATCCTGGCGAGCGCGCCGTCAATCGTCTCTCGTCGACCTATCGCGGCGAGATCCTGCAGCACGCGCAGGCGCAATTCCACGACGACGAGTTCAAGACGGCGGTCAAGCGCATCCGTGAGCGCAAGGACCGCGAGCGTCGCGAGAAGCAGCGCGAGACGGAGGAGCGCGGAGTCGCGCAGTCCTCCGGCGGGACGCGCTAGGGAGCTGGATGGCGGCGCGGTCCGCGCCGCCGCTCAGTGCAGCTCGGCGTCCGGCGCGATGTTGAGCGTCGGCTGCTCCTTCTCTTCCATGAACGGCCGGAAGACGCCGCACACCACGCCGAGCACCGCGAAGTCGTCGCGCGGACCGACCTCGATCGAGCGATCGGCATCGTTCGCCGGCTCGAGTACGATGGTGGCGCCGCGATGCGTCAGCGTTTTCACCGTCGCGTCTTCGCCAAGCCGAGCCGCGACGATGTCGCCGTCCTTCGCGCGCGTCGACGGGGAGACCATCACGTAGTCGCCGTCGAAGATGCCGCGCCCGATCATCGACTCGCCCTTGATGCGCAGGAAGAAGACGTCGTCGCTCGGCAGGAAGCGACGGTCCATCGTGATGAAGCTCTCACGATGTTCGGGCAGGAGCGCCGGCTCGCCGGCGTGCACGCGTCCGTAGTACGGCACCGGCTGCGTGGCGGCGGTGCCCGAGAATCCGACGATGCGGACACCGCGCGAGCGCGATTGATCGCGCTCGATGAACCCCTTCTGCGAGAGCGACGCGAGAAGGTCGGAGACCGTCTTCGTCGACTTGATGCGAAATTTCTTCGCGATCTCGCGGATGCTGGGCTGATACGTGTTTTCCGCGAGGAAATCGATCAGGTAGTGGTATACCCGTCGTTCCAGCGGCGTCAGCGGCTCACTCATGGACCCTCACCGGCTCGAGCAGCAGCCGGACGCAAGTGGTGCTCGAGCCCGTTTGCAGCAGTAGATGCTAATGTACAACACCAAACGTAACACGCAACACTTGTTTGCGCTTCTCAGGCGGCCGACGCCCCCGGCGGATGCCGAAGGAACGCCACGGCATCGTCGATTCGCGCCAGAGCCCGGTCGCGCCCCAGCACCACCAGGACGTCGAAGATCCCCGGGCTGGCGGCGAGCCCCGTAAGAGCGACACGCAGCGGCTGGAACACCCGCCCCGCCTTCTCGCCAAATCCGAGCCGCTCGGCCAATACGCGCAACGCTTCCTCCATCGCCGCGGGCTCCCAGCTGGCGAGCCCGGCCAGCGTCTCACGTGCTTGCGCCAGGATGTCGATCGTCGCGGCGCGGTCCTTCCACTGCTTGGCCACGGAGTCCGGATCGTAGCTGATAGTGCCTCGGAAGTACGGGCCCGCCTGGCGCACCACGTCGTCGATCGTGCGAGCGCGCACCTTGAGGAGCTCGAGCAGCGAGACGAACCACTCGCGGCGTTCCTCGAGCTCGGCTTTCGTCGCGAGGCCGGCCGCTTCCATGGCTGGCTCAACGCGCGCGAGCAGCTCGTGAGAGGGGATGAGGCTCAGGTGCTGGCCGTTCATCCACTCGAGCTTCTTCGGGTCGAAGATCGCCGCCTTCTTCTGCAGACCCTCAACGCCGAACAGCTCGACCATCTGGGGCAGCGTCATCACCTCGATGTCGTTGCCGGGCGACCACCCGAGCAGCGCGAGGAAGTTGAGCATCGCGCTCGGCAGGATGCCGAGGTGCTGATAGTCGCCCACCGCCGTCGCGCCGTGCCGCTTGCTGAGCTTCTTGCCGTCGAGCCCGTGGATCATCGGGAGGTGCGCGAACGTCGGCAGCTCAGCGCCGAGCGCGCGGTAGAGCATGATCTGTTTCGGCGTGTTCGAGATGTGATCGTCGCCGCGCATGACCACCGTGATGCGCATCGCGATGTCGTCGCTCACGACGGCCAGGTTGTAGATCGGCGTGCCGTCGGTGCGCAGGACGATGAAGTCCTCGATGTCCTTGTTCGGGAACGCGATGTCGTCGTGCACGAGATCGATCCACGAGGTGGCGCCCTCGGGGACGCGGAAGCGGATCGTGAAGGGCATGTCGTCGGCGACGCGGCGCGCGATCTCTTCGGGCGCGAGCCGGTCGCAGCGGCGATCGTACTTGAAGCTGTCCTTGCGCGCTTCCGCCTCGGCGCGGCGCTCCGCGAGCTCGGCCTGGGTGCAGAAGCAGCGATAGGCCGTACCGTTGTCGAGGAGCCGCTGCGCGTCGGCGCGGTGCCGCTCGAGGTTCGCGCCCTGGTAGACGACGGTGCCATCCCAGCTGAGGCCGAGCCATTCGAGCCCCTGGAAGATCGCGCGCGTGCTCTCATCCGTGCTGCGCGCCTTGTCGGTGTCTTCGATGCGCAGCAGGAACTCGCCGCCGAACTTCCGGGCGTAGAGCCAGTTGTAGAGCGCCGTGCGCGCGCCGCCGACGTGCAGATATCCCGTCGGTGACGGGGCGAAGCGAAGGCGCGGCGGTGTCGGTGCGGACATGACGGACGTGAAGCGGGAGCGAAGCACGAAGGCCCGCCACGTTTGCGGCGGGCCTTCGGAGCGGAGAGAGAGGGATTCGAACCCTCGATAGAGGTTGACCCCCTATGCCGGTTTAGCAAACCGGTGCCTTCAGCCTCTCGGCCATCTCTCCCGACGAGGGAGGAAATGTAACGCGAGGCGCAGGAGGGGTAAACCGCCGATTGCCGTCAGGGCGTCTGGTTCACCATCAGGTGCGCGTACGGCGTACCGGCCCACATGATCCAGCTTCCCGTCTTCTTCGGCGTCGTGGCGAAGCCGCTCGTCTTGGCGTCGTAGGGCCACATGATCATGAAGTGCGGCGGAGACGAGATGTAGTGATCGGTCGTCGTCGCGAACGGGTTGGTGGCGCTGATGTCGCTGCCACCCTCGAGCATGTAGATCAGCCCGGGTGCAGTGTTCTTCGGCTTCGGCGCTTTCGCCATCAATGCCTGGACCCACTCCATGCCGTTCTTGTCGATGCACATCGGATCGACGCCGGGCGTCGACGGTTCATCCGGGATGCAGGTCCAGCCGTTCGTACCGGCGCGGAGCTGCATCATCTTTCCCGAAGGGTCGGCGGCCATGACCGCGGCGTGATCGCTGACCGAGCGAGGACCGGCGGCGGTCGCGCTGCGAATCATTTCCGCGTTGGACATCTTCTTCACCTTCGCCTTCGCCGTGGCGGCGGACATCTCGGCGCCCTGCTGATTCACCTTCTCCGACTTCTGCTGCGCGAGAGCGGCCGGCGCGCCGAGGAGCAGCAGGACGAGCGAGGCGCGGACCGGGGTGACGCCAGTCATCAATCCCTCAATGGTGGTGGAAG
>Ga0207643_10001411_pt1 | contig 13774 bp, 10 predicted proteins | sample KBSMisM62_FD_184313 | JGI IMG/M metagenome (GOLD analysis project Ga0207643, IMG submission 184313) | Miscanthus rhizosphere microbial communities from Kellogg Biological Station, Michigan, USA - KBS Miscanthus M6-2 (SPAdes) (version 2) | ecosystem: Host-associated > Plants > Roots >...
CGAAGACGTCCATCGGCCCTGCGGCGAGGGAGAGCATGCCGACGATTCCGAACAGCAGCATGAGGCTCCCCGGAAGGATGTACAGCCAGCTCGGGCTGTACAAGAGCATGAATCGGACGTGACGCCAGGCGTCGCCGAAGCGGTTGAGCTTCGACTCGCCGACCCGCGGGAAGTAGTCGATTGGAACCTCGCTGACCGACAGTCCGCGGCGGTACGCCTTGAAGACCATCTCGGAGGCGAACTCCATCCCCGTCGAGTGGAGGTCGAGCACGGGCAGCGCCTCTCGGCGCACCGCCCGCATGCCACAGTGCGCGTCGGAAACCTTCACGCCGAAGAGCACGTTGAGCATTCCGGTGAGGATCGGGTTGCCGACGAAGCGGTTGAGAAACGGCATCGCGTCCCCGTGGATGGTGCCCTTGAATCGGGAGCCGATCACCAGGTCGTCCCCCTGGTCGAGTCGCTCGACGAACTCGCTCAGCTCGTTCATCGGGTACGTGTCGTCGGCATCGCCCATGACGAGGTATTCGCCGCGTGCCTGGTCGAGACCGGCCAGATACGCGCTCCCGTAGCCGCGGCGCGGCTCGGACACGACGATTGCCCCACTCTCGGCGGCGACCGCGGCAGAGGCGTCAGTGGAGGCGTTGTCGACGACGAGGACCTCGCCCGCGCGTCCGGAGCGCCGGATTCCCTCGAAGGCCTGGTCGACGACCTTCCCGACGGCCTCTTGCTCGTTGAGGCACGGGATGATCACGGAGATCTGCGGGGACGGCGACGCCACCGGCGCCGAAGCTAGCACCCTGTCCTGCCGGAGCCGCGCGCGGTCTCCGCCGATCTGCGAGGGGGTCGGGATGGCGGTCATTCGGAAGACATCGGCTGGTCGCGGTCCGGTCCTGACCGCGAAGCGGTCTACGCGGAGGTGATGTCCTCGGCGAACGACGACGCCAGCGCCCCGCCACCGTGGACGGTCTCGGTCACGACGAAGTGGGGTCGGCCTTTCGCTTCGTCGTAAACCCTCCCCAGGTACTCGCCTATGAGGCCGAGGAACAGGAGCTGGACTCCGGCGAAGAAGGTGATCGCGACGATGAGGGCGGTGAAGCCCTGCGGCGACGTTCCGAGGAACAGGCGTTGGAAGATCGCGTAGAGCGCATACAGGGAGGCCGCCGCCGAGACGCAGGCTCCAAACAGCCAGGCGGCGCGGAGCGGTGCGACGGAGAAGGCGAACACGCCGTCGAAGGCGAGGCGGAAGAGCTTCCCGATCGAGTAGCTGGGCGTGCCGCCGGCACGCGCGTGGCGCTCGACCGGAATCCCGGTCTGCTGGAAGCCGACCCATGTGCGGAGCCCGCGGATGTAGCGATGACGTTCGGGAAGTAGGTTGATCTGGTCGACGACCCGGCGCGACAGCAGGGCGAAGTCGCCGGAGTCGACGGGCACCGCGACCTCCGACAGGCGGCGCATGAGGCGGTAGAAGAGGTAGTAGGAAGCGCGCTTCGGCCGAGACTCCTTGCGCCGGATGCGCTGCGCGTAGACGACGTCGTAGCCACGCTCGTACTCGGTGACGAAGCGAGGAATTTCCTCCGGGGGGTCCTGGAGGTCTCCATCCATCACCACGACGAGATCGCCCGTCACCGCTTCGAGTGCCGCGGTCAGCGCGGCCTGGTGCCCGAAGTTCCTCGACAGGCGGATGCCGACGAAGCGGCTGTCCGAGGCTGCCGCCTCCAAGATCAGCTCCCAGCTCCTGTCCGTGCTGCCGTCGTCGACGAGCACCGCCTCGTGCGGGCCGTCCGGCAACGCGTCGAGGACAGTCGCGAGCCGACGGACGAGCTCCGGAAGGACTTCGTCCTCGTTGTGGACGGCGATCGCGACCGAGACGCGGCGTGAGCTCATCGGTGCCTCGTGCCTTCTGCGCGCTGAGCCACGGCGATCCGCCTCCTGGCGAGGGTGCTCGAACGTTCCATGATCCCGACACTGAGGGTGCCCGACCCGGGGTTCGAGAGCTAGTCGGGAGTCGCTAGCCGAATGTCTAGATCGGCATCTCCATCCGCGTCCGACAGTCCCTGAGCGTGAACTCGGGGCCGAGCGCCTCATGAGAAGAGTCGTGATCTCCGCCCGACGGAGCATCTTGATGTTCGTGATCGCCGCGCGGCTGTTGCTCTCGTGCTCCAGCACCGATAGTGGAGGGTGATGGGCGACGCGCTCGAGGTCATCCCGAAGCTTGCGACCGACACCGGCGATCGCCTATCCGCGCGCGTACGGGCGTTGCCACTGACCGTCGACCTCGTCGTCGTCAGCGTCGCGGCACTCGCTCTCGGCCTGATTCGACTGGGTGGGCCCTCGCTGTGGGTCGACGAGTCGTTCACGGTCGCCGACCTCGACCGGCCCGTCTCGTCGTACTTCGACGGGTACTACCTCCTGTTCTACAGCGTCATGAAGCCGTGGACGCTCGTGGCGGGTACCTCCGAGTGGGCGTTGCGGTTTCCTTCCGTCGTCGGCGCGATGCTGTCGTGCTCGCTCCTCGTGCTCTTGGGGCGGCGCCTGTTCGACCGAAGGATCGCACTCGTTGCGGGCCTCCTGCTCGCTACGAGTCCGTTCATGGTCCGCTGGTCGCAGCAGGGGCGGGGCTACACGATGATGGTTGCCGTCGTTCTAGGCGCCACGCTCCTGCTTCTGAGGGCGCTCGATCGCGGCTCACGCGGTTCGTGGGCCCTCTACGGACTGGCATTCGCGGCCGTCATGATCTGGCACCCGGTGGCGGGACTGCTCCTCGCGGCGCCGCACGCCGTGCTGGCGTACCAGCGTCGCGGCCGGCTGCTTCCCCATTGCCTTCTGGCGGTCGCGATCATCCTCGCCCTCGGCGTCACCTGGTCTGCTCAGCTCGCGATGCGCTCGGGAGAGGGTTCGGCAATCGCGTGGATCGAATATCCGACGCTCGAGAGCGTCGGGCGGGCTGTCCTCGATGTCTCCGGAGCCACCGGTCTGGGGGTCGCGCTGGCATCGGTCGGGTGGTTCCTGCTGTGGCGACGCACAGACCGGTCGACGTCGGTATGGCTCGCCGTGTGGGCGCTATCACCGTTCGCGGTCGCGCTTCTCGCGTCTCTCGTTCAACCGATCTTCCTCGATCGGTACCTCCTGGTCGCCGCGCCGGCATTCGCGCTGCTGGGAGGTGTCGCGCTCATGGGCGCCCAAACCTGGCTGCGCGCCGCTCTCGTTACTGCCGTCGTTGTTGCGACGGTCGCGGGACTGGCGGAGTGGTACTCGGTGAGCGAGGGCGGCAACTGGCGTGGCGAGGATTGGAGGGGTGCGGTGGCCTACGTACGAGGACGCGCTGGTGGCGAGATCGTCGTCGCGCCGTGGTGGGCGCATACGGCCGCCGAGTACTACGGAGCCACTGTCGACGACACGTCGACGGCAGACGCCATCTGGGTGCTCAGCTGGTCCGAGACGGGTCACGAACTTCCTCTCGACGAGCGGACGGCACTCGGCTTCGGAGATCACGTCCTCGTCGAGGAGCATTCGTTCGGCTGGCGCGTCACCGCCCAGCGCTGGGCTCGTCGCTAACGCTCTGGGACGAACCAGACGTCGATCCGGCCCGCGTTCGCGTACTGCCTGAATCGGTGGTGTTCGACACCGGGCCGGACCAGGCATGGAACGTCGACCGGCGTGCGACCGAACGGTTGCATGACGTATACGACCGACGCGGTCTGGGAGCACACGCGGGTGGCGACATCCGATCGCGTGAGAGGCGTCACCGGTCGCCCGAGATAGAACGCGATGTTGGCCGGTTGATGCATGTAGCCGAGGATCGGAGTCGTCTCACTGGCTCGCTCGGCGATGAGCTCGGCTGCATCGCGATTCGCCTCCCTCGGCAAGCGGAGGACGTCGGGAGCGATCGAGGCGAAGTTGACTGCGAGGAGGGCGATGGCGACTGCGCACACGGCGGCACGCAGGATCGGTGGACGCGACCGAGTCCGAGAAAAGACAGCCGATGCACCGGTGCTCAGGAGGACGAACAGCGGCACCGTCAGATAGCTGACGTAGCGGGGCCACACGTATGCGCCGGCGACCCACAACACGACGATCGTCGCCACTGGGCCGACGCACAGGATGAGGGCCGTGCGCACGCCGCGGACGTATGGGCTCGACGCCATGACGAGAACCGAGACTGCAACCAGCGGCAGCCAGAGCGGTCCCGCGATGAGCGAGAAGCCCTCGATCCAGATGAGTGCAGGAAGGAGGATCTGGTCGATCGGGGCAGTGATGAGCCAGCTCCCGTCGATCCGGCTGCCGTTCTCGACCTGTGAGGCCGCCTGGACCTGCGCGAGGTGGGGGGCGTACCAGCCCAGCAGGGCCACAGCGGATACGACGAGGCCCACGCTCGTCGCCCGCCGGGATCCCGGTACGGTGGCTACGACCGCGCCAACCGCGAAGAAGGCTATGGCGAACTGGGGGAGTGTCGCCGTCCCGACGACGCCTGCCGCACACATCGCTGCGACGGCGGCCGGTCGTCCGGACCGCTCGACGTCGAGCGCCGCCACGATCAGCACCGACATCGCGAAGAACGCCAAGCCGTAGCCCCGGGCCTGCCGGCTGAGGTCGAGAAGAAGCGGAGAGACGGTGGCCAGGAACAAGAACATCACGCCTGCCACTGGGCCTTGCCGTCGGTGGAGCCAGATGGTCACCACGATCGCGCCGAGCACGAACGGAACAGCGGACAGCAATCGCAAGGTGGATTCGCTCTCGCCGAGCGTCGCGGACGCCAACCACGCGAGCAGCCCGTAGAGCTCGTGACTCAGGTCCGGCCCCGCGACGATCTCGGCCGGCCCCTCTCGGACGAAGTACTTGACGAAGTAGATCTCGTCCTCCCAGAAACTCCGGCCCAGCCCCACGAGGCGCGTGAGCACGAGCGTCGAGCCGACGACGGCGTAGGCGATCGCCACCGGCACTGAGCCGGACCGCAGCCGCAGTTGAGTCGCGCTCGTACCCACGAGTGCTTCGTCAGCCTCGGTCCGGTGGCACGTACCAGACGTTCATCTCGTCGCCGCGCGCGTACTGTCGGAAGCGGGTGTGCTCGACCCCTGGTCGACCGACGCAGGGGATCGCAACGTCCTTCACGGCGAAGGGTTGTGTCACGTAGTAGATCGGCTTCGCCATTCCGCAGACGGTCGTCGCCACCGCGTTTGGGTCGAGGTTGCGAACGCTTCGGCCCAAGTAGAACTCGAGGTTCTGCGGGTTGCGCATGTGGGTGAGGACGAGTGTGGCAGCCGGCCTCTTCGCAATGACCTGGGCCGCGTCGCGGTTCGCTTCCCGCGGCAGCGCGACGACGTCGGGCGCGAGTACGACGAACCGTGCAGCCAAGACGCCGGTGACGATGAGACACGCGAGCACCGTCGCGGTGGCGCGCCTCTCGCTCCCGCGCCGCAGGGCAGCCGCCGCACCGGTCGCGACGAGCACGAACAGCGGAACCAGCAAGTAGCTGAGATAGCGTGGAATGACGTAGGCGTTCGCGATCCACAGGACGACGACCGTCGCGATCGGCCCCGAGCAGAGGACGAGCGCCGAGACGCGGTCGCGCAGGAGCGGACTCCAGGCGACGACCAGGAGCGCGACGAGCACCAGCGGGAGCCAGATGAATCCGGCGACGATGACCGTCCCGTCGATCCAAATGAGGGCTGGGAGCAGGATCTGGTCGATCGGCGACGTCACGACCCACGGGAGGTCGAAATGCGCGCCGTCCGCGATCTGGGCGGACCCGTGCACGGCTCCGAGGTGCGGCGAATACCACGCGACGATCGCGACGACCGAGAGCGTCAGTCCGACCGCGACGTCACGCCGTGTCTCACGTGCCGCGAGCAACGCCGCTCCGGTGGCGACGAACGCGATTCCGACCTGCGGGAGCGTCCAGCTGCCGAGAACGCCGGCGATGCACAGGGCGACGACCGCCGCGCGCCGCCCGCTGCGGACCGCCTCGAGGGCGGCGACGACGAACACGCACACGGCGCAGAACGCAGGCCCGTAGCCGCGCGCCTGCCGCGTGACGTCGAGCAGGAGCGGCGAGACGGTCGCCAGGAAGAGGAAGAGCATCGCGGACAGCACGTCGACGCGCGTGTGAAGCCACGCTGTCACGAGTGCGACACCGGCGATGAAGGGGATCGCCGACCAGAGCCGGAACGCAGTTTCGGACTCGCCGAAGAGGGTGCTAGTGAGCCAGTTCGCAAGGGCGAAGAGCTCGTGGCTCAGGTCGGGTCCGGCGAGGATGTAGCGAGGGCCGGCCCGAACATACGTGTCGACCATGAGGATCTCGTCGGTCCAGAAGCTGTGTCCGAGGTGAAACAGTCGCGACCACAGCAACGCGGCCCCGAGGACCACGTACCCCGCGACCCAGGCGAACCGCTCCGGACGTTGGATCGAGTCAGGCGCGCGGAATGACCCAGACATCGATCCTCCCGCCTCGGGCGTACTGCCGCAGCCGGTAGTGGCGCACGTCTGCGCGCCCGAGGCATGGCAAGACAGCGGCGGGGACGAGATACGGCTGGTCGACGTAGACGACCTGTCGTGTGAGGCCGCACGCTCTCTTGGCCTCGGCTTCCGTCCAGGCGCGCGTCACCGGACGCTCGAGGTAGTGCTCGAGGTCCCGTGGATACGGGACATGCGCGACGACGGGCGTCGAGGGCGGAACAGCTCGACGTATCGTCAGCGCGGCTGCTTCGGTGGAGTCTCGCGGCATGCGAGACACGTCGGCTGTGAGAGACACGAACTGAAACGCAAGCACGCCGAACATGACGCCGACGGCGACGGTCCGTACCGGAGCGGGGCGCGTGCGAAGCCGGTAGAGGAGGCTCGCGGAGCCGGTCGCCAGGAGCACGAACAACGGGACGAGGAGGAAGCTGAAGAACCGCGGCACGACGTACGTCCCGGTGAACCAGAACGCCACCACGGTCGTGACGACCGGTGCCACGAGAATCGCAGCTTGTCGCCGTCGGCGAAGCAGCGGGCTCGACACGAGGACAGCGCCGAGGACGAGCGCGAGTAGGAGTGACTCGAGAGACGGCCGGACGAACGAGTCGTCCAACAGCGTCAAGGCGGGGACGAGTGTCTGGTCTACCGGCGCCGTTGCCAGCCAGACGGTCTGTATCTGAAGGCCGTACTCGCCGAGCGTGCTCGAGGCGATGTCGTCGACATGCGCGGCGTACCAGACCGCGATGGCGAGTAGTGAGACCGACGTCGCGATCGCGACCTGAAAGCGAAGCTCCTTCCTTGCGACAAGGACGACTGCCACGGAGACGTACGCGATCGCGAAGTGGGGAAGGGTGAGCGAGCCGAGGAGACCTCCGGCCGAGAACCCGACGACGGCCCATGCCGTCGGCGTCGACTCTGCCTCGAGCGCGGAGACCACCAGGACGCTCATCGCGAGGAAGACGAGGCCGTAGCCGCGCGCCATCCGCGAGATGTCGAGCAGGAGCGGAGAGGCCGTGGCGAGGAAGAGGAAGACGAGCCCCTCGAGCGCGCCGATGCGGCGATGAAGCCACACCGTGACGACGGCCACGCCGAGGATGAACGGCAGCACCGACCACAGCCGGAGCGCCATCTCCGATCGAGCGCCGGCCTCGTGCGTGAGCCAGCCGAGCAGGCTGAAGAGCTCGTGGTTGTTCGGGATGTAGACGCCGGCGAGAATCGCGCGCGGGCCGCGATCGACGTAGTCCGAGACCGTCCGTATCTCGTCGCAGCAGTACCCGTGCCTCAGCCCGACGAGGCGCGACCAGCAGAGTGCCGCTCCGAGAATCGCGTAGGCGGCGGCGACGACGCGGGTCACATCACGCGACAGCGAACGAGGGTCCGCAGGACCCGGAGCCCGTCGATCGCGGTGAGCTTCTTGCCTGCGTCGCGGCCACGCGCCCGGTAGGAGATGGGCACTTCGTGGATTCGCTCGCCGGCGAGCAGGACACGCGCGGCGATCTCCGGCTCGATCCCGAACCCGCGCTCACGGAGCCGGAGCGAGCGGAACAGGTCGGTGCGCATCGCCTTGTGGCAGGTCATGACGTCCGAGATCCAGCAGTTGTAGAGGACGTTCGTCGCCATCGTGACCGTCTTGTTGCCCATCACGTACCAGAAGCTGAACGACGACTGGGACGTCCATGCTCGCGTGCCGAAGACGACGCGCGCCTCCCCGCTGATGAGGGGCTCGAGGACGTGGCCGAGGTCGGCTGCGTGGTACTCGAGGTCGGCGTCGAGGATCGCGGCGAACTCCTCGTCGGCATGTGTGAGGGCCGTTCGCACGGCAGCGCCCTTGCCGAGGTTGCGGTCGTGGTGGACGACCGTGACGGCCTCCGGGAACGTCGTCGACGCGAGAAGCTCGCGCGTCCCGTCGGTGGATCCGTCGTCGACGACGACGACCTGACGAGCCGGCACGGGCAACTCGGCCGTCAGGGCGTCCTCGATCGCGGCCTCGACGGTCGAACGCTCGTTGAAGACGGGCATGAGGATCGAGAGTCCCCCGCTCATGCCGGTGAATTCGACCGAATCGGCCGTCGTCCTACCCGGTCGGGGACGTCGCGGTGACGCGGCCGAGGAGGAGCACGCCGGGCGCGCCGACGATCGCGCCGGGTGTCGCATTCGCCTTCAGGGTGTACGCGGTGACGTCGGACGGCTTCTTGTACTGGCGCCGGCTAGCCCCCGCGAGCTCGTCGAAGCCCGTCACGTCGGTCTCCAGAGGCACGGTGAGCTCGACCTCGCGCACGTCGATGTCGAGCCAGCGGCCGCCGGGGTACTGGCGCACGCGGTCGACGTCGAGCGTCGCCGCTCCCGCGCCCGCGGCGACGAGCTTCCCGCGCAGCGCGAGGCTGAAGACGGCGCCGGTGCGGGCCGCGAACAGCGGCTTCACCGCGCGCTTCAGGTGCTTGTACGGGTCGACGTCCACGCCGCCCGACGGGTGCACCTCGAAGTGGAGATGGGGGTTGCCGTTCGCGTCGCCCGAGTCGCCGTTCCATGCGACCAGCTGGCCGGCGGTCACCTTCGCGCCGTTCGGGACGACGAAGGTCACACCCTTCACGCACCCGCCCTTGTTGTCGTTTCGGGGCGTGAGGTCGTTGTTCAGGTGGATGTACATGTACGTCGTGCCGCTGCGCCCGGCGAGGTAGAGCATGCAGCCGCCGAGCCCGGAATCCCAGTACTTCACGCTGCCGTCCTCGACCGCGACGACCGGTGCGTGCCACGGATTCTCCATGTCGATGCCGGCGTGGCGCCCGTTCGGTCGCGGATCCCCGTAGTTGTCCCAGAGATCGGTCTTCGCGACGAGCGGGAACACCAGTCGCGGCACGGCGCCGGTCCGACCGCCACCGGCAGGCGTCGTCACAACGGTGGCGGCAAGGCCGGCGAGAACGAGGAGTACGGCTGTCGTCCGGTGGCGTCTCATACGTGGTGCGCTCCGGTGCGCGCGCGCGAGGCGCCGGACGCTAGCAGGTGTCGCTCGGCGGTTCCGAGGAGGGCGGTTCCATGGCCGCCGATAGAGTCCGCGCCGATGAAGATCGCCGTCTGCGTGAAGCAGGTGCCGGACGCGACCGTGCACAAGCGGATCGACCCGACGACGAAGCGGCTCGACCGCTCCGGCGAGACGGCGCTCAACCCGACCGACCTGAACGCCGTCGAGGAGGCGCTCCGCATCAAGGAGGCGCACGGCGGGGAGGTCGTGCTCGTGTCGCTCGGGCCGCAGAAGGCACTGGACGCACTCCGGAAGGCACTCGCGATGGGCGCCGACCGGGCCGTGCTCGTGTCGGACGACGCGGCCCCCGGCACTGATCTCCTCGGCACTGCTCGCGCGCTCGCGGGCGCACTCGAGCGCGAAGCGGCCGATCTCGTGCTCTTCGGGCAGTCCTCGGGCGACGGCGACGGCGCCGTCCTCTGGGCGGCGGTCGCCGACCGGCTGCGCCGGCCGGTGATCTCGCAGGTTGCGTCGCTGACCGCCGAGGGCGGGTCGGTCACGGGGAAGCGTCAGACGGAGCACGGCTACGACGTCATCACCGCTCCGCTGCCCGCGGTCATCGCCGTGTCGGACGCGATCAACGAGCCGCGCTACCCGTCGCTCAAGGGGATCATGGGCGCGAAGACGAAGCCGCAGGAGACCCTCGCGCTCGCCGACGTGGGCGTCGACGCCGGTGCTGCGGGCGAGGCCGGCTCGAAGACGGTCGTCCTCGAGCTCGGCCCGCCTCCGTCGCGCGGCGACCAGGTGAAGATCGAGGACGACGGCTCCGCCGCCCAGAAGGTGCTCGACCTCGTCGTCGAACGGAAGCTCCTGTGAAGAGCCTGGTCTTCCTCGAGCACTACCACGGCGCGCTCGAGAAGGGCGGTCTCGGAGTGCTCGGCAAGGCGGCGTCGCTCGGCGAGGCAGCGGGCGTCGTGCTCGGGGAAGGCGCGGCGGACGTCGCCTCCGTCGCGGGGGCGTTCGGCGCGGCGAAGGTCTACGTGTGCGACTCGCCCGAGCTGAGCTCGCCGCTGCCGCAGCCGCGGGTCGACGCGCTGGCGACGCTCGTCGGCGAGACGAGCCCGGACGCCGTGCTGTTCGGCGCGTCGGTGCTCTCGGCCGACGTCGCGTCCGGCCTCGCGGCTCGACTCGACGCCGGGCTGAACTGGGACCTCACCGATCTGTCCGTGAAGGACGGCGACCTCGTCGGCACGCGCCCGGCGCTCGGCGACAGCGTCATCGTCGACGTCGGCTGGAAGGGCAGTCCGAAGCTCGGGATGATCCGCTCGGGCGCGCTCGATCCGGTCGAGTCCGGTGGGAGCGCCGAGGTCGAGCCGTTCGAGCCGACGTTCTCCGACTTCTCCACGCTCGCGACGCTCGTCGAGCAGACCCAGGAGGAGTCGAGCGGACCTTCCATCGAGGACGCGGACATCATCGTCGCGGGTGGGCGCGGGCTCGGATCGCCCGAGGGCTTCACGATCATCGAGGAGCTCGCCGCCGCGCTCGGGGGCGCGGTCGGCGCGACGCGGGCGGTCGTCGATGCCGGCTGGTACCCGTACGCCACGCAGGTGGGCCAGACGGGCAAGACGGTCTCGCCGAGGCTGTACATCGCGTGCGGGATCTCCGGCGCGATCCAGCACAAGGTCGGGATGCAGGGCTCGGGGACGATCGTCGCGATCAACAAGGACCCGAACGCACCGATCTTCGACTTCTGCGACATCGGCGTCGTCGGCGACCTGCACCAGATCGTCCCGAAGCTCACGGAGCTCGTGCGCTCGCGCGGCTGAGGCGAAGGACCCGTGGCCAGGCCGATCGACTTCGCACCGCCCTTCGGGGCCATCGATGCGGTGGGCGCGCCGACCGACGGGCCGGACGAGCGGATCGAGGTCGGCGTGCTCATCGTCGGTGCCGGGCCGGGTGGCCTCGCGTGTGCGATCCGCCTCGGCCAGCTGCTCGATGAGCACCCGGAGGTCCGCGAGCGTCTCGGTGACGTCCCGATCGCCGTGCTCGAGAAGGGCAAGCAGGCGGGCTCGCATCTTCTCTCGGGCGCGGTGGTCAATCCCTCGCCGCTTCGCGAGCTCTTCCGCGGCCGTCTGAAGACGGCGGACTTCCCCACCTACGGCGAGGTTCCCGGCGAGGCCGTGTACGTGCTGACGCGCCGGTCGGCGCTGCGCATCCCGCCGCCGCCGACGATGCGCAACCACGGCAACCTCATCCTCTCCGTGTCCGAGCTCGGCCGGTTCATGTCGGAGCAGGCCGAGGCCGTGGGCGCCGTCGTGCTGCCGGAGACCGCGGCGACGAAGCTCCTCGTCCAGCACGGGCGCGTCTTGGGTGTGCGCACCGGCGACCGCGGGCGTGGGCGCGAAGGCGAGGCGCTGCCGACGTTCGAGCCCGGCAACGACGTCGTCGCGGGACTCACCGTGCTCGCGGAGGGGACGCAGGGCTACCTGACGGCTGCCGCGGTCGACCAGTTCGGCCTCCACGGCGAGAATCCGCAGATCTGGGCGCTCGGCGTGAAGGAGGTCTGGCGCGTGCGGAAGCCGCTTCGCAAGATCGTCCACACGATGGGCTGGCCGCTGCGCACGTCGGCGAGCTTCGGCGAGTTCGGCGGCTCGTTCGTCTACCCGATGGGAGACGAGCTCGTCACGGTCGGCTTCGTCGCGGGCCTCGAGTCCTCCGACGTGGAGTTCTCCGTGCACGACGTGCTGCAGGAGTTCAAGACGCACCGCCTCGTCTGGAAGATCCTCGGCGGCGGCGAGCGCGTCGCGTGGGGCGCCAAGACGATCACGGAAGGCGGCTACTACTCCTTCCCGCGGAAGTTCAACGCGCCCGGGCTCCTGCTCGTCGGCGAGGGTGCCGGGCTCGTCAACGTGCCGCGGCTCAAGGGCGTGCACTACGCGATCGAGTCGGGACGGCTGGCGGCGGAGGCGGCGTTCCGTGCGCTCCGGCGCGGCGAGGTCGTGTCGCGGGTCGGCGCGCTCGACTCCTACGACGAGTCACTGCGCGCGAGCCGGTACTGGAAAGAGCTCTACGAGGTGCGGAACATGCGCCAGGCGTTCGACAAGGGATTCTTCACCGGCGGTGCGCTCGCGAGCATGATGACCGTCACGAAGGGGCGTGCTCCCAACGGCCGTCTTCCGACGCATCCGAACGCGGCAGCGCCGCTCAAGAAGACGGGCCGCGCGTCCCGGTACCCGACGCCGGACGGCACCTACGTCTTCGACAAGCTGTCGTCGGTCTTCGCGTCGGGCAATCGCACGCGCGACGACCAGCCGAACCACCTGAAGGTGCGGCGCACGGTCCGGCGTCCGGTGGCCGAGGCGTGGCAGTGGATGTGCCCCGCGCACGTGTACGAGGTCGGCCGGGACGTCGGGGACGGGATGGTGACCGTCGAGATCACACCGTCGAACTGCGTTCAGTGCGGCGCGATCACGGCCAAAGGCGGTCGGCTCACGCCCCCCGAAGGCGGCTCCGGCCCCGAGTACACCCTCACCTAGCCCCGTCGGCGTACGCGCGAGCCATCGCGACGCGGTCCGCGAGCGTCGGGTGCGTCCCGAACACGAGCTGCGAGATGAACGGAGGATCGGGATCGCCGAGCCCGGTCTTCGAGAACTCGACCATGAGCTGCTCGAGCGCGGCCGGGTCGTGCGTCACGCCGAGCGCCTTCCAGTCCGCCTCCGCCTCCATCCGTCGCGAGATCGCGCTCGAGACCGGCGCGGTCGCGAGCTGGAAGACGGCGACGACGAAGAGCGCGAGCGGCACTGCCAGGGGATTGCCCATGCCGCCGCGTCTGCGCGTCGCCTTCATGAGGATCCAGGCGCCTGGGATCGCGAACAGCGCGAACCAGCCGAGCCCCTTCGGCAGGTGGCGCTGCGAGTGGTGGGCGAGCTCGTGCGCGAGTACGACCTTCTGCTCGTCCTCCGTGAACGGCTCCTGCAGGATCGTGTCCCAGAAGACCACGCGCCGCGACGGTCCGAGCCCGAATGCGAATGCGTTCGCCTGGTCCGTGTCCGCGCTCACCTCCTCCACGCGGAGAGGAATGTGCCCCACGCCGAGCTCCTTCTCGTACGTGGTTGCGGCCTCGAGCAGGGGCTCCTTCTTCAGCGGCGTCGTCGAGTAGTAGAGGTACGGGGCCACGAACGAGAAGAGGGCTGCGATCCCGACGAAGACGGCGGCACCCGGTAGCCACCAGTGGTCGCCGAGCCGGCGCGCGAGCCCCATGACGATGAGGAGCGCGATGCAGATCGAGAGGAACTGGGCGGCGAGCACCGCCCAGTCCTCGAACAGCCAGTCGAGGTAGCTGAGGTCGTTCTGGTCCCACCG
>Ga0207643_10001414_pt1 | contig 13765 bp, 12 predicted proteins | sample KBSMisM62_FD_184313 | JGI IMG/M metagenome (GOLD analysis project Ga0207643, IMG submission 184313) | Miscanthus rhizosphere microbial communities from Kellogg Biological Station, Michigan, USA - KBS Miscanthus M6-2 (SPAdes) (version 2) | ecosystem: Host-associated > Plants > Roots >...
AGACTGTAACACCTACAACCAGGACGCCGATTCCGACGAACACCCCGAGAAAAGCACCAAGCCTCTTTGTTACGGGTACGGGAACCGCGTCGCTCGGAAATTGTGACGACAACACGACCGGAGGCAGCAGGTCATCAAGGTCGTGCACGTCGTCGAGAGGGGGGATGACCGGCTCCGGCATTGCCACGATCGCCGGAGCGATCTCAGGAGGCGGAGCCGATGGTCGCGGAGACGATAGCGTAACCGGCGGCGCAACGCTGGTTGGAGCAGCTCGCAACGTCGATCCCGATGCGACCGGCGGCGGCGTTGCTGATGACGGCCCGATCTGGCGAAGCGGCGGGACGGCCTTGAGCGGAAGCGTCTTCGCATCCTCCGCGAGCGCCGTCATGTCGTCGTGGACCTCGTTGAGGATCTCGTTGACCGCATCCTCCGGAGCAAATACATCCGTCGCTCCGGTCAGCGCCCGGACGGCCGATTCCGACGTGATACCGGCTTTGTTGAGGAGGAGCGTCGGGTCCGTCTTTGCGTTGGACTCTCCAAGGGCGGCTTGCACCTGAGCAGAAAGCACGAGGAGCTCCCTCCGCGCTTCCATGATCACCTTCCGCACATCACGGCGCGCCGCTGTGACGATTTCCATCGCCTCGCGCTCGGCGGAACTCCGCACTTCATCACGAAGACGCGCGAGCTCGTCGGCCTGGGCAATCCAGGCATCCCTCCGCAGCCGGTAGCGCTCGATCAGGTCTGGTACTGGCGTATTGCTGGCCTGCGGCTGGTCGTTCTGTCCCGCCATGACTATGGACTTCTCCCTAGCTGTTCTTTAACGCCTCAGGTTGACTTAGTGTGGAGTACGTAATTTTGCGCTCTCCCCCGTCGAAAGTCGAGCGGCACGTTCTGGTGTTCTATGAGGAAAAGCTCGGCTGTAGCCTTCCTGAGACTTCACAAAAACTCTTATTAACGTAGTCTCGGCTTCTCGCCGTCATTTAATCAGTGTCTTCTTCCGAAGCTCAAACGATGAGATGCTGACTGCCAGATGCAAAAGGCGCTTGGGGGTCTCGTGGCCGCCGCCGCCCTTGCCGTGAGCGCCAGCGGCGCCACGTTCTTTGGGATCGCCGCCTGGAAGATCGTCCTTGCCGCGGCAGGCGCGATCATCTTTGTTATGGGGAGCACGAAGAACACGAAGAGCACCAAGGCCACGAAGACTCTGAAAACCAACAGGGATTGACGATCGCGAAGAATTCTTCGTGATCTCTCTGGCATGCCGGCGCGGGTGCGCGTATGTGCACACCGCACACACCGGGCAGGGCGGGTGGCGCGCACCGCGCGCGCCGCAGATCGTTCAGACTTCGGCGATGTGATGACGCACGGCGTAGCGCACGAGTCCTGCGGTGCCGTGTATACCCAGTTTCTTCATCAGCCGGGTGCGGTGTGAATCCGCCGTCTTGACGCTGACGCCAAGAATCGTGGCGCACTCCTTGGTGGCATATCCTTCCGCAATCAGCTTGAGCACCTGCCGCTCGCGAGCAGTGAGCGGATCGTCCGCCGGCGCCGATTTCGTGCGAACCGCATCGACTACTACCGCCGACACACCGGGGCTCAGGTAAAAGCCTCCCGTTGACACATCGTTCAATGCTTGCAGCAGTTCCACCACAGACTGCGATTTCAACACGTAGCCCTTGATGCCCGCCCGCATCGCAGCGAGCACGTAGTCGACACCATCATGGCGTGAGAGCACGATCGATTTCGTGCGCGGAGACAATCGCCGCAACTCCTGTGCGGTTTCGAGGCCATTCATGATCGGCATGCTCATGTCGAGCACCGCCATGTCGGGTTGATGGCTGGAGGCGTGCGTGAGCGCTTCCTGCCCGTTTGACGCTTCCGCCACGACGCTGAAGCCGCCGCGCGCGATCAGGATGCCAATCCCTTCCCGCACGAGGGCGTGATCGTCGGCGATGAGAACCCGGTTCAACATTGAGCCTCCTGTGATACCCGTTTGACGTCGACGCCACTTCGTCGCCGTGATAGTGGTGCCCCGGCCGCCCTCGGAAGCGACAGTTCTTCGTCTGTATCTGTAGCGGCTAGTCCTGGCATCGGGAACCGTTCGGGCGATTGTGCAACCCCGGGGCCAGCCGATGTCTTTTTGCGGAATTCCCCGATATCCTTCAGCAGAAAAGGCCCTAATAGCGGGTTGGCGAAACCGAGTCAGCAGTGGCGACCACGGAGTTACGTGGCGGCCACGAAGTTTATGGCAACGTTTACAAATGGACCTCGGGCATTCTGCAACTGGCGCACATAGCCAGGGCCGTAGGGGAAGGCACCCCGCAGGGCACTCCACCAAAAACCGTGAGCGGAATCTGACGCTGGGAGCGAGCAAATCAGGGCCCTAAGAATGTATTGAGGTCCCCTTTAGTCCCACCGTGTTCCCACAGTTTCTGGTACACGCTGACGAGGCTGTCGCGCGTGACCACCCGCATCGCGATCTGATTGGCGAGCTTTTCAGTCTGAAGATAGGGATGGTGCGTGAACACCCACACATGCCCGAGCTCGTGCGCCATCGCTGCATCGAGCTCCTCTTCGCTCAATCGCGAGAGGAAACGATCTTCGATGGCGAGGCGGAAGGGCGCATCGTGATCCACTGGTGCTTCGACCGAGACGATCAGCGCGACCCGCGGCTGAATTGAGACGTGCACGCTCTCCGATATGCCAAGTCGATCGCGCAATCGATCGACGACGACTTGAATGCGATCGGTGACGATGGCGTCCGCGTCTGCAGCGGGCGCAGCTGCAGCAAGGCGCGTCATGATGAAGAGGACGAGCCCACACGTCGATGAGAGAAGGAGCAGTGGGACTGAAGGATCGACACGAGATCTCGGCGGCAAATCGGGGCCTGCTTTCGCGCGGGATTGTCTGGAAACGGCCATGAGGATATCACCTGCGACAGCCGTCAGGTGAAATCACGCAACCTCTTGCGTAAGCGTGACTTGCGCGGTGTCACCGACCGATACCTACTCGGAATAACTTACGCTCCCACTCACGAGCTTGCCCGAAACTGACCCATAACGTGGAGCACAAAAGATCGAAGAGATCGCGGCACTCAGCGTGGCATGGCCTTCGCTCTTTGCGTCCGGCAAAGGAGTTTGGACCATGCCCATGTCACACACTCGCATTGTTTCGATATTCGGCCTACTGTTGGCCTTCACGTTAATCGCGGGAGCCGCTTCCGCACAGGTCTCCGATCAGCCTCGGCCAACCGCGCCAGGTGCACAGGCGCCTGATCAGCCGCGACCGACGCCAGGCGCGCCCGGCCAGCCATCGCCCGGCGCTCCCTCAGCTCCCTCAGCCCAGGCCAAGCCGCAGGCGCAAACGGCCCGCGGCGAGCTCTCGAGCATCGACGCCACGGCGAAGATGCTGACGATCAAGCCGACCGACGGCGCGGAACAGAAGTTCCAGTACAACGACGACACCAAGGTCACCGGCGCACGCGGCGGAGTCGCCGGGCTCGCGACACAAAGTGGCAAAGAGGTAACCGTCCACTTCACCATGCAGGGCGCCAATCGCGTGGCGACTGAGATCGAAGTGCAGGGCGACAGCAAGGGCAGCAGCCCGAGCCCGAGTGAAAAGCCCGGCGCAGGTGACCGACCTGGCGCGGGTGGCGCACCTGGTGCGGGCGGCGCTGGCGATCGACCCGGTGCGGGCGGTGCTGGCGAACGGCCGTAAGAGCGAACTTCACCTCTGGAGCTCGGGGACCGCGAGCGGTCCCCGACTCCACTCGACGTCTCAGTAACCACGGAGGTGATGTCATGAGAGCGCGCTGCCGGCTTCTCGGGACGTTCTGTTTGCTCCTGTCTCTCGCCGTCGCGTGCAACCGCTTGAGCCAGTCATCGCAAAACGGCACGGCGACTGAGTCTTCTCGAGCGGGCGATCGTGCGAAGGGAGACCGCATACTCGCGGGACAACTCCGAACGGTCGATCCCGACAGGAAAACGCTGATCGTGGCGTTCGGTGACGACTTGTACGAATTCGCTTACACCAACTCCACGGAAGTTCTGGGAGGGGGTACGGCGAACGTGCGCGGACTCACCGGCAATACCGGTAACGAGATCACGGTGCATTATCGGGAGAACCCGATTACGTCGACGAAGACGGCCGTGAGGATCGAACTCAAATAATCGTCAGGGACTGGCGCCTGAGCATGAGCGGAACGCTTCCGCGTTCAGGCGCTGCAGCGACGCGCGTTCGCGAAATTTGCTGAGCTTACTCCCGGATACCAGGTAGTGCCGGCACCGCAAACCGAGGCCACGGTCCAGCACGGCTGCACGCGAGAACCCCACGGCCAATGATGGTAGAACAGCTGGGGTTGAACCCGGCAGGGTCGCAACAGCGTTCGATTTGGAAGAAGGACTCGCCCACCTCGACCGATTGCACCGGCTACGTTGAGGTTGGCCCGGTTCCTGCTGCGGGATCGGCCCGTTGTGAAGTCGATGGCTCCGTGTCAGGTCCGCGTGCCCATTGATTCGGACGGCGACATCATCATAGCAAGGCAAAAAGGGCGGGCGCTCGCGATCGAGCTCGGCTTCTCTCCCACCGACGTTGTCAGAATTGCCACGGCGATTTCCGAGTTAGCAAGAAATGTTCTGTCCTACGCCGCGAGCGGCGAGATACGGCTGGAAGCATTGAACAGCCGGAATCGATCCGGGCTTTCGATCGTCGCCTCGGACCGGGGACCAGGAATCGCAGACATCGAGCAGGCCATGCAGGACGCCTATTCGACATCGGGCGGTATGGGACTGGGACTTCCGGGGGTACGCCGACTCATGGATGAGTTCACAATTGAGTCGACCGTCGGCGAGGGCACGACGGTATCGGCGACGAAATGGTGTCGGCGCTGAGCGACGCGTGCGTCGAGTGGACGGCTGCCCGCGAGGATCGGCAAAATGACGGTAGGCCCGCAAGACACCGCGCCACTCAATCGCCAGACATTGGGCGATGCTTACATGGCGGCTATCGAGGCATATCTCGCCTGCCCGGAAGAGAGCGCCCTGAGCGGCGCATACGAACTGGGCCGCCAGGCCCTGCACGATGGCCTCGGGCCTCTGGATCTGGTGTCGTTCCATGAATCCGCGCTCGACAACATCCTGAGCCTCTCGCTCGAAAGCACTCGATCGACGCTGACGCGCGCGACGGCGTTCCTGCTCGAATCGCTTTCTCCTTTCGAGATGACGTACCGCAGGTTCCTGGAATCGAACGTTGCGCTGCGTGGCCTCAACGAGGCGCTGGAAGATCAGTCGCGGCGCACGGCACGACTGATCCACGACGGCGCCGGCCAGATCCTGTTCAGCCTGCAACTCGCGCTCGCCGAGTTGATGACCAGTCTCCCGGCTCAATGGAAGCCGCAGCTCGACCAGGCCATGCAGCTTGCCGATCATCTCGATCAGCAGCTTCGCGGCCTCTCACGTGATCTCTATCCCGTCGCCCTCGATGATCTGGGGCTGAACGCAGCCGTCAGTCATCTGCTCGACGGCGTCTCAACGCGAGCCGGCCTGAAAATCTCTCTGCGCTCCTCGGTGCCGGATCAGCTTCCTCCTCAGGTCGGAATCGGCCTGTACCGCGCGATCCATGAGTGCATCACCAACGTCGTACGCCATGCCAACGCCACGGAGCTCGATGTAGCGATGGAAAAAGACGCCGACGGGATCGTGTGCATCGTCAGGGACAACGGCGTGGGCATCGCGAAGAGCCCCACTCAGCCCGCGGGCCTGGGCCTTCGTGGCATTCGCGACCGACTCAAAGGGCTGCATGGCGAACTGGAAATGACCTCGGCACCTGGGCGTGGGACCGAGATGATCATCTCAATCCCGATTGCCCTTCGGGAGCAATCCAATGGGAATTAGAGTCCTGATTGCCGAAGATCACACCATGGTGCGGCAGGGCTTGCGCGCCCTGCTCGATCGAGAAGGCTTTGAAGTCGTGGGCGAAGCGTCAAACGGATATGAAGCCGTGCAATCGAGCGCCGACTCCGAGCCCGACGTGGTCGTGATGGACATCAGCATGCCTGTCATGAACGGCGTCGATGCCGCGCAGGAACTCTCGCAACGCTCTCCCAAGACAAAAGCCGTACTGCTGACGCGTCACGACGACGATCAGTATGTCCTTGCGGCGCTGCGCGCCGGGGCGCGCGGCTACGTGTTGAAATCGCAAGCGGCCACCGATCTCGCCCATGCGATCAGACAGGTTTTTCGTGGGGATCTGTACTTGAGCCCGGGCGTCTCGAAGGTCGTCGTCGAAGCCTTCCTCTCGAAGGCCGACCTCCCTGGCGATCGGTTGACCATGCGTGAGCGCGAGGTCCTGAAGCTGATTGGCGAGGAGAAGACGACCAAGGAGCTCGCCGCGCTGCTCAACATCAGCGTCAAGACGGCGGAATCGCACCGCACCCGTTTGATGCAGAAGCTCGATATCCACACCACGGCAGGTCTCGTGCGCTACGCGATTCGATTGGGGTTGGTCGAGCCGTAGGACGGCGTCTCCGCGATCACGGCAGAGACGCCGGTCTAAAGAACAAGACCCGGCCTACGGCAGCGTAGGGCGGGTCCTGCTCTTAGGACCCGCCGTTCACAACATCACTCGTACCGCAACGCGACGAGTGGATTCACCGTGCTCGCGCGACGCGCCGGGAGCCACACGGCAACGATCGATACGACGGTCAGTAGCGCCGGCATCGTGATGAACACCATCGGATCGCGCGCCTGCACACCGAACAGGAAACTCGCCATCAGGCGCGTCACGGCAAACGACGCGACCAGACCCACCACCACGCCAATCACGGCGAGGCGCATTCCCTGGAACACCACCATCCGCTGCACCTGCTCTGCCTCGGCGCCAAGCGCCATGCGGATTCCGATCTCGCGCGTGCGTTGAGCAACCGAATACGCCATCAGCCCGTAGATCCCGATAGCCGCGAGCAGCAGCGCGGCGCTGCCGAACACCGTCATCAACATGACGTTGAAGCGCTGCCGTGAAATCGACCGGGAGACAACCTCCTCCATCGACCGGATATCCGAGACTGGCAGGCCGCTGGCCTGCCGCAATTGCTCCTGGATGGTGGCGCTGTAGCCGTATGGTTCGCCTCGCGTGCGCACGACCCAGGCGACCGGCGTAATCCTGACGTTGAGTGCGTTGAGCGCATTGGGGACCTGTGCGTTCGGCACGTACATATGGGGCTGCGGATCGTTGTTCAACCCTCCGTCGCGAACATCCGAGGCGATGCCGACGATTTGCCGCTCACGTTCTTCGGCAAGCTCCTTCATGACACCCGCGCCGATCATGATTCGATCGTTGAGCGGGTCGCCGTCCTTCCAGAACTGGCGAGCCATTGCTTCGTTGATGATCACCACGGCGGGCGCCAGGCTGTCGTCGCGGTCGGTGAAGGTTCTCCCCCGCTTGATGGGAATTTTGAATACGTCGAAGTAGCCCGACGACACTGTCAGCCACGCGCCGCCGCCATGGAACGGACCTTTCTCGAGCGGCCGCCCCAGGATGCGGAATGGCAACCCGTATCCCCCTTCGAGCGGCACGCAGCAAGTGGCGGTCGCGCGTTCAACACCAGGGATCGCCTGGAGACGCTCGACACCATCACGCAGCAACTGCTCTACCCCGGCGGTCTCCAGGTACTTCGGACCGGTCAGCGACATGCGCATCGTCAGCACGTTGCTGGCGTCGTACCCGGGGTTCACGTTCCGCAGTGCCACGAGCGTACGAATGAGCAGCGCCGACCCCACGAGGAGCAACAGCGCGAGGGCGACTTCCACCACGACGAGAATCGAACGCGCCTTGTTGTAGCGAAACGTTGCGCCTGATTGTCCGATGCTGTCCTTCAGCGTCGCGTTGAGATCCGTTCGCGAGCTTTGGAGCGCGGGCACGACACCGAACACGATTCCGGTGACCACCGAGACGACGACGGTAAAGAGAAGCACGCGCCAGTCGACACCAACAAGCGCTCCCTGTTCACCAATTCTTGGAAGTCCAGCCGTGTTGATAGTGAGCAACGCGCGAATGCCGGCAATACCGATCACCAGGCCAATGGCGCCACCGATCACCGAGAGCGCGACGCTCTCGGTGAGGAGTTGCCGGATGATGCGTCCCCGACCCGCGCCGATCGCGGCGCGCAAGGCCACTTCGCGCTTGCGGGCGGTCGCGCGCACCAGCAACAGATTCGCGACGTTCGCGCATGCAATCAGGAGAACGAACGCGACCGCCGCGCTCAGGATGAGGAGCGTCGGACGCGCGTTCCGCACGAACACCTGCTGCAGCGGCTCGACACTGAAGGCGTTGTTCTCCTGCAGCGCCTGTGGGAATTTAGAGCGGAAATCCTGGGCTGAGAGCGTCAGCCGGGCCTGCGCCTGTTCGAGCGTCACGTCTGGCTTGATGCGCGCAGCCGCCTGGAAGAAGTGTCCCTGGTCGACCGTATTGGGATCGAGCTGAAACGGGACCCAGAGATCGGGTGCCTGTCCGAACTCGGCGATATCGAACTCGGGTCCGATCACTCCAATCACCGCATACGGCTCGCCGCTCAACGAGAGCGTCTTGCCGAGGATCGCGGGGTCGGCCGAAAATCGCCGAGTCCACAGGCCGTGACTGAGCACCACGACGTGCTCGCCACCGGGCAGATCCTCCTCCGGCGTGAACGTCCGCCCCATCACCAGTCGCGCACCAAACAAGCGGAAGTAATCGGCACTCACCTGCCCCGCCCGCAGTTGCTCAGGAAACTGCCCTCCGGTGTAGTTCACGACGTTGGTGCGAAATGCCGTCGCATCCTGCACCACCGTCGTCTGCTGTCGCCAGTGCGCAAACTTGGCGGGCGAGGCATTCGGTCCCGATCCCTGCGGCGACGTGTTCATGAAAAGGACGACGCGATCCGGGTCTGGAAAAGGGACTGGCTTGAGGAGGACGGCGCTGACGACTGAAAAGATCGCCGTGTTGGCGCCGATGCCGAGGGCGAGCGCCGCAACTGCGGCAGCCGTGAACGCCCGATTCTGGCGAAACATTCGAAACGCGTGCTTCAGGTCCTGGATGAGCAGTTCCACACGACCTCCCTGGCCCGTGACGGGGACGGATGACACATATAGACACCCGAAGGAGGCTTTTAGTTGGTTACAGAGGCTAAGGCAGGTGTTCGATAAGCGCTTCGATGCCTTCGTGAACCAATGGGGAGGCGGTGAGCATCGCCAGGATGACGAACGCGGAAACGCCTACGATGGACTTGGCCAGCGATGACCGTGTGACCAGTTCAGTCGCGCCCCCTGGCTGAACCAGGCGACGCACTCGCGATTCGAGAGCCGACCCGGAATAGAACGCATTGCTGACCAATGGGGCGTGGCCACAGTTCTGGGCGAGCCTGCCGATGCTGACCAGCGCCGACGCCAGATCTGTTGCGTTCGTTTCCCCGCGCTCGACCGCCGCGCTGTCCGCGGCATTCTCGATCGCGTCGCGCCAGGCTTGTGTCAACAGCACTCGTCGAGACGCCGGAACGAAGTCCGCACATGCGTCCAGCACAAGACGGCGGAGGTTGTCGCGCGTCCTGACGTGCGCGCGCTCGTGCGCTATCATCGCCGTCACTTCGTCGCGAGAACACGACTCTAGTACCCTCTCCGAGACGAACAGCGCCGGCCACCGGATACCGACAACCGCGACAACCGGAAATGCCTCGTCGATGGCGAAGACCTCGAGCCCCGCGTCATCACCCACCCGGCGCGCTCGGGACATCCAGGCGCGCTTGAGCGCGGCGGTCGCGCGCCATGAGCGCACGAGCCTCCACGCGAGCGTCGACAACATGGCCGCGCCGGCAAAGGCAAGCACGGACAGGCTGAACGGAACGCTTTCCGCGGTGTCGGTCGGTTCGAAGATCAGGAAAGGCAGGAGAACGCCGACAGACGCGACGCCTACCGCCAGCACCGATGGAAACGCGAGCGCGGCAAACAACGCGCGTGACTGCGCGAACGGGGAATCGCCGGCAACGGCGCGCGTGAGGCGATCGGCCACCCCGGCGAGCACCGCGGACGCCATGGTCAACGTCACAAAAAACGCGGACATCGTGACGACAACGGCGAGGAGCAAGTACGGTGCGCTCATCGTGTGCTTCCTTGTGTCCTGCGTTTCTCGTCAACAAGGCGCGCGAGCTCGTCGAGCAGGTTCGCATCCCGTCGACTGACTTCCTCGACAAAGAACGACAGCACCGGCCGCACGGACTGCTCCTTGAGCAACGACGTGAGCGCATTGGCTGCGATGCCCGATGCGAGCTCCTCACGCCCGTACCGCGGCCGATAGGCGAACGCGCGTCCAACTTTGACGCGATTCAGGAAACCTTTTCGATACAGTCGATCGAGCGTCGTCATCAGCGTGGTGTACGCCGCTGATGGGAAGTGAGTGCACAGGTCGCGGACGGTGACGTCGCCGGGCTGCTGCCAGAGTGCCTCCAGAACGCGCAATTCCAGCGCGCCGAACACGGAGGTCAGACCGTCGCCCTGGGGAAACGACGAGATAGGCATGGGGTCAATAGCTTACCGCAGAGGCTCGGCAACGCGCGCCCCTCGCGCTGTTTGCCGTATTTACTCGCTTCGGAGCGCCACGACCGGGTCGACGACGGCGGCACGCCGGGCCGGGAGCCAGGCGGCACATACCGCGGCTACAATCAAAGCTGCGATGGCGAAGATGTAGGTACGCGGATCATGTCCGGTTACGCCGAATAACTGGCTCTCGGACCACGTGCCTGCGGCAAAAGCGAGCGGGACACCGAGAAAGAGGCCGACGATCACGGGACGCAACGACTCGGCGATAACGGAACCGATCAGCCGCGTCGCGTCGGCGCCGAGGGCCATGCGTATCCCGAATTCGACCGTCCGCCTGATGACGGCGTACGCGAGCGTCCCGTACAGGCCCACGCACCCGAGCAGCAGCGCCAGCGTCGCAAACCACGTCGAAATCGTGGCGACGACCTGCTCGCGGACAAGTCCGGCGTCGACACGTTCCTCGAGCGTCTGTAGACGGGCGATGACGAGGTCCGGTGCCCGCGACCGCACTTCACGTCGCAACGCAGCCGCCGTCTGATTGACGTTTCCGGTAACCCGAACGGCAATGAAGACTCCGGCCACGCCGGATGCAGCACGTCCCTGGAAATATGGCAGGTACACCATTTCAGCCGGACGTCCGCGCAGGTTGTTGTACTTGACATCCGCCGCAATACCCACGACCTCGAATTCCGTACCTTCATCACGTATCCGCTTACCGATCGCGTTCATACCCGGAAAGTACTTGTCGGCGACCGATCGACTGATCACCGCGATGGCCGGCGCTCCCTCGTCGTCCTGGATACTGAAGTCACGCCCCTCAACGGCGATACCCATCGTCTCGAAGAAGCGCGGGCCGACGAAGTTGAACCACGCAGTCCTGTCCGCCCCGCCTGAAGGGCCGCCCGGCACCATGATGTTCTTCCCCATCGAGAGTCCGCCCAGCGGGATGTCCATCGTGAATGTGACTGACTGTGCAGCGATCGCGCCCGGCTGTTCCGCGAACTCCCATGCAAGCTTCACGACACCACGGCCATCGTTTCGCAAGTCGATCGGGCGAATACTTGCCAACAGGACCGTGCCGCCGTTCACGAAGCCGGCGTCCACGCCGCGGAGGGCGGACAGACTGCGCGCGAAGAGCCCTGCCTCCACGAGCAACAGGAGTGAGAGCGCGACCTGGATCGCAATCGTCGTCTGACTCCAGCGGCCCACGCTGAGAGCGCCGGCCGCCGGCACGCGCGCCGCCGTCACCATGCCGCGACGTGCAGCAACGAGTGCCGGCGCGATGCTGAAGACCAGTCCGGCCGCGACGCTGACGAGCAGCGTATAGGTCAGCGTTCGTACGTTCGGCGAAAGGTCGAGCACGATCGCACGATCGCCGCGCGACATGATTTGCACGAGCAGGTCGCTCGCCAGATAAGCCAGACCGACGCCGAGTGCGCCGCCGATCATCGAGAGCACAAGGCTTTCGGTCAGCAACTGCCTCACGAGACGGCTTTGGCGCGCGCCCAGCGCCAGGCGTAGACCGACCTCCTGCCGGCGCGCCGCGGATCTCGCGAGATAGAGCGTTGCGAGGTTCGCGCATGCGATGAGCAGTACGACGCTGACCATCGCCATCAGAATCCGCAGCGGCACCGAGAACTGATCTCGCAATGCGTTGAGTCCTTGTGCCCCGTCGATGAGGACAAACGGCCATCGCACCAATTCGCGGCCGGGCGGTGTTCGAGCGGCCCGCAACTGATCCCACGTCAACGCCAACGCGGCACTCGCCTGCCCGCGCGAAACGCCTGGTGCAAGACGACCGACCACATACAGCCACCGCGCTTCACTGTCATCGGCGAGGAGTGGCCTGTTGCCAAACGTCTGAAGCTGGGTAGAAAGCGGGACCGTGATCTCAACCGCGCGACCAGGCTCGGTCCCGAAGAAGTCGCGTTCGGTGACACCGACGATGGTGACGGGATGGCCGTTGACCTGCAGCGACTCGCCAATCGCATTGTCCGCGCCACCGAATCTTCGCTGCCAGTAGCTATAGCTGATGACCGCGACATTGCCAGCCCCCGGCACATCTTCTGCGACTGTCAATGTCCTCCCCCGAACGGCGCGGACACCGAGCACAGAGTGGTAGTTTCCGGAAACCAGTTGGCCGATTGCGAAGTCCGACTCGGCGCGATAGTTGACGGCCAGTGGCAGAGGACGGAAGGCTGCCAGATCCGCGAGGACGTCGCGTTTCGCGCGCAAGGCACGGAACTGATACGCCGCTACCGGGTACTGCTCACGACCGTCGACCACGTAGCTGCCAACGACGAGCTCCTGCGGTCGTTGAACGGGAAGCGATCGCAACATCAGCGCGTCAAGCAGGCTGAAGATCGCCGTATTGGCGCCAATGCCAAGAGCAAGCGTGAGTATCGCCACCGCAGCAAATCCGGGACTCGCGATCAACACCCGGACCGCGTAGCGCGCGTCGTGCGCGGCATCCTCCATCCAGAGCAACCCGCGCCGGTCCCGATAGATCTCTTTCATCTGATCGACGCCGCCGAACGCCCGTCGCGCGGCGGCTCGCGCCTGGCCGGCCGACATACCATGGCGCTCGTACTCAGCTGCCAACAGGTCGAGATGTGCGCGAACCTCCTCGTCGAGGTCGGCGTCCAGTCGACGTCGCCGGAAGAGCGACATCACACGTGTGAAGAACATGCGGACGGCGGACATCACTCGGCCCGCAAGGCGACGATGGGATCAACACGTGTCGCCCGACGCGCCGGGATGAACGCGGCGAGCAGGCACACGCCGACGAGCAACAGAGACACGACGAGAAAGGTCACCGGGTCAAATGGGCTGACATCGAGCAACAAGGTCCGCAGCCCCCGCGCGGCAAACGCGGCCAGGAGCGCGCCGCCCGCAATGCCGATTGACGCGAGACGAACCGCACGCCCGAGGACATCGCGCAGGATGCTGCGGCGCTTCGCGCCCAGCGCAATGCGCACGCCGAACTCCTGAGTGCGTTGAGCCACGCCGCCCGCGATCATCCCGTAGAGTCCAATGCCCGCCAGCAGCACGCCCGCGATGCCAAAGATGCCGGTGAACATCGCGCCGAGCTCGAATGCGAGGAATCCGCCGCCCTCCCTGACGAGATGCTCGCCCATCGTCCGGATGTCAAAGATGCGGACCACCGGGTCCACTTCTCGAAACACGCCCTGGAGATCCGCCATCAG
>Ga0207643_10001415_pt1 | contig 13756 bp, 23 predicted proteins | sample KBSMisM62_FD_184313 | JGI IMG/M metagenome (GOLD analysis project Ga0207643, IMG submission 184313) | Miscanthus rhizosphere microbial communities from Kellogg Biological Station, Michigan, USA - KBS Miscanthus M6-2 (SPAdes) (version 2) | ecosystem: Host-associated > Plants > Roots >...
CCCGCCAGCCCGAGCACGAAAGTCGTGACCATCATCAGGAATCCCTCTGCCATCCCGTGCTGCGGGTCGGTGGTCGGCGAGGCCCAGGCCCAGACGATCACGCCGAGATAGCCCGTGAGCAAAACCGCCGTGATGACCACGACCGGGGTCGGTGGAGGCACGCGGTCGGAACTCATCCGCTTGTAGCTCGGCCATGGGACGAATTAGCATCCGACACACTCGCATCCGACACGGGGCCCCCGCCTCGAACAAGGAGAACCAGCATGCGAAAAGCAACTCTGGCGATGGCCATGATCCTAACCCTCGTCGACATTTCGAGCCCGAACCCGCTCCACGCGGCCACCCGCAAGGCTCCCAAGGCGGATGTCGGCGCGGGCCGCGTCGCGTGGTTCGACATCACCACGACCGACCTGGCTCGATCCCGGGACTTCTACGGCAAACTCTTCGACTGGCAGTTCACGGCGCTCCCGGGGACGAATCGAGCGGCGGAGATCGTCTCGGGCGGCACGCCCATCGGCACGATCCGGGTCGCGGAGGGTCCGATCAGCGCGTTCAACGGAGTCGTCTACATCCAGGTCGACGACATCCAGGCGAGCTGCAAGAAGGCGAAAGAGCTCGGCGGAACGATCCCGCCCGGCTTTCCTTTCAACTTGTCCGACGACGGCGGCGCCGTCGCTCTCGTCGTCGATCCGGCGGGCCACCCGGTCGGCATGTATTCCAGGACGCCGCTCCCCGAGCCGCCCGCCGCCAAATAAGAGTCTGAAGCGACCGGGCGCTATCCGGACGTGGCCTGACGCGCCCGCCTTCCGGACCACCAGGCGCTGAACGCCGGGCCGCCGACGAAGTACCGCACGCCGGCGGCCGGGAATCTTGCCGAGGCCTTGGGAGGCGAACTAGCGGCTCTTCTCCCGTGACTCTCGCTCCAGCCGCTCATCGTCCACGAAGGACTTGGCGAACTCGGCGACGGACAGGACCTTGCCCTCCGGTCCGATGGCCTCGATCCAGTATTTCCCGTAGGGGAGATCTTCGGGCAATCGCACGGACGTCGAAAAGGTGCCGTCCTTGTCGACCTTCGCGATCTGTTTGTACGTTTCGCGCTCGCGCACGACGAGCGTCACTTCCTTTCCCGCCGGGAAGCCGCGGCCCGCCACCTGGAGCAGGTTGTCCGGCCCCACGCCGGCGACTCCGCTCGCCGGATAGGCCGTCCACACGAACAGTTTGGCGACGCTCGGATCGGCCTCGCCGCGAGGCGCGGGAGGTTCCTGCCGTGTGCCACGAGCGAGGACGCCCGCGGTCTCGACTTCCCCGACCGGCGGGTGCCGATCCCAGTACGGAGGTTCCGTCTCGGAGCAGCCGGTCGTCTTCTGGAGAAACCAGAGCCCGTGGCCCCAGCTCCCGATGTGCACCGCGCCGTTCGGATAGAAATGGAATCCGGTCACATAGCTGATCCGGCCGGAATCCTTGATCGTGCGCCACGTTTTCCCATCGTCGGCCGTGCAGATCACGCCCGCGTCGCGCGTGCCCACGAGGATGCGGCCATCATGATAGGGATCGAACGCGATCTTCGTGACCTGCATGTGGTAGTCGTCCACGTCGTACATCTTCAGCCGCCCGCCCGCGAGCACCTGCTGGGTCAGGCGCTGGTCGACCGCCCATGTCTGCCCGCCGTCGCGGCTCACCTTCACGTTGCCCGCCCGGGTGTCCGGCGCGATCAGGAACTGCCAGTCGTTCGGGTCGACGCCGAATACGGCATGCGAGTCCCACTGCGCCGCGCGGATCCCGAGACTTCCGTTGCCGGGAAGTCGGACCGCATCGCTGTCGTCGATCGTGTCCACGCGATCGGCGTAGAGGTTCGACAACGGGACGAGCCCGATGCCGCCGGTTCCGAGGTACACCGTCACCCACGCCATCACTCCCTCGCGGGGGATGCCGCCCGTGACGTCCGGGGCCACGCTCGCCGCGACCCCCTGCGTGAGCACCGGGGGCTTCAGGTTCGTCCGCTCCACGGCGCCGGCCCACAGAAAGTTGAGATTGAATCGCTTGCGCCAGTTGTCGCCGCTGTTCGTCGAAACGTAGATTTCGCTCTGCGGCCCGAAGCCGATGCGAAAGCGCAGCCAGCTGCTCTTCGTCCCTCCCGCGGTTGGCTCGAGATAGAACGCCTGCTTCATCTGCTGGGAATCGAGCGGTTGCCCGCCCTGATCGACGTCCGGAACGAGCCGCTGGTTGACGAAGTTCGCGTCCGAGAACTGCTCTGCCCAGTTGCCCCCGATCTCGACGTATCCCACCGTGATGGGTACGCCGGGCGGGGCGTCGGGCCGCACCTCCACGTCGTAGCCCTCTCCCCCGTCGCCCCGCGGCCATGTCCTGCCGCCGTCCGGAGAGGCCCAGAGAAAATTGTCCTGCGTGCCGAAATAGAGCGACGTCGAGAGGACCTGCCCGTCGGGACGCACCATGTTGGTGCCGGCGAGGTCCGTCATCTGCAGCGAGTTCATTCCGCTGCCCGGGACGGCAGCGCTCACCCACTCGCCGTCCGCGGTCGGCACAGGGCGGGGCTTGAAGATGCCGCCGTCGCTGCCGAGGAAGACCGGCTGGAGATTCCCATCGACGCCCATGTCTCCCATGTCGGCGTGAATTCCGGCCGTCGCGATGTAGCTGGTCCAGTCCTCCTTCGTCAGCGCGCGGAATTCCTCCACCGTCGTCCGCGCCACCCGGTACCCGTCCCAGCCATGGCCGGTCCATATTGTGATCGGCCACGGACCAAACTCCTGCGCGTGCTTCGCCTCGGTCGTGACCCGAATGAACGGGCCGCGCGAGTTGCCCTGGGGAGTCGTGAGCAGCGTCTGGGTACCGGTGTCGAGCTCGTAAAACCACACCGCGCCCTTGCTGATGTTGGGATCCGAGCTGAAACGATAATCCCGAAGAATGAACGCCCACGGGAAATAGGGTGAGCGGTCCATCTTGTTGGCGCCGTAGTTGAAGTTCTGGCCGAACGAGTCCGTGATCACGGAACGCCAGGTGGCGCCCCGATCGTCGCTCCGATAGAGCGCGGACGGGCCGAGGGCCAGCACCTGGCCCCCCGGAAATCCCAGAACCGCCTGCGCCATGGCGCGGAACGCCGGGTCGAGCTGCACGTGGGTCCACGTGGCGCCGTTGTCGCGACTGATCGCCACGCCGAAGTCCGTACCGACGTACCAGAGTCCGCTCTCGTCGGGGGACCGCGACACCGCATATGCGTTCGTGCGTACTCCGGTCGGCGGTACGATTCCGGTCGCCGGCCGGCTCCACGTGCCGCCCTTGTCACGGCTCACGTAGATCCCGCCTCCGTTCACGACCTGGTTGTCGCGGAAAACCGTGGCGACGACCGTGGTTCCGTCGGACCCGAATTCGACGTCGCTCACCATCACCTCGGGCAGGGAGAAGATGCGAAACCAGGACTCTCCTCCGTTGACCGTCCCCCACAGCCCGCCGAACTCCATCGCGATGAGCGCGCGCTTGCGCTCCACGGGGCTGACCGCGATGGATTGAACGCGGCCCGCATTGAAGTCCTGGCCCTTGCTGTCGGCGAACGACGGGGGAATGGCGGGCGGGTCCTGTATCAGATGCACTTGCCGGCAACCGGCGACGACGGAGACCGAAAGCAGGCAGGCCAGAAGGCGTTGACGAGGCATGGGTCCCTCCTTCCGGCGAGACGCGACTCTCGCGGAAGCCGTCCGGGCAGCGTGGATCAGGCCGTAGAACGACTCGACTGCCAGCGGCGCAGCGACGGAATGTCCTTCGCGAACCGCCGGGCCATGAATCCCGGGAAGTGCATGGATCGGAGCTTGCCTTCCACCTTCGTCATCATCTCGGCCGACGTCAGGTTCGGCTCCGTGAACGAACCTTCCCTGAAGCAGTGGCTGCAGTACTCCGTGCTCAGACTTCGGTCGGCGTTCGAACCGCCCCCGAGAGGATCGCGGGAGAGCGGCATCCCGCAGCTCTGACAGAACGGGCCTTTCGGCTTGAACATGTCTCCCTCCTCAACCGCGCTGGAACCGGAGAATCAGGTTCCGACAGGCTTCACTCCCGTCTTCCCTGGCGGAGGCCTCCGCCGCGGAACCCTCGTCCGCTTTTTGCTCGACCGCATCGGACCGGTTGCGGCGCTCCTCGCCGACGATGGCGATGAACACCCGGAAATCCGGATCGTCCTCGGCGACTTCGACCTCGGGCCGGAGCGACAACAGTGACCGCGAGCCTTCGATCATTCCCATCGCGCCGCAGAGCATCTCGGACGCGATCGCCGCGGCGCGTCGGCGCTGAAAGGCGACGTAGTCGTTATGGGACATGCCTTCGGTCATGCGTACCTCGGCTAGTCTAGTCTTCGGAGCATAGAACGGAAGATATGGAAGCACCGGATCGACGCCTGCTCGAAGCTCTGCTGGACTCCTGGGACCGGAACAACACCATCCTCGTCAACCTGCTTCGGGCCCTCCCGGAGGCCGTGTGGGATTTCCGGCCGGCGGCGGGTAGCCCGACGATCGGCGAGCTCTTCACGCACATCCACTACTGCCGACTCGTCTTCGTCCAGGAGGACGCGCCCGAATTCGCCAGGCCCCTGCCCGAGAAAGAGTGGGCCGCGGAACGCGATCGCGGCCGCCTCGCACGGATGCTGACCGACAGCGCGACAACCGTGAGGGACGCGGTCGAGAGCCGGATCGATTCCGGCCCGGCCATGGAACTCCATTACGACCACCCGATCCTCATGCTTCAGCACATGGTCTGGCATGAGGGCTACCACCACGGCCAGATCAAGCTCGCTCTCAAACTGGCAGGCCATCCCATGGACGACGAGGACATCGGCCCGGTCACATGGGACGTCTGGATGCAGAAGACCTGAGCGAGCGGACCCGCGGTCCTGCCCGGGGCTCGCCTAGCGCTCGTGATCGCGAAGGACCTGGTCGATCTCCTCGGTCGTGAACTTGTTGAGCTTCACGACGCGCGCCTCGGCGCGAAACGCCGGCGGCACGATGTGCCGGGCTTCCTCCTTGTTGCCGACCTCGACCACCATCCACGCCTTGTGGACTCCGTCCTTGCATCCCCAATCGGCGTTGCTCAGAAAATGCGAGCCCGTCTTGAGAAAGACGTCGACGACTCGAGCGCAGGCCAGCGTCGACTCTTCGTGCGGAACCTCGATGAGAAATCTTGCCGTCACTTGCGATCTCCTCTGCGTTCAGGGTCTCGACGTCGACCGGCCACGGCGGCCATGACCAGCCCGATGATAAGTCCGCCGCCGACGCCCACAGGCATGTTGTCGGTCGCGGCCCCGGCGACCGCCCCCACGGCCACGGCTCCTGCCAGCGACCACACGGCCAGCCGGCCCGATCTGGATTTCGGCGATCCTGCGACCAGCAGAAGAATGCCGACGAAGAAGACGCTCCCGACTCCGAGCACTTCGCCGACATGGTGCAGGTCATCTGCGACCGTTAGAAAGCCGGCCGCGCCGCTCACAGCCAGGAGCGCTCCCGCGACTCTTGGCCAGCTCACGTGTCGGCTCGGTTACTCGATCGCTCCACCGCCGCGCAGTTCCTTCAGCACCAGGTCTCCCTCGCTCTTGCTCGAGACTCTCAGAGGCAGCCCGCCTCCCATCCGGCTCTTGACCTGGGGCGCAGCCACCAGCTTGCCCTTCAGAAACATGCCCAGGAAATCCCCTTCGGAATGACTCGACCACTCTTCGAGCCGGCGACTGCCTTCCGGCGTCAGGGGTATCCAGATCGTCGCTTCACCGACGACACTCGTCCTCCCGCCCGCAAATGCGGCGGCCCCGAGGTTGAACGAGTTCATGTCGAGAAGCGCCGAGGAGGCTGCGAACCCGTAGCCCGCTCCGGAATAGGGAAGGTCCACCTGGATCGGGTGCTCGGCGTCCGCTTCTCGCCGGATCGGCCGAACGACGAGATAGTCCGGGTTCCGCACGACGACTCTGGAAGCCTCGGCTCCCGGCTTCGGACATGCCAGCCCGGCGAGCGCGCATGCCAGTGCCGCGACGGCACCACCGCGGATGCCCGAACTCCGGCGCGGCGCCGGCGGCCTAGGCATCGCTGCCTCGCGGATCCGCCCCGCCGGAACGTCGAGCGATGACGTGGTCCAGGGAAAACCGGTCCGCGTCACGAGGGAAGACGAGCAGGAAAAGAAGAAGAGCCAGACGCGGGATGACGTGTTCGTGAAATGGGTACAGCGGCTCCTTCAGAAGGTGCCCGAAGGTCACGATGACCAGCACCACGCCGAGAGCCAGAAGGGCGTGATACACGCGCCACCCGAGGAGCAGGAGGGCCCCGCCGACGAGCTCCACGAACGGAATGGCGAGACCGACGACCCAGAGGGACCAGCTCGGGAGAAACGTGTCTTCGTATGGCAGGAACCACTTGCGCACGTGCCCCACGGGAGTGAGGGAGAAGACCTTGAACACTCCCGCCATGAAGAAGATGAACCCCAGGACGAGCCTCGCGAAAAGGAGAGCCCAGGCACGGGATCTGGCGAGCGGAGGGTTCATCCGGGCGAGTGTAGCGCCGCGGAACTCTTCGTGAAGCGAGGGAGCGAGCTCATTGCACCCGCGGACTAGGCGGAGCGACCCTTGCCTTTGTGCAGCTCTCGCAATGCTTCCGAAGTGCCGATCGCCTGCAGAGCACGCGCCGCGGCATCCGCGATCGTGAGCCTCTCATCCAGAGCCGTCGGATCGGTCTCCGTGTCCGACAACAATGCCGAAATCGCCTTCACGGCGTCCGCCTGTCGAAGCGTTCCAAGGATCGCGAGTGCATTGGCCCGAACGCCGGCATAACTGTCCCGCAACGCGGCGATGGCCGCCGAGGCCACGAACTCCGCGTGGGTCGCCTGAAACAGGCTGAGCACCTGTAACGCCCACGCCCGGCTGCGTTTCGGCTGTCCGGGGTCTCGGAGCACCGCGCTCGCGATCATGGCGGCGGGCCAGCCCAGGTCCGAGGCATCTCGAACCGCCTGACTGCACCTCTCCACCTCCCCCGATCGGAGATTGGCCTCGAAGGTCGAGATGGACACTCAGGATCGCCTCGAGCGCCAAAGCAGGCGCCACGCCCACAGGCACAGAGCTCCCGTCGCCACGGTGATGAGGATGTACCAGGGCACCGTCGCCATCGGCCTCTCTTCGATCATGCGCCACACGTGCGCCAGCGTGACGATCCCGAACAGGATGCCCGTCGTCAGGACGTAGGCCCTCATCGGATCCGGCTCACTGGATTGCGTAGACGCTGTACTCAACGCCCGTACGCGTGCGACGACCCACCCCGACCGCAACCAGCCTGTTCAGCCAGGCATACTTCTCCGCCGCGGTCTCGAAGACGGGCGTGGTTCGAAAATAGTACTCCGACGGATTGACGGCTTCGCCCTCGAGAATGCGCTGGCGCATCTCGGGCGTCAACGTCGAGATGCCGCGATACGTCACGTAGATGAGAGCGCCATCGTCGGTCCGCAACGTAATCCGGACGTCCAATTGACTGACGCCGTCTTTCCTCACCAGGACCCAATCGCCGCCGCCCGGCAGCACCTGGCCCCTCAGCCTCACTCCCGCGAACTGACCCCTTTTCACATAGACGATCCGCCGCCCCCCCACGGGCGTTTCGCCGACCTGCTGCGAATCCTCGAGTTCGGCGGACATCTGCATCAAGAACTCCGACCGAAGCGGAAGCGGCTCATCCTCGCCGCGCGCCAGGGCGCCACGGAGTGACACCACGAGAATCGCCGTGCAGGTGAAGAAGACCGTTCCGGGTCGCCATCGCATCGTGTGGTGACGGATCACTTGATTGCGTAGACGCTGTATTCCGCGCCCGTACGCGTGCGACGACCGACGCCGACCGCAACCAGCTTGTTCAGCCAGGCATACTTCTCCGCCGCGGTCTCGAAGACGGGCGTGGTTCGAAAATAGTACTCCGACGGATTCACCGCCTCGCCTTTGAGAACTCTCTGTCGCACCTCGGGCGTCATGGTCGATATGCCACGGTAGGTCATGTAGATCAGGGCGCCGTCGTCGGTGCGCAACGTGATGCGCACGTCCACCTGACTGACACCGTCCTTCCAAACCAGGGCCCAGTCCCCGCCGCCCGGGAGCACCTGACCCTTCAGCGCGGCCCCGGCGAACTGGCCGCCCTTCACGTACACGATCCGCCTCCCGCCGGCCGGCGTTTCGCCGATCTGCTGAGAATCGTCCAGCTCGGTGGACATCTGCATCAGAAACTCAGACCGAAGCGGGAGAGGCCCGTCTTCGCCGAGCGCCAGCGGGCCCACGATTGAAAAAAGCAGGACCGCGGCACAAGTGAAGGAGACCGCTCCAGGGCGATACCGCATCATGTCTTCTCCTTGACCATCACCGTCGCGACGCCGGCGGCTCAGGCGTCACCCGTCAACCTCGCCAGGAATTCCACTCCGCCAACCCGATTGCCTTCCAGAATATCGAGCACCAGATCGCCCTCGGTCGGGTGCTGAAGCTCGAAGTTCGTCTGAACCTGCCATTCCGATTCGGGCTCGTCCGGATTGGTCGGATTGACGAAGTGGATGTACGCCTCGCTTTCCTGCTTCGCGGTCGTACATGCGGCGAGGGCCGCCGGCAGCCAGGTCTCCTCGGGAAGCTGTTCTTTAGCGAGCTCCACGAGCCACGTGGGATCGTAAGGTTTCCAATCCGTCATTCTTCACCTCCGAACGCGGAATCCTGAGCGACGACCGAGCCTACTTCCGAGCGGCATCGGCCGCGGGTAGGAAGTCGAACTTTCCGTTCCCTTCCTGGTAGAACAAACACTCGCTCCCGGCGCGACAACCGCTCACGTGGACCCAGTTCGCCGGCATGACGATGACCGAGCCGGGGCCGAAATCCCTGGCCGACGGGACGTCCGCTCCGGTGTACCAGACACCGCTGATGATCACATTCTTGATCTCGCTGCTGTGGCTGTGCGGCGGGTTGGCGGTCAGGGCAGGCACCCTGCGTATCTGCGTATACGCTCCTGTCCTGGGGTCGCCGGTGAGCAAGGCAAACTGCATGCCCTTCCTCTCCGGCAGCTCGACCCACTTCAGGTCGGTGTACGACAGCATCACGGGCTGGCCGACCTCGTTGCCCGAGGCCGTCGATTTCGCGGGTTCGTCTCCAAGCGCTGCCATCGTCAGGCTTCCCGCCACGACCATTGCGACGAGTCTGTTCATCAGAATCCCTCCACGGTTCCGGCCTCTGCGGGGCTTCAAGACGCGCGTGACCTCGTCACGAGCCAGCGAGTCCTCTGTCATTCTCTTCCATCGAGGTCGCCGGAAGGCTCTTCGATCGACCGCCTGCGGCTGAGAGCACAGCGGCCCGGCAGCGTCAGTCGGCGCACGCACATCCTGGCAGGGGGCGCGAATCGATGTAGGTCAGATTGTTCGTGTAGCTCACGAAACCCTTTTGCCGGCCGTAGAGACGGAGGATGCAGGTCGATTTCGTCTTTTCCACGAAGAAGGAGTAATCCGTCCCGGACGGCGCGGCCACGAGGAAGGGCCGCGGACCGAGGTCGCCCAGCGTCAGCATCATGGTCGCGCTGTGGGCCAGCCCGGTCGCGTTCTCCGAAGTCTCGCCCTCGGCGCTCAGGACAGCCGCCATTTCCGTCTCGAACGAAGCCTGACACGCGGACTCCGCCAGATTCGTGAGCTGGGCGACCGAGGTGCAGCCGATGGCCATGCTCCCGGCCACGATCGCGAGAAGGCCCGATGCCGTCCGCGTCACCCGGCTCGGCGGCCGCTGCGGTTCGTCACGACGAGGAGCCGCGATGCGCATCACTGGGGAGGAGCCGGCGCCTGGCCTCGCTTCGCCTCTTCCGCCATGGCCTTCGCCTCCGGCGTCGTAAACGGAAACACGTCCAGAACGTCGTACTCCCAGATGTTGGTGGGAAATATCACGACGAGCTCGGCGACTTCGGAGTCGAGGTTCGTGAAGGAGTGGGGTACTCCGCCTGGAATGTTGACGATGTAGGGCCCCTCCTTGACGAACAGCTTGTCGCCGAGCGCGTACATGACCTTCTGCCCCTTCAGCAGAACGTGGGACTCCTCCCCCAGGTGGGAGTGCATCGGCGGAGCGCCTCCGGGCGCGGTGTAGGTAATGCCGATGGTCAGATTGTCATAGCCGTGCCGCTGCCCTTCCATGACGTGGACGTACTCGCCTGGCCCCGGGTTGATGACGTCCAGATCGCTTTTCGAAAGTGCGAAATCCCTGATCTCTTTCATCTCGGGCCGCGGCACCTGCCCGGGCACGCGGCGCGTCTCGAGGACCTTGTACGAGTGGTGCTGAGCGTTCAGCTGCCTTCTGGCATCGTCGACGTCGAGGATCAGCTCGCCATGCGCGATCCGCTGCCCCGGCTTTGCGTCGGCGGGCGAATGGTTGACCACGGGCTCCGGCAACTGGGCTGCCCTGGCCTTGGCTTCGGCCGAGTAACCATCCGGCGTTTTGGAGCACCCCGGGAAAACGAGCGCGAGACCGAGCGCACCGAGGATGTGGCCCACCTTGTGACGCATGCCATTCCTCCCGTCGCTGTCGCGACAAACCCGGAGAATTTCCGCGATGTTAGAACAGCCCCCGCGGGCGAGGCGCACTTTTCATGGCTCTCGGCGTCTCCACGTCAGGAAACCCAGGACCATCAAGAGGACACTCGGCAGGAACGTCAGGAATGCCAGAAGTCCGAGCCCGACAGGATTCGGGTTCGGATCCCTGGTCAGACCGAGCCTTGCCAACAGGATCACGGTGAACAGCGGCCCCGTGCCGATCAGGAGCAGAAGCGCGCCCGCCACGAAGTACCGCGACCGCCACAATGAGCTCATCGCCGGTCCTCGGTGGCCGGACGCAGAACAATGGTCTGACCGACCGCCACTCGGCCGATGCGGGTCACGGTTCCGTAGATTCCGGCGCAGTTCTGGTTCGCCCGAACGACCGCCTTCATCATCTCTGGCGCACGGCTTGCCGAGTCGGGATCGATGTTGATCATCGAGCAGCGCTCGTCGCGCATGGTGACCGCGACCGCGGGAACGTCGCTCCCCTCGCCGAACGAGAGCACGCCGCCCACCCACTCGTCCTCCTGGAAGGGAACGGATCGCACAGAACGAACGACAATGTTCGGGCGAAATCGTCGCATGTCCGGGCTCACTCCTGCGAGCTGCCCGATTTCACTGACCGTATCGAGCGCGATCACGGAGATGCTCGCCTCATCGAAGATCCCGTGCTTCAGCTGCATCATCTGCACGGAAGCTCCGTGCCGACGTCCGATCTCGGCGGCCAGGTCCGCACCGAAGACATCCATCTCTTCGCCATCCGGCGTGCGCACGTGCGTGGGAAGGTGCCCCCCGGCACCGTCCTCGCGGCGGAGCGGAGTAAACAGGACGAGGTCGGGAAGCTTGCTGGCGGAGAGCCACGGGAACGCGCCGCGGTCGTCCATGCGCCGAAGGGCCAGGCGCCTGTCTCCATCGAGGCCGTGCCAGCCCAGGTTGGCGGAGTCGAGGCGTTCGCCGCCCATCGATTTCACGGGATACCGGAAGATCGCTTCCACCTGTCCGATTTCCACGCGCATGTTTGTTCGTCAGCCTCGCAGGCGGCGAGCGGCCGTCAGAAGGTCTTCGTCTCTTCTTCCGCGACGAGGACAATCGGCAGGCCGCCAGTCGAGATGGCGACCGCATGAGCGACGACCCTCTGCGCCGACGGAGACGCCACAGCCGCCTGCAGCGCCGCCATCGACGGGAAATACAGCTCCGCGAGCGTGTGGAAAGGCGGTGCGCTTCCGTCGGGAGTGCCCACGACACGGGACGCGACGAATTTCTGAATCCCCGGGAAATTCTGAGGATTGACCATCGGCACGTGATCCTGGCTGTACTCCCGCTCGAACTTGCTCCGATCACGCGGGGCAGGATAGAGAACCATGACTTTTGCTCCTGGCATATCGACTCCTCTCAGAAGTGTTCCGAAGGCCGCGCCACTCTCGACTGGTGCGTCCCGGCCTTCGCCGTTCCTTCAGACATGCTCGATCCATTGGCGAAGAACCGACTGAAAGGCCGTCGCCTTTTCGCCGAGATCCCGCGAGTTTCCGAACTCGACCATTGCTCTGTCTTTTCCAAGCCATTTCAAAAGCTTCGTCGGATCGTCGATCTTCACGCCGCCCGCAGGCAACTTACGAACCCTGGCTCCGAGGTGGAGGATCATGCCGACACCCGCCCTGGACCGCAGATTCGTGGTGGCAAAGTATTCGGTCGTACGGAAGCTCGGCGCGTTCCACTTGATGCCTTCCCGGATACCGGGGTCCACCGCGAGCATCAAGACCCGTATTGCCTCAATCCCGGCCTTGAACGGATGGTCGAGCGTGGCCATGAACTTGTCGACGGCCTCGCTCGTGTCCCCGGGAGTGCTGTGGGCGAGCGCCTTTCGCCTCCGGACAGCCATTCTGAGTCTCTCCGCAGCTCTCGGACACCCCGATGATCAGCGAGCGCTCCTGGAGGGTGGCTGAGGCCGCGGTAAGTGAATCACATGCTTGCGGAAATTGATCGGGGTGCCGGGCATGGTCTCGCTGCGGCCAGGCTCACGACGAGCAGAGTGGCGAGGACCAGCAGCCATATCGGAATGCACATCTTCTCCCTTTCGTCCGCTTGCTCTGATCTCGCGGGCGCGAGTCCGCTCTACAGGCCGCCAGAGCTGGATGAAGACAACGTCACGATCGCTTCCGGTCCGGGTCGAGCCCGATCGCGCGAAGATGCCGCCTCATCTCGTCGGTCAATGGCCCGTTCAGCTCTTCGAGCTCTTTCCACAGACCCTTCATGAACACAAGGCTGAGCGCCGCGGCCCCTTTACGGAGCGCGTCGACTTGCGCGGGCTCCGTGGCCAGGCCCGTCATGAGGCGAAGGGCCTCCGTGAGCCGGCGCAACTCCTTTTCCTGAGACGGGCTCATGCGGTGTCGGCGCGAAGATTACCGCGCTTCGTGTGCCGCCGAGCTGTGCCGGCGCAGGGATCGGCCTGAATTCCGATTCACGCGAAGGAGGTGCGTGAGAAACTCACTCCGGTCTCGACACCCCAAGCCGGGCGCACCCGAAGACGGAGGAATGCTTGAAGAACGATCTACGGATCACAGCCTGGATGCTCGCCCTGGTGGCGCTGCTTCTGCTCTCGGCGACTCGCGCCGTCGGATCGCCGCCGCCGAACTCTGCCGCACCCAAGGCCGATTGCGCTTTCAGCAACCCGGGTTACTCCGGCTGGTGCCGGCAGACGGTCCCGATGAAGGCGGGCGCGACGCCGAAACAGACGTGTCAGGCCGTCCTGAGCTGTCTGAACGGCAACGCCTGCGAGTCCAACTATTGCAACGCCGGAAACATCCGCAGCGGCTGGAGACTGGAAGAAGCCAAGCCTTCGGCGCCTCCGCGTTGATGCGTTTCCGTCACTGATTCACGACCGGCGTTTGCTGGTAGGCCACGGCCTGCCAGCGGCCGTCTTTCTTTACGAACACACGCGTGAAGAGAGCATGTGTTTCGCGCTGGACTCCGTCTCGCACGTTGACGTCGCGATAGTCGCCGGTCAGAACGGCCGTGTCGCCGTAGATCCGCGCCTTGAGATTGTCCAGCTTTACAGACAGGACCTTGGTTTTCCCCTGCCGAAGGTTCTCCATCATCTGCGGCTTCGTGGACAGTTTGCCGACGCCATTGATGGTCGTGTAGTCACCGGCGGTGTCGCGGTCGAGAGCGCCAATATCACCCCGGACGAAGGCATCCTGTC